>Ga0335073_10003671_pt1 | contig 21412 bp, 28 predicted proteins | sample Lox_Sample_22_FD_207093 | JGI IMG/M metagenome (GOLD analysis project Ga0335073, IMG submission 207093) | Soil microbial communities from Loxahatchee National Wildlife Refuge, Florida, United States - Lox_Sample_2.2 | ecosystem: Environmental > Terrestrial > Soil > Wetlands | place: USA...
TGCACGTACTTGTAGTATGTGACTACCACAATGGAGGTAGATCCCACGACGCCCCAAAACTGCTCACGCAAATCCTCGACTTCGCTTCCATATCTCCTTTGCTCCCATCCGCCCCTTCCTCTCTATCTCTCTTCCCCCGCTCTCTATCGTCTTTTCCGAATCTCCGGCGCGCGCACTGCTCAATTGACGCACCACACATCCTCGACTTGACTGCCATCTCGTCTGGTCAATTATAAAAGACCGTATCGCACTCTCTCCGGCAGGCCAATTTCCTGCCCAAAAAGCTAAATCGGCACCACTTTATCCCGATATTTTAGTTCTCTCCTTTCCGTCTCTGCCCTTCCTCCCCCCCTCTTCCCCTCCCCGGTCGCATTGCAATCCCGGAGCACCTCGGTTGATGGTCGACACATCATTTATTATTTTATTATATTAAAAATTGTAAAACGACGCACACACCTCTGCACCTATTTTAATGCCATTGTTCGGGTTGATCAAGAAGAACAAGAAGAAGACAAAGGATCAACAAACACCCGACGACAACGACAACAACAACAACAGCGGCAGCAGCAACAACAAAGAAGGCTCGGTCTATTCATCCTCCAGCACAGGCGGCGCTGCAGCAGCAGGCGCTTCTGCCACTTCTAATACCAAGAAACAGCAGCAACAGCAGCTCAACAAGGTCAAGTCGGATCAATCTACAACATCATCATCCAACCTCACTCCCGTCCGCACAATCTCCCACAAGACACCCAATCCGTTCACCGCCCAACCCGTAAACATCCCCAAACCCCCCGGATTATCTCCTCCATCAGACCTCGACCAGAATCGAATGTACTCGTCCTCTCCCTTTTCCACATCCCCCCAGCCACCTCCGGTCCCCAATCAGCAGCAACAGCATCATCATCAGCAACAACCACAACCACAACCACAACACCTAAACGTCGTAACCGGCCAGTACAACGCACCCCCGACTCCTCCATCCACCGCACGCTCAGGATCAATTGATGACAAGATCGATTCACTTACACCAGCTATCACAAATACAACCACGCAGCCTTATCATCATGATCAGCTAAAACACCCTCAACCACAACAGGGATATCAACAATACAACAACGACATCCCCTCGGCGGACGCAATGATCGCCTCGTCCTCGGGGCTGTTGACACCCGTGCCCAATGCCAACGATCGCGTTGTCCCCTCACATCTTCCCTCCGTCCAGGCCGTAAGTACCCTCCGCCAAACAAAGGGCAAATACTCCATCGTCGACTTTTCAATCCAGCGAACGCTCGGAACAGGCAGTTTCGGACGTGTACACCTCGTACAGTCGCGTCACAATTCCCGTTTCTACGCCATCAAAGTACAAAAACCAACCATCAACGACCGTGTGCGCTGACTAAATTTAGGTGCTGAAGAAACAGCAAGTCGTAAAGATGAAGCAAGTCGAACACACAAACGACGAACGAGCGATGCTGCAAGTCGTAAAACATCCCTTCCTCGTCAATCTATGGGGCACATTTCAAGACTCGAAGAATTTATACATGGTCATGGACTTTATCGAGGGGGGAGAATTATTTTCGCTCCTCCGGAAATCGCAACGCTTTCCCAACCCAGTCGCAAAATTCTATGCTGCCGAGGTTGCCCTCGCCATCAATTATCTGCATAGCCTAGACATCATTTATCGGGACTTGAAGCCCGAGAACCTGTTACTTGATCGACATGGCCACATCAAGATCACCGATTTCGGCTTCGCCAAAAAGGTGCCCGATATCACATGGACGCTCTGCGGTACTCCTGATTACCTTGCTCCAGAAGTAGTGGCTTCAAAGGGCTACAACAAATCGGTCGACTGGTAGCGTCATTGTTCCATTTCCATTGCTAATCTACAGGTGGTCATTAGGTATTCTAACCTTCGAAATGTTGGCAGGATATCCGCCGTTTTATGACCAAAACCCGATGAAATTATACGAAAACATCATGAATGGCCGCGTCAAATACCCCTCCTATTTTGACAACCTAGCAAAAGATCTCCTCGTCAAACTCCTCACCTCTGATCTCACAAAGCGCTACGGAAATCTCAAAGCCGGCCCCGCCGACATCTTCAACCATCAATGGTTTGCAGAAGTTAATTGGGAGCGACTAGAGAGAAGAGAAATCGATGCACCATATATCCCACCTATTCGTCCCGGCGGAGGAGACGCCAGTCAGTTTGAACGGTATGATGAGGAGACCGAAGAGTATGGAGATTTCACGAGCAAGGACGTGTATGGACATCTGTTTGCGGAATTTTAAGGGACTTGTTTCAATGTTTTTTTGTTTGACTTTTTGGATATTTTTGTCGCTTGTATTTATTAGTGGTTGTCGGTCCTTTGGGATTTTGGACGAATGCGATTGACCCCGGTATCATTTTTACTAGTCGGTACACATCTGTAGTCAAAGTTACGCATTATTGGTGTTAGTCATCAACGCAATTGAATTCCTTCGAAATTTCTCTTTCCGGATTGATCAGTCCACGGTCAGAGATCATGGATCCATTCGAGGGTCGACTGCAGTTCCTGGACCAACTGCGGCGCCTCTCGGCCTCCCAGGCCTCTGCTCTCAAGCTCTCTCAGTTCGCATTGAAGCACAAAAGTCTGCACGAAGACCTCTACTCATGTATCATCGAAGAGTTGCCAGCGACAACACTCAATGACAAGGTCAACATTTTCTATTTCTTGGGTACACTTGTCGAACAAAGCGAGCGGGCCAGGTTTCGACCGTACGGTGACATGATACGGAGAGACCTCGACAGGATCGTAGCTGATGTCGCACCTGTCGACGGGGGTGCTGCAAACATTGCATCAGCCAGAAAAGTGCTCCTCCATTCTCATCGCTAATCTTACAGGTTCTGAAGGACCTGTTGGATAAACGGTTAATACACGAGAGCTTGTATACATCTGCCATAGCTATTCTCGATAACAGAGACTCAAGGTTAATCTCCATTCACGCTAAGCTAATGAAAGCTCCACCGATGTGGACCTGTCGCAACCCACGAAACAGTACTTTTCAGCTGAAGAAATCAAACGAAGGATGGAGCAAGATCGCGAGAGGGCATGTCCCACTCCTCTGGAAATGCTAATAACAGCACAAATTACTCAGGGAAAGCATCTGGATGATACCACAAGATGCTGGACCTGATGCCGAGTTCGATATGATGTGGGAAAATACCAGCAGTTTTGGAGACGACGATCTCGAGTACATGCAAGAAGAGAATCTTAAAAAGGGAATGCCGTGATATCAAAAAGGAGTCCGCGGAGTTTGTCCAACAATGTCTTTAAATTCTAATACATAAAACATATTATACATCCATGCAAACCCGATCCCGACGCCATTGTCTTTCCAACGAAAAGTCTGCGACGAATCACTATTAAGTTGTACGTTGACTACCCATTACTCCCTCCGTCGCCAGTATTGCAAACATAAACAACCGATTTTCCTCTAATAATTCCGCTTCCGCAAACTTATAAGGTTGACTTTTACGTCTCATCAAGACGGGTCGTTCTTCCGCCGCGGATCGCTCTCTTGGTTTGGTATCGCTTGTAAGCTTCTCGTTGATATATGACGGCTCGCCGACAGTTTGGGCATTATTCAAGTATGGCTGCACCGTTGCCATTTCCGATTTGACTTTGGAGATTTCGTCACCGCCGACTGAACGGACGTTTCTTCGAACCTTTTTGCCGAAATCAGGCTCCCTGTATCCGTTACCCGTCTTCTCCGCAACTATTGCAACTCGATGTTTGGCGTCTTGGTCCGAATTGACACTGATGGACGGCCTGATATTGCGAGCGTCAGTGTCCTCCAACGCATTGACCGAAACGGATTGGACGTGGGATTTTGTGTCCGCTCGGCCGGTGGTTTCGGTCTGCTTCGGCTCTTCTGTTCTCGGACGTTTGCGAGGTGGAGGCGGGGTTTCGTCCTCCTCGGGTCGCTGACGTCTAACTCGTCGAGATCTGCCGGCACCAGCTTCTGCTTCCTTCTGAGCATTCTTTAACAATTCTTGCCATTCGTCGTAAACAGCGACCTTCGGGCTTTTAGGGCTCACAACCGACTCTTCGACGGGCACAGTAATCTCGACAGACGACATATTGCGTATCGGGAGAGGCGGCTTTGGTTTGGACTTTACTATGATGACTTGGGAAGCAAGTTGTTGGACCGGTTTCGAGAGCGGTTCGGCGATCGACGTTCGGCGGACTCTGCGGGTGCGAGAAGAAGATGTCGTGGCCTCGTTCGCAGCGTTAGCAATCAACAACTGCATCTTCTCGTATTCCGATATTTGTGGTTCAGGTGTGCTAGAAACTGACCGCGTTCGCCGTGGCGCTTTTCTAGGCATTGTCTTCCTTTTCGGTGGAGGTTCTCTGACTACGATTTCCGTGGACTTGAGCTGGCTGGCTTTACGTTTCTTTGGAGATTGGACTGGTGCAGTCGCCGTCTCCGATTCTGGTGTGCCCACTTGCCGATGTTTTGCCAGTCGGTGTTCTTCCTGAACCAGGTATGGTCGCAGATCGATGACTTCATCATTAACAAGCGCCTTCTTCTTACTGTGTTTGAGGAGGACATAGGCGTTGGCATCGTGAATGTCGAAGAAGCTGTCCATTGGATCCTTGTTTGAAGGAGGGACGCGGTGCGGGTATCGAAGATCGTAAATCGCGGCATGACGTCGACAGCGAGAACATGCAATCGGAGCGAACCTTGACATTATTTTTATTGACAAAGAGCCATACCATGGGTCGGAATGAGTGAAGGGGTCTTGACAGACCGTGCATGCCACTCTGATACTTCCAAGGTTACTGGATGCAGGGTCCCCAGGATTGGCTGAAATCTGTGCATCTGCAGCTGCGTCTGTTGTAGGTGGATTGCTAGGCAGAGGTGTTGAGGTTGCAGAATCATCGTTTGTAGATGGAGGAGTGGGCAAGTCGCCATCATTGCCGGTCATGATGACCTTCTTATTTCGCAACAGTAGCCCATCAATCTTTCGTTCTTCCCGCGGAACACCATTAGACGAATAACCGCCCTTGCCACGCACTTCGCAGGTCTGGCACAGACAGAATTCGTTGTCCTCTCCAAAATAATCCCGACCATAAAACGTTGTAATCTCTTCTCCACAGACAATGTCCCTCGTTGCAACAAAGCCCACTCGTTGGTCTCTTCCCTCGAAATTCTTGAACTGGGTGTTGGCGTTGCAGTCATGATTGACGAATCTTCCTGGTCCGAGGAATAGACCCGCAGCATTGCCCTTGCGTCCGGATATCAGGACAGACCAGTCTTTGTCTGCGTCTTTGAGCCGTTCTTCTTCGTCGCGGGTCAAGGTGAGAAATATTCCGGACAACGCCGGGATGGTTTGACCAGCCTTTATTGTGGTCGTGGCTAGAGCACACGCTTCTAGTTTGTTTGCGAGAGCGGTGCGATAGCGGTCTGTAGTGCCGACTTCGAACGGTGTTGTGGGGAGATACATAACTAAATATCGCTGTACGTGTCTATTGTCAACGAAGTCAGAATTCGGGGGTACTTGGAAAAGTCGGCACGATCCTCGGCGTTCAAACCGGACACAAACGATTTTAGTCCATCGAGTCTACGTGTCAGATAGAAAAGTTGGAATGAATACTGCAAAAGCGTGTCTGCTGCTTCGGATATGGCCAAGTTATCATGGACTAACTTGCGAATAACATCCAGGACATCACGTTCAGTCACCTTTCGTTTGCCCTTGTAATGCTTTGCCATTTTGTGGATCTCGGACCAGAACTCGACTTTGTCGACCAACAAGTCTGTGCAGATGTCGTCGTAGTCAGAAAGCTTGTCAACGGCGCTCGGCTTGCGCACGGAGAACGAGGTAGACGGTTTGGCGGACATGGCGGAAACGACAGAAAAACACAAACGCCAAAAACGTATGGAATACAAGGGGAATATGCTAGAGATGAAGACAAGGCCGTCGTATCATGTCAAGACATACATTCACAAAAGACGACTGCTTCTGAGGTTGGTGATGGAGGCGTGACTGATTTCGTTGGTGGTGGGGGGGGAAATTTGTTTGTGCGAAAGGAGGGGGCCGGGAAAGCAGAGCGAGTGCTTCTCGTTGGTCAAAGGGAAACGCTAGTTACACAATCATCGCAAAGCCCACCACCGCGCCCAAAAAACTGACTAAAAGATCTACTTCCATTCACTTATACACCCATGTTCATATGAAAAAACGGAATGGAACACGAAATCCTCGGATTTTTTCAATTATACACGAGTTCCAATTCTTGACCCGGGGATGACGGTCCGTAGACGTTCACGCGACTAATGTAGTTTAACGATACCGAACTCCATTTAATTTCAGACTTTGATCGCTACAATACCAATGCAAATACCTATAGATACAATGCTTTTCCATTTCCGGACCTCAATCAATATAACTTAAGCCCTTTTTGGGGACGAGGGAGGCGATCTCCCTGTCCGTTTAGGTGACCCCGTCCGTTTGGGTGAATGAGATCCCTTCGGAGATGAGGATCGCGACCGGCCAGGTTTCTTCGCCGTCACATAGTATCTACCTTTAGGGACATACGAAATAGGGAAGCATACGCCTTGACGCTTAACTGGAGACGCGGATCTCTCAACTCTTGTCTAATTTTCTCGATGTACAAGTCCACACCGTCTTCGGGAATGCCAATCTCAATCATACAGGATCTCGCCCAAATCCCAACTTGCTCAGATATGTGTTCCGTCATCATCGTCCCCACCTTATCCAAAATTGCATCTACAATTAGAGCCGCGTCTTGTTCACAGCTACCATGTTGCCATGCGCCAATTGGTATCTCAACCACCGTCTCATGTACAGAGTGAAACCCGGCGGATTCCACCAATGTTGATAGTTTCGAGCGGATGTTGTTGTCAAGGTGATTGAGAGCAGCATGCTTCTGCAAAGCTCGTTCCATCACCTTCAAGCCGGAATCGCTTCGCAATTTCCCTGAGCCGGAAGTGATAACCGTGCTCATCTCAGTAATCTGTACATGACCGCCCGGCGCTGTCACTCGAAATATCTCTGCGAAATAACCAGGCCAATCGCTAACGACTGAGATCATCGATCGCGAGTGCACAAAGGAAAAGTAGTTCTCGGGATAGCGAATACCCTTGCATACGTCCGCGGTCTACCATCAGCATTCAGTATCATAGGTTTCAACCTCAAAGCGACAATTCGGGGGGCAAGTGGAAGGTGCCAAAGATTCGATATCGACACCGACAACCTCGTCAGCCGTCGGAAATTCTTGCGCTATTTCGACAGCCCACGCGCCCTTTCCGGTGCCCAGATCAAGGACAGACCGCGGATTTCGGATCTTCCGGACGAGATTTCCATTCATGAGTAGTTTGAGAGCATCGTGTTGTCGGTCCACAATGTGAACTTCTCGTTCTCTGAATACCATTAGTCGAATCCCGAAAAAAAGCGACGCTTACGTCGGGGGAAAATACTCGCCCTCGAATACTTGAAAAGACAGAGGGGATAATGGCGGAGTGGGATAAACGGTGAAATTCGATCCAAACACATTCAAATTCAACTTTTCAAGCACCAAATCATCCATCTCTACTGCGGCCACAGATCCCGTAAGTCAAGGAGCAGCCGTTTATATACAATGCCTTCCCCGGACTCCAAGAGGGGACGCGCGTAGCGGCGCCGGAACCGTTAATAAAGCGAAAAAAAGAAGAAAATTATTCAACTGCAAAGCCAAGCCGCCTTCGCTTCGGATAGTTTAAGGTTTGTGGTGTCCTTCTGTCCGTGGGGGCATTATCAGCAACTGTACATCGTCTGCCCTGTCCCGGGAGCATCAAAAGCTTGCGAGGTTAAAGTTCATCAACAAGGTTTAAGTAAAAACGGGGCGGGGGTCCCACTCTCCCATGTGACCGGGTTAAACCACCTGAGCAGTGGAAAAATCAAAAAAATACATATCCGAAAGGGAACTCCCGATGTTTGTTTTAAGATTAATATCGTGCGCGTTTTGGCATCGCTTTTCCCAATTAGAAAAGCGCATTTCTCTGCCTTGGCTTGTTGTTGGTCAGACAGGAAAATCGATTTAATTTGGGCTGTGGGATTTGTGCTGGATTAGACCAAGCAGCTGTTCAAAACTTGAAAGTGGCTTGCCCCGCCGGGCGCCGGAATCTGATTCTGGACCCTGGGAAATAAGGAAAGGGTTGTGACCCCGCGCAAACTCGGGACATTCTCAGCCAATTGCCGGATTATGGTTCGCGCCGGCCCTGCGTCTAACCTAAATCCGTACAAAGTTTGGGATCAACCTTCAACGCCCTGGTGACCGCTCATCCTTTAATTTTGGAACCCCCACTTTTGTGACTTCTGAACCCCCACGTGCGATATGCGATACGAAAAGGCAAATTGGCGGTTCGGGAGTAATAACCTTTCGATGTTTCACCAAAATGATCTTCATAAGCGCATTCCGACGATCGAATTGCTCGGCTTACGTGGACTCGGTTCGCTTGGCCTTCATTCTCAATTGGCCACGTACCTTTGCATGCAACTCCCCTAATAGTAGACCTTAAAACTTGCCCGACGATGACAAAGTCTACATGACTGTCGCACGACAGAAAACCTTTGGGTCCAATTCAGACATGGGGTGGGAGCAGCCCTCTGATAGTACTGTGAACGGACGGTGGACGGAGGGGACTATGGCGTGTGAGCACCCGAGACAGCTTGAGCCTCTAGTCGTAATTGATCTTTATGGTCTTATCTCCATTTCTCGGCGAATCGCGCCGCTTGATCGCCTAATACATCCTCTCTTGTTGATAGATTGCTCATTCCTTGCTTGATTTCTTCTATCCGTTCTTCCAAAACGCGCACATTAGAGATCAAATCAGGACTGACAAATTTGAGGTCTCTAGTCTTGCTGTCAGAATAAACAGCTTCTGCCAATGGCGTGACGATTTTCCATCTACTACGTCAGGATTAATTGGTTAGGAATACATACGTTTCAAGTACCGGCTCCAGGACGTTTCGAGAACTCGAATCGAATAGTTCTTTGTCCATCCGATTGCCCTTTGTAATGATCTTCATTATGTCGTCGGCGTCTCTGACTCCTATTAGTCCTTTCAAAGCCATCATTTCCGGTGGACTGTCTGGATTCTTCCGTCGCTGTTCACGCGAGGTATCTTCCTTAACCTTGTTTCCACGTGAGGACAGCTTTGTCGCCATTTGGCTCAATATTTTCCTCAGAGCATCGACTTTTGACATTTCCAGCACCATTAAATCTTTCGCAACTGTCGTCCGTCCAATCATGGCTTCCAACGTCCCTTCAAGGCGCTCTACACCGTCTAACTCCCTCTCCATTTCTTCAATCCGGGACCTGAGCAGAGTGTCTGAAACTTGGTTTGTGACGGTTTGCCGAGCAAGTAATCGAGTCGCCTCCTCACAATGCGAGACTAGGGCGTCTAATTCTGACTGCAGGGTCTTTAGTTCCGCAATAGTGTTTGTATGCGTGGTAGATTGATTGCGCAACGGCGTTGGAGGCTGAGCCAGCGAGGAGAGATAGGTGTAAGAAATCTGCGCCGTAAAGAGCCGACATTGAATATCCGCCAATCTATCCTTTAAAATTATCTAGTAAAGAGTTTGTACTGTTCACTCAACAGATCGATCTCTGTAGACAGATTGTCTCGTTCGGGAGACGCGAGGATGACATTAGACAGCTTATCAAGAGATCGGAGTAATTCATCATCCGCGCCGTAGGTGTCATTCACGTTTCGCGTGTCGGTTAATAGCCACTCATAACTCGGGGGCTTCTGAAACGAGGAGATTAGACCATTTACATCGTTCAGCAGCGACAGCTTTTCATCGTACAACTACGGTTATTCTTTGTACGACCAACAGTGTTGAACACCTGATCGTTCACTTCCTCCATTTTCAGAGATAATTCGTCTTCTCCTCCCCCACCCACAGACTCGCCCGCGCCAGCCATCTTCTCCAGGCACTGCAACCGTTCATTCATCGACTTGACGTGCTGCCTCAATATCTCCTTCTCGGCCATCATTGCCTCTACTTCCCGCCTGGCGATCAAAATTGCGCGTTTTGGGGGTATACCTGATTTCGTTCTCACTTCTTGTCAAGCCGTTCCTATCCACAGTCACTTCATCTAGGCTATCGTATCTTCCGTCAGCTCAGCGATCATGCGGTTTTTATACATTTTCAACTCATCTACACCCAAGACGCACTCGCTTCCCTCCAAAGCCAAATCAATAACACGGGTCAAGACACGTGCCAATGATGGCACTTGAAAGAGCCATTGAAGGTCTTTTGGAGAGAACGGCTCCTGAGAATGGGAGTTCAGGAAATTAACGAGCGCATTCAGCGACCTTTGCGACTGCGAAGTCAAGTTCATCGCCGTCACACCATTCCTTGATGTCCCTCCTGACGCGTCTCGCATGATGACGATCTCCAAAAATATGTATCCCGAATGGGATCTTACCAAGCAACAAGCCAAAATTGGCCGGAATCTTTCATTTCTTTGGTGCGAGGATTCTGAAGCCATGTAGCTTCTATTGAGAAGAACTACCTTTCGATCGTTAGATTCCGGAGTACCCTTTTCCTATTTTATGAACAAAACAGGCGGCGATGCCCCGACGCTGCGATATCGGATGGACAACATCTGGACTACGAGATTCGCCTAATACTTATTCAAACTTATCAGACTTGAAGGAGAAATGCCTTTGCGAGCTATTCGTCCCTGCAATTGATGAAGGCATTACTAGCGGCTTGAGGCTTGCGGCCACAAAGAAGAGTTTGCTTACTCGAGCATACCCCAGTTCAGTGGCCGCAAGCCGCAAGCCGCAAGTAAATGTATCCGTCAACTACACAGAGACAAGATCACTACAAAAGATCTATGAAAACTATACGAAACTTTAAAGGACAAAAGAATCCTCGACCATCACACAAGTCCGCGTTCGCAATGAGTTCAGAAGAGAGAGATGTGCTGAAACTGTGCCGGGGGATGTGGGCTATTTATACAAATCAGACCCGGCCGTGGAATCCTGCCGCTTACAGAAATGCTCTGAATAGATGTTCGGGACATGTTATCTAAATAGTAGCTGCATACACGGCCCGGCGAGGGATACTTTCTGCAATTGATCAACGCACACCCCTTCCGGGATCCGACCGTTTGGATTCATGGTCACACCGTTCCGATGTTTTGGTGATTATTACCTAGATTATACTTCCGTATGCAAGGCAAACACGCGGCCGTAACAATTCTCGGCACATTCAACCCCCCAGGTCTGATAATCGTCGCGCATCCTCTCGGATTGTCCCTCCGAACCATGTCACTGACTGCCAAAAGAGTATCCCGGATCGCATCCGGGACACACGGCACCGGAGCAGCACGGCCTAGAACAATAGAACCAGACCAGAAGTCAGGAAGCAACTATAGGATCGTCCCATTATCCCGCTCTTGCATTAAATTGTTTTATAGACGATGCATCTTCTCCACCATATCCGTCGAGTGCCGTCCTCAACCGCACTAGTTCTCGGCAACGCTAGCCAATAGCTCGGGTCCTCAAGCACCAGTTATGTGGATTGTACAATGCGAAAGTTTATGATTTTGTATGAGATGCATGGTGGCTGCTTCATTCAAATTTTCCAAATCTTAATTACATCTGTGACCTGCTCCCGGCAAATTGGACACTGTTTCATCTCCTTTGCGCACGGCATGCAAGCACAAATATGCCCACACCGATATAGCACGCTATCACTTTGTGCATTCATGCAGATACAGCATTCTCCTTCTCCTTCAGCCCATCCTTTGGCCTCGCTATGTCGGAGTGACTTCGCTTTTTCATGAGCAGGCCTATGAGCGACCTTCTTGGAAGACCGTATCGATGGCTGAGATGCGACCGATCGCAGGCCATGGCTAGGACGTGCCCTAGCACTTGCGACTTGCTCCGGCAGGGCAGATCGAGACGGTGACGAGGGGATGAAGGGCATAGTTCTCGAGATTCGGGGGCTTGGTGTGCTGGATGACATGCGGTCAGCGCTGGGGGGAGCAGTTGCGGATGCCACGACTCTGCGATTTACAACAGATGTAAGACTTCCTCGACCCAATGGTGAAACGCTCCTCCTTGTCGAGCTTGTCTGATGCACAGTACCGGCTGTTCTTAGGGGTTCTCTCGGCGATGTCTTCACTCGGGCTCGTTGTGTCCCATTTCTGGACGCAAGTTGAGCCGCGGGCATGCTGCTTGATCTCTGAGGTGTCGAGAGTTGTCGTCGGATGGGAGTTTGACTCGGTGATGAGAGCACAGTTTTTGTCACATGCGTATTTTCATGTATGGTCGTTAGGGCGCTCTGCTCCATCGAGGAGCTCCGCCCCGAGTGCGTTGGACGAGGATTTTGGGATAACGTCGACTGTGACTGCACGCGTCTAATAGCGGGCTTTGCCTGAGATGGTAAAGGCGGCTGAATTGGATGGGAGACGGTCCCTCGAGCCCAGATCGGTATCCGCGCGGGAGGCGCAGAAGCCCTTCGCTCGGTAGCCGCTATTCCTGAAGGGGCGGCAGGGGTTGCCTCGCTTTGCGAACGTGCTCTTGTCGGTATTTGTTGAGAATGCTCAGGTTTTGGCATTGCAATAGGTGGTGGGGCCTCTTCCCCGATTGACGGTGGTCTTTGCCGAGTGCTCAACACTCCGGGAAGTTCACTCAACACTTTGGGGGACCGTTGCGAGGACTGCATGGCGTGGTCTCGACGTCGAATACTGGAAGCACGTCTGAGGCCAAAGGATGTTCCGTCGCTGACGAAGTGACCTACGTACGTTGACTCAAAACGTTGCTCGGGGGTCATTTCAAACTTGCAGCCAAGGAGTGGCGCTCTCGCTTGCGAGGGAAGAAGGGCGAAATAAGTAAAGGTTGGAGGTCAACTCCCTCTCTTTGGAAGAAACTTTTGACGTGATAGGAGTTCGAAAGGGCAAGCCTCCATTCTTATACGCTTTTGCGTGTGAATGAGCAACGGTGGATCGTTTCAGCCCCTGAACTCAAAATTGGGATGGAGTTAATTTAACCGTCGCGACGGCCCAATCGCATATGAGAAATGTGAAATGCAAGTCCAAGAGGAGACTGGTAATTTCGGAGATTTACTAGCTATCTATAGGAAAGAAAGTCATCACATGTGGTTCAACTTGCATGGTCTCATGCTTCTCCCACGGACCCGCATATAAATCAATTACACTCAACTGCACAAGGCTTTCACACGCTGCGTACTTCTCGTGTTGCAAGCCAGACCATTGGCGACTTCGTTTTTGTACTCATGACAAAATGTAAGATGTACGCACGAGAAGCGGAACCCATCTTTACACTTTCGCACAATCCATATCTTTATCCATTGCTTCAGGAATGATACTGGACAAGATATCCGTGCGGGAGATAATATCGCCGACTGCACATGGGGCCATAAGACAGAGGCTAGTGTATTGGAATAGTTAGAGCGAGTGCCATAATGCCAACAGGACAAGAACAAGGTATCTCGCAACGGTTCGAGGCCGAGAACACAATGATTAACTTTGTGCCTCTTTTTGCTAATTTCAGGATATAATATGCGGACTTCAGCACTCCATATGCGGAATGGAAGACTCGTCATTGGGATACAAACCAAACTATCGTACATCCCGCTCAACCACCAATACCCGAGTGTCAGTCGAAACTGATCACTGTTGCGAATCCAAAAAGGTCAAAAATCCTTGATCAATAACACCGTCCAATCCAGGCATATCCGGCATGTCCCCAAACATATCCTCCCAATTTTCAAATCCCAAATCCATATCGTCGAATAAGAACAAGTCCACCCCATCCTGTCCCTCTGCGATCGCCGGCGCCGAATGCTGTGAACTAGAAGTGGGAATACTCCCGAGATCGAACGGACTGAGGACTTGTGTCTGTGCAGTCGTCGTCGGGAAACTTTGATCGGGGATGCTATTGAAAGGATCCAGGGTCGAAAAGACGGGAGTTTGAATCGTGTTGGCATAATTCCCACCGGATGTGCTCGATTGTTCGTCCGGTAACATAGTCATGGGAAATGTATACAAATCTCCTAGATCGATCTGTTGATTTTGATCGTTGGATCCATAAACGTCGAGCATCTCATCTTCCTCTTTTCCCAAGTCCATTGCAAATCCGCGTAACCGTTCTCGATACTCCTCCAGATTGGGTCCCGTGACCATTGCGCCGACGTTCCCGAGGTCGCGTTCTTGGTGTGGCGCGGGGTACTTGGCCGGTGGGTCTCCTTGAGTGTAGGCTAAATCATCGTATACTGCAAACGGAGGTTCTCGAATTCTTCCCTCGAAGCGATCGAAATAGCGGCGGAATTGGCGGGTCAAAGAGGCGACACCGACGGGACAAACCCGCGTCTGCCATTCAAGATGGACTTCATACATTTCTCGAATAGTATGGCACTGGCATTAGAACCTATACTCCAAGGGATATACCCAAGTCTCTGCCGGTCTGTAGAATTCCTTGATGATGATCAAGACTTGTAAATTCGTCTTCAAGTCTCGTTTGACTTCGGCGGCTGCATCCCCGGAAGAACAGAAACTTTGGTGGATATGAACGATCGAACTCTGAAAGACGCAGTATCCCATGAAGGGCGGCATGATGAACGACTTGGACCGGAATGCCTCTGCAATAATGATGGAGATACTGGCCGCGCTATTGATACATTTATTCTGTCGTTCTCGGAGGAAAAAGATGGGCGCTCCTCTGAATTCCTGTTGCCAAGGCAGAATAGGCAAAAACACCCGATTCAATATAATGTTGCAATGATGATACAAACTGAATTAGCCCAGCAATCCTGAATGGATAAAATACCAATGAAGAAACACTAATTGTGCACCTTTCCCCACAGATAACCGCAGCGCAAGGGTTTCGGAGGAGAATTGCAGGTCCTTTGGAAGTCGTAACATCCAATCATCCAACATCTGTCGTAACTCCTGAAACCGACTCTGCGCCTTCCATGGCGGAGGTTCCAAATTGACGAACCCTTCCCGCTCAAACAACGAGATATGCTCCCAGATACTCAACAATTGAATAATATGCGGAGACTCGTCTGTGATACGTGTGGGATCTTCGACCGGAGATCCAATATTCTGCAACATCGTCCCCGTCTCCTCTTCCTTAGAATCGAGTGGGTCTTGGAAAAAGTCCATATCTGCAATCATGACGGGTCGAGATGGAGTTCCCGAAATCATGAGTCGTTCCATTACGTACAGAGTCTTTGCAATTTGCAGGAACGCTTCCAACTCGCGGTGAGAAACTTCTGGGATACCAGGTGGCCGAGCGGTATCTGGATCCACTTTTAACGAGATTATTTGAGCGATTCGGTTCGCGGCGCCTAACATTTAGCACGGAATAATGCGGTGCACTATACCCAAGTAGAACCAGGTATGTGCACCTTCGTTGATGGAAAAGGAGTAGAGGGCTAGGATTGCAAGGGTTTGAATTATATAGAGTCGGAAGATGGGACGGTCGAGTTGACATTGATCTCTCGCTGCTCGTGCAAAGCCAGAGCCAGCGAGGTATCGCGGTTGTGTGATAAGTGATGGGTGGATAGAAAACCTTATCTCAGCCTGTCATTGGAAACGATTACCTGGCGGAAACGGCACAGATTGCGTTTATGAGACATGGCTGGACTGTACCCTCTTTCAAGTCTTCTAGAAAAGCTGGTCCATTCAGGAATTCGCATCTGGAATAAGAAGGAACATTGAAGGGTATTACTGTTGATAATTGATGTGAGTGAAGAACATGGACAGACAGTGCCGGACGATTTCAGGCGCTTCATTGACACCACTAATATCAGCAATATTCCCGGGGGATAAGACATTGGCAGATCAAACTCAATTGTACTGAGCTCGCCCAGAAACCCGATAAATGCATTTTCCTCCTTATCTTTGCCCAACGTCAAAGGAGGACTATCAGCATCCTCATGATCCGACATTCCGCTAGACGTCGATACCCGCTGAAACTCATCTTCCAGTCCATGGGTAGGCGATCGATAACGTGGCTCATTTTTCGCCGGTTTTGGCATTTTCTGAGATCAGATATATTGTCCCGATCAAGAGGAGCTGAATTACCCGTGGTCTGGGACCTCTCCTCTTGCGAGCCGTGTTGACGACACATTGGAACGAGTATTTGGCACAAAAGTTGCAGGTTACTTGTGAGGGGTCGTTGAATATACATTTCACCTGCAGAGTCAGTATCCCTTTCCTGTCTTATGCGGGTGGATGGGACTTTTCGTTTGCGACACATTTCGCACGCCATTGTTGACTTCTTCTGCCGCTCACGGGCAGCGTCGTCAAAGTATGGCGGATTGGCCATCGTGTCTTTCCCACTCTTCAAGTTCTTTGCCTTGGGAGATGATTTTATCGATACTTCATCGGTGAGATGGACAAGCTGTGGTGGCTCTCCTCTCTTTTCTGGTATTTTTTGCCTTCGTTGGAATATTATCTGTTCTTTTGGGCTGGGAGGGTGTGTTCCCCAGACGGCCAACACTCAGCCGAGCGTTATCCGTCAGCCAAAAGATTTGATTGGCTGAAATTAGGGCTAGTGTGAACCCTGAAAACCACTAAAGGCGGGGGAAGGCGCATTTCCGCTGACGGACGGTCCGCAAAACCGAGAGATAAAAGTTTTACTACATCAGATTCTGCAAAATACAAAACAGAAAATTCTGAAAGAGATATTATAATATAGGCGAATTTTTGGGAAAGGTCCTTCTTTACTGCAGACTCAAGGGGTGTCCATCATCTGCGGTGGATGGACTTATATGAACGACCCCTGAATGACGATCGCAACTAGTGCATGTCATACTTGAATGATTTAAACTACTCCGGATCAAGGGAAATTGGCTCTCCAATTGATTTGTAACCTCTTTATACCCGTTACGGCAATTACAGCTAGCAACCTAATTGTCCGAGAGGAGAGATGGTGAGTATTATACTTGGCTTGATTGGACTCCGCAGTCTGATTTTGGTGGTCAAATCGGCGCCACTCGATTGGCAACCGTGCGACCAGCGCCTCGGCTGCCCACACAGTCATCATCACCACATTCACCTACCACAGCTTGACAAACTTCAACGATCCGTGAAAAAGCTTGAAAAGCTTATTCTTTCCCCGATCTGGGTAGATCAACTCTCTTGGATCTCCTTGGTACCAGTTTAATGATAATGCGACGATGGGATCAACAGGGACAAGTACAATGTTGATCCTCAACAGTCCCTCAATGATAAAGACTCCCTCTGTCCCCTCGATCGAACACGATGGATCCTGCTGGACTTGCATCACCCGCAGAGCATTCTGCGATAAAGGACTCCCAGGCACAATCGAACGTATTTACTCTGGCTAACAGCGCAGAGTGTCAGACATGCGCGAAGGGGGGATTTGTCTGCGAGGGATACTTGACGAGACTGCATTGGAATACCACAGTCGGAGAAGAGTCGAGGACGCCGTGGAGTCCAGGGATTGCCGCCGGCGCGAATGGTGCTGACAGGATCCGCAGTCCTTCGCAGAGTCAATACATATGGAATAAGCAGTTTCCGGGATATCGTACCCTCACGCCACAAAGCACAACTTCTGACTGCACAGAACGAAGGGCATCCCTCTTTGCCAATTACATCCCCGAAAATCCCATTATTGCTGCTTCAACGACACCTCTTGAACGACATTATCTACGACACTTCCTAACGTACACCACATCTGTTACTCGGACTAATTTAAAGGCATGTATGTCGAGTCACTCCCGCTATCGACGAGGAATCAAACGGATTGAGAAATACCGTTCTTCCCATGGCCGCCAGCGATCCCGCTCTCCTCAACGCCGTTCTAGCTGTACATCCACAGACTGCGGTAGTATGGTGAATTGACTCTATATTAGATTGCATCTCAACACATGGGGACATGGCAGAAACGAGTCGATCCCCTCGCTGCAACCTATCTCTCCACCGCCCTCAAAAATCTCCGCAAAAACCTCGCCAATCCCGCCATGGCAACAAGCCAAGCCACCATCGCAACAACATTCCTCCTATCCATGCACGAGGTCCCCCGTCCTCTCCCGTTCCACTTTCTAATTCGTAGATATTTAACGCCTCCACCGGGCGCTGGCGAACACATTTACGAGGTGCCGCAGAGCTGATCCGGTATCGTGGCGGAGCAGCCGACATTCACCCTGATATAAGACGACATCTGTATATGCTGGACCTACAATCTGCGTTGAATGTGGGGGATGGATTCTTTTACGAGAGTGAGCAGTGGATGGAAGATGAACTGGCGGGGAAACGACGTGAATTAGATGCCCGACCAGATTGGCCGATATACGCCATTGAACCTGGAAGAAGAGAAGCTTGTATCATTGATCCCCTCCTCGGGACCAGTGTCAAACTTCTCTCTGTGATGGTGAATCCTCCCAAAACTGGAGTTATACTGACCGCAGGCTCAAGCAGCGAAATTATATCAATTCTCGAAACATCCGCCGTCGACCGGCGTGAATACCGCCGCAGAGCTGTTATCACGAGGAGCATCCATTGAAGCTGCGTTACGTCACTTGTCCCTCAAAGACGTCCCGCTAAGTGCCATCATGATATGCACTACCACCGAACCTCTAGCTTCCACACCACCTGTCATCGACACTGAAATTCTCGAGGAATCCGTCGCCGCAAGTGAAATTTTCCGACACTGCGCAATCATATACTTGTTCCGTGTGTGTCGGGGCGATTCCGTTCCTCTCGACCCCCGAACTCAAGAATCTATTGACGAAGCTTTCCGATTATTACCCCGCGTTCCAGAGTACTCACCTCCCATCTCCAAGCAGATTTAACACGTAGTGTGTTTGGGCCTGGATCGATTCTCGGATGGTCACTTACCGTGATGGGGTGTGAACTCCCGTCGACGATGGAGGAAGAACGGGAATACCTTCGATGTCGATGGGGAGGAATCCATGGACTGGGGTTAAAACATTCGTTTAAAGCTGCAGAGTTACTTGAAGTCACTTTTTCCTCTTGAGATGCAGGCTGATGAGTAGGAAGTTTGGCGACGCAAGGATCGTGCAAAGGAAACTGGCGGGCCTTTATATCCGAGGTATCACTGTATCCTCTTCTTATACTGATGGTAGATGGTTGGACGTTTCCAGGGATCTGGGATGGGAGTTGGTTCTGATTTAGGTGTATAGTCGATGTCTCGAATCTGGGATTCTAATCGAGTTTATTCAAATACCAAAATTTCGAATGACAAACGCAACTATCGCATGGACACGGCAATTCTACTAAAACAAAGCGGTTTCTTTTGCACGCCGGTGTATCTATACATGTGGAACCTTTCCCCATCTGCATCTACGCAGAACTCACACTTTTCCATCCGTGCTATATTCAATCTGGCGAAATTCTTCTTCAATGAAGTTCTCCATTCCAACAACCTCCGTAACCGGACCGGTATAAACTTTTCGACCCCACGCAAACCACAAAACGGTCGCAAATACAAACACAAACGCCAATATCACGACCGCATAATTCATATTCTCCTACCCCAATTAGTGTGGTCAGATACCAAGTGATACCGGCGTCACAGGCTGATATGAAGGGAACATGAGGAAGATAGTGAGGAACAGAGTCCAGCAAACAGCGACAAAGTTAATTGCGGGACCGAAGCGACCGAGATTGAAGGGACCCTTTTCGGGCTTGAGATACCACCGACCGTAGACGAGGTATAAGAAAACGGGAAGACAGTACGATAAGTTGATGCCTACGGTGGAGAGAGCGATGAAGGCATTGAAGGCGGTGGTGTTGCCGATGAAGATGCATGCCAGAAGAGCTTGCAAGGTTGCAGCAAGGACGATGGCGTTGACAGGGACGTTCCATCGCGGTGAAACATGTGCAAAGAATTTCGGAAATGGGATGCCGTTGTCTCTTGCAAATGCCCAGGTTGTTCGCGAACATGAAGCGAGGAAGTCTGGTATTAGCATAGGCAGTGAGATATAGAGTACCTGTTGTAGCAACAGTGGCGATGATGGTGATAATGCAGTTCAATGCAATTCCACCAGCATTGCTTCCGGTAACGTTGACGAACAATTGAGTGATAGGGCTTCCTGTGGGGGAAGCCAACAAATCATCGATATCTCCAATTGCAAAAAGGAGCGCAATGATGTATGGGAAAGTTAGGATGCCGGAAACTACAACGGATCCAAACATTGCCCGCGGCATATCTCGTGAGGCATTCTTCATCTCTTCGGACATGTGTGCCGCTGCATCATACCCCACAAATCCGTACGATGTTGTCAATAGTCCCAAACACCATGCCACCCCATTCGATGACCAACCCGACAGGTTTTCAAAGGAGGTGAACACGAAAGCAGCATCGTGATGAGATCCCATTACCGACATGACGACAATGACGCAGATGAAGCCACAGCCATGAATAATCATGGCACCAATATTCAATCCATGCATGAATTTGATCCCGAATACGTTAATAACCACCCCAAGAATCAAAATGGCCCAGAATCTTTCGTCAATCTGAAACTCAGAGGGGATAATACATGAACACGGTGTGATATCGCTGGGGGACATAATCGGGGTTGCAGACAATAATATACGCGTTGATTTGAGTGGCAGCAGCAAATCCAGCGGAAAGGCAACTCAGCCAAAGGGCAGCATTAGAGAGCCAACCTGCGTACCATGAGATGAGCGGACGCATCCTTGGTGGTGAGAGTTCTGCGGCCCAATGATATTGTCCTCCGCTTGTAGGCCAGATCGAGCCAATTTCGCTGAGACTCGCCGCAACAAATCCTGCTCCAATAGCCGCAGCAATATAACCGTATAGAATAGCGACGGACCCTCCGCTTGTCAACCCAGGAGCCATGATTGAAGAAAGAGCTTCCCACTGCGCATCATTAGATAACCAAATAAATCCATCATACGGTAGCAATGATACAAAAACACATCCCTAGCATCGAGAAGATGTTAAAATTCCGCGCCATTTCCTCTAAAAGTTAGCTTCGACTCGTTTAGGGCTGTACGTTTCTTCCCCAATGCAGCAAGCTTTGCCTCGTCGGCGTCGTGAATAATGACCTTTTGACCATCTTTGTCAATTGTAATTCCTTCAACGGCACTGATTTTGGACATTTTGACTTGTTCGGGACAAGTTCCTTGAGTGACCCCATCGCACTATTTATTGTCCCTCAACTCCTTTTCGCTAGTGTCACCGATCCCCCGCCTTCCCCACGGAGGTAGTGATCTCAGGTGTGATCTGTGAAACATCCCTACCAATCAGACGTATGATAGATTTCCGCAGCATATTTATCCAGATCATGTGACATGATAGATCTCGGCACATATTTAAATCCGCTCCCTCCACAATATAGGGTCTTTATTCGTCTAATAAAACG
>Ga0335073_10003672_pt1 | contig 21411 bp, 17 predicted proteins | sample Lox_Sample_22_FD_207093 | JGI IMG/M metagenome (GOLD analysis project Ga0335073, IMG submission 207093) | Soil microbial communities from Loxahatchee National Wildlife Refuge, Florida, United States - Lox_Sample_2.2 | ecosystem: Environmental > Terrestrial > Soil > Wetlands | place: USA...
ATACGCCAACATGGAACCAGCTGCTCCGACACCTGCCTACGTGCCCCGCCTGAAACGCTCGCTGACGCTGTGGGATTTGATTCTCTATGGTGTGATCGTCATTCAGCCGGTCGCGCCCTTGTCGGTCTACGGCGTACTGAGTGACCGTGGCCGGGGCCATGTGGTGACGACGGTTCTTCTGGCGATGGTGGCCATGCTCTTCACGGCCATCAGCTACGGGCGCATGGCCCGCGCTTATCCCAGCGCAGGCTCCGCTTTCACTTACGTTGGGCAGGAGATCAATCCCGCGCTCGGTTACGTGACCGGCTGGAGCATGGTGATGGACTACATGCTGAATCCTATGATCTGCACGGTCTGGTGCAGTCAGCAAGCCCATGTTTTCGCGCCAGGCGTTGCCTACACGGTGTGGGCGGTTTTTTTCGCAGTGATATTTACGGGGCTCAACGTTCAGGGTGTGAAAACCAACGCCCGGGTGAATACTGGCCTTGCAGCGGCGATGGGTGTGGTGATCGCGATCTTCTTCGTTGCGGCGGCTCGTTACGTCTTCGGCCATCCGCATGATCAGGCAGGGTTCTTCTCCCATCCTTTTTATGATCCCCGGATGTGGAATTTGAAAGCCGTGTTGAGCGGAACTTCGATCGCGGTACTGACCTACATCGGTTTTGATGGCATCTCGACGCTGTCGGAGGAGGCCGAGAATCCGCGGCGAAACATTCTCCTGGCCACAGTCCTGACTTGCCTCGTGATTGGAATTCTTTCCGCAGTCGAAGTGTACGCCGCCCAGTTGATATGGCCAGCATCCGAGCCATTTCCCAACGTGGATGCGGCGTTTACCTTCGTGGCCGCGCGCGCCTGGCCGCCCTTGCTGGCGATCGTCGGGTTCACGCTGCTGGTAGCGAATTTCGGATCTGGAATGGGATCGCAGCTGGGCGCGGCCCGCTTGTTGTATGGCATGGGACGCAGCAATGCGTTGCCGAAGTCGTTCTTCGGCGCCGTCGATCCCCAGCGGCACGTGCCCAGAAACAATGTGATTTTTGTGGGAGTCGTCGCGCTTGGCGCCGCGTTGCTGGTGAACTATGGGTTGTTCAGCTACGGGTTGGGCGCTGAGATGCTCAACTTCGGCGCGCTCATCGCGTTTATGGGAGTGAATGCGGCCGCGTTCATGCGCTACTTTGTGCGCGAGCGCGAGAAAAAGATCGGCAACTTTCTGCCTCCGGTTCTGGGATTTTTTATTTGCCTGTTGCTCTGGCTGAACCTCAGCCGTCCCGCAAAAATTGCCGGTGTGATCTGGATGACCGTGGGCATCGCCTTCGGCGCCTGGAAGACCCGCGGCTTCCGCAGCGATCTGGTCAATTTCGACTTGCCGCCCGAAGAAGCCTGAGAGCTTCTGCTGGTTTTGCCTCTGTGTGCCTCAGTGCCGTCTGGGGTTGAAGTTCTTGACCGGCACTGCCGGGATAGTCGTTATCCGCGTAACTTCAACGATGTCAATGTGTTCGTAGGATATATCTATAAGATATAATCGAAAAGTGTTCCACGTGGAACATTTCTGCAAATGTGAGGTGTGTTCCACGTGGAACGTTTCTCTCCCAGGGCGCTCTTTGCGGCCACACGCTGAGTGTATTAGAGTTACCCCGTAGTTTGCCTGACGCGCCTTATGCCTCAACCGCCTATCGGTTCGGATCGGTCGTCTTCCCCCGCATCCCCGGCAAAGATGCTGGCGAATGCTTTGCTCTCGCCCGATTTGCTGGCGGCTGTTCCGGACGCTGTGGTTGCTGTCGATCAGCAGGGAAAGATCGTTCAAGTAAATCCGCAGACCGAGCAGATGTTTGGCTATCGCAGGGACGAGCTGATCGGCATGGGAATCGAGCTGCTGGTCCCCGACCGTTTCCGCCTTCAGCACGTGCATCACCGCCAGGAGTTTGCCGCTGCGCCCAAGATTCGGCGCATGGGAGCCGACCTCGATCTTTATGGCAAGCGCCGCGACGGTTCCGAGTTTCCCGTCGAGATCAGCCTCAGTCCGCTCACCACGGATGCGGGCATGGTTGTGCTCAGCGCCATCCGCGACGTCAGCGATCACAAGCGCATGGAAGCGGAGCTGCGGCGCACACACGAGGAACTCCAGCGGCGCAAAGACGAGCGCATCTGGGCTTCGGAGGCGCAACTCGCCGCGATCGTGGATTCCTCCCAGGACGCCATCATCGGCAAGGACCTTGATGGCGTCATCACGCATTGGAACCGCGGGGCGGAACGAATTTACGGCTACACGGCGGGAGAGATCATCGGCAAGCGGATTTCACTCCTGGCTCCGCAAGACCGTCAGGACGAACTCACCGGCATCCTCGAAAACATCCGGCGGGGTGAAAGTGTCGTTCACTTTGAATCGATGCGCGTCACGAAAGACGGACGACATGTGAATGTGTCGGTTTCTGTTTCTCCGATTCGGAACGCGCTGGGCGAGATTATTGGCGCTTCGACCATCGCGCGGGACATCACCGAGCAGAAGCGCTCGGAAAGCCAGCTCCGCCAGGCGCAAAAGATGGAGGCGATCGGCCGCCTCGCCGGCGGGATTGCCCATGATTTTAATAATATATTAGGTATTATCACAGCGTGTACTGAATTGCTGCGCGATCGGGTTGGGTCTGCGCCCGAACCGCATCAGTTCGTCGAGACGATCAAGAAAGCGGCTGATCGCGGCGCTTCGCTCACACGGCAATTGCTGGCCTTCAGTCGCAAGCGGAGCGCACAGCCTCAGGTGCTCGATTTGAACGAGCGCTTAAGAGAAGTCAACAAGCTGCTGCGGCCGCTCATGGGTGACGATGTTGAAATTCGCATTTTGCCCGGAAGGCCCCAAGCGCTGGTTGAGGCGGACCCCGGTCAGCTTGATCAAATCGTTATAAACCTGGCGGTCAACGCACGCGATGCGATGGCGCACGGTGGCAAACTGATTCTGGAAACTTGCACGGTCGACTTCGACGATGCCTTCGCTCGCATGCATGAGTCCATGAAGCCGGGAAAATACGTTTTGCTCTCCATCAGCGATAGCGGCTCGGGCATGGACGAAGCCACCGTGGCGCGAATTTTCGAGCCATTCTTCACGACGAAAGAGGCCGGAAAGGGAACCGGCCTTGGTCTCGCGATTGTTTACGGCATCGTGAAGCAGAGTGGCGGGCATATCTGGGTCTACAGTGAGCCCGGGCGCGGAACCACTTTCAAAATCTATTTGCCGTCGGCGGAAGAAAAGATTGGACTGCCTGCCGAGCACCCGCTGGAAGCAGGCGTCGCCACATGGAGGGGAACTGCGACGATACTTCTGGTGGAAGATGATGACATCATGCGCAGCCTGACGCGGCGGCTGTTGGAGGAACAGGGCTATAAGATACTAGAAGCCGGCGACGCAAAAGCCGCGCTGGAACTGGCCTCGGCGGATCACACTCAAATTGATCTTCTGCTCACGGATGTCGTGATGCGCGGCCTGAGCGGCCCCGAGCTGGTGTTGCGGCTGAGTGAATTGCGTCCCGCGACAAAGGTTGTTTACATGTCGGGCTTCACCGGGGAGCTGATTGCGGAACGCGACGGGACAATTAACGGCATCGCTCTTCTTGAAAAACCATTCACTCGCGCAAGCCTGCTGAAAACGATTCAAGCGGCGTTGCAGTAGAAGCGGATGTTACCGTCTTTGTTCGGGGCCCCCGCTACGCAATTCACAACACTGGGAGCGAAAAGTAAAAGACCGAGCCGCGCCCGAGCTGGCTGGTGACGCCGAGGGTGCCGCCGTGGGCTTCGACAATGGCTTTAGCGATGGACAAACCCATGCCCGTGCCCTGCACCCGATAGCGCTGATCGCGTCCCCGGTAGAATTTGTCGAAGATGAGGCCCTGTTCGAAGTCATCGATCCCCGGTCCGCGATCGGCCACGCTTACCACCAGCTGGCGGCCCTTCACTTCTGCGGTGATCGTGATGGGAGTGTCCGGGGAAGAGTACTTGGCTGCATTTTCCAGGAGGTGCCTCAAGACCTCGGAGATGCGCTCGGCATCCATGCGGGTCCGGGGGAGATCGGTAGGAGCGTGAATTTCCAGCGGATGGCTGGCGAGCAGCGAGTGAGATTGCTGGACGGCGGTATTGATCACATCCGTGATGGAAACGGGTTGAAGATGAAGCTCAACCTGGTGCGCGTCCAGTTGAGACATCTCCGTGGCTTCACTGACCAGGCGATCGAGGCGGTCGGATTCCTCGTTAATCACCGCCAGCAAGTCGTTCTTTTGCGTTTCATTCAGCTCGTATCCGGAAAGCATGCTGGTGACCGCGGCCTTGATTCCGGTGAGCGGTGTGCGCAATTCGTGAGTGACGGAATCGAGCAACGCGGCACGCAAGTTCTCGCTTTGGCGCGCGGCTTCGGCTTTGCCCAGTTGCTCGATGACACCAGCGCGCTCAATGGCGATGGCTACAAGGCCACCGGCTGCCTCCGAAGTTTCGCGTGAAAGCCGGACTCCCGCCAGTCCGATTGTTCCGGTGACACGGGTGCCCAGACGCAAAGGAAAGAGCGAGAGATTGTGCTCGAGATCGGTCACCGGCTCAGCACGCGCGGCCACGGCTTTGAGTTGTTCTGTGCTGGGCAGCTCGGCGCGGGGATCGGACCGGTAGGTTTCCTGTGTGGAAAGCAGAAACAGCGAGGCCGAGCGGCCGGCAAAAACCTGGCACAGGTATTGGGGAATCGCATTTAACAGTTCGGCGACGTTGTCGGTTGCGAGCAGGCGCTGGCTCAAGGCAAAAAGGCGCTCGACGTCGCGGCGACGCTGGTTGGCGTTGAGCGCTTCGCGGCGGGCTCGTTCAGACAATTGGCCGGCCACGATGGCAGTGAGGAGAAAAGCGGCCAGAGCGACCCAGTTTTGCGGATCGGCGATGGTGAACGTTCCGACCGGAGGTAGAAAAAAATAGTTGAAGACCAACATCGATAAAACGGCCAGCACAATGGAATAGCGAAGCCCCCAGTTTGCCGAGACGAGGAGCACGGCCAGAAGAAAGGTCAGCGCCACGGTGGTTGGGTTGACGTGGATGAAATGCCGGTAGATGAAGACCACAGCCAAGACGATCGTGACAACTGCAACGAACCGCAACGGTGACTGCAGACGGGAACTCTTCACGGGCAAGATTGTAGCCGGATTCGACATTTTGCGTTCCCTCCGGTAAGAATGTCGCCATGACCAAGACGCCGGACCAATGGCTGGAGGAAGTTGCCCCGGAAAAGCCGAAGGCAATCTTCAAGCTCTTTTTGGGTTATGCCCCCGGCGTGGGCAAGACCTATCAAATGCTCTCCGAAGGGATGCGGCGCGCCAGCCGGGGGGAAGATGTTGTCATCGGGGTTTACGAAACGCACGGCCGCAAACCTACCGCCGAACTGGCGAGCCGGCTCGAGATCGTGCCGCGCAAGAAACTGGAATACAAAGGAACCACCTTTGAAGAAATGGATGTGGATGCGATTCTGGCGCGCAAGCCGCGCGTCGCCCTGGTGGATGAGCTGGCTCATACCAACATCGAAGGCTCGAAACATCGCAAGCGCTACGAGGATGTCTTCGAGTTGCTGGATCACGGCATCGATGTAGTTTCCACCATGAATGTTCAGCATATTGAAAGCCTGGCGCCGACCATCCGGCAACTCACGGGTGTGCAAGTGAGGGAGACCGTGCCGGACTGGGTCGTGCATCGCGCGGGAGAGATCGTGCTGGCGGATTTAACTCCGCAGGCGCTGCAGGCGCGCATGCGCCGTGGCGATATTTATCCGCTGGATCGTGTGGAGCGGGCGATGGCGAATTTTTTCCGCTCGTCCAACCTGATTGCGTTGCGAGAATTGGCCCTCAAGCAGGTGACCCAGTCAGTGGACCATAGCCTGGCGTCGCTGCAAGTGGAAAGCGGATTACCACCGACGCTGCAGGAGCGGATCGCGGTGTGCATCAGCTCAAATCCGGCGGCGCAGGCGCTCATCGCGCGAGGAGCGCGCATGGCGCAAGCCATCAGTGGAGAACTGTTCGTGGTTTACGTCGAGAATCCGATTGATGAAAGCGACGAAAACCAAAAAACTCTTGCGGACAACATTCGCTTTGCGGAAAGCGTCGGCGCCAAGGTGGTACGGTTGGAGCGGGGCGACGTTTCCATGCGAGTGGCTGAATTTGTGCGCGGCAAGCACATCACGCAGGTGGTGTTCGGGCGTTCGGCGACAACCGGATGGAGGAAGTACTTGTATCTCTCCGCGATCCAGCGTTTTCTGCGCGACGCGCCGGCAGTTGACGTGCACATTGTGACGCAGGAGATGCGGTAGCAGATTGCGATGAGCGAACATCGGCACATTCTCGTGGTGGACGATGAGTCGCAGATCACGCGAGTGCTGCGCACAGCGCTTTCGACCCAGGGCTACGACTTGCGGGTGGCGAATGATGGCGAGATGGCCCTGGAGATCATGAAAGACTGGACCCCGCACGTTGTTATTACCGATCTGGCCATGCCCAATCTGGATGGAGTTGGGCTTTGCCGGCGCATCCGGCAAATCTCGCAGGTCCCGATTATTGTGCTTTCGGTGAGAAATCAGGACCGTTCCAAGGTGGAAGCACTCGACGCGGGCGCCGACGACTATGTCACCAAGCCTTTCAGCATCAATGAACTGCTGGCGCGAATTCGGGCGCAGCTGCGGCGGGCGAAGCCATCGGCGGAAAACGTCAAGCAGATCGAGGCGGGTGATTTCCGGATCGATCTTGAATCACGCTCGGTCGAAGTGATGGGACGCGAGGTTCATCTCACGCCCAAGGAATTTGACTTGCTGGTCTATCTGGCGCGGCACCAGGGCAAAGTTCTCACTCATCGCGCGCTGCTTAGCGCAGTCTGGGGAGCGAATGCGACCGAACAACCGGAGTACCTTCGAGTTTTTATAGGGCAATTGCGCAAGAAGATCGAGCCGAATCCCTCCTTGCCGAAATATCTCATCACCGATCCCTGGGTGGGCTACCGCTTCGAGCCCGGCGAGTAAAACCGCCAGCGCTCAATCGTTTTACTTGGCTTACAAAGATTCTACAGAGTCCTTATTAGATCTTTATGCCTTTGCGGATCAAATAGTTGTGTCGGCGAAGGAGGGTTATGTCATCGATCCAGGAAGTATCCGCGGAAGAATTAGCCAAGTTGTTTCATCACTATCAGGAAGCGCTTTCGCAAGATTTCACTTGCGGGCCGGGGCCGGAGCAAGTTGCTTCGTGGGAGCAAACTCCGCAAAACGAGAAGAAGCGCATGATTGCGGCGGCGCGGTTGGCGCTTCTGGAGATGGCAGCGAATGAACGGGATGGAAAGGTTGATCGCCGCTACTTCGCAAAGCCGGGCGAAGCGGATTGGGGCTGCTGACCGCGACGAGCGAGGCAGGGGGTTGATATGGCAACGGTTTTGAGCATCACGGAACTCACCGGCCGGCTGGGAAGATTGATCCGCCGCCCGGACGAGCGTTGCGATCGCGGCGAGGTAATTGAAAAGGGCGATTTTTGCCTTGACCTGCGAGCCCGCCGCGCCACGGTCCGGGGCCAGCAGTTGCAGCTCACAGCAGAAGAATTTGACATGCTGGTGTTTTTGGCGGGGCATCCGCGGCGCGTTGTGACGCCGCGCACCACTTTGACCACGCGGTGGGGCGAGCACGAGGTGAGGCAAGCGGATTTTCTGCGGGTCTTGAGTAGCCTGCGGCAGAAGATGGCGGGGGTGGAAGGCGGCGCGAACTATATCCGGATTGAGCCCTGGGTCTTCTGCCGCTTTGAGCCGGGTGGTGCCGCTTCCTCCAGTTCTTAGTCATCCTTACGAAATTCTTATGAATTATTTACGCCGGTCTTATGGGCGAGGGGGTGAAATGAATTGTTTGCTTCCGGGAACTGTAGAGGTGAATCATGCCTGCAATCACTTTTGGATTTGTGATACTTCTGCTGGTCTCGCTGGTCTTCCTGCTTCGAGTCCTCGTCGCGCTCATCGAGGAGCCGCAAATCAGCCAGGCAAGGGTCTGGAAAGACCCGCTGATAAATCCTCAAGCGTCGCCGGCTGCTAGGGCCGCATCCTGTGCGTGTGCCATCGCCGCGCTCACAAAAGTCGAAGGAAGTCCTATCCAGGCTGCATCGCCGCGGTAAAACATGGCGCGATCGAAAGGGGATCGTGCTGCGACGAAATCGGACATCAAAGATTGCGGTGGTTATCAAAGGCTGATGATCACCCTGCCCCGATTGAGACAATCGGCCCGCTGGAGAATAAGAATGAAAACCAGAGCAATATCTCTGTTGTTCACAGTCATGATTTTGTTTTTTCACGTCTCCGCATTTGGCCAGCAGAGCGCTGAGAGCAAGCCGGCAAATGCGCAGGAACAAAAACCGGCCAGCGCGCAGGAAGTGGAAGAGCTGCGAGAAGTAATCCTGAAGTTGGAGGCGAAAGTAGAGGAACTGGAACGTAAGCAGCAGGCCCCGTCGGCGAATCAAACCGACCTGAACATGGCGAACGGGCCGGGTTCTCAGGAGAGTCTGACGAACGTGAAGGCTAACGCGGTGCCTGGGGAAGCGGCATTTTCGTCGGCAGCAAAAGAGCAAGTGGCGCCGTCGGTGGAGACGAAGCCGCAGCCGGCGGAGCCGTTTGCATTCGCCGACTTCACCTGGCTCAACGGCAATCCGCGTACCAAGGAAATCCCACTGGACACCAAGTTCTTTACCCCGGAGGTCCGCGCCGACGTTGCTTACCATTACGACTTCAACCATCCCAAAGACGACACGATCGTCGGGTCGAGCGAGGTGTTTCGTTCGAATGAAATCAACCTCACCCACCTCGGTGTGGGTGGCGACTTTCACTACGACAACGTTCGTGCACGCGTAATGAGCCAGATCGGCCTGTATTCGACGGCCACGCCGCGCAATGATGCCAGCTATTCACGCGGCCAGTGGCAACTTGATAATGCGTATCGGTATGTCAATGAGGCCTACGGCGGGTACCACTTTGACGCGCTGCATGGAGTCAATGTCGATGCCGGAATCTTTTTGTCCTATGTAGGCCTGTTCAGTTTTTACAATTTCGACAACTGGGCCTATCAACCGTCCTACGTCTCCTCCAACACGCCATGGTTTTTCACTGGCATGCGGATCCAGATCTTTCCCACAGAGAAGTTGAAAATCGAGCCGTGGATCATCAACGGCTGGCAATCCTATGGGCGTTACAACGGGAGGCTAGGTGTTGGCGGACAAGTGCTGTATCGGCCAACGGGTTGGCTCGAGCTACTGTCTAATAACTACGGAGCAGGAGCCGATACATTAGGGGTTCCCAATCGCACTCGTTACCACACGGACAATAGTGTTGAACTGAAGTACTACGACAATCCCGAACACTTTCTGGACAAGATGGCTTTCAGTCTTACCGGGGATGCTGGTTGCGAGTCAGGCGGAGGCGTCAACTGCACAACCAATCAGAAGAATAGTGCCGGCCAGATTATTGCCTATAAGCAGAGTTTTCTAGGTTTCATGCTATATAACCGTTGGTGGTTCAAGAAAGATCGCTACGGTTTCACGCTGGGCGGCGGAAAGATCAACAACCCCGGCCGCTATCTCGTGCTGTTGCCGCCAATCAATGGCGCCACCGCCACGAGCGGCACGCCGTACTTCACAGAGAATCCGGGCGATCCCTTCAAAGCCTGGGACATGTCCGCGACCTACGACTACATGCCGAGCCAATACATCACGTTCCGGTGGGAGTTTAATCACCGTCACGCCAATGTGCCGTATTGGAGTGGGCCGGGCGGAGTCACGCCCCCGGGAGGGAACCAAGGATCGCCGGGGTCGCTGGTGTCAGGATGGGCGCCAGATCTTCGCCATACTGAGGATCGCGCCACCATGGCTATTCTTGTGAAGTTTTAAGTGTTGACCGCCGGCCGGGGGGCGCTGTTATGCCAGGTTCGCTCGCACCGGCTTGGGCCCCGCTGGTGAAAGACGAGAACCGGCTCAACCTGAGGAAGCAAGGCACTGGAGGAAGTGGATATGTCGGACGTCATTTTCGTGGCCATCACGATTGCGTTTTTTGCGCTTTCGATTGCGTATGTGCGGTTTTGCGACCGCATCCGGTGAGGGAAATTCGATGAATGCGGAATCCATCATTATGCTGGCGGTGAGCGCGCTGGTCATGTTTTATCTGTTTTACGCGCTGCTGCGGCCGGAGAAGTTTTGAGATGACAGCGAACGGGTGGTTTCAGATTCTCCTGTATCTTGCCGTGATCCTCGCGATCACCAAGCCGCTGGGCGTGTACATGGCGCACGTGTTCAGCCGGGAGCGCACCTTCTTTGACCCAGTGGCCCGGCCCCTGGAGCGCTTGCTGTATCGCTTGACCGGCGTGGATGAAAACCACGAGATGCGCTGGGCCGAATACGGCGTTGCCATGCTGTTGTTTAGCTGCGTCTCGATGCTGGCACTGTATCTGATTGAGCGCGTGCAGCAGTTCTTGCCGTGGAACCCGCAAAAATTTGGCGCGGTCGCGCCGGCACACCTGGCATTCAATACCGCTGCTTCCTTTACTACCAATACGAACTGGCAGAATTACGCGGGCGAAAGCACGATGAGCTATTTCACCCAGATGGCCGGCCTGGCGTACCACAATTTTGTTTCGGCCGCCGTGGGCATAGCGCTGGCCATCGCTTTCATTCGTGGCATCGCGCGGAGGGAAAAAGAAACCATCGGTAATTTCTGGGTGGATATGACGCGGGCAACGTTATGGATTCTGCTCCCCTTGTGCGTCGTGGGCGCGCTGGTGTTGGTTTCACAGGGCGTAATCCAGAATTTGAGACCTTACGACCAAGCCACTTTGGTCGAGCCATTTCAGGTGCCGAGGGTCGGCGCAGATGGCAAACCGGTAGTTGGGCCTGATGGCAAGCAAGTGATGGATGCCGTGACGGCACAGGTGATTGCACAAGGCCCGGTCGCTTCGCAGGAGGCGATCAAGGAGCTGGGCACGAATGGCGGCGGCTTTTTCAATGCTAACAGTGCGCACCCGTTTGAAAATCCGACACCAGTCAGCAATTACCTAGAGTTGATCTTCATTTTTGCCATTCCAGCCGGCTTGACCTACACGCTGGGCCGCATGACCGGCTCCCGCGCGCACGGCTGGGCGGTGTGGTCGGCTATGGCGGTTTTGTTTCTGGCAGGAGTGACAACGGCATACTGGGCAGAGGCCAAAGGGAACCCGCTGCTTCACGGAGTTGATCAGCGAGCATCGTCATTGCAGCCGGGTGGAAACACGGAAGGCAAGGAAGTCCGCTTCGGCATTGCTGACTCGACGCTGTTTGCCACTGTCACCACCGATGCCAGTTGCGGCGCAGTAAACGGCTTTCATGATTCGTACACGCCCCTGGGCGGGATGGTGCCGCTGGTCAACATCATGCTCAGCGAAGTGGTATTCGGCGGCGTGGGCGCCGGGATGTACGGAATTCTGATCTATGTAGTGCTGGCGGTTTTCATCGCCGGCCTGATGGTTGGCCGAACGCCGGAATATCTGGGCAAGAAAATCGAAGCCTACGACGTGAAGATGTCGATGCTGGTGGTGCTGGTTTTTCCGCTCATCATTCTCGTGCTCACGGCAATCTCGGTTCTGCAAGGCTTCGGCACCTCGAGCATTTTGAATCCCGGGCCCCACGGATTCACGGAAATTCTTTATTCGTTTACCTCGCAGGCCGGCAACAATGGCTCGGCCTATGCGGGCTTGAACGGCAACACACTCTGGTACAACACCGCGGGCGGAACGACGATGCTGGTGGGGCGGTTCTTCATGATTATCCCAATGCTGGCAGTCGCGGGAAATCTGGCGAAGAAAAAATTCGTCCCGCCGTCCCTGGGCACTTTCCCGGTAACGACACCTCTGTTTACGGTGCTGCTGGTGGGCGTGATCGTGATTGTCGGTGCCTTGACATTTTTCCCGGCATTGAGCCTGGGGCCGATCCTTGAGCACTTGCTCATGATGGCCGGAAAGACCTTCTGAGGGCACATGGCAGAGAGAAGGAAATCGAAAGCGATTTGGGAGATGAAGATCGTGCGCCGCGCGGCGCTCGATAGTCTTCTCAAGCTCGATCCGCGGCACATGATGGGCAATCCTGTCATGTTCGTGGTGGAAGTGGGCAGTGTGATCACCAGCGTTCTGCTGCTGCAGAATATCCTGCGGCACGAAGCGGGATTTGGCTTCAATCTGCAAATCACTTTATGGCTGTGGTTCACGGTGTTGTTTGCGAACTTTGCGGAGGCCATGGCCGAGGGCCGGGGCAAGGCACAGGCCGATACGCTGCGCAAAGCGCGCGCGGAAACGATTGCGCACCGGCTCCTGGCAAACGGAAGTGTAGAAGACGTCCCTAGTTCGAAGTTGTGCGCCGGAGACATGGTGGTGGTCTCGGCCAGCGAATTCATTCCCAGCGATGGCGAAATCACGGAGGGCGTGGCATCAGTGGATGAGTCAGCCATTACCGGTGAATCGGCTCCAGTGATTCGCGAAGCGGGCGGTGACCGGTCTGCGGTCACGGGCGGCACGCGCGTGCTTTCCGATCAGATCAAAGTGAAAATCACGGCGAATCCTGGCGGGACTTTCCTGGATCGCATGATCGCGCTGGTCGAAGGCGCGGAGCGCCAGAAGACGCCCAACGAGATCGCGCTGAACATTTTATTGGCAGGACTGACCATTATTTTTCTGCTCGCCGTGATCACGCTGCAACCGTTCGCCGTCTACGCGGGATCGCCGCAGACCGTTTTCGTGCTGGTTTCTTTGCTGGTGTGCCTGATTCCAACGACAATCGGCGGGCTGCTCTCTGCCATTGGCATTGCCGGCATGGACCGGTTGATTCAGCACAACGTTCTGGCGATGTCGGGCCGCGCGGTCGAAGCCGCGGGCGACGTGAACACACTTTTGCTCGATAAGACCGGCACAATCACGCTGGGAAATCGCCAAGCTGCCGAGTTCATTACCGCGTCGGGAGTAACCGAAGCCCAACTTGCCGACGCGGCGCAGCTTTCATCGTTGCCGGATGAGACTCCGGAAGGGCGCTCCATCGTTGTGCTGGCGAAAGAACGCTATGGACTGCGTGGTCGAGAACTCAGTTCCCATGAAGCGCAGTTTGTTCCGTTCAGCGCGCAGACACGAATGTCCGGCGTCAACATGAATGGCCGCGAGATTCGCAAAGGCGCGGCTGATGCAATTGGGAAATATATTTCGAACGGCGATGGCGACGGGCTTCCGAGAGATGTGCGCGAAACCGTGGAACAGATTGGCCGGTCGGGAGGCACGCCGCTGGTGGTCAGCGAAAACCGCCGCGCGCTGGGCGTGATTTATTTGAAGGACATTGTCAAAGGTGGAATGCGGCAACGCTTCAGCCAGTTACGTGCCATGGGCATTCGCACGGTGATGATCACTGGCGACAACCCACTGACTGCGGCGGCCATCGCGCGCGAAGCGGGCGTAGACGATTTTCTGGCCCAGGCTACGCCGAAAGACAAGATGGACCTGATCAAGCGCGAACAGCATGAGGGCAAGCTGGTGGCGATGACGGGAGATGGGACCAACGACGCCCCCGCCCTGGCGCAGGCTGACGTGGGTGTGGCGATGAACACGGGCACGCAAGCGGCGAAAGAAGCCGGAAACATGGTGGACCTGGATTCCAATCCAACGAAACTGATTGAGATCGTGGAAATCGGCAAGCAGCTTTTGATGACGCGCGGTGCTTTGACGACATTCTCCATTGCCAACGATGTAGCGAAGTACTTCGCCATCATCCCCGCGATGTTTGCCGGGACGTTTCCTGTGCTCAATGCGCTGAACATCATGCGATTGAAAACGCCGGAATCGGCCGTGCTCTCGGCGGTAATTTTCAATGCGCTGATCATCGTCGCGTTGATCCCGCTGGCGCTGCGCGGCGTGAAGTATCGTCCCATGGGCGCGGCGGCATTGTTGCGCAACAATCTTTGGATTTACGGCGTGGGCGGAATTATCGTGCCGTTTATCGGAATCAAGCTGATTGATTTGATCATCACGCGGATCGGAATGGCATAAAGGACAGGCAATGAAAAAAAACCTGCGCATTTCTGTGCTTATGACCGTGGTTACCACAGTGCTTCTGGGCGTGGTGTATCCGTTGGTCGTTACTGCCCTGGCGCAGTTGCTCATGAAAGACAAAGCTAACGGCCAGCTCATTGAACGCGATGGAAAGGTAGTCGGTTCCCGTATCATCGGCCAGGCATTCTCGGGAGCGGGTTATTTTCATTCGCGGCCCTCGGCTGCGGGTAACGGATACGATGCCAGCAACTCGAATGCCTCCAACCTGGGGCCGACGAATCAGCATTTGATTGATCGCGTGAAAATGGACGTAGCTGCCCTGCAAGCAGAGAATCCGGGCGAGCCTGTACCTGTCGATCTGGTTACCACGTCCGGCTCCGGCCTCGACCCTCATATTACGCCTGCCGCTGCCGAGTTCCAGATTCCGCGGGTGGCGCGCAGTCGCGGCCTCTCGCAAGATGCGGTGCGGCAGCTGGTGCGCCAGCACACGGAGTCTCGCGATCTTGGGTTCCTGGGCGAGCCACGGGTAAACGTGCTAGAATTGAATCTCGCCTTGGACGACTTGTCCCGCAAGTAAACCTGGGGCCATCGGTAAAAGGCCGGCTTTCTGACGCCGCCAGGCATGCTTGACTCCCGCCAATAAACTCCGCGACCTCCCAAGGCCCCGGCGAATCTAAAGCTCCGCGACTTGTCAGGCAATGTAAAAAAATTGTCAACAGTTTGTCTCGGATGGCTTAAAGCTCCAGTACTGGTAGTAGTCTTAATCAACAATTGAACCCAGGCAAGCAGACCGCCTAGAACAACAGGATTTGACAGATGATCACACGAACAGAGAGCAACCGCGCGCCTTCCTTTCCACGCCCTCAAATCGTTCCGAGCGTTGAACTCGCCGAAACACGATCTGCATCGGCAGAACGCATTCTGGTGGTCGAGGACGACCGGGCAGTGCAGAAAGCATTGAAGCGTTTGTTTGAAACCGAGGGTTATGTGGTCGAAGTCAGTTCCGACGGAAAGTCGGCGGTGGAGGCGTTTCGCAGGACGGTCCCATCGGCGATGGTTTTGGATCTGCGCCTGCCCGAAATGTCAGGCCGGGATGTGTGCCGAGAGATCAAGGAGCAGATGCCAGCGCTACCCATCATTGTGTTGAGCGCGATGAGCGACGTCTCCGATAAAGTGCTTTTGCTGGAACTCGGCGCTGATGATTACGTCACCAAACCCTTCAGTCCTCGCGAACTGCTTGCCCGTGTGCGGGCCGCTGTGCGCCGCAACACCCGCAGCGGGACGGGAGATGTGTTCAGTTTCGAAACCGTCACCGTGGATTTCGTCAAGATGGAAGTCAAGCGCGAGGGACAGCCGGTTAGTCTGACCGCCCAGGAGTTCAAGACACTGAAGTTTCTAGCGCAGAATGCGGAAAGAGTGATTTCGCGCGATGAATTGCTCAATGAGGTTTGGGGATACCAGAACTATCCATCTACGCGCACCGTGGACAATCACATTCTGAAGTTGAGGCAGAAGTTGGAAAAGGATCCGGCCAATCCCGTGCATTTCCGGACCGTTCACGGAGTGGGCTACAAATTCGTGCGCTGATGCGAATGTTCCGCAGCGATCACTGAGGCGGACTTAGGGAGAAGTAAGAACTATGCTGCGACTGCGGATGCGGACCAAGTTCTTGCTTTCCATGTTGCTGATTTCTGCCGGCTTGACCGCGACCAGCCTGCTGCTGGTGCGGCATACAGTGCAAGGGCAAGTACGGCAGGAAATCTTTGCTGACCTGCACAACTCCGTCAGCACCTTTCAGAACTTTCAACGCGAACGTGAACTCACGCTGGCGCATTCGGCCGAATTGCTGGCTGATTTGCCGGATCTGCGGGCGCTGATGACGACCGAGCATGTCGCGACCATCCAGGACGCCTCGGAGCGGCTTTGGCGGCTGGCGGGAAGCGATCTCTTCGTTCTGGCTGACCGCTCGGGGCGCATTGTTGCTTTGCACACTGCTTCCCCGGGATTCACACGCGAGATGGCGCAGCGGGATTTCCCTGAAATGCTCAACCAGGAGGAGGGGTCGGAAGACTGGTGGTATGGCGGGCAGCACCTCTACGAGGTTTTTCTTAAGCCGATCTACTTTGGTCCAGTTGCCGAGAATCGCCAGGTCGGCTATCTGGTGGTCGGATATGAAATCGATGATCGGGTGGCGGCCCAGGTGGCGCGCATCGCGGCCAGCCAGGTTGCTTTCTACTACGGGGACAATGTAGTGCGAAGCACACTGACGGCGGCGCAGGAAGTGGAGCTGGTTCGGCAGAAGACACTTCATCCCGGCAGCAGTATGGGTGATCCTGAACAGATCCAGCTTGGGGAGGAGCGCTTTTTGCGCACTTCTCTAGAGTTGTCGCCGCGAAACACGCCCTCCGTTCGTCTGAGCGTATTCAAGTCATACGATCAGGCGACTTTGTTCCTCAATAGCCTGAACCAGTTATTGCTCGCTCTGGGGCTGGCAGCAGTCGTAGGCGGGAGCATTCTGGTCTTCTTTACATCGCATACCTTCACGCGACCGCTCGGCAACCTGGTCGAAGGAGTGCGGGCGCTCGAAAAAGGTGACTTCACTTATGCGCTCGATGCCCGCGGTGGAGACGAGGTGGCGGAACTGACAGGCGCCTTCAGTCGCATGCGTGACAGCCTGCTGAAAACGCAACAGGAACTGCTGGAAGCGGAGCGGCTGGCCACGATTGGGAGAATGGCCAGTTCGATTTCCCATGATCTCCGGCATTCGCTTGCCGCCATCGTGGCCAACGCCGAGTTCCTTTGCGAGAGCCGCTTATCTCCTGAGCAACGGGAAGAGCTCTATCAGGAAGTCCGCGTCGCCGTCAATCAAATGACGGACCTCATTGATTCACTGCTCGAGTTCTCCCGGACCCGGGAAGCCTTGCGGCCCACCATGGGCAATGTCAGAGATTCCGTGGATCGGATGGTGCAGGCGATCGAGTCGCATCCTGAGTTTCACCATGTCCACATTGCGGTCGAGCAGCAGGGGAACTCCAGCGGGTGTTTCGATGCAAAAAAACTGGAGCGGGTACTGTATAACCTGCTTCTAAATGGCTGTGAGGCGGTTCCACGCGAGAGCGGGAACATCAACGTGCAACTGAGGCAGGTGCCGGGCGGCGTTGAAATTCGGGTCAGCGACAATGGCCGGGGCATTCCCGATGCCGTGCGCGGCACACTTTTCGAGCCGTTCGTCAGCCATGGGAAAGAAAACGGCACTGGTCTGGGACTTACGGTTGTACAGAAGATTGTGCAGGACCACGGCGGCGATGTAGCCGTAGAGCAAACCTCCGCCGAAGGGACCGTTTTCCGGCTCTGGCTCCCGCTGGTTTCTTCCCTAGAGGTCATTCAGAATGCGGGAAGCCTGAAGAAAGCAGCGCCGCCAGTGGTCCACGCCAAACATACGCCGGCTGGGTAGGGTTCTCGCCCTCGGGCCCAGCTGGCACCCGTCTCGACTCAGCAAAGCGGCTGCTCGGAAGGCAAATCCAGGGGAGGTGCATTGTGAATAAGCGCAATCGTTTGCCTCGGCCCAGCGGGATTTTCGTATTTGCAGGATTGCTAATACTTACTGGCACGGTGAACGCGCAGATACAGCCGGCGGCGACGGCCGGCCCACCGCCGCAGGAATCCATGGCGAGCGCAGTCCAACAGCTCCAGGAGGAGGTGCGCGAACTGCATGCCGCAGTTCAAGAGCTTCGTTCCGAAGCGGTCCAGTACCGGGCCGAGGCCACGGAATTGCGCCACGAGCTGGAGACTGAACGCGGCTCAACCGCTGCCTCGGCGACGCCGGCGCAGAACCCACCGCAGGTTGCGCCGGCGCCTGCCGAGTCAGGCGCTGCGAATTCCGCGGCCACTCAGACGCTCGAGCAAAGGGTAGCGTCCCTCGAAGAGGGCGCGCAGCTCTTGAACAGTAAGGTCGACGATCAGTACCAAACGAAAGTTGAGAGTGCATCGAAGTATCGCGTGCGGCTATCCGGAATTTTGCTGTTCAATCTTTTCAGCAATCGCGGCTACGTCGATAACCAGGATGTTCCGACCTGGGTGTTGCCGGAAGATGTGGGGTCTGGACATACCGCCGGCGGAAGCGTTCGGCAATCGGAGTTTGGCCTGGAAGTATTTGGCCCCCACCTCGCGGGGGCCAGAGCCAGCGGAAATGTACAGGTCGATTTCTCGGGGGGATTTCCTGACACGCTGAATGGATTAAGCTATGGCCTGGTAAGGCTGCGAACTGCCGATGTGCGCCTGGATTGGGACCGGACTTCGCTCATTGTTGGACAAGACAACTTGTTCCTTTCGCCATCTACTCCGACTTCCTTCGCCTCTCTGTCAGTTCCGGCTCTGGCCTACGCCGGGAATCTGTGGGGCTGGATTCCACAGGCAAGAGTCGAGCATCGTTTCAGCCTCAGCGAGCGCCAGACCCTTACCTGGCAAGCGGGAGTCCTGGACAACTTCACGGGAGAGCCGCCGCAAGCCTCATATGTACGCTTTCCCACGGCAGGCGAGAATTCCGGGCAGCCGGCATATGCCACTCGTGTGGCGTGGAGTCGCGATGTTCTGGGACGTCCCCTGATATTCGGCGCGTCGGGATATTACAGCCGTCAGGATTGGGGTTTGCCTTCCAAGGTGGACGGTTGGGCGGGAATCACCGATTGGCAGATCCCGTTGCTGTCGCGGTTGAGCCTGAGCGGCGAGTTTTACCGTGGCCGGGGGATCGGCGGGTTGGGAGGAGCGTTCGGCCGGAGCGTAATTTTCAGCGGGCCGGAATCCACGCCCGGAACCGAACTTAGGGCGGTAAATTCTGCCGGCGGCTGGTCGCAATTGAAGTTCACGTTGTCTCCCAAGGTTGAGTTCAACGGCGCATTCGGCCTGGACAATCCCTACGCCCAGGATTTGCGGGCATTCCCGCAGCCAACGAGCTATTTCCCGGCATCGATCGGGCAGAATCGCGGCGCGTTTTTGAACATTATCTATCGGCCACGGTCTGCTCTTTTGCTCGCAGGGGAATACCGTCGGCTCAGAACGTTTGAGATTCCCGGAGGCAGTCCGACCGCTGAACAAGTCAACTTATCCATGGGAATACTATTTTGAGCCGGAAAAAACTTATTTTCGCTGGGGCATGGATTTTCCCACTTCTGGTCGGCCTAGCCGCGGCACAACAAGTCGCGGTGACTGCGCGGGTGGCGTGGCAAAAGGGCAACCGACGCGATCCCAGCAATGTGGTGGTCTGGCTGATGCCGGAAGCAGGCGCCGCCTCTCCGGCAACACGGCCGCCGGCGCAAAAGCCGCGCCTGACCCAGAGAAACAAGAGCTTCGATCCGCACGTGCTGGTGGTGCCGGTCGGCTCGGTCGTAGAGTTTCCTAATCGCGATCCGTTTTTTCACAACGTCTTTTCTCTGTTCGACGGAAAGCGTTTTGACCTCGGCCTGTATGAAGCGGGAAGCTCGCGCGACGTGCACTTCGATAAGCCCGGAATTTCCTACATCTTCTGCAACATCCATCCGGAAATGAGCGCCGTCGTGATTGCCGTGGAGACTCCCTATTATGGTGTTTCCGATGCACGCGGACAAATCGTGATCCCAAACGTGCCCGAAGGCCGCTTTCAACTTAAGGTCTGGTACGAAGGAGCCCTTCCTGAGACCCTGAAAGCGATGGAACGCGAGATCGATGTTTCGGACGGCAACTCTGCATTAGGTGTTCTTCGCCTCGTCGACTCCGGAGTTGTGCAGGCCCACAAGAACCTTTACGGCCGGGACTACGATCCGCCGGCACCGGCCGGCTCGGTTTACCCCAAACCGTGATTGAGTGTGGGACTCCAGATTACGGCGCCGGAATTGTTGACAAAAAAATGACAATTCGTTTAATTGCCCGTGACAATTGCTTTTTGCTGACTGATTAGCCTCACCTTAATGTGAGCGGGTGGCCGCTGCTGACCCGTTCAATTTTGTGGTCCCGGGACCACGAGTGGTTTGTTGTTAGGTCAAGCTAAGGACGTAGAAAGCTGACACGACCTCTCAGCTTTCACACGCTTTGGCAAGATGGGATCTCTCTCTCACTGACACAGGCCCGCGCTGGTAGCGCGGGCCTTTTTTAGGCAACTTCCATCAGCGCTTGCTGCCGACGGGCTGATCGTGACCGTAATACTCCACAGCCGACATTGGCTTCTCGCCGCCTTTCTTCCATACCCGAGTGTCTTCCGGCAACTTGCCCAGCGCGTTCGCCATTTCGCGGACGTGCATGGCTACTGAGCCACAGCAGGAGCCAATGTAGTTGATCCCGATTTCGCGGGCGCGCAGAGCGTAGTCAGCCATTTCCTTCCGAGTGAGTTGCAAAGGATCGAGCGCCAGGGGAAATTCTGGCAAACTGGAGAAATCCGGTTGCTGTTTGGGCGTGCGATAGGCCACGGGCTGGCAGGCCAGGTAACCCGAAACCGCCTTTCGCATCTCCTCCATCGGCCCGAGCATGTGCTGCGGCGGGCGCAAGCAATTCATGCCCACGATGTCGGCGCCCGCATCGATCAAGGCTTTAGCCGCATCGGCTGCCGACTTGCCTTCCGCGGTTTCGTCTTTGTTCTCGAAACAGATCGTCACCATCACAGGCAAACCTGTTGCTTTGGCGCGCTCGACGGCGAGCAAGGCTTCTCCCAGCCAGGAAAAAGTTTCGCCAATGATGAAATCAACGCCTTCCTCCACCTGAACCGCAAGTTGTTCGTCGAATGTGCGGCGCACCCGGTCTGCGGCGGAAGGACTGTTGGGTTCATACATCCAAGTGAGGCTGAGATTGCCCGCCACCAGGCACTTGTCAATCGCGGCTTCGCGCGCGATGCGCACGGCCGCGCGGTTGAGATCCTCGAGACGGTTTTCGAGACCGACGGTCGCGAGTTTATCGCGGCTCGCGTAAAACGTGAGCGCTTGCAGAACATCCGCGCCGGCTTCGCGGAATTCAACGTGAAGCTCGCGTAAAGCCTCAGGATGAAGCAGCACGACGTCCGGCGTGAACGGACCCGCGCGGACCCAGCCACGCTTTTCAAGTTCCAGAAGATAACCGCCATCACCCAGAACCGGTCCCTCTTTCAATCGTTGCAAAATTCCTTTTCTCATATCTACTCCTTGAATTTTTCAGTCATCTACATATTCGAATTCAGCCTTGATCGGTTTGCCTTCACTGAAACGGCTGGGACGAAAGGCAGCAATGTCCACAGTTTTGCCCTGTCCATCCAACAACAATTCCGACATGACCAAACCAATCGCCGGCGAAATCTTGAAGCCCATGCCGGAGAAACCGGCGCAAACGTAAAGCCCAGGAGCTTCGGG
>Ga0335073_10003673_pt1 | contig 21409 bp, 21 predicted proteins | sample Lox_Sample_22_FD_207093 | JGI IMG/M metagenome (GOLD analysis project Ga0335073, IMG submission 207093) | Soil microbial communities from Loxahatchee National Wildlife Refuge, Florida, United States - Lox_Sample_2.2 | ecosystem: Environmental > Terrestrial > Soil > Wetlands | place: USA...
ACGGCGCGCCCGTATTCCATGCGTGACGAGAGGCACGCCGAAGCTGGCTTATCCCACACACGAAGTCCGGCTTCCCGCGCCAGTTCCCGTATCCCTGTCTTGGTGAGCCCGGCGTCCAACAATGGCGCCAACACGCGATGGTTGCGCGCCGCTTGCTGTCCAGGGCGAAAATCCCCTTGATCGTCGGCATTTACTCCGTAGGCGATTGCCTCGAAGCCACGATCGTGTCGGTATTGTTCGAGCACGGTGAACAATTCGTCCTTGCAATGAAAGCAGCGCATCGAATCGTTGCGCGTGTACGCAGGGTTCTCGAACTCGCGTGTCGCCACCACCTCGATCGGGATCTCGTGCTCCCGCGCAAATGCCAGCGCATCTTCGAGATGGGTGCGCGCGAGGCTCGGAGAATCCGCAATCACCGCAACCATTGCTTTTCCAAGCACGTCGTGTGCCGCATGGGCCAGAAATGCCGAGTCGACCCCGCCAGAATAAGCGATGATCAGCTTCGAGTGGGCGCGAATAATCTCCTGCAGGCGCGCCAGTTTCACATCGAGTTCGGCCGCTAGGCCCATAGTCAAATATTATTGGATTTTCTCGCGCTCTGCCTGAAGCGCGATTTGATTCGGAATTCCAATCGCGAGTTGCCGCTGATCCACCGCCGGCCTCCCGGAAGACGAATTCAGTACAACCTCTGTTGCCGCCTCAGATTACCGAATGACCCCACATTCGCCAGCGTGAAGCTGAAGCGATATTGGTTTTCGTTACGTACCGCTCCCAATGCGAACCGCCGATACTCCAGACTCAATCCGCAACAATCCCAGTTGTATGTCGTTTGCGCAGACGCGTACTGCAGATAGCCATGGTTTGCATCGAAGCCAAAGCTGGCTGCCCCGCTTAGTCCGCGTTTGTTGAGTTGCCCATAGCCGGCAACCACTTGAAATTGATGGAAGTCAGTGGGCCCGGGCAAACCTGGCGGTGCAGCCGCATCGAGCACACGCAGAAAGGCATCTCCGCCGCCAACCGTGAACGGTCCGTAGTGGTAATTAACCATTGCATTGCTTCCGGTGATACGGCCGGTCTTGAGATCGTAATCCAGGTCCCATTCCGTAGTCGTGCGCGGACTCGTCTCGATCCGCAACCGGGAAATGATGGGCGCGAACCGTCGTTCTTCATTCAGGAACGCGACACCGGTGAAATCTGCGGTGCTCGTAAATACGTTTCGCAATCCGGGAACCAATGCGTCCCCGAAAGTCGGGTCGAAATAATACTTCTGCCCAACCTCCCAACTCGCGACCTCGCGTGGCCCAACCGTGCACGGAAGCTTATCTGCCGTCGGCGGCAATTCCCACGGGACCACACCAACCTGCGGAGGAGCGCCGACAGCCAGCGTGCTCATGGCAGGCACGTCGCAGTCGGTCTCGGAGTTCTCCCTTTTGGCATAGAGCCGGTTCACCACCGAGTAAGCGATTTCGTTTGTATTCGTTAGGAAATCCGCATAGTCGAAGTGCACAACATTAGAAAAGTTGTTGACTCCCGTCACGTAGTCGTAGCGCATACTTGGTTCGATCACGTGTTTCCACTTCCGTCCGAGCCACGGCCGCTCGAAAACTCTTTCCAAAGAAGGCGGTCTTAAATCGACCGACACCTCTAGGGATTTTCGATTCAGAACCTGATCCTCGACAACTCCACCCTCGGGATTGGATTCCTGCGGTACAAATCGCTGCGCATAAAACGTGTCGCGCAGTGTGAGTGCCGGTCGCAGCGACCACCCTTCCCAGTGCAATGGCATCGCCAGCGTCGGCGCGATATCAAGTCTTCCTACCAGCGGCGCCGTCCGCAGTCCAACCTGGCTTGTTTCCAGCCCAGTCTGTCGGCGCTGCAATCCTTCCGCAGCGGATTCAAATGAGAAATAGAGAGGCGTATTTCCAATTGGCCTCTCTTCGCTCGACACGAAAAAGCTGGGTGTGTGCAGGATGCGCACCAGCTCCGTCTGCGTGATGGTTGCGCAGCCCGTGTTGACTCCAGTTTCTGGCACGCACACTTCAAAGTTCTGGTAACGCTCGGCGAGCGCATTGAAATGAAATCCGTTGGTCGTATTCGACAAGAAGATCTGCGATCGGACCTCCGAATTGATGGCCTGCGTATACACCTCGGTAAATGCGAGCCGGTAGACAAATGAACTCAGATAATCCACATCCGCCACTCCGCGCACTGTGCCAAACGGATGCTCAGCCTCAAATCTCGCGTCTTCCCCGCCTTGATCTTGCAACGAGCCGCCAATCTCGATACCGCGATCCAATACCCCGGTGTAGTTGAAATAAACATACGAATTCTCGCTGGGACGCATGCGAAACACCCCCTGTTGCGCCCAACCGCGTTTCGAGTAGTATTCCGCCCCAATCGTGGCGTCAATGCTGCGGTTGAAAGCCCAATAGACAGAATCACCAGCGATATAACCCTTGGTCGAAGAGTTCCCGATGCTCGGTATCAGCAGGCCGCTTTGCCTCGTCGTCTGCACCGGATGAGTCACATAAGGAAAGTAAAAAACCGGAATGCCAAACAACCGGAAATTACTGGTGTAAATCTTCGCGGTGCTATCGACGTCGACAACGATGCGCTGCGCATGAAATTGCCATTTTGGAGTGGGCAGTTCGCAGGTCGTCACTGTTCCTTGCCGAACCAGGTAGTGATTCGGCCCGTGTTTTTCGACGATTTTTCCGGAGAATGCAAATGGGTTTGACGAACTCAGCACGTACTGCGTCTTCTTGCCACGAAAGCCGATCGTGCCGAGCACGCTATAAAACGTTCCTACCTGGGTCCGGATGTTGTAGGTGCCATGGCTCGCCTCGAGATGTTCGTCATACGGCCCCCCTTCGAGCAGCACGTGTCCCTCCGCTTCACTGTCGCCGGTGTCCGCGTTGTAAGTTATCTCATCGGCTTGCAGAATGTAATTGCGATAGTAGATCTCAACCCGGCCCCGCAGGTGATAGATCGATCCCTCTTTCTCCTGCTCTACCGCTCGGATCGTAACGTCTTCTTTTTGAGGGCTGCTGGCCTGGGCTACGGGCAGATTGGGGTGCGCCTGCTCGGGGGGTGGCGTCTGGCTGGTTACTATCCCGGGGGTCAGAATCAGATGACAGAGCAGGGCTGCCGTGATAAAGATTCGAGAGCGGCTCAACATTAACGGACGACCATTCGCGGGTGATCCGCCTGCGCGGCGGGCGCTCCGCCAGCCGGTCTGCGGGAAGATTGACCTTAGCACGCAGACGGCGAGCGAAGCAAAGCTGCGCTCTGTGTGGCCTGCGTAGTCCGTCTCAGCCTGGCTCTGGCTGCTGGCATTCTTCGCTGACCGTTTTTGTAACAATGACCGGTATGATGCACTCCGCGAGCACCGGGGATTCCGATTTGCATCCCGACTTTCGCGACACTCTCGATTTGGCTTCGCCCGATTCGTGCGAATCAAACTCCGACCCGAACCCGGAAGCGTGGCGCTATGAAGTGGCTGCTCGCCTCGCCCGCTATCGCATCCGGCGCAAGCCTCGCGCCCCCCGCTATCCTTCGCTGCTCTTGCCCTTCGACTCCTCGAGCAACTGGTCCCGGCATACTAGCTCTGCCAGCTTTGCAGCTACAGCTGAACCCGTCAATGAGGATCTGGAGCATCACTTTCGCCTTCGTCCCGCTGTACCAGTCGCCGATAACGCCCCGGCTGAGGATGAAGCCAAGCCGGGAAACCCGCTTCTAACCCAGGACTCGGGTCAGCATCTATCTTTCGAGGAGGATGGTTCGTTCACCAATGTGATCGAGTTTCCTCGCTCCGCCGCCATACCAGTGTTTCACTCCACTCCGCTGGCCGATCCCATCGTCGATCGCCCGCGCATCGTTGAGGCCCCGGAAATCCTGCCGCCCCCGCCCGCGCTCGGCGGAATCCTTATCGAGCCACCACAGCCGGAATTACCCGAACGCCGCCCAAACACCGAACCATCCATCGCATCGGCATCGATTCCTCACCGGTTATTGGCAGTCTCGCTCGATGTGCTAATTCTCGCGACAGCCGTTTTCGCTTTTGGCGCCATATTTCTCCGGCTCAATCCGATCCGCTTGCCACTTCCCGGTCTTGCAGGTCCCGTCGCCGGTTTGCTCGTTCTCTTGTGGATGATCTACCAATCCATGTTTATCGTCTTCACCGGTTCCACTCCTGGTCTGCGGGTAACTCGGCTGCGGATCGCCAAACTCGATGGCTCCCGAATAGCTCGACGCACCCGCCGCTGGAGGGTTCTCGCGTCCTTCCTATCCGCGTTTTCGGCCGGACTCGGATATCTCTGGTGTTTTCTCGATCAAGATTCACTCTGCTGGCATGATCGCATTACGCGAACTTGCATTCAGTCCGCGGACAGCCCAACCAGGAGCTAGGGCGGGCCCAGCTTGCAATCTCTTTCAAAAAAGATCCGGCCGATCTTCCGGCCGGATTCATTCGCTTCAAAAGCGCGACAAGCTAGCTCATCGACGATCAAAATGCGAGTCGAACAGGCTTGCGGTTGCCGCCTCAGCGACGTGCTCACATTTGTTGCCACAGCAGTTGTCTGATGAAGTCTTTTCTCCGCCGCAGCACTTTCCGTCTTTGCAACCGCCGTTCTTCTTGCACTGTTCTGCGCACTTCTTCGCATCCTTACCCACGCAGCACTTTGCGTCCGCCATTTCTTTGCCACCACAGCATGATTTGCCGTCCTTCACGTCACACTTGTTGCCCGTGCAGCAGGTGGGGCTGTCTTTGGCATCGGCATTGGCATGATGGCAACAGCTCATGCCATCTTTTGCGTCGGCGCTGTGATGGCAACAGCTCTTGGTTTCCGTCTTCGGTGTGGCGTTTGGAGCCGAGGTGGATGGACTTTCTTGTGCCCAAACTGCTAATGAGAGAGCAAGGACAATTGCGAAACATCTTAGTTTCATAAGGATCTCCTTTTCAGGTTATGAATGCGAAATGTCATGCGGCACCTAGGCCGCGAGATTTTGCAATGCGAAAGGAGGCTTGGCTCTAGACGCGAAGGGTCATGCCGAATACGTCCCGAAAGGGAGGCGAAGAAACGGGGGTCTCAACGATTGATTGTTTCGAGACATTGAGGTTCGGAGTCGCGTGCGTCGCTGTTATCGACGTTACTTCTGGTCCGAATTGCTGCGCCTCGCTGACTGGCGCGGGGATGCTCTGCGGTCCTTGCCGGAAACAGCAGCGATGCGAATCTCGACAGCCGGATGCATCCGCAACCAACTCAAGAATGCCTTCGGGGTTTGCAGAGCGAACTGGCGGACAACAAGCGTGCTTCGCCGTCGCCCGAGCGGCATGGTGGTGATCCGCATGTTGCGAGATAACCTCGGCCGGAAGCACATGGCCTGTATGGATGTGGCCCGCCGGCATGGCAAGCATTGGCGCGAGAGCCAGTTCGGCCCAAGCGGCAATCGCCAGCAACAGCACTCCGGCAACAGGCTTCCTTGCCATACACTGCCAGCATGGCAAAAACATGGCCTCGATCCTGTGATCCCGCTCACAGGAGGTTGTGAGGGGGTAGGCTTCGAAGATGCTTAGCTTTTCTCGCTTAGACGAGATTTTCTAGCGCCAAGCGCAGGTCTGAAAATCGAAAATCGTACCCGCTCTGCATCAATTTGTCGGGAACGGCTCGAACGCTCGCGAGGAATAACTCATTCGCTGCCTCCCTGCCAAACAGCATGCTCAGCGCAAACGCGGGAACCGGAAAAATTGCCGGACGATGGAGCACGGCTGCCAACTCGTTAGTGAACTCTGCATTCGTCACCGCATTCGGCGCGACCAGGTTCACAGCGCCCGATAACACTGGATTCTGCAAAATGTGATGCACCGCTCCAACGACATCGTCTACGTGAATCCAACTCCACCATTGCGTCCCCGATCCCACCCTGCCGCCTAATCCCACCCTGAAAGCAGGCAGCATCTTCGCGAGCGCGCCGCCGCCGTCACTCAGAACGAGTCCGGTGCGCAGATTCACGGTGCGGATCCCAGCCTGAGACGCAGCGACTGTCGCGGCTTCCCAATCCTTCGCAACCTCCGCTAAGAAGCCCTCGCCGGCCTGAGATTGCTCCGTCATCAGTTTGTCCCCTCGGTCGCCATAGAACCCGACTGCCGATGCGCACACGAATACCTTCGGCTTGATTTCAGCTTCCGCCAATGCGCGCGCGAGGTTCGCCGTTCCTTGCACCCGGCTTTCCCGGATCGCCTTCTTCTTTGCGGCAGTCCAGCGTCCGACGATGCTTTCCCCAGCCAAATGAATGACTGCGTGAAAACCCGAAACCACGGTAGGCGAGAGACTTTCCATCGGATTCCAGTGGATCTCGCCCCCTTTCCGTGGTATTCCTCGCACCAGAGGAACCACCTGCGCGCCCTCGTGCGTCAGCGACTCCGCCACAGCGCTGCCGATCAGCCCCGAGGCCCCACTCACCAATATACGGTTCATCGTCTTACGTTGGATCGCACTCTACTCGCCGATGGTATCGCGCCGAGCCGGGTTGCCGACAGTGAAATGGCTGGGCATGAACCGGGTTGTGTCCTTATAAGCGCGAGAGTGACCTTCGCGTAAACTATAGATATAGACTGCCCTCGCGGCATGAGCCCTCCCCGCTTGCCCTGGGTTAAAATCCATCATGGCGACGTTGCGGGAACAAATCGCAACCAATGTGCTCACGGTAACGCGTTTCCGCGAGTTGATGCGGAAGCTCCGCGAAAACCGCCCGAACGACGATCTCGCCCTGGTCAAGAAAGCCTACGAGTTCTCCCTAAAACATCACACTGGCCAGAGCCGAGCTTCCGGTGAGCCGTACCTCGTCCATCCTCTCGAGGTCGGAATCGTCCTCGCGGATATGAAGATGGACTCGGTTTCCATTGCCGCTGGTCTGCTCCACGATTCTGTTGAAGATACCTCCGTCACCGCCACCGAGATTCGCCAGGAATTCGGCGAGCAAGTCGCGCACATCGTCGAAGGCGTCACCAAGATCAGCAAAATTGATTTTTCCTCGCGTGAAGAGGCCCAGGCCGAAAACCTGCGCAAGATGATGCTCGCCATGGTCGATGACATTCGCGTCGTCCTCATCAAACTCGCGGATCGTCTCCATAACATGCGAACCCTCAAACATCTTGATCCCGAGCGTCAGCGCAAAATCGCCCGGGAGACCCTCGATATCTACGCTCCTATCGCACATCGCCTCGGTATGGGCAAGATTCGCGGCGAACTCGAAGATTTGGGTTTCGAATATGTCGATCCCATTGGCTACGAACAGGTACGTCTGGCCGTGGAATCACGCCGCAAAGCCGGTGAAGCCTTCCTGGCCCGGGTCGAATCCACCATGCGAGATGGCCTTAAAGAAGCCGGAATCACCAGCCGCGTCGAAAGTCGCATCAAGCGCCTCTACAGCATCCACAACAAGTTAATTCGTCAACGCATCTCCGTCGATCAGGTTTACGACCTCTACGCTGTCCGCGTGATCACGACTTCCGTGCAGGATTGTTACGCCGTCCTCGGTATCATTCACAATCTTTGGCGACCTGTGCCTGGCCGTATCAAAGACTTCATTGCCATGCCACGTCCCAACCTTTATCAGTCGCTCCACACCTCGGTGATCACCGAAACCGGAGAGACCTTCGAAATCCAGATTCGCACGGAAGAGATGCACAAGATGTGCGAGGAGGGCATTGCCGCACACTGGAAATACAAGGACGGTCCCGTTTCTGCCCAGGACGAGCAACGCCTCGCATGGTTGCGCCAGGTGGTCGAATGGCAGCGCGACGTCTCCGACCCGAACGAGTTTTTATCCACCTTGAAGGTCGACCTCTATCCCGAGGAGGTCTACACCTTCACTCCCAAGGGCAAGGTAGTCGTCCTTCCGCGCGAGTCAACCCCGATCGACTTCGCCTATTCCATTCACACCGAGGTCGGCCATTCTTGCACCGGCGCCAAGGTGAACGGACGCATGGTTCCTCTGCGCCACAAACTTCATTCCGGCGATATCGTCGAGATCCTCACCCAACCCGGCCACAAGCCCAGTCGAGACTGGCTGGCCGTGGTCAAGTCCTCGCGCGCCCGCAACAAGATCAAACACTGGCTCAACGTCCATCAGCGCGAGCGGGCCATCGAAATTGGCAAGAAGCTGATTGAAAAGGAAGCCCGCAAATACCGCGTCTCGCTCAAGGACATCAAAGACGCTGATCTCCAGCGCGTCGCCAACGATTATGGCCTCGGTCGCGCCGACGACATGATGGCTGGGATCGGTTACGGCAAGTATTCGGCCCGCCAAGTCCTGGCAAAACTCGCCCCAGCAGGCGCCGAGCCAATCGCTGATGGCGAAGAGCAAGCCGCAGCCCATGGCATCTCGAGCGTGGTTCGCCGTGTCTTTGGCGGCGATTCCAACGCCATTGTCGTTAAGGGACAAGGCGACTTGCTCGTTTATCGCGCCCGCTGTTGCAACCCAATTCGCGGCGAATCGATCGTCGGCTACGTTACGCGTGGGAAGGGAATTGCGGTCCACTCCGTCAATTGCCCCAACGTCACAAATCTTCTTTATGAGCCCGAGCGCCGCATCGACGTCCTCTGGGCAGGAGACAAAGAAGGCCAGCCCGTCTCCTACCCGGTAAAAATCACGCTGCTCTGTGACGATCGGTTCGGCATGCTCAAGCAGATCACTGCGGTCATCAGCGACACGCATACCAATATTCGTAACATCGAAGCTCGGACCTCAAACGGGCAAGCCAATGTCGATGTTGTCCTCGAAATCGCCGATCTCAAGCACCTGCAGCGCATCATCGACGGTGTTCGCCAGATTCCCGGCGTTCACGATGTGCAAAGACTGCAGAAAATCTGAGCTCTCTTTGAGGTTGCAATTTGCAACCTCAAAACGCTAGCTGGCAGTTCAAATCCGATGTTCCTCGCCGAGGATGGTAACGGCCTCCTTATTTCGCGAATCACATCCACGATTTCCTGAATATCGCAATCATGGTCGCGTACTTTCTTTTCCAGATCGTTCGGTTTCGCGACGAGCTTCTGATTTGTCGCCAGCACTTCGCGCATGTGCACAAAAGCCCGCACAACAAAAATGCTCATTTCCACGGCTCACTTTGAATTCAATACCGTCGCCGCCATAATGGCGCCGTGTTCCGTAAATGCGTATGGCTGATAACGTCTGCCGCCTCTCGAACGTACTCTGTGTTGCGCTTTTCCCTTTGAGGTTGCAATTTGCAACCTCAAATCGTTGCACGAAACACAAAGTCGGAGGGAAATCGCTCAGAGTTGCGTTTTACTTGTTGGTTCAGCCGCTTGACCTCAACGCCATACAGCTCCGCGAGGTCGGAGTCGAGAATGACCTTTCGGCCGCGCAACACGAATTTCCTCGACTCAACCCTCCTCGTTATTACGGCTAATTTCAGTGCCATGGATGCATCTTTCATTTCTTCCGGGTGAACAAAGTGTACCCACTTATTGTGCAATCCATCGCGCTTTGCGCCATTGATCCGTCAACATCAAACCTGTGATGATTTCAGGGTGACCGGTTCCTCTGCCCGTTTTCCGCCTCCCACGGCAAACTTCAGCCTCCTCGGCAAAATCCGTTCTCGACGCCGTTCCGCCTCTAGCGTTTGTGTTCGCGCCTTCAACAGATCGTCCAGCGAAATCATTCCCACCAGCCTCTTAGAGCTATTCCGTTCCACCACCGGAAATCGCGTCAGCCCCGTTTCCGCCATTCGGTAGACGACGACTCGCAGCGGTTCATCCGGATATGCCACCTGTGCGTCCTGCCGGAGCACGTCCTTTAGTTCCTGTCCGTCCCCCGACCGCACCAGTTGTTGCAACTCATGCCGAGGTAACACGCCCACCAGTTCCCGATCCCGATTCACCACCGGATAAAGCTGCTGCCATCTCAAGCTCTGGCTCTCGCGCAACGAATTGGCAAGGTCCGCCACCGGGGTGTCCGCCGCAATCACCGCTACATTCGGGCGCATGACCTCGCGCACAAACAGAATTTCCAGCGGGTCTACCCCATATTCGCAGCTGAGGTGATATCCACGCCGAGCGACTTTTTCTGTCAGGATTGACCGGCGCATGGTCAAGACGGTAAATCCGTGCGCCACGATCGAGGCGAGCAGTAAAGGTAGAATTGCGTTCAGGTCGTGTGTTACCTCCACCGCAAAGACAACGCCCGTAAAAGGCACGCGCATCGTCCCGCCCAGCGTCGCGCCCATCGCAATCAGCGGCCAGAACCCCAGCCCCTCATTGGGCAAGAAAGAACTCAGCAAACCGCCGAGCGCCCCACCCATCAAGAGCAGCGGAGCCAAAACTCCTCCCGACGTTCCCGATCCTAACGAAACCGCCCAAATGATTGATTTCACGATCAGGATGCCAGCAATCGTGGTCAACAGCACCTGCCCCTGCAACATCGTGCCGATCGTGTCGTAGCCCACGCCCAGCGCTTGCGGAAAAACCAGTCCGCCGACTCCTACGACAAACCCTCCGATAATCGGCCACCACATCCAATGAATGGGCAGCTTTCGGAAAGCGTCCTCGCTTGCATACACCGCCATCGTCAACACTGCCGAAAGCGCTCCCGCCAGTACACCCACCAGAACGCACCCGAGAAGACCTGTCGTGCCAAGGAACGCCGGATGTGGCGGGGTCGGAAACAGCGGGCCCACGCCGATGATGTATCGTCGTGTCGCGGCTGCAGCCGCGCTCGCCAACGCCACCGGAATCAGGCTCCGCGGCTTCCACTCAAACAGCAATAGCTCCACCGCCAACAGTACTGCCGCCAGCGGCGAGGCGAAGGTCGCCGACATTCCTGCCGCCGCTCCAGCCACCAGTAATGTCCGCCGCTCCGCGCTTGTAAAATGAAAGAATTGCGCGATCATCGATCCAAACGCGCCGCCGGTCATGATGATCGGCCCTTCCGCTCCGAACGGGCCTCCTGAGCCAATCGAGATTGCCGATGAGATCGGCTTGAGCACCGCCACCCGCGGTTCCACCTGACCGCCCTTCAGCAGGATCGCCTCGATCGCCTCCGGGATGCCGTGCCCACGAATTTTCTCCGAGCCATAGCGCGCCATGATCCCCACGATCAGCCCGCCGATCATCGGTACGAGAATTTCCCACCAGCCCAGATGATTACCGGCAGGCGAAACTAGGGCAGTCCCCCACCGTTGGTAAAAGAACAGATTCGTAAAAATTCCGATCAGCCGAAGCAACGCCAAGGCCACGAACGCGCTGAATATCCCGATACCAATGGCGAGCCCCGCGATCGGGAACACCTCCAGCGTCATCGTGAAATCGCCCAACTTCTGCGAGATGTCCGGAATCTTCCCTCCGCTCACAGGACCACCTCGTCGAGGCTATGCCACCCTCGCTGCACCTCGCCCGTCTTCGGATTCGTGTGCGTCATAACCCCTCTCAGTGCGGCCACCAGCCTCGGGGCCGCGGTTCGCAGCTCGGTTCGCATGTGGAATGTCAGCTCTCCCAACACACGCTCGCCCTGAGCCGTGAGTTTCACGTGCACTTCGCGTCGGTCCTGTTGGCCCCGTACTCTTTGAATCAGGCCTTTCGCTGCCAGTCGATCTACTAGCTCCACTGCGCTGTGATGCTGGATCTGCAAGCGCTCCGCCAGATAGGCCACCCGAGGCTCTTGCCCACGGGGGATACCCTTCACCGCCAGCATTAGCTGATGTTGTTGCGGCTCCAGGCCAACTTCTCTCGCTGCCGTTTCGCTGAAGTGCAGAAACCGGCGGATCTGGTAACGGAACTCCGCCAGAGCCTGGTAGGTGGGTGTTTTGAGGTGCGCGTTTCTGTTCATACATCCCCTTTTCACATTATATCGTATAACGATATATCTCCGCCTGCCGCCTGCCTCTTCGCCAATCCATTTCTGGCTATCGGGTTACGACTTCGGTCTGCCCTGTGTCCCCACGGGTGCGAATCCGGTATCATAGAAACACATTCCTTTTGGAGGGGTGATGGCTGTTCCCGTATCCCAAATGTGGACGGTGGCGACCTATGTGTTGCGACAGAAGTTGGCTGGTCGTAAGCGCTATCCGCTCGTCCTCATGCTCGAGCCCCTGTTTCGCTGTAATCTGGCCTGTGCCGGTTGCGGAAAGATCCAATACCCCGCCCACATCTTGAAAAAAGATCTCACGCCCGAAGAGTGTTTCAAGGCTGTCGACGAGTGCGGCGCTCCGGTAGTTTCCATTCCCGGCGGCGAGCCGCTCATGCATCCCGAGATCGACAAGATTGTCGAAGGCCTGGTCGCGCGCAAGAAATACATCTATCTCTGCACCAACGCGCTCCTGCTCAAAGAGAAGCTGCACCTGTTCAAGCCCAGCAAGTACCTCAGCTTCTCCGTCCACGTCGACGGCCAGCGTGAGCACCACGATTTCTCGGTCTGCCGCGAAGGCGGATACGACATCGCCGTCGACGCCATCCGCGACGCCGTCAAGGCCGGCTTCCGCGTTACCACCAACACCACGCTCTTCGACGGCGCCGATCCCAGGAGTGTCCGCTCCTTCTTCGACGAAATGATGTCGCTCGGCGTCGAAAGCATGATGCTCTCGCCCGGCTATTCTTACGACAAGGCTCCCGACCAGAAGCATTTCCTTGGTCGAGCACGCACCCGTCGCCTGTTCCGTGCGATCCTCGCGAATCGCAAAAAGAACTGGATCTTCAACCAGTCGCCGCTCTTTCTCGAATACCTGATGGGCAAGCGCAATTACAACTGCACGCCCTGGGGGATGCCGACCTACAACCTGTTCGGCTGGCAAAAGCCTTGTTACCTCCTCCAGGATGGGTACGCCGAGTCATATAAGGAGTTGATCGAAACTACCGACTGGGATGCCTATGGCACACAGTCTGGCAACCCGCAGTGCGCGAATTGCATGGTCCACTGCGGATACGAGCCCACATCCGTCGACGACACTTTCGGCTCCCTCCGCGGCTTCATCGACACCGTGAAGGCCACTTTCTCGCTCTATCCTGATAAAGCTGCGCTCGCCGATCTCGATCGTGAAATTCGCCCCGTGCACTCCTACAATCCGCTGATTCAAATCAGCAAAGATCAAATTAGCGCGTCATCGGCCGAGAACGACTCCACCGTCGAAGAGACCCGCGCATGAGCGGCCGCGAACATGGACACGATGGAACTTTGCCGCACGCCGCTTCGCCGGCCGCGCACCTTGCCCCGCCAGCTTCGAACTCCAACGATGAGTTAGAAGTTGTCCCCGGTTTTGACCGCGAAAACCTTCAGGGTTGGATCCCCTCGCTCGCCACCGAATCCGACATCCGCGCTGTCATCGAAAAAGCATTCGATTATCGCGGCGACGTCACCATCACCCGCAAAGACGGCTCCGAAATCACCGGCTATCTCTTCGATCGGCGCATCGGCAAAACTCTCAATGACTCTGCAATTCGGCTTATGCTCTCGACCAGCAACCACCGTACCGCGATCTCTTACTCCGAAATCGCTGGCATCGCCTTCACCGGTCGCGACACCGCGGCCGGCAAGAGCTATGAAGCCTGGGTCAAGAAATATTGGGAGAAGCGCGAAAACGGCGAGAAGAATATTTCGATCGAACCCGAAGCCCTCGAGTAGCAGGGCCTCGACATATGCGGGTTTCTCCGGTAGCTGAAGGGTCCGAATTCAACCGGGAAGGGCACGACTTTACTCGTGCCGCCACACCTTGTAATTCTGTCATTCCGAGTTGTCCGTAGTCGCGCTTGCGCGATGAGGACAGCGAGGAATCTGCATTTTCCGCAGCCTGTTCAGTCGCATAGTCTGCTAGGGGGGTTGCGGCTTTAGCCGCTGAGGGTCGCCACTTTACGCTATCAAGCGCAGCCTCACTTAGCCTTCAAACACCACAGTGCAGCTTGCGTGAAAAACTCCGTCAGCCTCTTGCGCGACCCATTTTCCGCAGGCGGCAGAAACATCCACGCCAGCACGCGAACCACGCCCGGCGGATGATACGGCACGCTCTGATCCGGCTGCGCAGGAAAAAATCGGCCCAACGACTCCCGCGGACGCTCCCGGAACTCGTCGATCATCGAAACCTGGTGTACGCACGAAATCGTACAGAAAGGGGCGCACGGTTTCACCGAGTTAAACTCCCGCTCCAGGTCCTCCGCCCCATACTTCTCCAGCGGAATGCCCGGCGCCCCCCTCTGCTGCGAGCAATAATGCACCAGCCCATCTTCGCAAATGTAGAGGTACCGGCTCCCCGCGCGGCAATGCCACTCATTGGCTCTCCCCTGCAGCAAATTCTTCTGGAACTGGTTGTAATAGGCAAAATTCGAAAACGACTTGCCCTCCAGCTGCATGATCTCGCGATAAACCTTCTGCTCGCGCTCCCCCAAAGGCCGCAGGTGCCCCTCATGATCATGAACAATGCCCACCGTGGTCGCGAACCCGAGTTCATGCGCCCGCCGCGCCACCGCCGCCGCATCCTCCGGATTTTCCGACGTGCCCACCACCGAATTGATGTTCACGGCAAACTCGGCATATTCCGCCAGCCACTGAAGTTTCTTGTCGAGCACCTTCAGGCTCTTCTTCGAAATCTCGTCGGGCTGCACATTATCAATGCTGATCTGCAGATGGTCTAGCCCGGCGCGGTTCAGTTCCTTAATGCGCTCAGGAGTCAACAGGTACCCGTTGGTGATCAGGGTCGCGATCGAGCCGTGCGCGCGAATGCGCTGAATAATCTGGTCCAGCTCCGGATGCAGCATCGGCTCGCCGCCGCTGATGGTAATGACCGAAGTGCCCAACTCTGCCAGGCGATCGACACGCTGCAGCATGACCTCAGTCGGCACCGGCTTCGAGAAATTGTCATACTCGTTGCAATACGTGCAGGCCAGGTTGCACCGGCGGATCGGCACGATGTGCGCCACAATCGGCTGGCGGCGCCACTTCATCGCCTTCGCCACCACGCGAGCCTGCCGCAGCTGAAAAGAAGGCGCCCGCAGCTTACGTCGAATGCTCGCGGCGTTCATAAGTCAAAAACACCCAACTCAAGAATCGCTATAACTTCAAGAACTGCCATGACTATGACCGCCTCACAAAGAAATCAAAGCCGCAAGGAAATTAAAACCAATCGTTCCAGGTGCGCATCCTTCAGGACGACTCTGGGTAAGTCGCGTATTGAAGGGGACGGCCTTCAGGCCGCCCGCAGAAAAGCCACGAAATTCGCGGGCTTTAGCCCCTGAGGAACTTAATCACAACTGCCCTAAGACATCCAGAACGTGCCCGCAAAAACCACCAGAGCGATTACCGATGCCGATAAAACATCGGCCGCATAGTGGTAACCACCGACGACCGTAGCTACCGCAATGCTGAGCGCGACAATGAGAAAAATCAAGCCGACCCACGGATCAAGTCGCAGCAATACAAGCGCTGCGGCCAGCGCCGAAGAAACATGGCCGCTCGGAAAGGTGATAGCTTTAATGCTCCCGCGGCGCAGGATAAAGCCATTGACTGCCGCGACTTGCGAAGTTGGCACCTTGAAATTTTCATAGTCGCTCAGCACTCGCGGAGGCATCGCCCGCACAAACGGCGTGATCGCAAAACATAGATAAGTGGCAGTCAGAACCACAATCCAGTAATAGCTCACATAACTCCGCAGGCCAGCCACATATAAAGCCACCAGCCCGAGCGGAACGACTGGATACACCACCAGGTAGGCCAGTTCCAGATAGCCAGCCACCCAAACACTGATCGAAATCTTCCCCGGCTCGATTCCGAGCGCTCGAAAAAATGCGCCATCAAACGCCGCCAGCCGTCTTTCCATTTTCGGGTCCGTGTCCGTGATGAATTGCCCGACCTGCCAGTAGGGCACCAATAACAGTGGAACGGGGAGCCAATCCCACAGGATCGAATACGCGAACGAGCTGAGCCATCCGCGGCTGAAATGGGCGAGGAGAACCGCGCCAACGGTAAATAAGGCCAGCGCCGTGACCGTAAATTGCCGTGGACGCTGCAACGGACGCACCCACGCCGCCGCCGCCAGCAACGCGACAAAGCCGACTTGTATCTGCGCCGCTGGATTTTCCAATCTCATTTCGCCCCCTGGCTGCCAAGCGCGTTGCGGGCAAGAATCCGGCCATCATAGAACAGCCATGTGAATGGTTGGTTCCTTTAAACGAGCCAGATCTGACGGGCTCGTAAACTCTCCTGATTTTGCTTTTCGCACGATGGATTTTCCGCCGCCCACTTACAATGCCTGAATGCTCGTGCTTGCCTCCGCTTCCCCTCGACGTCAGGAACTACTCTGCAATGCCGGGGTCGACTTCGAAGTCCAGGCCGCTGACATCGACGAAGACCCGCGCCCCGGCGAAGGCCCCAAAGAATGTGCCGAACGGCTGGCGCGAGAGAAGGCCCTTGCCATCGCCCAGAGGCGTCCAGCCGATGCCGTTCTTGGCGCCGACACCATCGTCGTCATCGACAACCAGATTCTCAACAAGCCCACTGACGCCACCGACGCCGCGCGCATGTTGCGCTTGCTCTCCGGACGCAGGCACGAAGTCATCACCGGCGTTTGCCTGATCGTCAATGGCCGTTGCACCACCTCCAGCGAAACGACAACGGTGACCATGTCCGAGATTCCCGAAGAAGAGATCAGAGACTACGTACGCACCGGCGAACCAATGGATAAAGCCGGCGGATATGCTATCCAGGGAATCGCCTCCCGCTGGATCCCTCGCGTCGAAGGCGATTACAGCAACGTCGTCGGGCTTCCCGTCGCACTCGTCTATCGCCTTCTGGCTCAGCAATGGCCAGGCGCGTTCCGGAAATAGTGGGGTATCACTTGGTCAATACCAAATCCACGGTATCGTCGCGTCCCGCTTGTTCCCATAGAATCTGCGGCAGTTTGTGAGAAGGATCGAAAGGAGAATTGCCTTGAATCGACTCAGGAACGCAATTGTCGCGTCGGTTGCAGCGCTCGCATTCTTGTTGTTTGTGGCCGCGCCTCGCGCGCACGCCGATGACCGCGACAAATGTCAGCACGCCATCGAAAAAGCGGAAGCGAGGCTGGATAAAGCCATTCGAGACCATGGAGATCACAGCCACGAGGCCGATGATCGTCGGCGCGATCTAAATGCCGAACGCGAACGGTGCTGGAACGCATACCATCAGTGGTGGAACGGAAAAGACCATCGCTGGGAGACCGAGCACAACTGGGATCAACCGCACTAGAAAGGATATGGCTCGATTAGCTGACATTGTCTCGAGAGCCTCGTTTAGCGGGGCTCTCGAAAGGCTCTGGATGGCAGCGGAGCACGAAGCAAATACGCGCAATCGCTATTGATTGGCGTGAAATCAGAAGCTGCTAGGACTTCTTCTCGGCGTCTTTCTTTTCGTCGCCTTCTTTTACCGCCTGCTTGAAGTTGCGGATACCTTCTCCTAAACCTTTTCCGAGATCAGCAAACTTGCTCGGACCAAACAGAAGCAGCGCGATTCCGACGATCAGCAAAATATGCAACGGCTGGAACAGACCCTCACCCATAACTCCTCCGGTAGCGATCGGGCACCGCAGATTTTGCGGCCGAGAATCGCAAAGATCTCCTTAGCTGTGGCGCATGAATTCGCTCCGCCGCTTCAGCCAGGATCTCCAACTTGAATTCTAGGTTAGTGTAGAACCCCAGTCAAAGCCCTCACGTACTGGTTATCACTGAGCAAAGTGATCCCCATCACACTGGCCTCTCGAGCACTGAATGGTCCTTCTCGCGGCCTCTCGAAGCTGACGCCACAAGCTAACTCACACGGCCTCAATTATTCCCGTCAAAAGCGCCGCTCGGCGAGGGAGTTCGGAGATCAAGATGTATTCATGCGCGGCATGTGCTCCGTCGCCGACTCCGCCTAAACCGTCGAGTGTCGGTATCCCCAATCCTGCCGTGAAGTTACCGTCAGAGCCTCCTCCAACCGCCGCTTCGCGGAGTTGCCAGTCCATCTCGCCCGCGATCGCAACGGCCTTCTCATAAAGCGCTGCAACTCCGGATGTTCGCTCCATCGGAGGCCGATTGATACCGCCTGTGATCCTTAGGCTGCACTTGCGGTTGAAGGGACGCAGCGCTCGCATCTTCCTGTCAATACCGCTTGCATCTTTCGCGCTAGCGATACGAACATCGACGTAGGCGCTCGCTTCGGCTGGAACCACGTTGGTGCGCGAGCCGCCGCGCACGATCCCGACGTTCACAGTTAAACCTTTCTTTAGGTCGGTAAAGCTCGAGACCTTGTCGATCTGCCGAGCCAACTCGACGATTGCGTTCACACCCTTCTCAAAGTCGAGGCCAGCATGCGATGCCTTACCCGTGACTTTGACCTCGTATTCACCGACCCCTTTGCGCGCCGTCTTCACCGCTCCGTTGAGTCCATAAGATGGTTCCAGAACGAGCACGGCAGCGGCCTTCTTTGCCAGCGCTTCGGTGATCTCACGTGAAGACTCGCTGCCCACTTCTTCGTCCGATACCAGCAGAACCGAGACTGGACGCGGAAGGATTCCGCCATTCCACTGTTTGAGCGCTGCGATCGCGGCGAGCATCAGCGCGATTCCCGACTTCATATCGAGCACGCCTGGACCAGTAAGCTTGTCTCCGGTCTCCAGACACGGCATCGTCGCCAGCGTTCCCAGCGGATAAACCGTATCGTAATGGCCGAGCAAGAGCGCTGGTTTTTCCCCAGACTTGCCGTCGAAACCAACCTGGAGGTGATTGCCGAAATCCCTAGCCTGATGAAGCCGCACATTTCCGCCAAGTGCCGCGAACTTCTGCCCGAGGATTTCCGCAAGCCGATCGACAGCCGCTTTGCTGTCGCTTGGAGATTCGATCTCGACCAGTTCGCGGATGATGGCAACAAGTTGGGAACGATGCTCCTCGAAATAGCCGAGTCGGCGTTGCGCCTCCGAAGACTCACGCACGGCTGCACTTCGAGACTTCCAACGCTTAGCAGTTGGCATCAGTCAGTTCCCCAGATCTCGCCGATCACGCGTTGGAAGTTCGCGCCGAGCACCTTCTCGATCACGGCCGATGGCTGTCCGTGCTTGGCAAGTTCGTCGGCAATGACCTGCATGTGATCGGAGCCGTTGAGATCAGGCACATAAGGATAGCGGTCTTCACCTGGAGCGCCGATGCCGAGCTGCTTGCGGCGCGCGATGTCCTGGTCGAATGCGGCCTTCTGCTCGGGTGTGAGCACCGTCTTCTGGATGGAGCCATCAGAGCCGATGCCGACGTGATCGGCGCCGCAGACGTTGATCGCATGCACGAGATGATTCAGCACGTGTTCGCGCGTGGGCACAGTAGGTGACGCAACCAGATATGGCATCAGGTAGACGCCGAAATATCCTCCACGATCGGCGAGCGACTTGAGGATGTCATCAGGCTTGTTACGTGGATGCGCGTAAACGGCGGCGCATCCGGAATGCGAGATGAGCACCGGTTTTGCCGACTGTGCAATCGCTTCCGACGTTGTCCGATAGCCGCTGTGGCTGAGGTCAACGGCAACTCCCAATTCGTTCATCTTGCGGATCGCGGCAATTCCGGCCTTACTTAGGCCTGCATTTCCGGGTTCAAGGCATCCGTCGCCAAAGAGGCCGCGATTGTTGTAGGTGATTTGCATGATGCGGACGCCGAACTGCCGAAAGGTCGCGATGCGTTCGGGATTCTCTTCGAGGAACGTCGTGTACTGGAATCCGGGCATGATTCCGATCTTGCTTTCCCGTTTCGCACGGGCGATATCGGAATAGCGGGAGACGATCATGAACACGTCGGGATAACGGGCGACGAGGCCTTGCAGCTTTGCCAGATTCGTTACCGTCTCTTCAAAGCCCTGTTCCGAGATGGTGAGATTGATCGCCGTAATGCCCGATTGCCGGACGGATGCCAGCGCTTCCGGCGATGGAGGCGTGTCCATATCAGTAAACGGCGCACAGAGTGAGTCGATGACGATCGCGTTCGAATAGAGGGTCGAAACTGGCGGATCGGTGAAAGCGTGCGCGAGCGGATTGCGAAGCAGGATGGCGGACGCCGAAGCGCCGAGCAGAAGACGATTGAAGTCGCGGCGATGCAAGGTGTTCGCTCCTGCGGGATTGTAATGCATCGCAGAGCATTTTCCCCGAAGTGCCATTACTTAGGCACTTAGGTCACTTTGCCCTCAGTCACTCGTCACAGACACGTCGCCTTATGGCGCGCCAACATTAAAACGGATTGATGCGAGCCGAAGTTTTCCCGACTTCGACTCGGAAGGGGGAAATATGAAGAAAGGGACCATGCTTCTCGTGGCGGTCCTTTTCCTGCTGTTTGGCGCGACAAAGGTGTTGAGCCAGGAGAAGTCTGCCGCGATCTCGGTGAAGGCCAGCGAATTGAACAACGGTGTTGTGATCTTGACGGTGGTGAGGGAAGGCAAAGAGTATGAACTGCAATGCAATCAGGGAACCTCCAATTGCACGCAGTTGAAGAGTGGCAAGTATCAGATGGTCGAACTCCCCAAGAACATGGGGATGTATGACTGTCGAGACGTCCAGATCTTTGCGGATGGCGCAAATCCGGCAGTCGACAAGAAGATCGGAGAGTATTGCCTGACCGATAAGTGAGGCGGGCAAAGACGCGGGCAAAGACAAGGTACTCGACTCTGCGGGACGACTCGCTTCGCGCATCGTTCGGCATCGCTCGGGATGACATTGATTTGATGAAATAGTGTCCTCCTAGAGCGTTCGTGTCACCTTGGAAAGCGCTCGCGGAGCATCGGGATCCAAGCCCTTTGCTTCCGCCAGCAAAGCCGCCAAAAGTTGGCCGGGAATGATGTAGGGTATCGGCGCAAGATACTCGGTAATTGATGGCAACATTCGGACGCTGCGCGAAGAAGCTTTGGCCAGCTCTTCGTCCGAGGTAATGGAAAGCGTCTCCGCGTGCAATTCCTGCAAGCGCTCAACCAGCAACTTGATTCCGGGCATCATCGGGCCAGGACAGGCAAACAGAAATACCGGGAAATGACGCTCGATCATGGCGAGCGGTCCATGGAAGAAATCAGCGCTTGAGAAGCGCTCGGCGACGACATAACAAGTTTCCATCAGCTTGAGCGCAAGTTCAAAAGCATTGCCATAAAGCAGGCCGCGACCGATCACGACACAGTTCTCCATGAAGGTGTAACGCGGCGCCAATTCTCTAATTACGGCTTCATGTTCGAGCGTGCGAGCGCAGAATTCCGGAATCGCTTCATACCCTTTTGTGATTGCCGTCGAGCCGGCGAGCGCCTCGGCGAGCAGATAAAAGATCATCATCTGGCCGGTGACGGTCTTGGTCGCGGCTACGGATCGCTCGCGTCCTCCGTGAACGAGGAGTGGGACGTCGACCGTGCGAAGCATTGTGGATCCAGGCTCATTCGTAAT
>Ga0335073_10003675_pt1 | contig 21404 bp, 25 predicted proteins | sample Lox_Sample_22_FD_207093 | JGI IMG/M metagenome (GOLD analysis project Ga0335073, IMG submission 207093) | Soil microbial communities from Loxahatchee National Wildlife Refuge, Florida, United States - Lox_Sample_2.2 | ecosystem: Environmental > Terrestrial > Soil > Wetlands | place: USA...
ATGTCCTGGTTCCGCTTCCGGACGCGGCCGATGTCGGAGGCGGCGGCATAGCGGATGACGAGGGGCGCACCCGACCCGGCGCCGCCCGAAAACCCCGCGCCGCCCGAGCACCCCGCGGCGAACGGAAAGGCCGCGGAGACCGGGGACACCAGGGGGATCGGTGACACCGGGGCGACCGGGAACGCAGCGGAGACCGGGGATACCGCGGAGGCCGGGGACATCGGGGCGACGGGGGGTGTCGCGGAGGGCGGGGGTACCGCGGAGGACGGGGATACCGCGGACAACGGGGGCGCTGGGGAGGTCGGGGACTGCGCGGGGGTCGACGGGGCAGGCTGAACAGGCTCGGGCATGGCGGTCGCTCCCTCGGAGAGGTAGGTGATGAGGAACAGAGCAAGCCGCTGACGTTCTTCGAAGTCTGCTTCCGTAAGCCGGAGGAAGGCCGCCACTGCCGCGGCGGCCTCGGCCGGCGGGGACTCGACCACCGCCCCGATCTGAGCGAGCGACATGCCGAGGCGGCGCAGCCACGCGACCAGGCGCGCCCGCTCCAACTGGGACGGCGCGTAGTACCGGTAACCGGACCACTCGTCCACTCGGAACGGGCGCAGCAGGCCGAGTTCGTCATACAGCCGCAGCGCCTTCGGCGACAGCCGGGTCGCCTGGGCGAACTCGCCGATCGTCAGGAGCTTCACAGCCACCACCCTGAGCGTTTCCCCAGGGGAAGAGTCAACCACGCGGGTCCAGGTCTCGCGCGGCTTGTGCGCGAGGCAACCGCCGGGACCTACTGGCGGTAGGTGGCCAGGAATTCGCCGAGCCGCCAGATCGCGTCAGAGAGCACGTCGACCGGGGCGAGGAAGACGACCCTGATGTGATCCGAGGACGGCAGGTTGAACCCGGTGCCGTGGGTCAGCAGCAGGTGCTGCTGCTCCAGCAGGTCGATGCACATTCGCTGGTCATCAACGATCTTGTGCACCTCGGGGTCGAGCCGGGGGAACAGGTAGAGCGCCCCGGCGGGCTTGTAGCAGTCGACGCCGGGGATAGCGGTCAGCTGCGACCAGGCGAGATCCCGCTGGTCGCGCAACCGCCCGCCCGGCTGGAGCAGCGGCGTGATGTCGATGGCGCCGTCCAGGGCCGCGGGGATCGCGTGCTGGGCCGGGACGTTCGGGCACATCCGCATGTTGGCGAGCAGTTCCAGGCCCTCGCGGTACTCCGCGAGCGGCGAACGCGGGCCAGAGACGACAAGCCACCCGGAGCGGAACCCGGCAAGCCGGTAGGTCTTCGACATGCCGCCGAGCGTGAGCACCGACAGGTCGGGGGCGAGCGCCGCGGCGCAGTGATGGACCGCGCCGTCGAACACGATCTGGTCGTAGATCTCGTCGGAGAGAACCAGGAGGCCATGCCGCCTGGCGACGTCGAGCAGCTCGAGAAGCGTCGAGCGCGAGTAGACGGCCCCGGTCGGGTTGTTCGGATTGATGATCACCAGGGCCCGGGTCCGCGGCGTGACCAGGGATTCGACGTGTGCCACGTCCGGGTTCCAGTCGAGTTCTTCGGCACACCGGTAGTGCACCGCCCGTCCGCCGCCGAGGTTCACCGCGCCGGTCCACAGCGGGTAGTCCGGGGCCGGGACGAGGACCTCGTCGCCGGGGTTGAGCAGTGCCTGCAGGGCCATCACGATAAGTTCGGACACGCCGTTGCCGAGATACACGTCATCCGGCGTGACACCCGGCACCCCGAGCCGCCCGAAGTACCTGGCGACCGCCTCACGGGCCGGCGCGATCCCGCGCGCGTCGCTGTATCCCTGGGAGTCCGCGATCGACGCGGTCACGGACGACAGCACCGCGTCCGGCGTGAACAACCCGAACGGTGCCGGGTTCCCGATGTTCAGCTTGATGATCTCGTGCCCGGCTGCCTCCAGCTCGCGAGCTCGCCGGAGTACCGGTCCGCGAATGTCGTAACGGACGTCGGCCAGCCTGCTCGCCTGAGACACCACAGTGGGCCTCCCCAGATCGTGATCGCGTTCATGACAGCGGATCCGCACCCCACGCGGACCCGATGCCTGGAATGTTACCGGTCCGTTGCCGCCGCCCCCGGGCATTTACCGGCGCCGAACTGGCGGGTAAGTGAGGACGTAGCCAGTCCGATACAGGAATCGAAAACCAGTCCAGCCAAGAACGGGTACATGCGGCTTCAGGCCACGTCAGGGCGCCCGGTGATCGCCTCGAACAGTTCCGCATAGCGGGCGGTCAGGACGGCGAGCACGTCGCCGGGGATCTCCGGTCCCGGCGCGGTACGGTCCCAACCGATCGAGGTCGACCAGTCGCGCAGGTACTGCTTGTCGAATGAGTGCTGCGGACGGCCGGGATCCCAGGAAGCGGCGGGCCAGAAACGGGAAGAATCCGGGGTGAGCACCTCGTCGGCGAGGACGAGCGTGCCGTCCTTGGCCCGCCCGAACTCCAGCTTGGTGTCCGCCACGATGATGCCGCGGTCGGCGGCCAGGTCCGCGCCGCGCTGGTAGACCTCCAGCGTGACGCGGCGGAGTTCGGCCGCAGTCTCCGGGCCGGCCAGGTCGGCAACCTCGTCGAACGTCATCGGCTCGTCGTGTCCGGCGGCCGCCTTCGTGGTGGGCGTGAACACCGGCTCGGGCAGCCTTGACGCCTCGACAAGGCCGGGCGGCAGCCGCACGCCCGACACGGTGCCGGTCTCGTTGTAGGCGGTCAGGCCGAGGCCGGCCAGGTAGCCGCGCGCGATGCACTCGACGGGGATCATCTCAAGACGCTGGCAGCGGATGGCCCGCCCCGCCCACTGCTCGGGCACGTCGGTCGCGGAGATCACGTGGCTGGGCGTGATGTCGCCCAGCCGGTCGAACCACCACAGCGACAGCTGGGTCAGGATGCGGCCCTTGCCTGGCACGGGCGTGGGCAGCACCACGTCGTAGATCGAGACCCGGTCGGAGGCGACAAGCAGCAGGTCATCGCCGTCGGCGTAGACGTCGCGGACCTTTCCCGAGTGAATCAGTTCCATTGAGGCACCCCCTGTGCGTTGCCGGCTCTGCGCCGAGCCTGGCAAGCGTACTATCGCGGGACCGGCGTACGATCAGGTGGCATGGCAGGAACCGACTCTGGCCGCCGCGAAAGCGGCGAATACCTGCAGGTGCAGACGACGACAGACTCGCGGGCCGAGGCGATGGAACTGGCCAAGACCGCGGTCGAGGCGAGGCTTGCCGCGTGCGGCCAGGTCGCCGGCCCGGTCGCGTCCACGTACTGGTGGAACGACGAGCTTGAGCGGGCCGAGGAGTGGTTCGTCTTCTTCAAACTCCCCGCCGACCGCTACGAGGCCCTCGCCGCGTTCCTGACCGAGCGGCACAGTTACGACGAGCCCGAGATCCTCGCGACGCCGTTCGTGGCGGGGTCCCCGTCGTTCCTCGCCTGGATTACCGACGAGACCCGCCCGGGTGACTCCACCGTCCCGTCGCCCCGCGACCCCGGGGCCCGCAGCCCCTCGGACGTCACCGGCTGACCCCGGCGACGCTAGGCCGGCGCTGGGACGTTCCAGATGAGGATGACGGGGTCGTCGTGCTCCGTGCCCAGGGTGGAGACGGTGCCGGTATCCAGCCGGAACAGCCGCCCGTCGGCCGGCGGCAGACCAAGGTAGCGGGCGGTCAGGATGCGCAGCACGTGGCCGTGCGCGACCAGGATGACGTCGCCTTCCGCCAGCAGCGGCTCGGTTCGCTTGAGCACCCGGTCGACGCGCGCGCCGACCTCTTCGACGGTCTCGCCCGGATGGTCGGCGTCCCCGGGGATGACACCATCCCGCCACAGGGACCACCCTGGCCGCACCCGGTGTATCTCGACGGTGGTGATTCCCTCATAGCCGCCGTAGTCCCATTCCCACAGGTCAGGGTCCTGCTTCGGCTGCGGAGCGCCGAGGCTGCCGTGGCGGCCGGGCCTGCCGAGGCCGGCCAGTTCCGCTGTCTTCACGGCTCGCTGCGCCGGGCTGGTGAACACCGCGGCGATCCGTTCCCCGGCAACCAGGAACTCGAGCAACGCGGCGAGCGAGGCCGCCGTGGCGGCCCCCCTCGGCGTCATCGGTATATCGGTCCGCCCGGTATGCCGGCCGGAGGCGGACCACTCCGTCTCGCCATGCCGCAGCACGATCAGCTTTCCCATGCGCACAATCATCTCAGGCGCGCTACCCGGCCACCGGCACCCGTACACCCGGCGATGCCCCGCCGAGCCGTGGCGGCTACAGCAGCCGGCGCAGCCGGAACAGGTCCCGCATCGACGCCTCGATCTTGATCCTGCCCGACATCCACGCCCGTGCGATGTTCATCGGCTGCTGGGCGAGCGCTACGGCCTCGTCGCTGCTGGCGGTCAGCCGGATGTCAGCCGGCGGGTCGCCGGGAGCCGCCTCGCGCACCGGGTCGTCGCCTGACCCGAGGACGGTCACGAAGGTGACGTTGAGGTCGGGAATGGTGACGCTGATCGTCCGGTTGCCGAAGTACTGGTCCCGCTCGGCGGGGCTGAGCTCCGACAGCCGGCCCGCCAGCTTCTGCAGTGCCGTGCGGCAATCCTCGGCCGAAGTCATGTGCGCCTCGCTCCTTGTAGGGCGGTACCGTTCACGCGGGAGGGTAGCGCACGAGAAGGACCATCCGGGTTACAGGCACGGCAGGAGACAAAAACGCAATGGACGAAGAACGGTCACGGCCTGCTCTCGCCCCCACCGGTGACCCCCGCGTCGACGCGGCCATCGAGGGGCTTGCCTCGCTTGATGACATGGACCTGGCCGAGCGCCCGGCGGTCCTCGAAACGGTCCACGACCAGCTGCGTGAGATCCTCGGCGAACTTGGCGACCCGGGACGGCCGGCCGCGCAGGTACGGCCGGGCGAGCCCGGCCGCCGTGGTGAGCAGGGCCTGCTGGGCCCGGGTGCGCACCCGCGACCGGGACCGCCGCGGCCAGCCGGCGGCATGGAGTGAGAGTGCCCGGCGTGACGGGAAGCGGGCGGCCGTGACGGTGCGGGTGAGGCTGGACGCCGAACTCGTCAGGCGGGGCCTTGCCAGGTCGCGGGAGCAGGCCGCCGAACTCATCGCGGCGGGCAGGGTCGCCGTCGGCGGGCAGCTGGCGTCCAAGCCCGCGACCCAGGTCGCCAGGGACGCGCCGGTCACGGTCGCGGATGACACGGATGCCGGGCCGCGGTACGTGTCGCGCGGCGGGCACAAGCTGGCCGGCGCTCTCGCGGCGTTCCCCGGGCTTGATGTGGCGGGCAGGCGCTGCCTCGACGCGGGCGCCTCGACCGGCGGTTTCACCGACGTGCTGCTGCGCGCGGGCGCGGCGCACGTGGTCGCGGCTGACGTCGGGTACGGCCAGCTCGCGTGGTCGCTCCAGACAGACGAGCGGGTGACCGTGCTCGACCGGGTGAACGTGCGCTCACTCGACCCGGCCCAGGTGGCACCGCCGCCAGAGGTCGTGGTGGCCGACCTGTCGTTCATCTCGCTGACCCTGGTACTGCCCGCTCTCGCCGCCTGCGCCGCGCCCGACGCGGACTTCGCGCTCATGGTGAAGCCGCAGTTCGAAGTCGGCAAGGGGCGGGTCGGCGCGGGCGGCGTCGTGCGGTCCGCTAGCGACCGCGCCGACGCCGTCCGCTCGGTGTGCGACGCCGCGTGGTCACTGGGACTTGGCGTCAGGGGCGTGACCGCGAGTCCGCTGCCGGGGCCGTCGGGAAACGTGGAGTACTTCGTCTGGTTCCATCGCGGCGCACCGCCGCTCGACGACGCGGAGTTGCGCCGTGCGGTTGAAACCGGGCCGCAGTAGCGATGGGCGGCACCACGGGCGGGCGTGATCCGCGTTCTCGGCGGCCACAGGGGGCGCGGTAAGTTGCACGCGATGGGTAAAAGCAAGCGGACCATGCTGGTGCTCGCGCACACCGGCAGGGAGAGCGCACGGCGCAGCGCGAAGCAGGTCATCGAGCGGCTGACCGCCGCCGGTGTCGCCGTGCGGGTAACCGAGGAAGAGGTCCCGGCGCTCGAATGCGTGGGTGCCACGGTGGTGCCAGCCGGCCCTGAGGCGGCGGAGGGCGCCGAACTCGTCATCGTCCTTGGCGGCGACGGGACGCTGCTGCGCGCCGCCGAGCTTACCCGCCCTTCCGGCACCCCCCTGATCGGGGTGAACCTGGGCCACGTTGGCTTCCTCGCCGAGGCCGAGCCAGACGGGTTGACCAGGACCGTGGATCACCTCCTCGCCGGGGAGTACCGGGTCGAGGAGCGGATGACACTAGACGTGGTCGCCCGCGACAACGGCAGCGAGATCGCGAGCACCTGGGCGCTGAACGAGGTGACCGTCGAGAAAGCATCGCGCGAGCGCGTGGTTGAGGTCGTCATCGAGGTGGACGGCCGCCCGCTGTCCCGCTGGGGGTGCGACGGCGTGGTCTGCGCGACGCCCACCGGGTCGACCGCTTACGCCTTCTCGGCCGGCGGCCCGGTGGTCTGGCCAGAGGTGGAGGCGCTGCTCATGGTGCCGCTCGCGGCACACGCGCTGTTCGCCAGGCCGGTGGTCATCTCGCCGCGGTCGGTCCTTGCCGTGGAACTCGTGCACGATGGCGGGGAAGCGAGCGTCAGGCCGGGCGGTCCAGGTCCAGCCGGCCCCGGTCTAGGCAGCCCCGGTCTAGGCAGCCCCGGTCCGGAAAGCACAGACCCGTGCGACCCCGAGATGAGCGGACACGACCCGGGTAGCGCTGAATCGAGCGGACATGACCCCGCCGCCCTCGGGTCGGACCGGGCGGTGCTGTGGTGCGACGGCCGCCGCCGGTTCGACCTTCCCCCTGGCGCCCGGGTCGAGGTACGGCGCGGGGCGCGGCCGGTCCTGCTCGCGCGGTTGCACGGGCTGGGCGGCGAGCCGCCAGGAGGGGAGTTCACCGATCGCCTGGTGGCCAAGTTCGGGCTTCCCGTCGCCGGCTGGCGCGGGCGGTCCGGCCGGCCGCGCCACTAGCAGATTCCGATCCGAAATATTTGCCTGAGCCCGTCACTCACGCGACACTTAATACAAATACTTCAGCGAAACACCGGGAACGGCGGGGGCGCGCGGCGAGTCAGTCCCGGACGGAAGTGTCGGCGCCGGCTTGTACGGTGAGGGCGAGCGGGCTGGCGGTAACAGCGGGACCGCCATCGCGCGGGCGGCCGCGACGGTAAAGTCTGCCTTGCCGCACGGCGGGGTTCGGTCGAGAAGGAGACGGCTGGCGGTCATGCTTGAAGAAGTGCGCATCACCGGGCTCGGCGTCATCAACGACGCGCTGCTCGAGCTCTCGCCCGGCTTCACGGCGCTGACCGGCGAGACGGGCGCGGGCAAGACCATGGTCGTGACCGGGCTCGGGCTGCTGTTCGGCGGGCGCGCGGACCCGGCCCGGGTTCGTCCTGGCGCGCAGCGCGCCTCGGTCGAAGGGCGGTTGCGCACCGATCCGCGCGGGAAAGCGGCACAGCAGGTCGAGGAGGCGGGCGGCGACCTCGACGAGGACGGCACCCTGGTGCTGACCAGGCAGGTATCGGTCGAGGGACGGTCAAGGGCGTTCGCCGGCGGACGTTCGGTCCCCGTGTCGCTGCTCACCTACCTGGCCGACGACCTGGTCGCCGTGCACGGCCAGTCCGACCAGCAGCAGCTGCTCAAGCCGGGCAGGCAGCGCGAGTCGCTGGACAAGCACGCCGGGGCGGTGCTCGCCGAGGTGCTTGCCGACTACCAGCGCGCCTACGGCCGGCACCGGAAGGTGCACGCCGAACTCGAGACGCTGACGACGCAGGCGCGGGCCCGCGCCGCCGAGGCCGCCGACCTGCGGGCGGGCCTGGATGAGATCGAGAAGGTCAACCCGGCGTCGGGCGAAGCGGCCGCCCTGCGCGCGGAGGAAGAGCGGCTTGCCAACGCCGACGCGCTGCACGCGGGCGCGACCAGCGCGCACGAGGCGCTGCTCGGCGACCCGACCGCGGGCAACGACGGAGTGGACGCGGTGACCCTGCTCGGCCATGCGCGCCGGTCGCTGGAAGCCGTCCGCCGCCACGATCCCCAGATCGACGGCGTAGCCACCCGGCTGTCTGAGGCCGCATACCTGGTCTCCGAGGTGGCCGGCGAACTGGCCTCCTACATCCAGGGAATCGACGCCGACCCGGCCCGCCTCGCGGCCGTCCAAGAGCGCCGCGCCGCCCTGTCCCGCGTCATCCGCCTGTTCGGGCCGGGCGGTGTCAGCGCGTCCGTGAACGGGACCGCAGTGACACTTGGCGCACCCGAGGCGCCCGCACCGGATGCTGACAAGGCCGCGGACGCGGGCGGAGCCACGGCCGCGCCCGGCTCCGCCGAGCCGGGCGCGCTGCTCGCGGTCGAGGAGCCCGACGACATCGCCTACGTCCTTGAATGGGCGCGGCTGGCTGCCATCCGGGTCGCCGAACTCGACAACGACGACGAGACGATCGCCGCACTCACCGCCGAGGAGGCGGACCTGGCGGCACAGGTATCCGACCTGGCCGGCCGGCTCTCCCGGCTGCGCGCCGAAGCGGGCGAGCGGTTCGCCGACGACGTGACCGCCGAACTGACCGCGCTGGCCATGCCGCACGCGCGGATCTCGGTCGCGCTCACAGCGCTCGCCGAACCCGGACCGTACGGCGCCGACGACGTGGAGATCCGCCTCGCGTCGCATCCCGGTGCGCCCGCGCTGCCGCTGCACAAGGGCGCCTCGGGCGGTGAACTGTCCCGGGTGATGCTCGCGATCGAGGTCGTGTTCGCCGGCGCGGACCCGGTACCGACGTTCGTCTTCGACGAGGTCGACGCCGGCGTCGGCGGCAAGGCGGCAGTTGAGATCGGTCGCCGCCTCGCCAAGCTGGCCCGGCTCGCCCAGGTCATCGTGGTCACCCACCTGCCGCAGGTCGCCGCGTTCGCCGACAACCACCTGGTGGTCGCCAAGTCCAGCGACGGCTCGATCACCACCACCAGTGTCGTCCGGCTTGACCATGAGGGCCGCGTCCGCGAACTGTCCCGCATGCTCGGCGGCCTTGAGAACTCCGAGTTCGGCCAGGCTCACGCGGCCGAACTGCTGGCGATGGCCGCCGACCAGGCGTCGCGCCCGTAACCGCCGAAGAGCCGCGGTCGGCCGGGAGCAGACGACCCAGGGCGAGACGACGGCTCAATTCGTTCGCGCTGTGTCTTTTGCGATCACGAGCGCGGAACGTCGCCAGGCCTACCGAGACCTCTTCCTCCCGAGCCTGGAACCATACGGCGGGATGGTGAGCTGCGTCAGCCAGGACGCCCATGTCATGGAGGGTGGCTGGCACCCAGAGGGCGTCACCATCCTCCTCTCCTTCCCCACGCTCAAAGACGCGCTGGCGTGGTACAACTCCGACCAGTACCGCCCGGCTTCTGACATCCGCAAACAATCGTCTGACTCGCGGGTGCTGATCTTCGGCGAGTGACCGTGAGCACCGGGGCTAGGGCAAGGTCCGGGTGTAGAAGCAGTTGTCGCCGGTTACCGGGTAGTCCGCGAACGGCCCGGTGAGGACGAACCCGGTGGACTCGTACAGGGCCCGCGCCGCCGCGAACCCGGGCGTTGTCCCGGTCTCGAGGAACACGCGCCGGTACCCGCGCGCCGCGGCGACCTCGAGCAGATGGCTCAGCAGCGCCCGGCCCACACCCCGCCCGCGGGCCTCGGCCACCGTGTGCATCGACTTGACCTCGACCTGCTCCGCGTCGAGTTCCTTGATCGCCGCCACGCCGAGCACCGTGTCGCCGTCCCGGCAGCTGACGAACGTCACCCTCGGGTCCAGGAGCCCGCCCACGTCCAGCGCGAAGCTGTGCTCGGGCGGCGTCTCCGACAGGCAGAACCCCAGGTGCCGCTCGAGGACCGCCAGCACTTCGGGTCTGCGCGGGTCATCGACGTCGATCGCTGTCTCGCTCGCGGAAGTCACCGCAGCAGTCTACGAGCACACCGGATAGACCCGGCAAAACCGGCGTCGGGTTCCGGCGGTCCTGATAACGGTCTGGTCAATGCGCCCCAGCGGGCAATCCGCGTCGCGGTCAGGTCCGAACAACGGGCGTAATCGCCACCTGTACCGACAGGGAAGGGACATCATGCCTGCCCAGACCCACACGGATCACGCTCAGCCCGAGGAGCTTCGCTCCGAGCAAGTGCCGGCTCAGCGGGGCGACGAACACGCGCCCGAGCCTCGCTCTCCGCTGTCGCGCCGTTCCGTCCTGCGCGGCGCCGCCGGGGCGGGCGCGATCGGACTCGCCGCCGCCGCCGGGGCGAACGCCTTCGCCGCGGCCACCCGGCCGTCCGCCGAGCCCGCACCGACGTCCAGGCCCGCCACGCTCGCCGCGGTGCCGCCTACCGCGATGGCCGGCCCGTTCGTGGTCTACATCTCGGACACCACCACCGGACAGTTCGACGTCTTCGGCGGAACCGGCCAGGTCCGGGTCCGCAATCCCGCCCTTGTCCGCCAGCTCCTGGCACACCTGCGGCTCGCGTAGCGGCCCGCCAGGCAACAGACCATTAGCGCAGCCAAGCCAAGCGAGAGGTTAGCCATGTCATCGCACCGTGAGGCACCCGAGATCAGCAAGGACCCGGTCGCCGACAGCACCGACGTCTACGCGTTCGTCAGCCCGGACCGCCCGGGCACCGTCACCCTGATCGCCAACTACATCCCGCTTCAGGGGCCGGCGGGCGGCCCCAACTTCTACGCGTTCGGCGACGACGTACTGTACGAGATCCACGTCGACAACAACGGGGACGCCGAGCCAGACATCACCTTCCAGTTCCGTTTCCAGACCACCCTGGCCGACCCTGGCACGTTCCTCTACAACACGGGACCGATCCTGTCGCTGAGCAGCCCGAACTGGAACAGCCGCCAGACTTATACCGTGACCCAGGTCAAGAACGGCCGGAGCGCCGTCCTTGCCTCGGGACTCGATTGCCCGCCGTGCAACATCGGCCCGCTGTCCACACCGGACTATGCCGCGCTTGCCGGGGCCGCCGTGCACGGCCTGCAGGGCGGCATCAGGGTCTTCGCCGGGCAGCGTGCCGAGGGGTTCTACGTGGACCTGGGCGCCATCTTCGACCTGGGTGACCTGCGCCCGTTCGAGAACCTGCACGCCCAGTACGGCATGAACGTGTTCGGCGCGGGCGCGGCCGGAGTGAACGCGACCGCCGCACTTAACGTCCACTCGATCGCCATCCAGGTTCCGGTCGGCCAGCTAGTATCGGGCAGCCCGCACGGGAAGGTGACCGACAAGGGCTCGGTGATCGGCGTGTGGACGACCGCGAGCCGGCAGGCGGTCAGCCTGTGGGACGCCGAGGCGCGGGCGAACGTCGCCAGCGGCCCCTTCTACCAGGTGTCCCGGCTCGCCAACCCGCTGTTCAACGAGGTGCTCGTGCCGCTTGGCAGCAAGGACGAGTGGAACACGCTGCCGCCGTCGGGCGACAAGCGGTTCGCCGACCGGGTCACCCACCCCGAGCTCGCCGGGCTGCTGCCGGCGCTCTACCCGGGCGTCTTCCCGAACCTGGCCAAGCTCGTCGCCGCCGGCACCGCCCGCGCCGACCTGGAAGCCATCCTGCTCACCGGCATCCCGTCGGGGATCGTCACCGGGTTCCAGAACTACACCGGGCCGGTGCTGGCGGACCTGCTCAGGCTCAACACCGCCATCCCCGCGTCCGCCCATCCAAACCCGCTTGGAGTCGTCGGTGGTGACCTGGCCGGCTTCCCGAACGGGCGCAGGGTCTTCGACGACGTGGTCACCATCGAACTGCGCGCGATCGCCGGCGTGACCGTCCCGCTGGTGGACAAGACGTACAAGCCGGACGCGGCGGCGGCCCAGGTCACCGACGGCCTGACCCAGGCCAGCGTCCCGTCCGGTTACCTGGACGTGTTCCCGTACCTCGGCATCCCGTACAGCGGCTTCGACACCCCGGCATCCTGAGGACTGCCGCATGGATGCCAGCAGCAGGCACGACACAGGCCCGACCGGTCCAGGCAGCGTCATCCTCGAACTTGGCGGCGACATCGGCGCCCTGATCCTGGAGGCGCCGCCGGACCTGGCCGGCCGCGAGATCGAGATCAGCACGTCCGAGCGCGCCGCCCGCACCCACTCCCTGGTCCGCGAGCGGCGCGGCGGCGCCGGCACCGGCCACGCGGCCGTCTACCCCGGTCTTCCCGCCGCCGACTACATCATCTGGCGAGATGACGGCACTCCCGCGGGTACGGTCACGATCCGCGGCGGAACGGTCGCCCGCTTCCGCTGGCCGGAAGTGGCTCCGGACAGCGAGGCCAGCCGGCAACGTTCCGTCTGACCGGCCCGTCCTGGCCCCGCCCCCAGAAAAAGCCTCCAGGGGGCGGGGCCATTCTCACGCCATCGCTTGCGCGCGCCGCTGCCCGGACGGCCGGTCAGGAGCCCGCTGAATTAGCGCAGGGCCAGCACCACGATCGGCGTCGTGGTCGGCGCGGCGGACCCGCCCGCGGGCTCGACCGTCACGCCCACGGCGTCGCCAGGCTCGAGACCAGGCGCCCGCAGGGGCGGGGTCGCCGCCCCGGCGCCGGACGCGGCGGGCACCAGGCCGGCCGGCCGCGCGCCCCCGGTCCCGATGAACCACAGTTCGTACACCGACGCCGGCGGCAGTTCCGGCAGACCGACGCTGGTGAACACCACCGCCGCCGCCCGGCTCGACGCGACGACGGTCGCGGAACCGCCCGCCGCGGTGGCCGCGCTCGCGACCCGCGCGTCCGGCTCGGTGAGCAGCGCGGCGATCTCCGCGTCGACGGCCCGCGCCCCGGCGAGCACGGCGACGTCGGCGAGCACCCGGCCCTTGAGCGACGGCGGGGGCGTGGCCGCGGCGGCCAGCCCGAGCGCGGCGGCCGTCGCGGTGAAACCGCGCACCTCGTCCGGGCAGGTGCGGCAGGTAGCCAGATGCCGCTCGAACCGGGCGAGTTCGGCACCGTCGAGCGCGTCGAGCGCGTACGCGCCGGCCAGGTCGTGGATCGCGCGCCGCAGCGGGAGCCGGGGAATCCTCACCAGGCCACCCCCAGGCAGTCGCGGAGCCGCTTCAGCCCGTCGCGGATCCGGGTCTTGATCGTGCCGAGCGCCACCCCCAGCGCCGAGGCGACCTGCGGATAGCTGTAGCCCGAGTAGTACGCCAGGGTGATCGACTCCCGTTGCAGATCGGTGAGCCCGTCCAGGCAGCGCCGCACCCGTTCCGCCTCGAGTGAGGCCTCCACGGTCTCGGCGACCTCGTCGGGGGCGGCAGGGACCGCCTCCGCGGCGACCCGGTTCTCCCGCTGCGCAGCGGCGGTCTCGGAACGGACCCGGTCGACGGCGCGACGGTGCGCGATTGTCATGACCCAGGTCACCGCCGACCCGCGGGCCGGGTCGAACCGCGCCGCGGTCCGCCAGACCTCCAGCAGCGTCTCCTGTGAAACCTCCTCGGACTGCGCGGCGTCCCGCAAGACCCGCCGGATCAGACCGTACACCGGAGGGGCAACCCGGTCATATACCGCCTCGAAGGCCGCCTGGTCGCCCCGTCCGACCCTGGTGAGCAGCACGTTAAGATCCGCGTCGTCCGGCTCCGCGGCCCCCGGGTCAGGCCGGATCGGCTCCATGCCACGTACCTCCACGAGGGATCTTCGGTGCCGGCCTGGGCCCGGATTGGTCCCGTCTTCCGCCGGCGGTCGCGCCGACCGCGATACCGGGCTGTACGCCCGTGCCGATCCTATGATCCGCCGCCGTCTCGCTCTCGCATATCGACCCGTGCCGGGGGCCTCGGCGTGGCCCGGGCCCTGCGGGGGTGCGCTCACAGGGACTGTTCGGTGCCGGTGCCGGTGCCGGTGCCGCGGCGTGGCCCGGGCCCGTGCGTCGTGCCCGCACAGGAGATTCGGTGCCGGTCGGGCCACGGATTCGTCCCGTCTGCGGCCGGCCTGGGCCGGCCGCGATCCTGCGGTGTCCGCCCCGACCCCGCGATCCGCTGCTGTCTCGCTCGTTTTTGCGCATCCATGTTCTCCCGGACCCCTCAGCCGGGGAGGAACAGCGCAGAATCCGGTCGGCACCGGTTAGTTCCAGACACGCCGACGCGCGCTCCCCGGCCCCGAAGGGACGCGAACGCGCGTTCGCCGGTTAGCCGCTAGTCCCGCGAGCCTGAGAAGATCCGCAGGAAGAAGAAGAACACGTTCAGGATGTCGAGGAAGATGGACGCGGCGATCAGCGGCGCCGAGTCCATCCCCTGCGACCGCCGCAGCCGCTGGAAGTCGCCGGCGGTCAGCCCGGCGAACACCACAAGGCCGAGGATGGCCCAGATCAGCGACGCCTGCGGGATATGCACGAAGATCAGCACGATCCCGGCGAGCAGCAAGATGAGCAGCCCGATGTACGAGATCCGCCGCCATGCCGACAGGTCCCGCTTCGTCAGGTACCCGAAGGTGCCGAACGCCCCGACGAACAGCGCGGTCGCCCCGCCGGACTGCCACAGGATCTGCGGATTAGTCGACGCGTACCAGTAGAGCGTTGGCGCCGACGCGACCCCGATCAGCACCCCGAAGACCGCAAGCAGCAGCGTCGCGCCCGCCGCCGACCGCCGCGCCGCGAACCTCATGATCATCAGCACCACGAAGGACGCGATCCACGCGACGATCGCCGCACCCTCCGACAGATGCCGCCCGGCATAAGCGCCGGCGGCGAAGAAAGCGGCTGTCAGGGCGACAAGTGCCATGGTCTGACCGAACAGCGTTGCTGTCCGGTCCCGCGTGGCGTACCCCTGATAGGCAGTGCTCGAGTACATGAACTCATTCTCCTCAGCGGGGCCTCTGTGACAATCAAAACCCCGACGTTCATACAGAACGCATGCGTGTTTCGCGCCGTTCCCGCCGGCTCGCGCATTCAGGAAACTCAAAGGCGAGCCGCGAGGTCCCCCCGTACGCGCCCGCACCATGATGATAACAGCAAAAAGAGCGACCCGGGTGGTGACGTGCAACGTCGAGAAGGCGGCGCCAGGTCGCCGGCTTGCACCCGGTGACCTATGCGGCGCCGCTGGCCAAGGAGCTGACCGCGGCCGGCGCGGGCGACGACGCCGAGCTCGTGGCCGCCGCCAAGGCGCTGCTGGACCTGATCGACCAGGCGGGCGCGAGATCAGGGAAGTACAGCGTGACGATCAAGGACTCCAGGGGCGTCCAGGTCGGCGACCGCGGCCATCAGGTGAACACCTTCAACGACTGAGCCCGGACACGCGTGTCCGCTGAAACCCCTACGGATAACAGCAACAGGCGGTCCGCAACGGGGGCGGATCGGGAACGCGGCGTCAGCGCCGGGACCGCTATCCGGAGCCTGGGAACGGGCATCCGGCGCGGCGGGACGGCCAGGCGGGCCGCGTGGCTAGGCTTGCGTTATGGGCAAGCTTCGGGTTCTCTTCATCGGCGGTACCGGGGTTATCTCGTCGGCGTGCGCGCGGGAGGCGGTCGCGACCGATGACATCGAACTGTTCGTGCTTAACCGCGGGCAGTCGGCGGTCCGGCCGCTGCCGCCGGGGGTAACGGAACTGCGGGCGGATATACGCGACGCCCGATCCGTTCGGCGGGCTATCGAGGACTTCGACTTTGACTCGGTTGTTGACTTTGTCGCCTTCACCACCGACCACGTGCGCGCTGACCTCGAGCTCTTCCGGGGAAGGACCGGGCAGTACGTCTTCATCTCTACGGCGTCGGCGTACCAGACGCCGCCGTCGCGGCTGCCGGTCACCGAGTCGACGCCGCTGCGGAACCCGTACTGGCAGTACTCGCGGGACAAGATCGCGTGCGAGGACCTGCTGACGGCCGAGTACCGGGACAGCGGGTTCCCCGCGACGATCGTGCGGCCGTCGCACACCTACGACGCGACTAAGACGGTGCTGTCCGGCGGCTGGACGTCCCTGGCGCGGATGCTGGCCGGCAAGCCGGTGATCGTGCACGGGGACGGGACCTCGCTGTGGACGGTGACGCACAACACTGACTTCGCGCGGGCGTTCGTGCCGCTGCTTGCCAATCCCCGGACCCTCGGGGAGGCGTTTCATATCACCTCCGACGACGTGCTGACCTGGGATCAGATCGCGCGCGCCCTGGCCTCGGCGCTCGGCGTCACCCCCCGGATCGTGCACGTGCCTTCCGATGTGATCGCGGCGCACGATCCGGAGTGGGGTGCCGGGCTGCTCGGCGATAAGACGAACTCGATGGTGTTCTCGAACGAGAAGGTGAAGTCCGTCGTGCCGGGGTGGCGGGCAGTCGTGCCGTTCGAGCGGGGCGCGCGGGAGATCGTGCAGTGGTACCTGCAGGACCCGGCCAGGCAGGTTGTCGACGACAGGCTAGACGCGCTGATGGACAAGCTGGCCGCCGGCTTCGGCATCTCGTAGAAGCCTGCTGAATTCGCGTGGCAGACCGCCGTAGGCAGTGCTCGCCGGAACGGTCCGGTACAGCGCTCGTGAGTCCGCGGTTACCTGGCGGGCCCGATGCGGAAGATCGGGTACCCGGGGGCGATCTCGCGCAGCTTCGCTTCCGGTGCCTTGGCGTCCACGCCGTCGAAGAACACGCCGACCTCCCACTTCCACCGCTTCAGGTAGGCGCGCAGGATCGCGGGCTTGTCGTCGTCGGCGATCTCCGTCGCGGTGAACGGCTCGGCCTTCCTGCCGATGCGCAGTTCGCCGCCGCCGACGGCGCGCAGGTTGCGGACCCACTGGGTGTTGCCGCGCGGGGCGACCAGGTACCGGTCACCGTCGGGGAGTGCTACCGGGTTGACCGGGGTGGTGCGCCACTCGCCGGACTTGCGGCCCTTGACGGCCAGCACGCGCGAGCCGTAGACGCTGATGCCCATCCTGGTCAGGCGGCCCACGGTGTCGTTGAAGAAGCTGGTGGCGGACTTCGGCTTGATGTAACGGGCCTCGCTGGCGTTCATTTCGTTGCTGTCCTCGCCTAGTTGTTTCGAGAGCACTGCTCTCTGTTAAGATCAGTGAACACGATTTGCTACGCTCTTGTCAAGAGCACTGCTCTCGTTTCTGATCGATGATCTCTCAAGGGAGGAGGGTGACTCGACGATGGCACCGCAGAAGGCCGCGACCGCCCGCGAGCGCGCCCGCGCCGAACTGACCCGCGAGATCAAGGAGGAGGCACGGCGGCAGCTTGCCGCGACCGGCGCCCACGGGCTGTCGCTGCGCGCCGTGGCCAAGGAACTCGGCATGGTGTCGTCCGCACTGTACCGGTACTACCCAAGCCGCGACGACCTACTGACCGCCCTGATCATCGACGCCTATAACGCGCTCGGCGAGGCGGCGGAGGGCGCGATCGCCGGCGCCGGCCCGGCCGTACCGGCCCGCGAGCGGTGGCTCGCCGCATGCCACGCCATCCGGGACTGGGCCCGGTCGAACCTTCACCAGTACGCGCTGATCTACGGCTCGCCCGTGCCCGGCTACCGCGCCCCGGAGGCGACGATCGGCCCGGCGGCCCGGGTTCCGCTGGCTTTCGCCGGCGTCCTCGAGGACGCGGGCGCGGCCGGGGAGATCACGCCATTCGCCGGCGCGCTGCCGGTCACCGGCGCGCTCGCCAAGCAGGCCGCGGCGCTGTCCGCCGCCCTCGCAATCTCTAGGGCCCCGACACCGGACGAGGCTTCGCCGGAGCAGGAGGCGCCGGAACAGTCGTCCCCGGGCCAGACTTCGCCAGGGCCCGCGGCGCCGGACCAGACGTGGCGGGGGCAGGCGTCGCCTGGCGGGGCCGCGCCGGGGCCCGCAGCGCCGGGCCCGGCGTCGTTGGACCAGGTTGCGGTCGCCGGAGTCCCGCCGGATGCCCTGGTGCGGGCCGTGATCGCGTGGACGCAGCTGTACGGCATGATCAGTTTCGAGCTGTTCGGTCAGTTCGTCGGCTCCTTCGAGCCGGCCGACGCGCTGTTCGCCCACGCGTCTGAGCAGCTCGCGGCGTTCGTCGGCCTGCGCTAGCCCGCTGATCCAGGCCAGACCCGTGGGGAACACAGGCCAAACGCGTCTAGGTCCGTCACGGGGATACGACAGGAAGGACGCGCACCGCTACCCTCGAAGCGTGAACAAACAGGAGCGGACGTACACGGTTCTGCGGGACCGGATCCATTCCGGCGCGTTCGCTCCGAGGACACGGCTGAACATCGACGGGCTCGCCAGGGAACTAGGCGTCAGTGCGATCCCCGTCCGTGAGGCACTGCGTCGTCTCGAGGCCGAGGGCTGGGTCAAGTTCCAGCCGAACGTGGGCGCGATCGTCGCCCCGGTCGATGCCACGACATGGGAGCAGCAGATGGTCGCGGTGGCGATCCTCGAAGGCGCCGCCACCGCCGACGCCGCCGCGCACCTGAAGCCGGCCGACCTGGCCAGCGTCAAGGCGCTGGCCGGCGAGATGGAGCAGGTAGCCGCCGCAGGAGACCAGGTGGGATTCAGCCGGCTCAACCGCCGGCTGCACGCCATGATCATCTCGCGCTGCGCCAACACCTACCTGCTAGAACTGCTCGAGCAGACCAACCAGCGCCTTGACCGGATCCGCGACACGATGTTCACCTACCTGCCCGACCGCTCTACGGCGGCGGTCGCCGAGCACGCACGGCTGATCGAGCTGCTCGAAGGCGGGGACACCGCCCAGATCGAGCGGTACGCCCGCTGGCACAAGCTGCAGACCATCGAGGCCTACCGCGCCACCCACGAGCCTTCCGCCTGAGCGGCCTCAGTGGTCTGGCCGGCCTGAGAAGCCTGCCAGGGTGAGCGGCCCGTGAGCGTTACGCGCTGGTCTCCGCGGCCTGAGCGGCGGCCGGGATGCGGCGCCCGCTGATCGAAGTCGGCCGGATCCGCACCCAGACCCGCCCGTCCGCCAGGCTGCCCCATGACGTCAGCCCCAGCCCGTCAAGACGCGCCGCCTCCGCGTCGGAATCCACTATCTCCGCGAGCCCGTTCACCACGACCGACCACCCGGTCTTCGCCCCCGCGTCGTAGGAGTCGGCCTCGAACCCGACAAAGTGCCCCACCTCGATCGCGCACAGCTTGGATCCCGGCGACGTCCTGAACACCACGTCCTGCCCGTCCACCAGGAAGTTCACCGGCAGGATCACCACCTCGCCGCGAGCGACGAACCCGATCCGGCCTAGGGGCACGGACTCAAGCAGCAGGAAGCAGTCCCCGAGATGAAGGATCTCAAGCCCCGCCCGGTCAGTCGCTAGCTCCCGCATCGTGCCCTCCTGCACCGCTTCCGTACCATTAGTCTCTAGTATCCGCTGCCGCGGGGCGCACGGCAGGGCTAGAGGTCCATCGGTCCAGGGTCCAAGGTCGGGACAGGAAGCAAGCCATGGCATGCGCCCGCCGGCGTGGAATTACTGAAGCTTGACGACCGTCAGCAGGATGACGGAGTCCTGTTGCGCGCGCAGGCTGTGCGGCGCGTCGGGCACGATGATCAGGTCGCCGTCCCTGCCGTCCCATGACTGGCCGTTCGAGGTGAGCACGACCCGCCCGCGCAGCACGTGGACGCTTGCCTGGCCCGGATTCGCGTGCTCGGTCAGTTCGGTGTTGGCCGTCATGGCGATCACCGTCTGCCGAAGCGACTTCTCGTGGCCGCCGATGACGGTCTGCCCCGCGCGGCCGGGCCCGTCGGCCGCCCGGGCGAGCAGTTCGCGGCCGAGCGCGTCCAGGGAGAGCTTCTGCATCGTGGCCTCCTCCTTTTCGCTGTGCCCTACCCGCTGCTCAGCCGGCTGAACTAGCGGGGCCGTCACGCCGCGCGGCGACTGGCGGGTCGCGGCCCGGTCCGCACATTCGTCCGGACACCGGCCCGCACTTCGTCCAGACACCGGTCCGCAGCCGGGTGCAGATAGAAGTAGCCCGCTCGGCCGCCCTCGAGATAACAACAAGAAGCGCGGAAGTGCCGTCCCTGCGCGGAGCGGCCATCGGCGGGAGCGGACGAAGCGCGCAACCGTTCGGATTGAATTGATTGAAATGTCTTTCAACCGGGGTTCCATCAACCGGGACAGGTAGGTTACTCTTCGGTAACATGAGCGAGCCGACGCCGGGATTCTCCCTGGAGCTGAGCAGTGACCTGCGCGAGATGCGCGACTGGGTGCATGAGTTCGCGGTGTCGGTGATCCGGCCCGCGGCGGCCGAGTGGGACGAGCGGGAGCAGACCCCGTGGCCCGTCATCCAGGAGGCGGCGAAGATCGGGCTGTACTCGCTTGACTTCTTCGCGACCCAGTTCTTCGAGGCGTCGGGACTCGGCTTCGTGACCGCGGTCGAGGAACTGTTCTGGGGCGACGCCGGGATCGGACTGTCCCTGGTGGGCTCCACCCTCGCGGCCGTGGCCGTTACGGCGAACGGGACGCCGGAGCAGATCGGGGAGTGGTGCCCGCAGATGTTCGGCGACGCGAGCGACGTGAAGCTCGGCGCGTTCTGCTCTTCTGAGCCGGACGCGGGCAGCGACGTTTCCGCGATCCGCACCCGCGCGGAGTACGACGAGGCGCACGACGAGTGGGTCATCAACGGGGTCAAGACCTGGGCGACGAACGGGGGCATCGCGAACGTGCACGTCGTCGTCGCCTCGGTCGATCCGTCCCTCGGCTCGCGCGGGCAGGCGTCGTTCATTGTCCCGCCGGGCACCAAGGGCCTGTCCCAGGGGCAGAAGTTCAAGAAGCACGGCATCCGTGCCTCGCACACCGCCGAAGTGATCCTCGACAACGTCCGCGTCCCCGGCCGGTGCCTGGTCGGCGGCAAGGAAAAGCTTGACCGGCGCCTGGCCCGGGTGCGCGAAGGCGGTCGCGGTGGCGAGCAGGCGGCGATGAAGACGTTCGAGGCGTCCCGCCCGTCGGTCGCGGCGATGGCCGTCGGTGTGGGCCGTGCCGCCGTCGAGTTCGCCGAGGAGTACGTGCGGACGCGCGTGCAGTTCGGCAAGCCGATCGGGCAGAACCAGGGCGTCGCGTTCCAGCTCGCCGACATGGCCGCCGCGGTCGACGCGGCCCGGCTGCTCACCTGGCGCGCGGCCTGGATGGCCCGCCAGGGCAAGCCGTTCACCCGGGCCGAGGGTTCGATGTCCAAGCTGGTCGCCGGCGAGATGGCGGTCCGGGTGACCGAGCAGGCGATCCAGCTTCTCGGCGGCAACGGCTACACCCGCGAGTACCCGGTCGAACGCTGGCACCGCGACGCCAAGATCTTCACGATCTTCGAGGGCACGTCGGAAATCCAGCGGATGATCATCGGGCGGGCGGTCACCGGGCTGGACGTTCGGTAGGCCTGAACTGCGGTTATACCTCGACGCTGGCGCGACCGCTGTGGCAGCGCCTATACCGGGCTTATGCCGCAGGACACGCTCTGCGCCATGCGTCCGGCGAGGCAGCCGGGGTCCTGGGTACTGGCGACGCGCCCTGGTCGCCGTCATGCGTCCCGGTGGTCCAGC
>Ga0335073_10003677_pt1 | contig 21396 bp, 15 predicted proteins | sample Lox_Sample_22_FD_207093 | JGI IMG/M metagenome (GOLD analysis project Ga0335073, IMG submission 207093) | Soil microbial communities from Loxahatchee National Wildlife Refuge, Florida, United States - Lox_Sample_2.2 | ecosystem: Environmental > Terrestrial > Soil > Wetlands | place: USA...
CCGCCTCGACAACGTGGTCTACCGGGCCGGCTTCGCCAAGAGCCGGGACATGGCCCGCCAGCTCGTGAGCCATGGCCACATCCGTGTCAACGGGCGCAGGGTGGACATCCCCTCGTTCCGGGTGAGCGAGAGTGACATCGTCGAGGTCGCCGATAAGTCCCGCGAGATGACCCCGTTCGTGGTGGCGCGGGCCGAAGCCGGCGAGCGCACGGTCCCGGCGTGGCTCGAGGTGATCCCCGACAAGATGCGCATTCTCGTGCACTCGCTCCCGGTCCGGGCCCAGATCGACACTCTGGTCCAGGAGCAGCTGATCGTCGAGTACTACTCGAAGCAGTAGTGGTCGGCCGCACCAGCGCCGATCACGGCAGATGGCGGCGGCAAGCCGTCAGCAGAGTCGCGATAGTCATATAACGGGCATCGCGGAAAGGAAGTACCCATGCTCATCGCCCAGCGTCCTAGCCTCACCGAGGACCAGGTCAACGAATTCCGGTCCCGGTTCACCGTCGAGCCGCTCGAGCCGGGATTCGGCTACACGATCGGGAACTCGGTCCGCCGTACCCTGCTCTCCTCGATCCCCGGTGCCGCGGTCACCAGCATCCGGATCGAGGGAGTGCTGCACGAGTTCTCCACTGTCCCAGGGGTCAGTGAGGACGTCACCGACATCATCCTGAACCTCAAGGAGCTGGTCGTCTCTTCCGAGCATGACGAGCCCGTGCCCATGTACCTGCGCAAGCAGGGCCCGGGCGAGGTCACCGCGGCCGACATCGCGCCGCCCGCTGGCGTCGAGGTGCACAATCCTGAGCTGCACATCGCCACGCTGAACAGCAAGGGCAAGCTGGAGATGGAGCTGACCGTGGAGCGCGGCCGTGGCTACGTGTCCGCCGCCCAGAACAAGCAGCCCGGCCAGGAGATCGGCCGGATCCCGATCGACTCCATCTACTCGCCGGTGATGCGCGTCACCTACAAGGTCGAGGCGACCCGCGTCGAGCAGCGCACCGACTTCGACAAGCTGATCCTGGACGTCGAGACCAAGCCCTGCATGCGCCCGCGGGACGCGGTGGCCAGCGCGGGCAAGACCCTGGTCGAGCTGTTCGGCCTGGCCCGCGAGCTGAACGTGGACGCGGAGGGCATCGACATCGGCCCGTCGCCGACCGACGCCGCGCTCGCCGCCGACCTGGCGCTGCCGATCGAGGAGCTGAACCTGACCGTCCGCTCCTACAACTGCCTCAAGCGCGAGGGCATCCACACCGTGGGCGAGCTGGTCGCCCGCAGCGAGCAGGATCTGCTCGACATCCGCAACTTCGGCGCGAAGTCGATCGAGGAAGTCAAGCAGAAGCTGATCGACATGGGTCTCGCGCTGAAGGACTCGCCGCCCGGATTCGACCCGGGGACCGCGGCCGACAGCTACGGTGCGGACGACGACGAGAGCTACGTCGAGACCGAGCAGTACTAATACTGGCGCCTTCCAGGTACCGAACAGGAGAACGTTCCGATGCCCACGCCCACCAAGGGCCGCCGGCTGGGCGGCAGCCCGGCCCACCAGCGGCACATGATGGCGAACCTTGCCACCGCGCTGTTCGAGCACGGCAAGATCACCACCACCGAGGCGCGGGCCCGCCGGCTGCGGCCGGTTGCCGAACGCCTGATCACCTTCGCCAAGCGCGGCGACCTGCACGCCCGGCGGCAGGTGCTGACCACGGTCACCGACCGCACCGTGGTGCACACCCTGTTCGCCGAGATCGCGCCGACCTTCGCCAGCCGGGAGGGCGGGTACACCCGGATCACCAAGATCGGCCCGCGCAAGGGCGACAACGCGGCCATGGCCGTGATCGAGCTGGTCCCGGAGGAGGCGGAGGCGCGGCCGCGCCGCCGCCGTGCCCGTCGGGCCCAGCCGTCCGGCCGGCCGCGCCAGGCCCAGGCCGAGACCGCGGTGGCCGAGGAAAGCGCGGAGGCGGCCGAGGCCGCGACGGCCGAGGACAGCGCCGAGGCCGCCGACCAGGCCGACTCGGCCGAAGGCCTGGCCGAGGACGCTGACGCGCAGGACGCCGCGCCGGACGACGAGGCCGAGAGCGGCGAAGACGACGAGTCGGATGACGGCGAGCCGGAGGAAGCAGGCCAGTAGCCCGGTCACGGCCCTGAGCGGGCCGCTGGTGACCTCGGGGACCACGCCCGGTGCGGCGGTGACCAGACTCAGGCTGGACCTGTCCTACGACGGCTCAGGCTTCCACGGCTGGGGCCTGCAGCCGGGCCTGCGGACCGTTCAGGAGGTGCTGGCCGAGGCGCTCGGCCGGGCCCTGGCGCTGCCCGCCCCGCCCGCGCTGACCGTGGCCGGCCGCACCGACGCTGGCGTGCACGCGCGCGGCCAGGTGGCCCACCTCGACGTGCCCGCCGCGGGCTGGGCGGCGGCCGGTCCCTCGGCCGCGCGCCGGCTGGCCCGGCTGCTGCCCCCGGACGTGCGGGTGCGGGCGATCGGTCCGGCCCCCGACGGGTTCGACGCCCGGTTCTCGGCTGTATGGCGGCGCTACTCCTACCGGGTGTGCGACGACCCGCCCGCCGCCGACCCGCTGCGCCGGCACGACACGCTGTGGTATCCCCGCCCGGTCGACGTGGCTCGCATGAACCAGGCTGGGCTGGCCTGCCTCGGCACCCACGACTTCGCGGCATTCTGCAAGCGCCGGGAAGGCGCGAGCACGGTGCGGGAACTGCAGCGGCTGGAGTGGCTGCGGGCCGCCCCCGGGGTTGCCGTCGCCACAGTGGCCGCCGATGCGTTCTGCCACAACATGGTGCGCGCGCTGGTCGGCGCGCTGCTTGCGGTCGGTGATGGCCGCCGCCCCGTCGCCTGGCTGGCCGACGTACTCGCCGCCGGGGTCCGCGACCCCGCCGTGACGGTCGTCGCCCCGCACGGCTTGTGCCTGGAAGAAGTCGCCTACCCGCCCGACCCCGACCTGGCCGCCCGCGCCCAGGCCACCCGCCGCCTCCGCCCGCCCCTCCCGCTCCACTCCCTCACCTAGCGCCCGCCCCTCCCTCCACTGCCGCACCTTCCCGGCTGCCCGTTCCCCGCCTGCCCCCGCATGCCGCGGTCGTGATCACGACCGGAGCACGGGAAGAACGTCGGCGGTGGCGTCACCTACGATCGGATTCGTGCCTGACGACACCACATCAGCCGGTCCGACCACACCCGCTGCCGCCAAGCCACCGGTCCGCGGAGTGATCGTCGACTGGGGCGGGGTAGTCACCAATCCGATTCTGGACACGGTGGACGCCTGGCTCAGCTTGGAACAGATCGACCGGGACAGCTACCGCGCGGTCATGCGGTCCTGGGTCACGGACGCGTACGGTGACGGCGCCGACAACCCGATCCATGCGCTGGAACGCGGGGAGTGCACCAACGAGGAGTTCGAGCGGCTGCTGGCCGAGCAGCTGACCCACGTCGACGGCGGGCCGGTGCGGGCAGACGGCCTGCTGGCCAGGATGTTCGCGGCCTCGGCGCTGGAGGCGGCGATGGTCGACCTGATCCGCTCGCTGCGCCAGGCCGGGCTGCGCACCGCGCTGCTGTCCAACTCGTGGGGCAACGGCGGTTATGCCCGGGACCTGTTTTCCGATTTGTTCGATGCGGTGGTGATCTCGGCCGAAGTGGGTATGCGCAAGCCTGAGGAGAGGATCTTCAGGCACACGGCGGCGCTACTCGGCCTTGAGCCGCAAGAGTGCGTTTTCATCGACGATGTCCTGGCCAACGTGGCCGCGGCCGAAGCCATCGGCCTGGTCGGCTGGCACCACCGTGAGCCCGGCGCGACCGCCGCCTGGCTGACCGAACTGCTCGGGCTGCCGCTCACCTGACCGGCACTGCACTTACTGCCTCGACGCGGAGGCGGCCGAGTCGCGGCGGCGGGTTCCGCGGGACGACGAGCGCGACGATCCAGCCCGGATCAGGCCGTGTCGTCCCTGCGCGGCGGCACCGGGCTCCACCGCTGATCGGCGGTTCCATCGGCGAGACGTTCCTCGTACAACTTGACCTTGTAGCTGATCAGCTCCAGGCATCGGGTGAGCTCGCCCATCTGGGTAGTTACGCGTTGCTCGTGCTCGCGCAGCAGCGTCAGGCGTTCTGCCTCGTTGCCGGCTCCTGCCTGACCAGGCTGGCGTACAGAGCCTGCTGAAAGGGGCTTCGCTGGCCTTCGACGATGCGGCCCTCGACCGGATCGACGACATCGTGCCGCCGGGTACCGACCTGTACCAGACGAACATCTGGCAGCCGCCGGTGCTTTCCGACGCCGCGCGGCGTCGCCGCCCGCCCGCCGACCGGGTCGCGGCCTAGCCCGCCGTGGACGGCGTGAGTGATTGGGCTGCTGCACAGATCGGTGGGCCTCTACGCTGTGGTCCGTGGCCGAGTACCCGCGCCCGTCCACCGAAGGCCGGGCCGCCAACATGCGCGCCATCCGGCGCACGGACACCAAGCCGGAGGTCGCGCTGCGCAGGGCGCTGCACCGCCAGGGCTACCGGTTCCGCAAGGACTACCGGCTCGATCTGGCTGACGGCAAGCGAGTCAGGCCCGATATCGCGTTCACGGCCCGTCGCGTCGCCGTTTTCGTGGACGGCTGCTTCTGGCATGCCTGTCCCGAGCACGGCAGCCGGCCTGCGAAGAATGTCTGGTACTGGGAACCCAAGCTGCGCCGGAACGTCGAGCGGGACCGGGCCGCGGATGCCGCACTGTCGGCCGCGGGCTGGGATGTGGTCCGGGTCTGGGAGCACGAGCCGATCGATGCGGCGGTGACGGCCGTGCTCGCGGCGCTGAGCGGCTCGCAGCCCCTGCACATCCGGCCAGAACGGGACGTATCACACCCTGATCAAGCGGCCACCCGGGCCCGGCCCGCGCCCGCCGGGGAACCCGGCCGGTCGGCCGAGATGCCGCCGGGCGAGTGAGGTTACGCCCACCACTTTCACCGGAGCGCACGATTCGCCCGCCGTCGGGCAGCATCACTGGCACACTCGTGGGCATCTGCTGTGCTTTCCGGGGACCTCATGCGCGTGTATCTCGCTTTCACGATGCCGACGCTGGCCAAGCTGCTCGTCGGCGGCGAGACCAGCGCGCCACCCGTGCGCGGCTACGCGGTCACGCCCGCGCTGCGGGAGTGGTATTCAAGCGGCGACGAGGAAGAACTCGAATACGTCGCGATGACCCAGGCGGCCCGGGCCTCACTGCGGCTGCTGCACGCCGACCCCAGCGCTCCGCCCCGGCGGGTGGTGCTCGCGGCCGAGTTGCCCGCTGACCAGGTGGTCAGCGCGGCCGGGTTCGACGAGCCGGCCCTGGTGGAGGTCAGGGTGGCGGTCGGCCTCGCCGATGTCGTTTCTGGCCACATCGACGATCCGCGGGCCACGCTGGACATCCGCGCGGCGGTCGCCGCGCTGCCGGCTTCGGACAGCGGCGACGAGGACGCCAGGTTCACCGTGGACGGGGCCGAGGGCCACGAACTGCTCTGGTATGCGACCCAGGAGCTGCCCGACCTGGCCGGCTGAGCCGAAGCACTGCCCTGGTGCGACGATAATCGGTGCTGCCATAGATGTCGGGTAACGCCAGGGAGCACTCCGTGTTCGATGCCATAACGAACGTCCCCGTTCCAGTAAACGAGCCGATCAGAAGCTACGCTCCGGGCAGCCCCGAGCGGGCCGTGCTCGAGAACCGGGTCAAGGAACTCGCCGGGGAGCGCGCCGAGCTGACCATGGCGATCGGCGGTGAGCACCGGATGGGCGCCGGTGAGCGCGTCGACATAGTCCAGCCGCATAACCACCGGCACGTGCTCGGCCAGCTGGGCAGCGTGACCGACCAGGACGTGGCCGCGGCCATCGAGGCCGCCAGGCAGGCGGCGCCCGGGTGGCGTGAGCTGTCCTTCGACGACCGCGCAGCCATCTTCCTGCGTGCTGCCGACCTGCTGGCCGGGCCGTGGCGGGCGACCGTCAACGCCGCGACCATGCTCGGCCAGTCCAAGTCCGTCTACCAGGCCGAGATCGACGCGGCCTGCGAGCTGATCGACTTCTGGCGCTACAACGTGTACTACGCCCGGCGGCTGCTGGCCGAGCAGCCGATGTCGCCCGGTGGGTCATGGAACCGCCTCGAGTACCGTCCGCTCGAGGGGTTCGTGCTGGCCATCACCCCGTTCAACTTCACGTCGATCGCCGGCAACCTGCCGACCGCGCCCGCGCTGCTCGGCAATGTCGTGGTCTGGAAGCCGTCCACGACCCAGCAGCTGTCAGCGCACTACCTGATGCGCGTGCTCGAGGCGGCCGGGCTGCCGCCCGGGGTGATCAACATGGTGACCGGGAGCGGCCAGACCGTCTCCAGGGTGGCGCTGGCCGACCGGGATCTGGCCGGGATCCACTTCACCGGCTCGACCGGGACCTTCCAGCACCTCTGGCGCACGGTCGGGGAGAACATTTCCAGCTACCGCGGCTACCCGCGGCTGGTCGGCGAGACCGGGGGCAAGGACTTCGTCATCGCTCATCCGTCGGCCGACCCCGAGGTCCTGGTCACGGCGCTGGTCCGGGGCGCCTTCGAGTATCAGGGCCAGAAGTGCTCGGCGGCCTCGCGCGCGTACGTGCCCCGATCGGTGTGGAACCGGATGGGGGACCAGCTCGTCTCCACGGTCGGGTCGCTGACCATGGGCGACGTCGCAGCCGACCTGTCGCTGTTCATGGGCGCGGTCATCGACAGCGCGGCGCTGGCCACTCACGCCGACGCCCTGGCCCGGGCCAGGACCCGGCCGTCCATCAGGGTGCTCACCGGCGGCGAAACCGACGGGTCCGAGGGCTATTTCGTGCAGCCCACGGTGCTGGAGAGCAACGACCCGACCGACGAGATATTCACCACCGAGTACTTTGGGCCGATTCTCGGCGTCCACGTCTTTGACGACGCGGACTACGCCCGCATTGTGGCCCAGGCGGCGGACATCTCCCCGTACGCGCTGACCGGCTCGATCATCGCGCAGGACCGGGCAGCGATCGCCGAGGCCACGGATGCGCTGCGGTTCGCGGCCGGCAACTTCTACATCAACGACAAGCCGACCGGCGCGGTCGTCGGTCAGCAGCCGTTCGGCGGGGCCCGGGCCAGCGGCACCAACGACAAGGCGGGCTCGATCTTCAACCTGATCCGCTGGGTCAATGCCCGGAGCATCAAGGAACTGTTCATCCCGCCGGCGGACTACCGCTATCCGCACATGGGCTGAGGAAGGCCGGCTTCGGGCCCGCGGGCCGGCGGACATCGGGCCGCCGGCCTGCCCGGGCGGATAGGCTCGGTGCATATGGCAGATATCCGGCCCCGCCGCCGGATGCCCGCTGTCGTGATCGACGAACCGGAGGCCCCCCATCTACCGCCTGGTTCTGTGGAACATCGATCTCACCCTGGTCGACGTGGCCCGGGTTTCCCGGGACGCATACGCAGACGCGTTCCGCCGGGTGACCGGGCGCCCGCTCGTGGCGCTGCCGCAGACGGCAGGCCGGACCGACTCGGAGATCTTCTTTGAGGCGCTGGCGCTCAACGAGGCCAGCACGGGACCGATTCCTGACCGCAGCGAGGTCGGCGGCCAGGAGCTGCTGGCCAGGTACACCATGGATCTTGCCACCGCGTTCGGCGCCCGGTCCGGCCAGCTGGCCACGCAGGGGCGGGCGCTGCCCGGGGCCAGGGAGGCAGTGGCCGCTGTGGCCAGCCTGCCGGGCGTGATCCAGTCGGTGCTGACCGGCACGATCAGGCCGAACGCATCCGCGAAGCTCCAGGCGTTCGGCATGGACGAGTTCTTCGACTTCGAGATCGGCGGTTACGGGTCGGAGATCTACCCCAAGGGCGCCCAGCTGCTCAGATCCCGCGGCCGCGCGGCCGAGAAGTACGGCGCGGACATCGGCGTGGACGCGACCGTCTACATCGCCGACTCGGTCAGGGACGTGGAGGCGGCCGGGATCGGCGGCGCCCGCTGCGTCGCCGTGGCCAGCGGCCGCTCCAGCGGTACCGAGCTGCGGGAGGCCGGAGCCGACGTGGTGCTCGACGACCTGGCCGACACCGAGTCCGTCGTCGGCGCCGTTGAGCGGCTGACCAGCGCGCTGTCGGCCGGATGACCGGCACCCGCCACCTGCCCCCACGGGGCTCGCGGGGCGCGAGTTGAGGCAACCCGGCTGAACTGGCCGTCCTTGCGAGGATGCACCATACGCCGCATGCTGATGCCTATGCCATCCGACGATCAGGTCACCGCGGAGCTCGGCGGCCGCGACTACGGGGAAAAGCTCTGGGAGCCGAGCGAGCGGTCCGTCAGCAGCGCCCGGATCACCGAATTCGCCGCGTGGCTTCGCGGCGGCGGCCTGGATGTCAGCACCTATGACGAGATCTGGCGATGGTCGGTGGCCAAGCCCGCCGAGTTCTGGGCGTCGATCTGGGAGTACTTCGACGTGCTCGGCCGCCGTGGCGACGGGCCCGTGCTGTCCGGCGGGCCGATGCCGGACGTCAGCTGGTTCCCCGGGACCACGCTCAACTACGCCAGCAACCTGCTGCGGGGAGCGGATACGCACCCCGGCCGGACCGCGGTGATCTACCGGTCGGAGTCGGGACGGGCCGGAACGCTGACTTACGCCGAACTCGCCGCGGAAGTGAAGCGAGTGCGCGCCGGGTTGCGCGCGCTCGGGGTCACCAAGGGCGACCGGGTGGCCGCCTACCTGCCCAGCATCCCCGAGGCGCTGGTGGGCCTGCTGGCCACGGCCAGCCTGGGCGCCATCTGGTCGTCGTGCTCCCCGGATTTCGGGCCGCGCAGCGTGATCGACCGCCTGGCCCAGATCTCGCCGAAGGTGCTGATCGCGGCCGACGGCTATCCGTACAACGGGAAGTGGTTCGACCGGCGGCAGCAGGTCGCGGACATCGTTGCCGAGCTGCCCAGCCTGGAGGCCGTGATCGCCATCGGCTACCGGGCCGTGGCCGGGTCCGCGGCCCAGGACGGCGCAGCTGAAGGGGACGCAGCCGAGGGCGGCGGCGGGATGCAGCCCCGGCGGCTGGGCTGGGAAGCGCTCCCGGCGGCCGGCCCGCCGGCGGCGGAACCGGACGAGTTCCTCCAGGTCCCGTTCGACCACCCGCTCTGGGTGCTGTACTCGTCAGGCACCACGGGGCTGCCCAAGCCGATCGTGCATGGGCACGGCGGTATCGTGCTCGAGCACCTCAAGACGCTGGCCCTGCACCTGGATCTGGGCCCGGACGACACGTTCTTCTGGTACACCACCACCGGCTGGATGATGTGGAACAACCTGGTCGGTGGGCTGCTCGTGGGCGCGACCGTGGTGCTGTACGACGGAAGCGCCACCCATCCGGGCACCGACGCGCTGTGGCGGCTGGCCGACCAGGTCGGCGTGACCTACTTCGGCACCGGCGCACCGTACCTGCTGGCCTGCATGAAGGCCGGGCTGCGGCCGGGCGGCGACCACGACCTGTCCCGGCTGCGCGGCATCGGCTCGACCGGGTCTCCGCTCCCGCCCGAGGGATTCCGCTGGATCTACGACGCGGTGGCGCCGAAGGGCGGGCCGGGCAGGGAGGGCGGGAAGGGCAGGGAGGGCAGGGAGGGCGGGCAGATGGGGGGCCTGATCCTCGGTTCGTACTCCGGCGGCACCGACCTGTGCACCGGATTCGTCGGGCCCTGCCCGCTGCTCCCGGTCCGGGCGGGCGTGATCTCCGGGCGATGCCTGGGCGCGAGCGTGGAGGCCTACGACCCCGCGGGCCGGCCCGTCACCGGCGAGCTCGGCGAGCTGGTGATAACGCAGCCGATGCCCTCGATGCCGGTCGGGTTCTGGAACGACCCGGACGGGAAGCGCTACCGGGACAGCTACTTCGCCGACTACCCCGGGGTGTGGCGGCACGGTGACTGGATCATGATCCTGCCCGACGGCGGCTGCATCATCTACGGCCGGTCCGACGCCACCTTGAACCGCGGCGGCGTGCGCATGGGAACCAGCGAGTTCTACCGCATCGTTGAGGCGCTGCCGGAGATCGCCGACAGCCTGGTGGTCGACACCGGCAGGCTCGGCCAGGAAGGCCGGCTACTTCTGTACGTGGTCCCGGCGGAGGGCCACCGGCTCGACGACGACCTGGTCGGCCGGATCCGGTCCGGGCTGCGTTCCGGGCTGTCGCCGCGGCACGTCCCCGACGAGATCCACCAGGTATCCGGCATCCCGAGGACGCTGTCGGGCAAGAAGCTCGAGGTGCCGGTCAGGAAGATCCTGCTGGGCACGCCGGTCGCCGACGCGGCCGACCCGGACGCGCTGGCCAACCCCGAGGTGCTGGCATCCTTCGTTCCCGGGCCGCAGTGAAGGGGCAAGGTGAAGAGGGCATGGGGAGGCGGGCGGGGGGCGGGGAGCCGAAGGGGGATGGGGCCGTGGCTGGGGGACGGGCAGCGACCGGGCGCAGCTTCGGCGAGGAGGGCGGCCGCCTGACCTACGGCAGCTACCTGCGGCTGCCGGAGCTGCTGGCCCAGCAGGTGCCCCAGGTGGTCCCGCCCGCTCACGACGAGCTGCTGTTCATCACCGTGCACCAGGTCTACGAGCTCTGGTTCAAGCAGCTGCTGCACGAGCTGACCGCGGCCCGCGACGCCATGTCGGTGGCCGAGACCTGGCGGGCCAGGCATCTGCTGCAGCGGGCCCATGTGATCGAGCGGCTGCTGGTCAGCCAGGTCGACGTGCTGGAGACCATGACCCCGCAGGACTTCCTGCAGTTCCGGTCCGCCCTGGCTCCGGCGAGCGGCTTCCAGTCGGTCCAGTTCCGCGAGCTCGAGTTCCTGTCCGGCGTCAAGGACCCCGGATTCGTGACCCGCTTGCGTGCCCTCACCGACTCCGAGCGAGAACGCCTCGCCCGCCGGCTGGCCGAACCGACCCTGTGGGATGCGTACACTGAGTTGCTTAGCAGCCGCGGACTCCCGGCCGCGACCGACGACCAGATTCTGGCGTCCCTGGTCGCGGTGGCCAGGGACCGGGCCAGCCACGACGACCTGTGGCAGCTGGCCGAAGCGCTGCTGACTCATGATGAGATGGCCGCGCTCTGGCGGGCCAGGCACGTGCAGATGGTGGAGCGGCAGATCGGTACTAAGTCCGGCACCGGCGGATCGACCGGAGCGCCGTATCTGCACCAGAGAGTGCCCATGCGGTATTACCCCCTGCTGTGGGAACTGCGAGATTGGTTGTAGCGGCAAAATCATTTGGTATGGGGGATCGTTCCCCCCGGGTTAGCACAGCGGGACACAAAGGAGTGAAACCGATGGCTGACAGGTCCGGCTCGGTCGAGGACGCCCAGGACAAGGAAGCTCTGCTGGCCAAGGCGGCCGAGGCCGCTGGCGGCGATGCCGGCGTGGGCGACGTTCCCGGCTACCTGGCCGCCTACTACCGGCACGTGGCCATGGATGACCTTGTCGCCGCCGGCCCGGAGCGCCTGGCCGCGATAGCGATCGAACAGGCCCGGTTGGCCGCCTACCGGCCGCAAGGGCGCGCACTGGTCAAGGTTCGCCGGGGCGAGAACGCGGCCTGCGCCGCGGCCAGGGACGTCGTGGACATCGTCACCGACGACATGCCGTTCCTGGTGGACTCGGTGCGGATGGAGCTGGCCAGGCACGAGGTGACCACCCACCTGGTCGTGCATCCCCAGCTGCGGGTGCGCAGGGACGTCACCGGTTCGCTGCGCGAGGTGATCGGCCTGATCGACGGGGAGCGGCTGGCCCACGATGAGATGGCCGAGTCGTGGACGCACATCGAGATCGCCCGGCTGCCCGAAGACGCCGCAGCCGGGCTGGAGCGGGATCTGGAACGGGTGCTCGGCGACGTGCGGGTAGCGGTGGAGGACTCCCCCCGGATGCAGGCCAAGGCCGTGCAGCTAGCCGAGCAGCTGGCCATGGTCGCGGCTCGCATCCCGCCGGACGGCGGCGCCGCTTCCGGCGATGAGCCCCCGGCCGAAGTCGAGGCCCTGCTGCGCTGGCTGGCCGACGGTCATTTCACCTTCCTCGGCTATCGCGAGTACGACCTGGTGGAGGGCCAGGACGGGATGGCACTGCACGGGGTGGCCGGCACCGGGCTCGGCATCCTGCGCCACGACCGGCCGGGCTCAAGCTCGTTCGCCTCGCTCCCGGCTGAGGTGCGGGCCAAGGCCCGCGAGCCGCAGCTGCTGATCCTGACCAAGGCGAACTCCCGGTCGACCGTGCACCGGCCCAGCTACCTCGACTACGTGGCGGTCAAGCGGCTCGGCCCGGGCGGGGAGGTCACGGGCGAATACCGGTTCCTCGGCCTGTACACGCACGACGCCTACACGGAGAGCATCACCAGAATCCCGGTGCTGCGCCGCAAGCTCGCCGAGGTGCTGGCGGCCTTCGGCTTCGCCGCCGACGGCCACGACGGCAAGGACCTCGCCGAGTTCATGGAGAGCTACCCGCGCGAGGAGCTGTTCCAGACCACCGTGGCGCAGCTTGTCCCGGTCGCCGAGGGCGTGCTCCGGCTGCGCGAGCGCACCCAGCCCCGGCTGTTCCTGCGCAAGGACATCTACGGCCGGTACATGTCCTGCCTGGTGTACCTGCCCAGAGACCGGTACACCACCCAGGTCAGGCTGCGCACTCAGGAGATCCTGCGCCAGGCGCTGGACGGCGCCGGGGTGGACTACAGCGTGATGGTCGGCGAGTCGCCGGTGGCGCGGCTGCACATCGTGGTCCGGGCCGGCCGTGGCCGGGTGCTGCCCGACGTGGACGCCGCCGAGCTCGAGGCCGAGATAGTCGCCGCCATCCGGTCCTGGGACGACGACCTGGCCGAGGAGGCGCTGTGCCGGCTCGGCGCGGAGCGGGCGAACGCGCTGCTCGCCATGTGCGACGGCGAGTGCATTCCGCAGACTTACAAGACGGACGTCCCGGCCAGCGCCGCGGTCGAGGATCTGGAGAAGATCCTCGACCTGCGCGAGTCGGGCGAGAACGTGGCGTTTGACCTGTGGGAATCTGAGGGCTATGTCGGCGGGGTGCCGATCGAGGACTCACCCGCCGGATCCGGCGACACCGCCGAGGACGTGGATCGGGTGTGGCGGCTGTCGATCTACCGCACCGGCTCGCCGATCACGCTGACCGACGTGCTGCCCCGGCTGCAGCACATGGGCGTCGAGGTGGTCGACGAGCATCCGTACGAGTTCGCCGCCGCGGAGCCATTCTGGATCTATGACTTCGGGCTCCGCAGGAGCACGGCCGACGCCGAAGCGGGCCCGCACGTCCCGTCGTCCGTCGCGTCGGTCAAGGATCTGGTCCACGACGCCCTGATCGCGCTCTGGCGCGGAGACGTCGAGGACGACGGATTCAACGCCCTGGTGCTCAACGGGCACCTGACCTGGCGGCAGGTGGTGGTGCTGCGCGCCTACGCCAAGTACCTGCGGCAGGCGGGCACCACGTTCAGCCAGAACTACATCGAGCGGGCGCTTCGCTCCAACATCACCATCACCCGGCTGCTGGTCCGGCTGTTCGAGTCCAGGTTCGACCCGGACCGGCAGCAGGGGGAGGCCGAGCGCAGCGAGGCCATCACCGAGGAGATCCGCGGCGAGCTGGACGAGGTCGCCAGCCTCGACCAGGACCGCATCCTGCGCGCCTACTGGGGGCTGATCCAGGCGACGCTGCGGACGAACTACTTCACCGAGCCGGCCCCCCCGGCGCCGCAGGCTCCGTATGTCGTGGTCAAGCTCGACGCCGCGCAGGTACCCGACCTGCCCGCGCCGCGCCCGGCGTTCGAGCTGTTCGTCTACTCGCCCAGGTTCGAGGCCGTGCACCTCAGGTTCGCCGGCGTGGCCAGGGGCGGGCTGCGCTGGTCGGACCGCCGAGAGGACTTCCGCACCGAGATCCTCGACCTGGCCAAGGCGCAGGAGGTGAAGAACTCGGTGATCGTTCCCTCCGGCGCCAAGGGCGGCTTCGTCTGCAAGCAACTGCCCGACCCGAGCGACCGCGAGGCCCATCAGGGCGAGGTGCTGGCCTGCTACCGGAACTTCATCAGCGCGATGCTCGACGTGACCGACAACCTCGAGGCCGGGCGCGTGATCCCGCCCGAGCGGGTGGTCCGCCGTGACCGCGATGACGTCTACCTCGTGGTCGCCGCCGACAAGGGCACGGCGACGTTCTCCGACACCGCCAACGAGATCGCCAAGAGCCGCGGCTACTGGCTCGGGGACGCGTTCGCCTCTGGCGGGTCTGAGGGCTACGACCACAAGAAGATGGGCATTACCGCGCGGGGTGCCTGGGAGTCGGTCAGGTACCACTTCCAGACCCTGGGCATCGACGTCGACCAGACCGACTTCACCGTCGTCGGGATCGGTGACATGTCCGGTGACGTGTTCGGCAACGGCATGCTGCTGTCCCGGCACATCAGGCTGGTGGCGGCGTTCGATCACCGGCACGTGTTCCTTGACCCGGATCCTGACCCGGAAGCGAGCTTCGCCGAGCGGCAGCGGCTGTTCGGGCTGGCCCGGTCCTCGTGGGCGGACTACGACAGCTCGCTGATCGCCGACGGCGGCGGCGTGTGGCCGCGGTCGGCCAAGTCGGTGCCGGTCTCGCCGCAGGTGCGCGCGGTACTCGGCCTCGACCAGGGCGTGGTCGCGCTGCCACCGGACCAGCTGATCTCGGCGGTGCTGCGGGCGCCGGTGGACCTGCTCTGGAACGGCGGCGTCGGTACCTACGTCAAGGCCACCACGCAGTCCAATGCCCAGGCGGGGGACCGGTCCAACGACGCGGTCCGGGTCGACGCGTCCGAGCTGCGGGTCAGGGTCGTTGCCGAGGGCGGCAACCTCGGGGTGACCCAGGCGGCCAGGATCGAGTACGCGCTGGGCGGCGGCTTGATCGACACCGACTTCATCGACAACTCGGCCGGCGTGGACACCTCGGACCACGAGGTCAACATCAAGATCCTGCTGGACGGCGCGGTCCGGGACGGCGAGCTGGCCCCCGCCGACCGTAACGAGCTGCTCCAGGAGATGACCGGCGAGGTCGCCGACCTGGTGCTGACCCACAACTACCTGCAGAACCGGGTCCTGGCCGCGTCCCGGGCCCAGGCCGCGCAGATGCTGCACGTGCACGCCAGGTACATCCGCAAGCTGGAACGCGACGGGCGGATCGATCGCCGGCTCGAGGCGCTGCCCGGTGACAAGGAGATCGCCGAGCGCCGGTCCGCTGGCACCGGCCTGACCAGCCCGGAGTTCTCCGTCCTGCTCGCGCAGACCAAGATCGCGCTGGCCCAGGAGGTGCTGGCGTCCGGCCTGCCCGATGACCCGTACCTGCGCGCGGCGCTGACCCACTACTTCCCTGGGCCGCTGCGGGAGCGCTACTCCAGCCGGATGGGAGCCCACCGGCTGCACCGGGAGATCATCACCACCGCGGTGGTCAACGACATGGTGGACAGGTCAGGCATCACGTTCACGTTCCGGCTCAATGAGGAGACCGGTGCGTCGGTGCCCGACATCGGCGCCGCCTGGCTGGTGGCGCGGAACGTGTTCGACATGGCGGGCTTCTGGGCACAGGTCGAGGCGCTGGATGGCGTGGTGGACACCTCGGTCCAGATCCTGCTCGTGCTCGAGGGCCGCAAGCTGACCGAGCGGGCCGGGCGGTGGCTGCTGCACCACCGCCGTCCGCCGTTCGACATCCAGGAGACGATCGATTTTCTGGCCGCGGGCGTGCTGACCGTCGGCTCCGGCCTGCCCAAGCTGCTCACCGGCCGGGACCTGACCGGGTTCGAGGAGCGCCGGGACTCGTTCACCTCGCGGGGAGTGCCGCTCGACCTGGCCGAGCGGGTCGCCGCCATGGTCCCGGCCTACTCGGCGTTCGACATCGTGGACATCGCCGCGAGCGCCGGCCGCCCGGTCGAGGAGACCGCGGAGGTTTACTTCGACCTGGCCGACCGGCTGCAGATCACCCGGCTGCGGGACCGGATCACCGCGCTGCCCCGCGACGACCGGTGGAACACGATGGCGCGGGCCGCGCTCCGCGACGACCTGTACAGCGCGCACGCCGCGCTGGCCGCTGACGTGCTCCAGGTGACCGGGCCGGGCCGGCCGGAAGACCGGCTGGCCGCCTGGGTGCACCGGAACGACTCGGCGGTGCGCCGCGCGGGCCAGACGCTGACCGAGATCTGGGAAACCGACCGGTTCACGGTGGCCACGCTGTCGGTGGCGGTCCGGGCGGTCCGCACGCTGGTGGCCGCCAGCGCGCTGCCCGGCTGACGGGCTGGCTGCCCGGCTACCGGGCGGCCCGGTCTAGGCGGAGCCGACCAGGAAGGCGAAGTCGGCCGGGTCGATGTTGCCGCCGGACAAGACGACCGCCGTCCGCCGTCCTTCCGGCTGCACCGCGCCGCTGAGCAGTGCGGCCAGCGGCGTCGCGCCGCTTGGCTCGACGACCACCTTGAGCCGGGCGAAGCAGAACCGCATGGCCTCAACGATCGCCGCGTCGGTCACGGTGACGACGTCATCGAGCAGCCGCTGGTTGACCGCGAAGGTGAGCTCACCCGGCTGCGACGCGCGCAGGCCGTCGGCGATCGTGTCCACCGTGTCCAGGCTGACCCGGTGGCCCGCGCGCATCGACCGGCTGGTGTCGTCGGCCCCGGCGGGCTCCACGCCGATCACCGACGCGCCGGGGAGCAGGGTCTTGATCGCGGTCCCGACGCCGGCCGCCAGGCCGCCGCCGCCCACGGGGACCAGCACCAGGTCTAGCTGGCCCGCCTGCTCGGCCAGTTCCACGCCGAGGCTGCCCTGCCCGGCCATGATGTCAGGGTCGTCGAAGGGCCGGATGACCGTCAGCGACCGCTCCTGCGCCAGGACGGCGGCCACCTCCTCCCGCTGCTGCGTGGCCGGGTTGTAGCAGTGGACCTCGGCGCCGTAGCCCTCGATCGCGGCCAGCTTGGCCGGCGAGCCGGTTTCCGGGACCACGACCACCGCGTCGATGCCCAGCAGCGAGGCCGCAAGCGCGACTGCACCACCGTGGTTGCCGGATGAATACGCGACTACCCCCTTGGCCCGTTCGTCCGCCTCAAGCAAGCTGAGGCGGTTGTAGGCGCCGCGGAACTTGAACGATCCGGAGCGCTGGAACGGCTCGGCTTTGAGGTAGATGCGGGCACCGCACCTAGCGTCCAGTGTGGTGGATGTGAGCAGTGGGGTTCGGTGGGCCACCCCGGCCAGCCGGGAAGCGGCGGCCTGGATACGCTCGAAGGTGAGGGCCGAAGGGCCGGTCTCGGTAAGAATCTGGGTCCTTCCTCACTGCTGTCGCTAACGTTTGTCTCCTCTGCAAACGATAGCTTCTGCCGAATCGGCCTCGGTAACAAGCGGACATGCCAGCCTGACGTAGGCTTTCCGGCATGGCTACGGACCCTGCGGGCGAAATCTCGGAACTGTCATCGAAACTCGCCAGCGTGGAAGCAGTCCTCGACCCGGAGGCCATGCGGGAAGAAGCCGACGCTCTCCGGAAGCGTGCGGGCGAGCCTGGGCTGTGGGAAGACCAGGAGCAGGCGCAGGCGGTCACCCGCCGGCTGTCCTACCTCGACGGCGAGCTGGCCAGGCTGGACGGTCTGCGCCGCCGCTTGGAGGACACCAAGGTGCTCTTCGAGCTGGCCGAGAGCGAGAGCGACGAGGCGACCAAGCAGGAGGCGACCCGTGACCTGGCGGCGCTCCGCAAGGAGATCGACCAGCTCGAGGTCAGGACCTTGCTCTCCGGCGAGTACGACGCGCGCGAGGCACTGATCACCATCAACGCGCAGGCGGGCGGGGCCGACGCGGCCGACTGGGCGGAGGGCCTGCGGCGGATCTACCTGCGCTGGGCCGAGCGGCACGGGTACTCGACCGAGATCTACGACACCTCCTACGCGGAGGAGGCGGGGATCAAGTCGACCACGTTCGCGGTGAAGGCCCCCTACGCCTACGGCACGCTGCGCGGCGAGCACGGCACCCACCGGATGGTGCGCATCTCCAAGTACGACAACCAGGGCCGCAGGCAGACCTCGTTCGCGGGCGTGGACGTGATCCCGGTTGTCCAGCAGGCCGACCACATCGAGGTTCCCGAGGACGAGATCCGGGTCGACGTGTTCCGGTCCAGCGGCCCGGGCGGCCAGGGGGTCAACACCACCGACTCCGCGGTCAGGATCACCCACCTGCCGACCGGGATCGTCGTCTCCTGCCAGAACGAGCGCAGCCAGATCCAGAACCGCGCCAGCGCCATGGCGGTGCTGCAGGCCAAGCTGCTCGAGCGCAAGCGGGAGGAGCAGCAGGCGAAGATGGCCGAGCTGCGCGGGGATCACGCCGGCAGCTGGGGGACCCAGATCCGCAACTACGTCCTGCACCCATACCAGAACATCAAGGACCTGCGGACCGGCATCGAGACCGGTAACACCACGGCGGTGATGGACGGCGAGATCGACGACTTCATCGACGCCGAGATCCGCTGGCTCCGGACCCAGGGGCTGTAACCCTCCCGGGAGCAGTCGCCCGCTCGGCGGCCGTCCCCGGTAAGCGCCGGGCACAAGAACGGGCAGCCGTCCCCGCTCAGGACGGCCGCCCGTTGCTTGTCATTTCGTGTTACTTCACGAAGTACCAGTTCTCCGGGTTGAGGCTGAGCGTTGGGCTCTGCGGGAGGTATCCCTTGAGGTTGTTGGCGATCTCGGTCAGGGTGTAGGCCGCGTTCGGCTGGTACATGACCGGTAGCTGCGGGGCCAGGTAGTTCTGCCACTGGTAGAACAGCGACAGGTTGTCGTTGGTCAGCGTCTGCTCGATCAGCGAGTCGTTGGTCTTGTCGCAGTACCCGCCGGAGTTTGCGACCGCACCGCACTCGAACAGCTGGTCGCCGGAGGGCAGGTAGTCGGGCGAGAACGACCAGCCGAATCCCCAGTTCGCCATGTCCCAGTCGCACGGAGCCTTGACGACCACGCAGTTGCCCCCGGCCACCGAGAGCACGTCGCCCAGCGTCTTGGGCTCGAGGTTCAGCTTGATCCCGATTGATGACGCGTTGGACTGCAGCTGCGTCATCTCCTGCTGGACCCACGCGGTCCCGGTCAGGTACAGGAAGTTGAAGCTCAGCGCGCTGCCCGCGGTGATCCCCGCGCCGCATTCGTCCGCGGCCGTGCCCGGCTTGACGCAGGTGCTGGTTCCGTTCGAGACCACGTTCCAGCCGTGGCTGGCCAGCAGGTCCTTGGCCTTGGTCGGGTTGTACGGATATGGGTCACCGGCCCGCCCCTTGGACGACAGCCACTTGGTTGCCGGGGTCGCGGCGACCGGGCCGACGGTGAGGGCCCCGTACCCGCGCAGCGGGCCCGAGATGATCGCGGCCTGGTTCATCTCGTACTGCAGCGCCTGCCGGAAATACAGCTGCTTGAAGATGGCACCGTGGTCGCCGTCGCTGGACTGGTAGTTCAGCGCGTAGTAGTCGATGCCCCACGGGTACAGCGGGTCGAGCGTGTAGCCCGACAGCGGGTTCGAGCCCACCGTCGCGTTAGCCGGCTTGGCCGGCGCATCCTGGTCCGGCAGGTACCCGACGTCGATCTTCGTACTGGAACTCGGCGAGCGCAGCACGTCGTACTCGGACGCGTCGGTGGTGAACGGCACCTCCTCGAATACCGACAGCTTCGGCTTGACCGGGCCGGAGTAGGACTTGTTCGGCACGAACGAGATGTGCCCGTCGGCGTTGAACGCGCTCAGCCGCCACGGCCCGTCCACAATGCCCCAGACCGGCGAGGTGGCGTACCCGGGCAGGTTTTCGGCCTGCTTGTTCAGGTAGGTGTATACGCCTGCGCAGTCGCTGACCGTGGTTTCGCAGTGGCTCGGCCCGGACGCCGTCTTGTCCCACGCCGTCGGCATCGGCACGACCTGGCTCAGGTCGTTGTACAGGACCCAGGTCGGCGAGTACGCCTTGCTCATCGTCATCTGGATCTCGGTCGGGCTGACGGCCTTGATGCTCGTCATGTTGGCCGGGAAGCCGGTGTAGGCACCGTAGTCGGCCGGCTCGGCCTGCTCCATGTTCAGCCAGAACATCACGTTCTGGGCGGTCACCTGGGTGCCGTTGGACCACATGTAGTGCTTCAGCGTGATCGTCAGGGTCTTGCCGCTGACCACCGGCGGGTTGGCCAGGCTCAGTTTGTAGTTCACCTGCGGCTGGCCGTTCTGGCCGAACCAGTACAGCGGCCGGTACATCAGGTATTGCAGGTCGAACAGGTTCAGGTTGCTGATGTTGGCGCTGTCCACGTACGGGAAGATGTAGCTCGGCGTGCTCGCCGGGGGTTCCGCCCATACCGCGGTGCCGCCGTTGACCGGGGTTGTCCCCGATGACGAGTTGCTTGGACTGCTGCTGCTGCAGCCGGCCGCGACGAGCGCCAGCACTACGGCGCCCGCCGCCATCAGCCGGAGGTGCAGTCTGGGTCGTGATATGCGTAGCCGCGAGGGTACTGACCTCATATCTGGGGGTTTCCTTCCGGCGCTCGGGCCAGGACGGCAAGGCCGACGGGCCCAGGGTGCTAGCGGGGGCTGCCCATAGGCGTCACGCCTTGTGATCGGTAGTGCTCACTGCAGCACGCCGGTACCCGCGTGGTCTAGTGCAGCGGTAGGAATAGTCCCAGCCTGGGATGCTTTTGTGATGTGCGCGTGATAATTTCCGGCGGTGACCCCATGTGACCGCCGTACGTAGCCAGACCTACCCGGCGCGTAGCGACCGGGGCCAGGCTGCCGGGTCCTGAGTCCCCGCGCCCCGGGTGCGTCAGTGCACCAGGTGCAGGGCCAGCATCATCAGCAGCAGCGCGATCAGGGCCGCAGCGACCAGGGGCAGGGTCATGTTGGGCCCGCCATGGTGGTGCATCCGGGCCCGCGCCGCGTGGCAGACCGGGCACCGTCCTTCGGCCACCGGTCCGGCGCACTGGGCGCAGATCAGGTGCTCGCAGCTCATCTGGGTTCCCTCCGGGCCGGCGCCTACCCGGTCACTTCGACGATGTTGGACGTTCTAAGCCAGTTTCCCCCCTAGACTGTCCGATGGCCAAACTGGGGCGCGGTAAGCGCCATCGCAGCCAGTCCGCAACTCGTCGAGCGCGTGTGATGGACCCGTGATCCACTTCGATAATGTGACTAAGACGTACCCGAATCAGAGCCGTCCAGCCCTTGAGAACGTCAGCCTCGACGTCGAGAAGGGCGAGTTTGTGTTCCTGGTCGGGCCCTCAGGATCCGGCAAGTCGACGTTCCTCAGGCTGGTGCTCAAGGAAGAGCGCCCGACCGAGGGCAGGATTCACGTCGCTGGCCGGGATCTCGCCCGGCTCACCAACTGGAAGGTGCCGCTCCTGCGCCGCCGGATCGGCTGCGTTTTCCAGGACTTCCGGCTGCTGCCCTCCAAGAACGTCTACCAGAACATCGCCTTCGCTCTCGAGGTCATCGGG
>Ga0335073_10003678_pt1 | contig 21393 bp, 18 predicted proteins | sample Lox_Sample_22_FD_207093 | JGI IMG/M metagenome (GOLD analysis project Ga0335073, IMG submission 207093) | Soil microbial communities from Loxahatchee National Wildlife Refuge, Florida, United States - Lox_Sample_2.2 | ecosystem: Environmental > Terrestrial > Soil > Wetlands | place: USA...
CGTGGCGTTCCGCCACGGGTCTCGATAACGTCGGCGTGGACCAACTCTTCAGCGTGCAGGTGACTGCGGTGGACTGCCAAAGCGCCGGCCGCGGTTTGCTGCGTCCGATATCCGCCGCTCGGGGGTTACATCCATTCCCGAAGCGCTGGGGTTCCCTCGCTGATTTCCACCGTGTACCCGTGCAACCGCGGTGGGGGCGCATGTTCCGTCTGATCCCGCTATTCCTGAAAACCTGCCCCCCATAGATCTCGTTGCGTTGGCTGGTCTGCCGGCGCGGCTCGTAATTGACAGGAAACTGCTCAAATTGCCGCCGGAGAAGGCGCGCCACTCCCCGTAGTACGATAGCGGTAGGAGCCTGTTCTGACCAAGGCCAATCTGAAAGAAACCGCCGCCACCCAAACCAAAACACCCACCTGGCTGATTGCTGTCCGCGCCGCCGAAGCCAAAAAAGCTTCCGATCTCATGGTGCTCGATCTCACCGGCGTCACTGCGTTCGCCGATTACTTCCTGATCTGCACCGGCGCCAATCAGAAACAGGTGCAGGCCATCAGCGACGAAGTCGGGCTGCGGCTCAAGCACGAAGCCGGGGAGTTGCCCACCAATGTCGAGGGCTATACCCAGGCCGAATGGGTGCTGGCCGATTACGGCGATCTGTTGATCCATATTTTTTCGCCGCAAGCGCGCGCCTACTACGCGCTGGAACGCCTGTGGCGCGGCGCCCGGCAGGTCGAGATTCCGCCCGAGTGAAGATTTTCGTCTACTTCATCGGCAAACCGAAAGATCCTCACGCCAACGCCGTCGCGGAAGATTTTCTGGGCCGCGCCGCGCGCTACGCGCCTTCCGTCATGCACGAAATCCGCCCGGACCGCACCGACCTCTGGGCAAAACATCCCTCCGCCCGCAAGATCTTCCTCGATCCCGCGGGCAAGCCCATGGACTCGGCCGGCTTCGCGCAGATGGTTGCCCGCTCCGAGATGGAGGGCCGCGATCTGGTCTTCCTCATCGGCGGCCACGACGGCCTGCCGCAAGGCTGGGGGGCGCGGGCCGACCTCCTGCTCTCGCTCTCGCCCATGACCTTCCCGCACGAACTGGCCCGCGCCATGCTCGCCGAGCAGATCTATCGCGCCTTCGCGACGTTGCGGGGACATCCTTACCCGCGCTAACTTGAAATCTGCATGGCTTGGTTCCGACGCGACAAGAATCCCGACGATAAGGTGCCCCCGACCGGCAACGGCGAGCGCAAAGTGCGCACCGAAGGGCTGTGGCAGAAGTGCGAGGGATGCCGGCAGATCATCTGGAAGAAGGATCTCGAAGGAAACTGGAGCGTTTGTCCGAAGTGCGGGTGGCACAGCCGCATCGATGCCGTCAGCCGGCTCAAGCTCCTGCTCGATGACGGCGAGTACCGGGAGTTCGATACCGGCCTGCGCTCGTCCGACCCGCTGGGATTCGTCGATTCCAAGCCCTACAGCGAGCGGCTGCGCGCTTCCGAGGAAGCCACCAATCTTTCGGACGCGTTGATTGCCGCGGAAGGCAAACTGGCCGGGCGCACCGTGCAGCTCTGCGTGATGGAAGCGAAATTCATCGGCGGCAGCATGGGATCCGTGGTGGGCGAGAAAATCGCGCGGGCCATCGATCGATCGCTCGACCGGCGCGACCCGTTGATCATCGTCTCGGCTTCGGGCGGCGCGCGCATGCAGGAGGGCGCGATAAGCCTCATGCAGATGGCGAAGATTTCCGCCGGGCTGATGAAGCTCGACCAGGCGCGCCTGCCCTACATCAGCATCCTGACCGACCCCACCACCGGGGGCGTCACCGCCAGCTACGCCATGCTGGGCGATCTGAACATCGCCGAGCCGGGCGCGCTCATCGGCTTTGCCGGCCCGCGGGTGATCGAACAGGCGGTCCGCCAGAAATTGCCCGATGGATTTCAGCGCAGCGAGTTCCTGCTCAAGCACGGCATGCTGGACGATGTAGTGCCACGCACCGAACTGAAGCCTTATCTCGCCCGCGCGTTGAAGTTCCTGGCGGCATGAATTATCCCGATTCGGTCCACTTCCTTTACGCGCTGGGCAACGAGATCAAGACCGCGAAGTTCGGCCTGGAGCGCATCCGCGCGGTTCTGGAGGCTCTTGGCCGGCCGCAAGACCGGCTTCATTTCGTGCACGTCGCCGGTACCAACGGCAAGGGGTCGGTATGCGCCATGCTGGAATCGGCTCTGCGCGCGGCAGGTCGGCGAACCGGCCTGTTCACCTCGCCGCACCTCGCCGAACCCACCGAACGGATTCGCATCGACGGCGCGCCCATTTCCGCCGGGCGCTTCGCGGCGGCGTTCGATCGCGTGCACGCCTGTGTGGAGTCACTCATTGCCGCGGGCACGATCGATCTGCACACTACTTATTTCGAAACCGTCACCGCCATGGCGCTCACGGTGTTCGATGAGGAGCGCGTGGACATGGTGGTGTTCGAAGTGGGTCTCGGCGGACGGCTGGATGCCACCAACGTTGTCATTCCCGATCTGGCCGTGATCACTCCCATCGATTTCGATCACGAAGCGTTTCTGGGCAAAAGCCTCGACTCCATCGCGCGCGAGAAAGCCGGCATCCTCAAGCCTGGCGTGCCGGCCGTGTTTGCGCGCCAGCGGCCGGAAGCCGCGCGTGTGCTGGAAGCGCGCCTGGTCGATGCGCGGTGGAGCGAGCACTGGCCCGCCAGCCGGCTGGAAGTGGACGCCCGCGGAAGCCGTTTTGAGCTCGCGAAGCTGAAGATTCACTGCCCTCTGGCCGGCGAGCACCAGACGGAAAACGCCATCACGGCGGTGCTGGCGCTGATGCGTCTGGGCGTTCCCGATTCCGCGATCGAGACCGGCATCGCCGGCGCACGCTGGCCCGGCCGGCTCGAGCGCGTGTCCGAGAATCCCGAAATCATCCTCGACGGCGCTCATAATCCTGCGGGGGCGCGCGCGCTCGCTGCCTACATCCAGCGGTTTTACGCCCAGTCCCGCATCCGGCTGATCTTCGGCGCGATGCGAGACAAGGCCGTGGCGGAAATCAGCGGCATTCTCTTCCCGCTGGCCGACGAGGTGGTGGTCACGGCGCCCAAACAGGCCCGCGCGCTGGCCCCCGAAACGCTTCGTACCATCTCCGACCATCCCAACCTCGTAATTGCCCGGGATATCGACGCGGCACTGGCGCAACCGCCGGGTGCCGATGTTACGTTCGTGACCGGGTCGCTGTTTCTGGTGGCGGAAGCGCGCGCGCGAATGATGGCGGCGGACGGGAAGTCACGGGAATGAGCGATATCTTACGCTGCGGATATTGAGGTTCAGCCCGCCAATGCTAAACTATGCTAGCGCCTGGAACGCGTTAATAGTTGACAGGGCTGCAAGGTCAATTTTTCACTTACTTGAAGAGGACAATGAGCGATTTCCAGAGGTGGTTTATCGCAGCCGCAGCTTTCAGCCTGTCGGCGGGTGTGACTCAAGCACAAGCTCCCTACCTGATCTCGACTTATGCCGGAGGCCTGGTAGCACCCACGGCGGCGCCGGCGGTCAACTTCGCGTTCGAGTTCCCCAACGCAGTTGCCACCGATGCCTTCGGCAACACTTACATCAGCAGCGGATACCACTGCGTTTTTCGCCTGGACAAGAGCGGTAACCTCTCGAGGGTGGCCGGCACCTGCCAGATGGGCTTTTCGGGCGATGGCGCGAGCGCGGTCAAGGCGCAGTTGAATAATCCCCAGGGCCTGGCGGTGGATTCCTTGGGCAACCTGTATATCGCGGATCAGGGCAACCAGCGCATTCGCATGGTCACGCCGGAAGGGATCATCTCCACGGTGGCGGGGACGGGAACGGCCGGATATTCGGGGGACAACAATCCGGCAATCAGCGCCAAGTTGAACAATCCCGATGGAGTGGTAGTAGATACCGCGGGCAATTTATACATCGCTGACACGTCAAACTTAGTGATCCGTAAAGTAGCGCCGAATGGCACGATATCGACTTTCGCCGGCACGGGCGCTTCCGGCAGTTCGGGCGACAGCGGACCGGCGACCGCAGCTACGTTCACTTCGCCCACCGGCCTGGCGCTGGATTCCACAGGCAATCTGTACATCGCCGATGCGACTGTGGGCGAAGTCCGCATGGTCAACCCTCAGGGCACAATTTCGCGGGTCGCGGGAACGGGCACTCAGGGATACAATGGCGATTCCAAGCCCGCGATTTCCGCGGAACTGTACAGTCCGCAAGGCCTGGCTGTGGATTTGGCCGGCAACCTTTATATCGCGGATAAACTGAATTTCCGCGTGCGCGTGGTGAGCCCCGGGGGTGGCATCAGCACTTACGCGGGCGATGGCATACCCGGCGATTCCGGCGACGGCCACCCGGCTACGGGCGCGGAATTGGAGTATCCGGCCGGTGTGGCCGCCGATTCCAGCGGCAACCTCTTCATATGCGACTTAATCGGTGTGATCCGGCTCGTTAATGCCAGCGGCACGATCAGCAGCGTCGCCGGAAATCCGAATTCCCCGCTTCCGTTTTCCGGCGACGGAGGACCAGCCGCGCTGGCGACGATGGCAACGCCCTGGGGACTCGCGCTCGACGGTTCCGGCAATCTGTATGCCGCCGATTGGAAGGGGAACCGCGTGCGGAAAATCGATGCGGCGACGCGCACAATCTCCACTTTCGCCGGTAACGGTCTCGCTCCGGATAGCGGCGACGGCGGTCAGGCGGCCAGCGCGTCGGTCACGGCTCCGTTCGCCGTGGTTACGGATACGGTTGCGGGAAACTTCTACCTGGCCGAGCCGGGACGGATCCGGAAGATCGACTCGAGCGGCGTGATCTCCACCATCGCGGGAAATGGCACGTTCGGCAATTCTCCCGACGGCACTCTCGCGGTAAACGCGGTGATTGGGAATTATCTGCCGGGGCTGGCGGTCGACTCCCAGCACAATGTCTATTTTGCCGATTGGAACAACCAGCGGGTCCGTAAAATTATCGCGGCGACGGGAGTGCTTTCCACCGCGGCCGGCAACGGCACCGCGGGCTACAAGGGCGACGGGCAGCCGGCTACCTCGGCCGAGGTCAATTACCCGGCTGGACTGGCGGTGGATGGCAGCGGAAATCTGTACATCGCCGACAATATCAACTGCGTGGTGCGGATGGTCGCGGTGGCGACGGGCAACATTTCCACCGTGGCGGGCAACGGTACGTGCAGCAATTCGGGGAACTCGGGGGGAGCCACGGCCACGGAGATCAGCAATCCCTGGGGAGTCGCTGTGGACGGACAGGGCAACCTCTACATCTCGACGCAGGGGAACACCGTCCAAAAGGTATCGGGAGGAAGCATTGCTACCGTCGCCGGCAGCGGGGTAGCGGGTTACGCGGGCGACGGAGGTCCGGCAATCGCGGCGCAGTTCGATAGCCCTTATGGCATGGTGGCCGATAAGAACGGAAACCTCTACGTGGGTGACTTCGGCAACGGTGCGATACGGGTCTTGCAGCCGGAAACCGAGCCGCTGCTCACGGTCTCCTCTACTCACGCGGGAACCTTCCCGCTGGGGCAGAGCGGCACTTTCCAGATTACGGTGAGCAATGCGCCGCAGGCAGCTTCGAGCAACGGGACGGTCACGGTGACCGCCGCCCTCTCGGGCGGTCTCACGGCGATTTCCATGGATGGAACGGGCTGGAGTTGCGACACTTTGAACCTGCCCTACACCTGTACCAATAGCGGAACGCTTGCGGGCAATACCAGTTTCGATCCGATCAGCCTGACGGTAAGCGTTCCCAACGGCGCGCTGCCGCAGGTGACGAATCAGGTGATGGTATCGGGCGGAGGAACGCTGGGAGCGGGTTCGGAAGATGCCGCTTACATCGGTTCCGCTACCGCGGCACTGCAAATCTCCGCCACGCACTACCGGGACTTTATTGCGGGGGGACAGGGCAAGTTCACCATCACGGTGGGCAACCAGATCTCCGCCGCGAACACAAGCAGCACGGTAACCGTCAGCGATACGCTTCCCGCGGCTTTCACACTGGTATCCTTGACCGGCACGGGATGGGATTGCACCGGGACGACGTGCACGAACAGCACTCCTTTGGCGGGCGGCTCGAATTACAGCCCGATCGTGGGAGCGGTGACGGTGTCTTCCTCCGCGAGTTCGCCGCAGACCAATACCGCAGCAGTGAGCGGCGGCGGCGGATCGGTGGGACCCGCGTCCAACGACACTATCGTTGTGCTGCCGTTCTGCGTCGATGTCAGCACCGTGCAGGTGGTCGTCGACCAAGCTCTGGGAATCAGCGCGGCGTCGGGCAGCGTCAACGTGGTGAATGTCCAGAACGAGGTCCTGATGGCGCTCGCGGCCAATTGCAGCCAATAGAGCCGGCGGAACCAGGCACTTCGTTACGGTCCGGTGGGCGCTCGCTCCAGCAGGATGAGGCGGCTGCGAACGCCACCAGCGGTATCGACCTGGCGGTAGTGTTGGCGGATGTAGCCGTTCAAGGCGGCCATGGGGATGCGCGCGGGGTCGCTCTCCGGCCAGATGCGGAATACGGCTTCCGCCGGGAAATTCTCGTAGAGCACCCAACGAGGCGGATCGGCTTTCAATTCCTCCACCGCCCGCCGTTCATCCTCGCGATTCATCATGCCCGGTTGCAGAAACGTGTAGCGGGACGGGTTGCGCGCGTCGAGATAGAAATAGGCGGACGGCAAATAGGGGAATGAGAACAGGGTGTCTCCGGGTTGCACCAGGTTTTCGAGATTTTCCAGGATGGCGCCGCTATCGTACGGGTCGAGCAAGCTTCCCACTCTGGTTTCCCGAGATGGGTAATTCAGTGGCGCCAGCGCCTTCGACGCCAGCGTGCCTGCCGCCACCAGGAGCACGGCGCCCGACCACCAGAATCGCTGGGCAGGCGTGGTGACGCGGTAGAGCAGCCAGGCGCCGAGAAACCAGGACAACGCCAGAGTATGGAGGAGCGTGTCGGAACTCCAGCGCGGCCACGCGGCCAGTGTGAGCGCTGCGGCCGCTGCCAGGAGGAACCAGATTTCCGGCGCGGCATCGCGGTTTCCGGACTTTCGACAATGGAAAATCCATCCCAGGATCGCGGCGGGCGGCAGCAGGGCTGGAATCATGTGCAGGAGCGTCAATGGCAGGTATTGCCATACCGGCAGGTGAGGCGCGGCTCCCGCCCAGACGTTGCCATAAGACACCCGGTTGGGCGCCGTATAGTTCGCTGCCGTCCAGGCGAGCGAATGGATCATTGGCACAAGTGCGCGATGTAAGGCGAGGTAGGACGTGCAGGCGCCGGTTACCATCGCGCCACCGGCCAGCCACGCGAGGGCCTCGGAACGGGCCTTTGCCAGGCTCCAGAAGAGCAGTGGCGCGGCTAGAATGGCGATCGAAGGTGTCGCCCAGGCCGCGGCGGCAGTGAGCGAGCCGGAGAAAATCCACCAGATCCGCCGGTCCAAACGCCAGGCTGCCAGCGCGGCGATGACGGCAGCTGTGGCCAGAGCGCCACTATCCCAACGGTGATTGACAAACAAAAGCCTCGTCTGGGATTGGTACGCCAGAAACACCAACGCCGCACCGGCCGAATAGAGTTCTCCCGCGTACCGGGATATCAGCCAATACACCGCCCACACCAGGAAAGCCGCGTCCACGATCATGGGCAACCGCATGATCACGAGCGCGGGTCCGCTCAGGCGCGCCAATACTCCCTCGATCCAGAATGTCAGGGGACCGGTGAGGATGAAGAAGTCGCGATATGCCTGTTGGCCGACCGCGATCCGCCGGCCGCCCTCCAGGTAGATGCCTTCGTCGCCGGCAATTTCCAGAAGTTTGGCGGCGATCGCAAACAATAAGAGGAACGCAAGCAGGAAAATAGTGGGCCCGGTGAAACGCTGCGGAAACGGCCGCCCTTTATTGGTCATTGGCGACTGGACCGGAGGTTGGGGGGGAATAGAGGATACGCGGGAATGAAAAAGAAAAACGGGCCAACGCCTCTAAAGGCACCGGCCCGTTGATCAGACAATATTGGGACTGCAAAAAAAAAGAATTCAGGCGTCTAGCGCTGGCGTTTTCGGCGAGCGAAAACTCCCAAACCGATCAGACCGCTACCGACGAGAAGCAGCGAGGCCGGTTCCGGGATGCTGGCGGTGGGCACATAGGTGAATTCGATGAACACATCCGCCGAATCGCTACCGGAACCTGAAAGGCCGGCGCCGCTTTCGGCAGGTGTCACATCGAACACGAAATTGCCGCTGGTCGCGCCATTGGCGTAGTTATTGACCATGCCAAAAGACTCGAACTGGTTGCATATCAAATTGCCGGTACCGGAGCAGGCTCCAAAGGAGAAGAGCGCGCCGTTCGGCTGACCGGTTTCCGAGTTCGTTCCGGAGGGGATCGGACTCAGCTGTTCGCCGGACTCGGTCCAAGTCCACGTGACCATGCTGGTTGCGTTGACAGGCTGTTGCGCATCGTCTCCAACCACCACGGTGATTCCGATGAGTGTCTGCAACGGCGGGACGGTGTAACCATTGCACGTGATTATCCCCATACCGGCGGAAGTCGCGGCCGAGCCGCCTCCATAGTTCGTGGCGGTAGTAAAGGCGGGATTACCGTTACCAGCACTACCGACGGACCCGCATTCCACGAGCGCTGTGGTTGTGGCCCCAGCCGTGGAGACGAGAAGAAGTGCCAGCCCTCCGACCAGCAGCCCAATATTTGTCTTCATTTTGTTTTGGTTCTCCTTACTCCGAGTTTCGGATTTCACTTCCCGGGCCGACGCCGTAAACCATGGTTAGCAACAATCCCGATTTACGTACACAAGACACCCGTAAGCCGAGTGGACCAAACCCACTCGTCTTCAGATGTTACTTGTTACGGGCTTAAAAATCAAGGGAATTTCCCATTTTCTTTACCCGGCGGTACTATAGCGTCCGCCATATTCCATCGGTGAACTCTGGTTTGTTGATTCAGATAGTTGCGGGGACCTGCCGATTGGAATTAAATTACCAAAAGTGGCTAGTTCCAACGATAGCAGTCCGTTCTACACCACCGTCTGGTTCGGTATTTTATTCACCGTTCTGGCGGTCGGCGCACTGTACCTGATAGCCATCGCAGTACCGGATGTTGGCGGCCGGCCGAACAAGGGGATCGGCCAGTTTGGAGTGGTGCTGATCGCGATATATTGGGTAATTATTTTTCCGAAATTGCGCCGGATCAGACAAAATCAGGCGTCAGTTTCTTCCGATAGTGGGAAAGATCGCAAAAATCATTGATATTTTCTTCGGGAATTTTCCCGAGTTCGCAATAACACAATTTAAGCCGAAAGAAATTCCGGGGAACTCGGAATGCGTCAGAGCGCTTTCTGAATGGCGGCAGCCAGATCTTGCGCGGTCAGGCTTTCATCGAAACGCTTCACTTCCTTGCCGGAGCGGTCGAAGACGATGGTGACGGGCCGGGATTCCAGCTTGAACCTGGTCTCCAGCGCCTGGTCTCCCAGAGCCAGGGTGTAGTCGATGGGGTGCTTGACGAGGAAGCGGCGGATGGTGCCGGCCGTGTCGGGGTTGTCCGGGTCGAGGACATCCACGCCGATGACGGCCACGCCTTGGGACGCAAAATCACGGTGCACTTGGTTAAAGGTGGGTAATTCCCCGATGCAGGGGACGCACCAGGTAGCCCAGAAATTCAACACCACGACTTTGCCCTTCAGCGCCGCGGTGTCCAGCGGGGCGCCATCGAGGGTGGTCAAGCCCGGCAGATCGAGGCCGGACCGGGATGCGGCAGAGGCAGGAGATTTCTGTACGGCCGACTGCATCCAGGCGAGATATTTGGCGCGCTGCGCGTCGGTCCCGGTTCGCCCTTCGTTCCAGGCAGCGACAAGCTGGCCATCCGGGTCGATCACGGCGTAAAAAGGCGTGGCGACCGTGCCGAATTGGTCGGCTTCCAGCTTGGCGTTCGCGTCGTCGAGGGCGCTGCCGTTATCGGTATTGAGTTCCAGCAGCACGAAATTTTTCAGGACATCCTGGAATTCCGGGCGGGAAAGGACATTGGCGCGCATCCAGTGGCAGTTGGCGCAGGCATAGCCGGTGAAATCGATGAAAACCAGTTTGTGCTCGCGCCTGGCTTGGTCGAGTGCATCCTGATAGCGATCGGTGATCCAGGTCAGGCCGCCGGCAGCGGCGTCCGTTGTGGCGCCGGCGTCCGCCGCGGGTACATAGGCGTCGAAAAGTCCGAGTTTGCCGCCCGACATGCCGGGCCAAAGGCTGATGGCGAAGATCAGAAGGAGCATTCCGATCAGCAGGCGGCCGAGACCTACATTTTCGTCTCGCTTGACTCCTTCCAGGCGGACGAACCCGAGCAGGTAAAGCCCGGCCATGGCGAACAGGACGATCCATGCCGCCAGAAATCGCTCGCGTGTGAGAAATCCCCAGCCGAGCACCTGGTCGACGCTCGCCAGGTATTTCAGGCTGGCAGCCAGGATGATGAATCCCATCACCACTTTCACTCGGGCGAGCCATCCGCCGCTCTTGGGCATTCGCTTGAGGTAGGAGGGGAAAAGAGCCAGGAGGAAGAAGGGGAGCGCCAGGCCGGCGGCGAAAACCACCATGCCAACCATGGGGCGCGCGCGGCCTTCGGTGGCCGACGCGGCGAGAAGCGTGCCGACGAACGGACCGACGCAGGCGAACGAGGAAAGCGCGAAGGTCAGGCCCATCAGAAGGGTGCCGACAAATCCGCCGGCGCTGGAGGATTGATTCAATTTCGTGAGGACGGATGAGGGAACGGTGATTTCGAATGCGCCGAGCAGGCTCAATCCGAAGGCGATGAAGAGGACCGAAATGAAGCCGTTCACCCACGGACTCGAACCCAATTGTTTGACCCCCACCGGTCCGAGGAGCGCCGTTACCGCGAGACCCAGTCCGGAAAAGAGAACGATGATTCCCAGGCAGAAAACCACCGCCTGCACGACGCCGCCGCGCTTTCCCCCGGATTGCTGATTGAGGAAGTACGACATGGTGATGGGGATCATGGGGAAGACGCACGGGGTGAAGATGCAAGCCAATCCGGCGCCAAAAGCTACCAGCAGAAATGCCGGCCAGCCCTGCGATTCCGGCGAGGTCTGGGCGGGCGCGTTGCCGGCGGCCGGCGGCTTGGCTTCCGCAAAGCCGGCGGGAATCGCGGTAGATGGCGCGGTGGCGGCGCGATCGACGGTGAAGGGAACTTTGACGCCCGCCAACCGGCCCGCCACGCACGATTTGTCGTTGCAGGTCTGATAGCGGACGTCGACCGAGAGTTCGTCGGGCCCGGTGGGCGCATCGGGGCGGATTTTCACTTCGAGGAGAAATGCGGTATCGCCTTCGTAGGTCTCGGTCTCCGAGCCCTGCACGGGATCGTAGGCGCGCTTGGGGGGCATTTGCAAGACGCGCACCAGAGTCTCGGGCGACACTTGAAACTGCGCGGGAATTCCGGCCGTGGAAGAAGCGGAATAGAGGTGCCAGCCGGGATCGATGCGGACCGCGGCGCGAATGTGGATGGTCGAGCCCGGCGGCGCCGACGCCGGTTCGGCGGTGAAGGTCCATGCCGCATGCTGCTGTCCCTGCCCAAAGGCGGAAAGGGCGCAGAGAAGAAGAAATGCGGATCGCAATCGTCTACCCGTTGACGGCGAATTGGGCGCCGCGCAGTTCTTCCTCGATCCGCTGATTGATTTTTGCGCCGGAAAACTCGGACGCCACGCGAATCGCGTTCTTGATGGCGTTGGAATTGGAGCGGCCATGGCAAATGATGCATCCGCCGCGGACACCGAGTAATGGCGCGCCGCCGTATTCGGAATAATCCAGCCGTTTTTTGAAAGTGGCGAAAGCGTTTTTGGAAATGGCGTAACCGATTTTGCCGCTGATAGTGGATTCGAGCGAATCGCGGAGCAGGTGTTTCACCATGTCGCCGAGACCTTCGCTCACTTTGAGCGCTACGTTGCCGATGAAACCGTCGCAGACGATGACGTCGACCGTTCCCTCGTAAAGATCGCGTCCCTCCACGTTGCCGATGAAGTTCAGATTCAGGCTCTTCAGCACGGGAGTGGCGGCATGAGTGAGTTCGTTGCCCTTGTGTTCCTCCTCGCCGATGGAAAGCAGTCCGACGCGAGGTTTGGGCTGGCGCAAAATGACGCGCGAATAAATTTCCGCCATCACGGCAAACTGGCCGAGCATGCGCGGCGAGCAATCGACATTGGCGCCGACGTCCACGAGGACGACGGGCTTGCCTTCGACCGCGGTGGGAAGGACGGCAACCAGAGCAGGCCGCTCGACACCGGGGACAACCCCCTGCACCATTTTGGCGGTGGCCATGACGGCGCCGGTATTGCCGGCCGAGACGAGCCCCTGGGCGCGGCCCTCGCGCACCATGCGGGCGGCTACACGAATGGAACTGTCGCGCTTGGCGCGGAAGGACTTGGCGGCGCTGTCCTCCATGGTGACGCGTTCGGAGGCGTGTTCGACTTCGATCGGGAGGTCGTAGTGGCCATTCTGCACCTGCAACTCCCGATGAACCACATCCTGCTGGCCCACCAGAACTACTCTTACGCCGAAATCTCTGGCGGCGCGTATCGCCCCTTCGACTTCCGCTTTCGGGGCGTGATCGCCGCCCATTGCGTCCACGGCAATGGTCAGCATGTTAGACCGGAAACTATTCCTCGACGACTTCGATCACTTCCCTACCCTTGTACTGCCCGCAATGGGGGCACACGCGGTGAGGCAACTTGGGCTCATGGCAGTTGGGACACTCCGAGAGGCCCGCCGGTTTCATGGCGTCGTGAGCGCGCCGGGTGCTGGTGCGCCGTTTGGAGTGTCTACGTTTGGGATTCGGCATATCTCTTCCTTTACTACGAAATTCCTCAGATCTCTAATTTGCGCAGAGCGCTCCAGCGATCGTCCACTGGATGGACATGGCAATCGCACGCGCTCTGGTTCCGGTTCTTGCCGCAAACGGGGCAAATCCCCTTGCAGGCTTCGCTACAAACTCTTTGCATCGGCAAGGCGAGCAGGATCTGTTCGCGGAGGATATCCTCCAGCTCCAGGCCGCCACCTTGGTAGAATCCGATTTCCGCCTCGCCTTCGTCAATCTCAATCTCTTCATCGCGAGCGATGGCCGCCACCGGTTGGTAAAACAGGTCGAACCCGGCATCCAGCGGATAACGTGAATTGACCAGGCAACGATCGCAGGGCGCCGTGAACTCGACGGTATAACGGCCCCGGATGCGCACTTCCCCATCGGTGTTCTTCAACAATTCCGCCGAACCTTCGGCGTGCAAAGGGGAAACCTGCTCCAGATTCTCGCTCGAAAATTCTATCTGCCCGGGTGCGAAAGTTTCGTCGAAACGAATCTTCCGCAGCTCCATCTCTTTGACACTAAGGAACATAAGGGCACACCTAGATTGTCGGGCAGAACTTTCACATTATAGCAGTAGGAAGCGCGGTAAAAAACTACTGCACGTCTTTCACGCAGCGGAAGCCGATATCGGGGCCGCTGAAGCGATCGGGGATGGCCAGTGAATCCCAGACCAGCCCGGGCGAAAGAGGCGGAAACCGGTAAGAGCCTCCGCGCGCCTGGTGCCAGGATTCGGTTCGAGTCGGGGGTGGTTGCATCTGGGCGAACGCCTTCAGCGCCTCGTCGCTTTTCGGAGTAGTGGACTCGTCGATCACTTCCCAGGCATTTCCCACCATTTGCAGAACCTTATAGGGACTGGCGCCAGCCTCGAGATCGGCCGCCGGACGGAGAGAGCTCGACTGCAGGTTGGCTTTGGCGGCGTCGGCGTCGTTACCCCAGGGGAAATTGCGGCCATCGGTGCCGCGAGCCGCCTTTTCCCATTCGCGGGCGCTAGGCAGGCGCTCGCCGGCCCATTTGGCAAAAGCCTGGGCGTCGCCAAAAGTCACATTCACCACGGGGTAATCCGGCTTGCCGGCGGGAAAATCCGGGGGCAGCGCGTGGCCGGTGGCGTCGCAGAATTTCTTGTACGCCTGGTTGGTGACTTCCGTTTTGTCGATGTAATATGCCCCGGTCTGCGCGTCCGCCTTGTCCTCGCCGAACAGAAAACGACCGGCGGGGACGTATTCCATCTCGCCCGATTTTGCGGTGATGGTTGCGGGCACTTTCTTCGGCTTCATCAGGAAATACAATCCGGCGGCAAGCACCAGCACCAGGGCGGCCAAAACCGGTATCAGCCATTTCGGATGGCCCGCCGGCTCCTGGATCAGCATGGGCTCCTGGTCCGGCGCCTTGTAAAGCTGGGTGGGCGCGTCGAGCTCGGTGATGATGCGATCAAGCTCGGCGATCACGGGCCCGAACCCTTGCGGCCGCTCGGCGGGACTCTTCATGGTGCAGTGCGTGACCAGGTCGCAGACGGATTGCGGAGCGCCGGCCTGAATCATGGGATCGAGCTTCAGCGGCTCGTTGAGGATGCTGTAGAAGATGCGTTCCACGGTATCGCCGGCGATGGGTTTGGCGCCGGTCATCAGTTCGAACAGGAGGACGCCGAACGCGTAGACATCCACCTGTTCGGTGACGTTGGCGCCGGTCACCTGCTCGGGAGCCATGTAATACGGCGTGCCGAGAACATAGCCGGCGCGGGTCATCTGCAAGCCCTCGGTTTTGGCGATGCCGAAATCCATCAATTTGACCACGCCGGTCGGGCTGACGTTGACGTTTTCGGGCTTGATGTCGCGGTGAATGATTTTCTGGGAGTGGATGTATTCGAGGGCGCGGGCGATCTGGACGGCGATTTTCAGCTTATCGCGCAAGCCTCCGGTGCGGCCGCCTTTAATGGCGTGACGCAGGTCCTCGCCCTTGAGGAACTCCATCACCATGAAAGGGTGATGCTGGTCGTCCTCACCGAAATCATAGATGCTCAGGACATTGTCGTGTGAGATGTTGCCGGCCATGCGGGCTTCGGCGAGGAAGCGCTCTTTGGCTTCGGCATCTTCGCAGCCGGCCTCGGTGAGGATCTTGAGAGCGACGGTGCGGCCGATCACGGTATCGCGCGCGCGGTACACGTGGGACATGCCTCCGCCGAGGAATTCCTCGAGTTCATATTTGCCGATTCGGGCGGGAAGTTGCACTCACGCATTCTATCGCGCCAGGGGGCAAACGCGCATAACAACACAATCGGACCGCATTGTTTTATCCACATGAGATTCTACGCACATTTGGTGTAACACTCTCGAAATAAAGGCAGATAAATGTTGTGGAAATGGTGTTTTCCAGGCTCTGAAATGGATTGACGGAAAAAGGACTTAAGGGCATAGTGAAGAAGGTTCCAAGAGGTTTGAGGAACAGCGAGCCTCCGGAAACGTAGCGAACCAGGAACGTTGATCCGCAGCCAACCCTAGAAATAGAACCGGCGGCGGGGAGCGAGAGGAAATCGGGCGGGTTCGGAAGGCGGGCCGCGAGGCAGCGGAATTTGCTGAACGCTTCGATCCCGAGGGAGGTAAAAGTCCCGGAGGGGAGTGGAGGCAAAGGAAGCAGCTGAGCGAACCGGTTGGCGGAGACGCAACGGGCTCGAGGCGAAGAAACTGCCTGCGACTGGGGCAAACCAGCGAAGGCAGCCGAGCCGAGGGCGGACCGGGCGGTTGCGCAAGCCGGAAGGTCTTGAAGTGTCAGGCCAGAGCCCATTGACCCTGGAATGGTGGCTTCTGAGAGGGAGCAGCCGTTGCAGGCGAGGAAAAGGCCGACGCGAGAGGCCGGCTCCGTTGAGAAGCGGAACCGCGGTGAGCCGGAAGGCATTGATCCCAGGGAAGAGAAATCGGCCTTGGGGGAGCGGAACGGCGAAGCACCCGGGGCTTCTCAATGCGTTGCTTTGTACCGAGCATGCCGGTGGAGAGCAAGGCTGGGAATCGGATCACTTGGAACCATTTTCTTTTGGCCGGCAGAAAAATTTCAGATGCAAAAGCGGCGTGAACGGCACTAGTAAAATCTGTGCGCGACGATGCCGAATCCCCCACCGCCAAAGCCGGCAACCCAGCCGCCCGCCTGGATGCCAACCATGGCGCTGCCCTTCCCCGCATGCCTGGCGCGATGAAAGGCGAAATCTGGATGGCTCCCGATTTCGAATCGCTCCCGGACGATATGGCCGAAGCTTTCGGCATGAAAGCGGCTGAAAGTTGAAGCTACTCCTCGACACCCGTATTCTGCTCTGGTGGCTCGATGCCAATCCTCTGCTGCCGCGGGACGCCATGGCGCTGATTCGCGATCCGCAAAACACGATTTTTGTGAGCGCAGTTTCGCTTTGCGAAATCTGGCTGAAGCAGAGCCTGGGCAAGCTACGCTTGCCCGCGAGTTTCCAGGAGCGGCTGGCGAGCGAAGGTTTTGAAAACCTGCCGCTGACCTCCGCGCAGAGCGCGCGCATCGGCCAGATGGAGTGGATGCACCGCGATCCCTTCGACCGCATGCTGGTGGCGCAAGCGCAGGCCGAGAATCTGACTTTCCTGACCGCGGACGAGGCGCTCGCAGGCTATGGCCCGGTTGTGCGCGTGGCCCGCTAGTCCAGCGTCTTGCGGAAGCGCGCGGCGCTGAAGAGCAGAATGCTCGATCCGTAGACGAACAGGCACAGCATTTGCGGCCAGAGCGCCGCGACGCCCACGCCTTTCAGAAAAATGCCGCGCACGATCTCCATGAAGTATCGCAGGGGATTCAAATAGGCGATGTAGCGCACCACCAGCGGCATATTGCGGATGGGAAACATGAAGCCGCTCAACACGAAGCAAGGCGTGGTGAAAAAAAACGATCCCATGTTGGCCTGCTGCTGGGTGTGGGAAATGGTGGAGAGGAAAAGACCGGCGCCCAGGCTGCTCATAAGGAACAGCAGCGCGCAAAACATCAGCAGCAGGAAATTGCCCCGGAAGGGGACATGGAAAATGAAGAGCGCGCCGCCGGCGATCACCAGCAGATTCACCATTCCGACCACGGCAAAGGGCAGCGTCTTGCCGAGCATCAGCTCGATGGGCCGCATGGGAGTGACCATGAGCTGCTCCATGGTGCCGATCTCTTTTTCGCGGATGATGGCCTGCGAAGTGAGCATCAGGGTCACCATGAAGAGAATGTTCGCCGCCACTCCGGGCACGAAATAGTTGCGGCTGTGGAGGTCGGGATTGAACCAGACGCGGCTTTCGGCAGTTGCCGGGGTGAGCATTTCGCGCGCGACTCCCGGACCGCGGATTTCCACCTTGATGGTCTGCTGGTTCTTGGTCTGCGCCGTCATCACGTCGTTGGAGTAAGCGGCGATCACCTGCTGCGCGTAGGCGGCCACCAGCGAAGCGGTGTTGGAATTGGTGCCGTCGAGCAGCACCTGCACTTCGGTGGCGCGTCCGCGCGCGAGATCGCGCGCGAAACCGGGCAGCACGCGGACTACGCCGTGTACCAGGCCGCCATCCAGCAGGTTCTGGGTTTCCTGCTCGCTGCGAGGCGTGGCAATTACGTCAAAGCGGCCGGAGCCCTGGAAACGGGCTGCGAGCGCGCGGCTTTCGGGCGTGTTGTCCATGTCCATCCAGCCGATGCGCGCGTGGTCGACGTCGAGCGTGACGGCGTAGCCGAAGACCAGCAGTTGCAGCAGCGGCGGAATGAATAACAGGGCGCGCATGCGCGGCTCGCGGAACGCCTGGAGGAATTCTTTGCGAAGGATGGTACGAATTCGTTCGCGCATGGTCATGCCACCTTCTGGTTCATTTTGCGGACGGTCCGCCAGAAAATCAGGGTTCCATAGAGGACCAGAAACCCCATCTCGCCCCACAGGATGCGGAAGTCGATGCCCTTGAGGAATACGCCCTTCACGATGGTCACGTAATAGCGGGCGGGGAAAAAGTAGCTCAGGCCCTGGATGACTTTCGGCATGGTGTCGATGGAGAAAGTGAATCCGGAAAGCAGGAAACCCGGCAGGAACGACACCAGGATGCCGAACTGATAGGCCTGTACCTGCGTTCTCTGGCCCGCGGAGACCCAGATGCCTGTAAACAGCGCGCACCAGAGAAACGCACAGGTGGAAATCGCCAGCACCAGGAAGCTGCCGCGGAAGGGAACGGCGAAAACCGTGATGGCGACGACGGTAGCGATGGCCGAATCGACCAGTCCCACCAGGAAATACGCCATCATCTTGCCGAGCACGATTTCGGTGGGCCGCAGCGGCGTGGAGAGCACCTGTTCCATGGTGCCCATTTCCCATTCGCGGGCGATGGTAAGGGAACTGAGTTGCCCCGCGAGAATCACCATGATGACGCCCACGAGGCCGGGGACGATGAAATTCTTGGATTCGAGCGAGCTGTTATACCAGACGCGCATGCGGGCATCGATCGGTCCGGGCGGCTTGATGCCTCGGTGATTAATGATGTCGCGCTGGATACCGGCCGAATAGCCCTGGACCACGTTTTCGGCGTATCCCATGGCGATGGACGCCGTATTGGAATCGCTGCCATCGACGAGCAACTGCACCTTGCCCTTGCCGGCCTCGAGATCCTTGCCGAACCCGCGCGGAATCGCCACACCGATGAGGATGCGGTTGGAATCGATGGCCTCTTCGATGGCGCGATAGCCGCCGACGAAGCCCACCACGTCGAAGTAGCGCGAACCCTGAAACTGGCGGGTGAGATCGCGGCTGGCAATGGTGCCGTCCTGGTCGAAGACCAGGGTCTGAATGTGGTCGACATCGAGAGAGAGCGCATAGCCGTACAGCAGCAGCATCATCATCGGCATGGCGAGGGCCATGCCAAGACTGCGCGAATCGCGCGTCACGTGGTGCAGTTCCTTGACGAACATGGCCTTCAGACGGCGGTAGCTCATGCGGCTTTCCTTTCTTCGGCCTCGATCAATGCCACGAAAACATCTTCCATGGAGGGCAGGATGCGGTCGAGGCTCCCGATGGCGATGCTCCTGGAGGCGAGCGCCTGCCGGATCCGCTCGCTGGTGGCGTCGAGATCGTCCACCATGACGTGCAGGCCGCGCCCGAAAATCGCGACATCGAGGACTCCCGGTAACGGTTCCACGGCGCGCATAGTAGCCAGCGGATCGGCGGAGTTCAGGTTCAGCAGGAAATGCGAGTCGAGGCCGTGCTTCAGCTCGGCCGGAGTCCCGAGCGCGATCACCTTGCCGCGATACATGAGCGCGAGGCGATGGCAGTATTCGGCTTCGTCCATGTAGTGCGTGCTGACGAAAACGGTGTGGCCGGAGGCGGAGAGCTCGTGGATCAGACCCCAGAACGCGCCGCGCGCGATGGGATCGACACCCGAGGTCGGCTCGTCGAGGAAGAGGATGGGCGGATCGTGCAGGATGGCGCAGCCGAGCGCGAGGCGCTGTTTCCAGCCGCCGGAAAGCGTCTGCGTAAGGGCGTCGTGGCGGCCGGTGAGGTTGGCCATTTCGAGGACGTACTGCTTCCGCGCGGCGCGCTGTGGTTTCGGGACGCCGTACATGCCGGCGAAGAAGTCGATGTTCTCGCCGACGGTGAGGTCGTCATACAACGAGAACTTCTGCGACATGTAGCCGATGTTTTCGCGGATCTCTTCGGGCTGGGTGGCGACGTCGAGCCCGTTCACCGATGCTTCGCCCGAAGTAGGTGTGAGGAGGCCGCAGAGCATGCGAATGGTAGTGGATTTCCCCGCCCCGTTCGGACCGAGGAAACCGAAGATTTCGCCTTTCGGCACCTGGAGCGACACGTGGTCGACAGCCACGAACGAGCCGAATGTCTTTACGAGGTCGCGGATTTCCACTCCCCAACCGCCGCCATTCATTGGGCCGCCGCCTGTTCTTCCACCATGCGGATGGTCTTGATGAACGCGCCTTCCAGGTTGGCCGATTCCGTCTCCTGCTTCATAATTTCCGGCGCCGAGCAGCGGATGAGCTTGCCTTTGTGCATGAGCCCGACGCGATTGCAGCGCTCGGCCTCGTCGAGATAAGCGGTGGTCATGAAAATGGTGATGCCGTCCTTGAGCAGTTCGTAGAGAATGGCCCAGAAATCGCGGCGCGAAACGGGGTCGACGCCGTTGGTGGGTTCGTCCAGGAAGAGGATCTGCGGGCGATGCAGCAGGGTACACATGAGCGCGAGCTTCTGCTTCATCCCGCCGGAGAGGCGTCCGGCCTGGCGGGAGCGGAAGGGATCCATGCGCGTCATACGCAGAAGATCGACGGTCAGCCGCCGGCGCTCGGCGCCCACGATACCGAACAGGTCGCCGTAGAAATCCATGTTCTCCTGGACGGTGAGATCGGCGTAGAGACCGAAGCGCTGGGCCATGTACCCGATTTGGTCCTTCACGGACTGCGACTGGCGCGCGGCGTCGAATCCGGCCACGCGGGCGCTGCCTCCGGTGGGGTCGAGCAGGCCGCAGAGCATGCGGAGCGTCGTGGTCTTGCCGGCGCCATCGGGACCGACGAGCCCGAAGATCTCGCCGGGCGAGACGGTGAGATTCAGCCGGTCAACGGCGACAATGGGGCCGAAGCGGCGGGTGAGATCGCGAGTTTCGATGATGGGTTCCATGGCAAATTCAGATCGCTAAGACCGGGCCGCGGAGGGAACGCATCTCAATTCAGCACGATCTCGCCATCCGCCGGCATGTTGGATTTCAGCTCGCGGCTGGAGTTATCCAGGTCAATCTTGATGCGGTAGACCAGCTTGACGCGCTCCTGCTGGGTTTGAATCTGCTTGGGAGTGAATTCGGCTTCCGAAGCGATGAAGCTCACGTGGCCGGTGTACGTTTTGCCTTTGTAGGAATCGGTGGTCACGCGCACCGGCGCTCCGAGTTTCACGCGTCCCAGGTCCGTCTCATCGATATAGCCGCGCAGCCAGGGGTGCTGGATATCGCCGACGGTGACCACGGTGGTGCCCGCCGACAGGACTTCGCCGGGATCGGCCGACTTCACCAGCACCACGCCATCCACGGGCGAGGCGGCGATGGTGTCGGCTAGTTGCGAATCGATGAGCGCGATCGAAGCGCGCGAGCGGGCGATTTCAGCGGCGCGGGTAGTAAGCTCCTGCTCGCGGCGCTTCATCTCGAGCGCGTTGGCTTGCGACATTTTGAGCGCGGCGCGCACGCGCTCCACCTGGCCTTGCTGGGCATTGATGACTTCCACCCGCGGACCAGCCAGCACCAGCGCCTGGCGCTCTTTGGCGGAATGGAGCGCCGCCTCGGCAGTTTCCCAGCGATTGCGGTACTGGTCGAACTGCGCGGTGGAGATATCGTCGTTGCCGTGCAGGACCTGGGCGCGATCCCAATCTTTTTGGGAGCGTTCCACCTCCGATTGCGCCAAATCGACGGCGGCCTGGGCATCCAGTCTTTCCTGCGGGCGGGCACCGTTTCTGAGTTCCGCGAGGCGGGCTTCGTTGGACGAGAGATCGGCGGCGCGCTGCTCGATATCGGCGGCGAGGGTATCTTT
>Ga0335073_10003680_pt1 | contig 21385 bp, 19 predicted proteins | sample Lox_Sample_22_FD_207093 | JGI IMG/M metagenome (GOLD analysis project Ga0335073, IMG submission 207093) | Soil microbial communities from Loxahatchee National Wildlife Refuge, Florida, United States - Lox_Sample_2.2 | ecosystem: Environmental > Terrestrial > Soil > Wetlands | place: USA...
ATGTTGAGCCAGAACGCCACGTCCGCCGCATCGACGGTTTCCCCGTCGGACCACTTCCAGCCCTTGAGCGGGATCGTCACCGTTCGGCCGCCGTCGCTGTAGACGGGCGCGTTGGCGGGGGACAGCGGGTAATCGACCTGGACCGACGTGCCGTTGTTGCCGAACAGGTACAGCGGCCGGTACATGATCTGCTCGAAATCCTGGCCGTTGGGAACGCTCTCATCGGCGATGGGGATGAACGGCCAGGCCCAGGTGGGGGCCTGCCCGCTGACGAATCCGACGGTCGCCGTCCCGCCTTTCACCGGCGCGCCACTCGAACTGGAGGGGGCGCTCGAGGAGCAGGCGCCGAGCACGAGTGCGGCCGCGCCGACCGTCCCTATGAGTCCGAGCAGGCCGCGTCTCTTCCTGCTCGCCTGACCTGATTTCATCTCAATGCCCCTCTCAACATCGCGGTTGTGGGGTTTGTCGGAATTTACTGCGGCGGCTCTTGAAGGAGAACGGGCAACTGTCGAAAGCTGGGGAGGTCATTCGCGACAAATGACCACTACAGCCCGGTTGCCACACGTGTGGCCGTCGGCGGGCGGTTGACCGCCCCGAGAATCCCCCGGCTGATCATCGCCGGCCCGTGGCTGACCATGAGCGGCTCGCGCCTCATGGCCCGGCTGGCGCTCCGGCGCGCAAGCCGGCCCGCGCTGCTCATCGCCGGGCGGCGCGTCACCCTGGAATCCGCGGCCCCGCTGATCATCAGCGCCGTGCTGTCGGTCGCGGCGGCCTTCCTCGCAGCCGGGCTGTTCTCCCGCTCCGCGCTCGGTGACACCCTCCGCCCGCCCGGCGCCGAGTACTACGTCATCGTCGCGGCCGGGCTGGGCGCCTCCCTGGCGATCATCGCCTCCAGCTTCCCGCTGCTGCGGCGCCTGACCGGCCCCGAATCGGCCCGGGACGCCTAATGGGACCTACCGGGTTGGCCTGAACCGGCAGACCCGGGTCCGGTAGCGGAGCGGGGCGACGGGGAAAGCGGCGCGTCTGTGTGGCGCGGTGACTTCCAGACCCGGGCCGCCGCGGAAGTGCATTGCCTGGGTTTACAGCGAGCGCTGCCTTAGCCAGTCCAGCGAGTACTGAGCGACCTCGCGCCAGCCATGGTCGATGGTGAGCGAGTGCCCGCGGTCTGGGAACTCCTTCAAGTCCGTAACCGCGGGCGACTTGTGGTAGAGCTTGCGGGTGGACGTGGAAATCGCCGCCGGAACGGTGTGGTCCTTGCCGCCGGCGGTCAGCAGCAGCGGCCCGCGGGTCTTGTTGCCGGTGTTGACCTTGGCGGGTGAGCGCGGAGAAAAATTGGCCAGAGCGGCTTCGAACAATGGCCTGCCCGGCGAAGGGACTGCCCAGCGTTCGTATAGCTCAGCCGACTCCTGCACGGGCAGGGCGTTCCCGAAGCCGTAGCGGAACTGCTCGAGCGTCAGCGACACCGCGAGGTTGCGGTTAGCCGGCTTGCGCAATGCAATCGAGGCGACCCGCAGTGCCGACGGCGGCAGGTTGAGCACGCCCTTTATGGGTGCCGGATCGATCGCCACCGCCGCCGCGGCCAGGTCCTGCCCGAGAAGCCGCTGCGCGACGAGGCCGCCGAAGGAGTGGCCGATCACGACCGGCAGGGAATCCAGCCCGCGGATGATCTCGGCGTAATGCCCGACGACGTCGTCGATGCCCTTACCGGCCACCTTGCCGGGTTCCCGCCGGGTGTCCTCGACGGTGCCCGAGGTTCCCGGCCAGCCCGGCGCCGTCGGCGCGTAACCCGCCTCCCGGAACAGCTCCACCCACGGATCCCACGAACTCGCGTGCAGCCAGAGACCGTGAATGAAGACAACGGGGCTGCTTGGCTGCGTCATCTCGTGCTCTCTCGTCCACCGGCTGGGAGAAACCGACTCTCGATCTCCCGTCCTACCCGGTCGTTCCGCGCCGTAACGAGCGACTCCCCGGTTCGGGGTCGATGACGCCCATGCGTCGCCGCCCGCGTCCCTGCCGGCATCGGGCAGATTCTGCGCGATGCCGGCACGCTGCCCTTGCACCTGACGCCGCGGCAGGTCATAGCGTGCAGCACATGGGCACATACGAGCCGGTCGGCGGACCGGATCAAGCGTGGAAGGTCGGCGCGTTGGCAGCGGCCACGGGCCTTACGGTCCGCGCCCTGCATCATTACGACCAAATCGGCCTGCTGAGCCCATCTCAACGCACCGACGCCGGGCACCGGCTTTACACCGCCGACGATGTGGCACGGCTGTATCGGATCCGGCTGCTTCGCGGGCTCGGCTTTCCGCTGGAACAGATCGCCGCCGCGCTGCACGACCCGGAATGGCAGCTAGCTGGCGCGGTTAAGCGACATCTGCAACACACCCAGCGCCGGGCAGCGATCGCCGCCCGGCTGTCGACCCGCGAGTACGGTGCACGTGATCCCGAAGGCCAGCTCTGGTACTTCCATTCCCCCCTCGACTGATGGCGGCGCTAAGAACGCTGAGAAGGCGAAGGGGATGACCCTTCAGGACTCCCCGGCCCGGCCCTGGACGAACTCGAAGCCGAACCGGCCCTTCACGCACAGGTGGCCGTTACCGACGTCGTGGTCGAGCGGGGAGGTCACCTTCACGATCCGGTTGTCCTGCACGTGCAGGTCGAGGTTGCAGCCGACCCCGCAGTAGGGGCAGATCGTGGTGGTGACCGTCTGCCTCGACTCGTCCCACGTGCCGTCCTGCCGCATGTCGTGCTCGCTCTTGAACATCAGCGCGCCGGTCGGGCACACCCCGATGCAGTTACCGCAGTACACGCACGCCGAGTCGGGCAGGCCGACGTCGAACTCGGTGGAGATGCGGGCGTCGAATCCGCGGCCCGCCACCGCGATCGCGAACGTGTTCTGGGCCACCTCGCCGCACGCCTCCACGCACTTGTAGCACAGGATGCAGCGCGAGTAGTCGCGGATGTAGCTGTCGTTGTCGTACTTCACCGGCTGGGCGACCGTGTCCGCGGTGGCGCCGTCGGCCGCGTGGTGCTCGCCCGCCCTGGCCGTGTCCCGCTCCCCGGCGCCATGAGCCGGGGCGGCCGGGCCGTACCGCGCCGGGTCGGCGGCGTACTCCTCCATCCAGCGGAGCACCTCGGGCGCGGACAGGGACATGTCGACGGAGGACGCCAGGAACTCGAGCACCATGCGCCGGCTCGTGCGCACCCGCTCGGAGTCGGTGTGCACGGTCATGCCGGGCTCGGCCCTGCGGGAGCAGGCCGGCACGAGCGCGCGCGACCCCTCGACCTCGACCACGCATACCCGGCACACGTTCACCGGGGTGAGGTTCTCCAGGTAGCACAGCGTGGGCGTGTCGATGCCCCGCTGCCGGCACGCATCAAGCAGCGTCGCGCCCTCGGGGACGCGCACGCTCGTCCCGTCGATCATGACGTCGACCAGCCGCCGTGGCGCCTCGAGGGACGTGCTCATGTGCCCGCTGGCTCCTTCCCGTTCCCGCCGTTGCCGTTCCCGCCGTTGCCGTTCCCGCCGACGAGGCCCAGCCGGGCGGCCGAGACGGCGGCGCCGACCGCCGTCTGGCCCAGGCCGCAGATCGAGGCGTCGCGCGCGACCGCGGCGATGTCGTCGAGCAGCGCGAGTTCGGTTTGCGCCGAGCCGAGGGGCGCGCCGCGGGCCAGCCGGCCCAGCAGTTCCTCCTGGCGCACGGTGCCGAGCCGGCAGGGCACGCACTGCCCGCAGGACTCGTCGCGGAAGAACCGGGCGATCCGCTGCAGCAGGCCGGCCACCTCTACCGTGTCGTCGAGCACCAGGACGACGCCGGATCCCAGGGTCGCGCCGATCGCGCGCACCCCCTCGAACGTGAGCGGGGTGTCCAGCGCGTCCGGCCCGACGAACGAGCCCGCCGCGCCGCCGAGCAGCACCGCCTGCAACGGCCGCCCGCCGCGCACGCCGCCGGCGGCGTCGATCACCTCGCGCAGCGTGACCCCGAACTCGTGCTCGTACAGGCCCGGCCGCGCCACGCATCCGGACAGGCAGAACAGCCGGGTGCCGGTCGAGCCCTCCGTGCCGATCCCGGCGAACGCGGGCCCGCCGATCCGAAGGATCTCGGGCACGCAGAGCAGCGTCTCCACGTTGTTGATCGCGGTCGGCTTGCCGAACAGGCCGGACTGCGCGGGGAACGGCGGCTTGTTGCGCGGCTCTGCCCGCTTGCCCTCGATCGAGTTGAAAAGCGCCGTCTCCTCGCCCGCGATGTAGGCGCCTGCGCCGCGCCGCACCTCGACGTCGAACGCGAAGCCCTCGCCCATCACGTCCGTGCCAAGGAAACCGCGGGCCCTTGCCTGCGCGACCGCGCGCCGCAGCCGCGCCTCGGCCAGCGGGTACTCGCCCCTGATGTAGATGAAGCCCTGCTCCGCCCCGCACGTGTAGCCCATGATCGTGACCGCCTCGATCAGGGCGTACGGGTCCTCCTCCATCAGCACCCGGTCCTTGAAGGTGCCGGGCTCGGATTCGTCGGCGTTGCACACGACGTAGTGCGGCCGGACCGGGTTGGCGGCCACGGCCTCCCATTTAACCGCGGTCGGGAACGCGGCGCCGCCGCGCCCGAGCAGCTTGGCGTCCCGCACCTCCCTGATCACGCCCTGCGGGCCGGCCGCCACCGCCCGGCGGAGCATCTCGTACCCGCCCGCCGCGCGGTAGGAGCCGAGCGATCCGGGATCGATCCGCCCGACACGCCGAAGCAGTCTGAACGCACCGTCCGCGGCGCCAGCCTGCGGCACGAGCTGATCAATGGCAGCGGGCTCGGCGGCGTGCCCGCCGGACAGCGCCGACCAGACCTGCTCGGGGTCGGCCGGGGCCAGCACGACCCTGGCCGGGTCGGCGCCCGCGTGCTGGATCATCGCGGCCGAGCCCCGGTCGCACTGGCCCAGGCAGGGACTGCGCTGCCAGGCGACGCCCGCGCCGTTGGCGGCCTGGGTGCCCTCGGTGCCGAAGCGGTGCTCCATCTGCCCGCAGACCCGCTCCGCATCGTTCACCCGGCAGGCCAGGTCGTCGCAGACGTGGACGACCGCGGCAGCTGACGGGGTGGTCCGCAGCATCGCGTAGAACGATGCCACCCCGTAGGCCTCGGCCGGCGGGATCGTGAGCCGGGCGCAGAGGTGGTCGAGGGCGCCGGGGCTGATCCAGCCGATCCGCTCCTGCACCGCGTGCAGCACCGGCAGCAGCAGATGCCGCCGGGCCCGCGCCGCGTGGCCGCCGTAGGCGGCATGCCCGTCGGCCGCCTCGCGCTGGCCTCCTTCCCAGCCGGTCTGCGGCGGCCCGAGCACCGTGGCGACGGCGGCGCGCTCCTCGTCGGTCGCCGGCGCCGCGACCCCGAGCCGCAGGTCCACTAGATCCCCACCTCCGCGCGCTGCCCCTCGCCGCTGCCCGCCGCGGGAGCCCCCGCCTTGTCCACCCGTATCGCCGTCGCCTTGAACTCGGCCGTGCCCGACTTGGGATCCCAGGCATCCAGCGTGAGCACGTTGGTCTCGACCTGGTCGGGGAAGTGCAGGGTCATGAACGCCAGCCCGGCCCTGAGCGTCTCGTCGATGTGCACCGGGGCCTGCAGCGAGCCGCGCCGAGACGAGATCCGCGCGATCTCGCCCTCGGCAAAGCCGAGCCTGCCCGCGTCCTCCGGGGACAGGTTGAGCGTCTCGGGCCGGCGGATCGGCGTCGCGTACTGTCCCGACTGCACCCCGGTGTTGAACGAGTCGAGCCGCCGGCCGGTGGTGAGCCGGATCGGGAACTCCGGCGAGAGCTCGTCCAGCGGCGGGTCCTGCGCCACCGGCGTGAACGGAGCGGGGGTCCCGCGCTTGGCCGGGTCCTCCTCCCACAGCCGCGCGTGCAGGAACTGCTCACCGGGATGCTGTTCGTCGTAGCACGGCCACTGGATGCCGCCGAGCTCTTCCAGCCGCCGGTAGCTCATGCCCGCGTGCATGGGCGACAGGGTGCGCAGCTCGTTCCACAGGTCCTCGGCCGACGGGTGGCCCCAGTCGGCGCCGAGGCGCCGGGCGATCTCGCAGATGATCTCGATGTCGTCGCGGGCGCCGGGCGGCGGCTCGAGCGCCTTGCGGACCCGCTGTACCCGCCGCTCGCTCGAGGTGACGGTGCCCTCGGCCTCGCACCAGGTGGCCGTGGCCGGGAGCACGACGTCGGCGAGCTTCGCGGTGTCGGTCAGGAACATGTCCTGGACCACGAAGTGCTCGAGCCCCTCGAGCAGCTTGCGGGCCCGGCCGGTGTCGGCCTCGGAGCGCACCGGGTTCTCGCCGATGATGTAGCAGGCGGTCAGCTCGCCGCGCTCCATGGCCTCGAACATCAGCGACAGGTGCCAGCCCGCCTTGGGCGGCAGCGGCGCGCCGTAGGCGGCCTCGAACCGCGCCCGCGCTTCCATGTTGGTCGCGACGTCCTGGAACCCGGTCAGCTTGTTCGGTATGGCGCCCATGTCGCCGCCGCCCTGCACGTTGTTCTGGCCGCGCAGCGGGACCAGGCCGGATCCGTACCGGCCCACGTGGCCGGTGAGCAGGGACAGGTTGATCAGCGCGAACACGTTGTCGGCCGCGTTGTGGTGCTCGGTGATGCCCAGGGTCCAGCAGATCTGCGCCCGGTCGGCGCGGGCGTAGTCGTGCGCCAGCCGCGCGATGAGCTCGGCGGGCACACCGCCGGTGTCCTGCTCGGCCCGCTCCAGCGTGTAGGGCTCGACGGACTCGGCGTAGGCGTCGAAGCCGGTGGTGGCCCGGCGCACGAAGGCGTCGTTCACCAGGCCGGACGCGATGATCTCCCGGCCGATGGCGTTGGCCAGCGAGACGTCCGATCCGACGTCGATGCCGAGCCAGGCGTCGGCCCACTGCGCGGACGTGGTGCGCCGCGGGTCGACCGCGTACATCCGGGCGCCGTTCCTGATGCCCTTCAGCACGTGGTGGAAGAAGATCGGGTGCGCTTCGCGCGCGTTCGACCCCCACAGCACGAGCAGGTCAGCGTCTTCCGCTTCCCGATACGAGCTGGTGCCGCCACCAGCCCCGAACACAGCCGCCAGACCGACGACGCTAGGAGCGTGTCAAGTGCGGTTGCAGCTGTCGATGTTGTTGCTGCCCATCACGGCCCGGGTGAACTTCTGGGCCGCGTAGTTCATCTCGTTCGTGGCCTTGGAGCAGCTGAACATCCCGAACGACTTGGTCGCGTCCCGCTCCCTGGCCACCGCGAACCCGGCTGCCGCGCGGTCGAGAGCCTCGTCCCAGGACGCCGGCCGCAGCCTCCCGTTGTCCCGGACCAGCGGTTCCGTCAACCGTACCTGCCTGCTCATCGAGCCCACCTTCCTGACGAGCACCTGCCGACCCATCCAGCTTAGTTAAGCCGTTTTCACCTGGTCTATGGCGCTGCACACCGAACTGGCCCGGCAGGTGCCTGTGCCGTCAGCCCAGACGTGTCGTACCGCGACATTAAGGCTCAGTGTGCCACGCGCGTACCCTGGGGGAAATAGCGGTACGGCGGGGAGGGGACGTTGTCCGGGCGAACGGCGCGGCGGCGGGTACTGCGGATCACCCTGCCCGGCGGCGACCGGCCCGGCGGCACCGCGACCCGGTCCGACCTGCTCGCGGGGGAGGAGCCGCTCGGCATCCGGGTGGACGGCACCGCGCTGACCATGACCATGCGCACTCCGGGCGACGACCTGGAGCTCGCCGCGGGCTTCCTGGTCAGCGAGGCCGTGGTCGCCGCGCCGGGCGACATCGCCGGGATCAAGCTCTGTGACGGGACGGCCTGCGGCCACGCCGATCACGACGGCCTCGGCAACGTCGCCGACGTCACCCTGGCCGCGGGCGTCACGATCGCGCCGGGCGCCCGCCGCACCTTCATGACCACCAGCGCGTGCGGCGTCTGCGGCAAGGCGAGCATCGCCGACATCTGCGTCCTGCCGCACGCGGCGCTGGCCGGTGACGCGACGCGGTTCGCGCCCGCCGTGCTGGCCGGGCTCCCCGACCGGCTGCGCCAGGCCCAGCGGGTGTTCTCGAGCACCGGCGGCCTGCACGCGGCCGGGCTGTTCACCGCCGAGGGCGACCTGATCGCCGTCCGTGAGGACGTGGGCCGGCACAACGCCGTCGACAAGGTCGTGGGCCGGGCGCTGCTCGACGGCCGCCTGCCGCTGGCCGGCTGCGCGCTGCTGGTCAGCGGCCGGGCCTCGTTCGAGCTGGTCCAGAAGGCCGTGCTGGCGGGCATCCCGCTGCTCGCCGCCGTCTCGGCGCCGTCCTCGCTCGCCGTCGAACTGGCGCAGGAGGCAGGGCTCACCCTGGTCGGCTTCCTGCGCGGCCCGTCGATGAACGTCTACACCGGGGAGCACCGCCTGACGACCTGAGCCGCCTGCCGCCAAGACTCATTAGGCGGGCCGGCGGCCGGGGCCTACTGTGGGGGGCGTGGCTGATCACCCGCTGGCCTGGTGAGCGTGCCGCCCGCAGCCGCCCACCCGAGGCCCAGCCCGCAGGCCGCCTACGCGCAGTGGATGCAGGCGTGCACCGGCGCGGGCTGGACCGCCGCGCCCGCGGCCGAGCGGGTGCCGGTCGGGGACGCGCTCGGCCGGGTGGCCGCGGCCGAGGTCCGGGCCAGCTGGCAGGTGCCGCCTTCCGCATGTGCCGCGATGGACGGCATCGCGATAGCGGCCGGCTCGGTGGCCGCCCTGGCGCAAGCACCCGGCTCGGCCCGGCTGGCCGCGGGGGCGTTCGCCTGGGTCGACACCGGGGATCCGATCCCGCCGGGCCTGGACACCGTGGTCGAGCGCGAGCGGGTCGAGCTCGGCGGCGACGGCAGCGCGCGCGTCACCGGCCCGGTGCCGGCCGGGCTGCACGTGCGCGCGGCGGGCGAGGACTTCCCGGCCGGCGAGCTGCTGATCACGCCCGGCCGGCGCCTCGGCCCGGTCGACCTCGCCGTCGCGGCCGCCGCCGGGCACGCCGCGCTCGAGGTCGCCCGCAGGCCCGTGATCGCCCTGATCCCGACCGGCGACGAGGTCCGCCCGGCCGGCGCGGTGCTCGGCCCCGGCGGCGTCACCGACAGCAACTCGATCATGCTCGCCGCGCGGGCCCGCGAGGCCGGCGCCCGGGCGCTGGCCGGCCAGGTGGCGCCGGACCAGCCCGACGTGATCGCCGCCGCGGTCACGGCAGCCGCGGTCACCGCGGACCTCGTGCTGGTCATCGCGGGCTCAAGCGCCGGCCGCGGTGACCACACGGCCGGCGTCCTGACCCGGGCCGGCGGCCTGGCCGTCCGGGGCGTCGCGGTCCGGCCCGGCCACCCGGTGCTGCTCGGGTACGCCGCGGCGGGCCGGGAGCAAGGCGGCCGGGGTGCGGTCGTCCCCGCGATCGGGGTGCCCGGCTACCCGCTCGCCGCCGCGGTGATCTTCGAGCTGTTCGCCGTGCCCCTGATCGCGGCGCTGCAGGGCGCGCCGCCCCCGGACCGGCCGGTGCAGTGGGCGCGGCTCGCCTGCGACTGGACCTCGTCCCCCGATCTCGAGGACTGGGTCCCGGTGTCGCTGAGCCCGGCCGGCGGGAAGCCGGACACCGGCGCGGCGGTCGTGGCCACGCCGGGCAGGCGCGGGGCGGGAGCGGTCAGCCGTCTCCTGCGCGCCGACGCCTGGTGGCCGATCCCGGCCGGGCAGGCGAAGTTCGTGCGCGGCGAGCTCATTGCGGTGCATCCGCGCGCATGATCCGGCGATCGTCGGCAAGCCGCCGGGTGACCCCCTCCCGGTCGAGCCATTCGAGCAACGGGATCACGACCCGCCGCGACGTCGCCAGCGCCTGCCTGGCCTGCGCCGCGGTGAATGGCTGCGGCAGCCCGGCCAGTATCCGCGCCGCCCGGTCGGTCGCGTCGGGAGCCAGGAGCACGTTGCCGGGCAGCCGGCGCAGCAGGCCCGCGCGCTCGGCCGCGGCGGCGCCCCGGGCATCGAGCCCCAGCTCGCGCATTCGCTCGGCGTCGGGCGCGCTGAACGGCGCGTCCGCCAGGCCGTCGAGCACCGCCTGGACGGCCTTCGCGACCGGGGCCGGAAGGCCGGCCGCGGGCGGGGCAGCGCCCGCGGCCTTCGTGCCCGGTCCCGGCCGCGCCCCGGGGCCCGCCCCGGGCCGCGGCCCGCCGCCGCGGCGCAGGTAACCGCCGCTCGCGTCGATCCGCTCGTCGTCCCGCCCGTCACCGGGGCGCCCGGCCGCGAGGGCCTCGACCAGGCCGCGGTCGGGCAGGCCCAGTTCGGCCCGCGCCGCGTCCACGGGAAGGCCGGGGGCAAGCGGATCGCGCTGCGCGTGCGCGCCGACGGCCGCGAGCAGGCGCTGGCGCAGCCGCTGCCAGTGGGCCGGGTCGGCCAGCCAGTCCCCGCTGACCGGCGGCGGCAGGTCGGACAGGCCCATGGCCGACGCGCCGCCCGCCCGCAGCAGCCGGTGCCGCCGCAGCAGGTCCCGGGCGGCCGGCGGCTCAGGCCAGGCCGCCAGCTCCCGGTCCGCGGCCGCCGCGGCGCCGTTGCCGCGCAGCCGCGGCGGCACGACGTCGAGCACGGTCGCGCCGACGATCGGCCGGCCGTCGGCATGGTCGGCGGCGCCCCCCGGATCACGCAGCAGCACCCGGTCGCCGACGTGCAGCGGCAGCGGGTGATCCAGCCGCAGCCTGGCGGTACGGCTGCCCAGCATCCGGATCCGGGCCACGGTCCTGGCCGCGCCGATGTGCAGCGTGAGCTCGGCCGGCAGCCGCGGGATGTCGTCGCTCTGCCGGGCCGGCGGCGTCAGCCGGACGTCGGCCACGCTGGTCATTGTCCAGCGCCCCGCCGTGATCAGCGCCATGCCGCGGCCCAGCTCCCTGGTGCTGATGCCCCGCAGGTTCAGCGCCACCCGCGCGACGCCGCTGGCCTCGGCGACCGATGCGCCCAGCGACTGCAGGCCCCTGACCCGCAGCGGGCGCGACCCGGGCGTCAGCAGCAGTTCGTCCCCGACCCGCACGGTTCCCTCCTGCAGGGTCCCGGTTACGACGGTCCCGCTGCCCTTGATGGCGAACACCCGGTCCAGCCACAGCCGGACGGGGCGGCGCGGGTCGGGCCGGGGAAGCCGCGCGGCGAGCCTGCCGAGCGCGGCGACCAGGTCGGGCATGCCCTGGCCGGTGACCGCGCTGACCGCGACGGCTTCGGGCCCGGCGCCCCGGCCGAGGCTGGTCCCGGCGATCTTGAGCGCGGCCTGCCGCAGGGCCGGCCCCGGGTCGGCCAGGTCGGCCCGCGTGACGACCAGGATCCCGTCGCGGACGCCGAGGGCGTTGATCGCCGCGAGATGCTCGGCGGACTGGGGCTTCCAGCCCTCGTCGGCGGCCACCACGAACATCACGGCGGGCGCGGGCCCGGCTCCGGCGAGCATGTTGGTGACGAAGCGCTCGTGCCCCGGCACGTCGACGAACGCGATCGGCTCGCCGGAGGCCTGGGTCATCCAGGCGAAGCCGAGGTCGATGGTCATGCCCCGGCGCTGCTCCGCTTCCCAGCGGTCCGGCTCCATCCCGGTGAGCGCGCGCACCAGCATGGACTTGCCGTGGTCCACATGGCCGGCGGTCGCGATGACGTGCATGGCTACTGCGTGAGGCCCGGGCCGGCCGCGACCGCGAGCACGGCCTCGGCCAGCCGCTCATCATCGCCGCGCGCGACAGCGCGCAGATCAAGCAGGAGCCGGCCGTCCTCGACCCGGCCGACGACCGCGGGCCTGTCCCCGTTGCGGATTGCTGCCGCCGACCGCAGGCCGGGCGCGAGCCGCTCGGGCAGGGAGAGCGCGGCGCTGGGCAGCGTCACGCCGGGCCCGCCGCCGCCTCCCACGGCGGCGGCGGACGGCACCGCGCGGCAGTCGATCCCCGCGGCGGCCAGCCGCCGGGCCAGCGCCTCGGCCCGTGTCCTGAGCGAGGACTCGGTCGCGGTCAGGGCCTGCGTGACCGGGGGAGCGGGGCCGGTCAGCGTCGCCTCGAGGGCGGCGAGCGTCAGCTTGTCCACGCGCAGCGCCCGGGCCAGCGGGTGGCGGGCGAGCCTGGTGACCGTGTCCCGCTCGCCGAGCACCAGGCCGGCCTGCGGCCCGCCGAGCAGCTTGTCGCCGCTGGCCGTGACCAGCCCGGCGCCGGCGCGCAGCCAGGTGTCCGCGTCGGGCTCGGCCGGGAGCGCCTGGCTCGGCCGCAGCAGGCCCGAACCGATGTCGCCGACCACCAGCACGCCGAGGCCGGCCAGCTCGGCGACGCCGACCGACGCGGTGAAGCCCTCGATCACGTAGTTGGACGGGTGCACCTTCAGGATGAAGCCGGTGCCGGCGCCGATGGCCTGCTCATAGTCGGCAAGCGCGGTCCGGTTGGTCGTGCCCACCTCGCGGATCCGGGCGCCGGTGGACTGCAGCAGGTCGGGAAGGCGGAACCGGTCGCCGATCTCGATCATCTCGCCGCGGCTGACGATGATCTCGCGCCCGGCCGCCAGGGCGGTGGCCGCCAGCACCAGCGCCGCGGCGTTGTTGTTGACCACGTGTACCGCGCCGGCCGCCGGAACCGCCTGCGCGAGCGCGTCCAGGGCGCCGGCCCCGCGCCGGCCGCGCTTGCCCGACGCCAGGTCGAACTCGACGTCCGTGCAGCCCGCCGCGGCCGCCACCGCGTGCCGCGCGGCCGACGACAGCGGTGCCCGGCCGAGGTTGGTGTGCACAAGGACGCCGGTCGCGTTGATCACCGGGGTCAGCGTGGCGGCGCCAGGCGGGAGCGCGGCGGCCGCGGCGTCGGCGACGCTGGACGGGCTGATGGCCCCGGAGCGGGCCAGTTCCTGTGCGCGGATCACCGCCGCCTTGACCAGCGTCGCGCCCAGCGACTCCTGCGCCGCGACCAGGCGAGGGTCGGCGAGCACGACGTCGGTCCTTGGCACGTGACGGCGCGGATCCACAACCGCGACCATACGCCGCGGCGGGCGGCCGTCCCAGCGCCGGGCGGCGCGGCCGGAGGCGGCGGATCGGGGGCTTCGCCCGCGCAGGCCGCCCGGGCACCTCCGGGCCTGACGGTACCCTTAGATTTGCCACATGACCCACCTGGACGGTTTCCGGCTCACCCAGTACGCGCGCGGCGGCGGCTGCGCCTGCAAGATCCCGCCCGGCGAGCTCGAGGAAACGATAAAGATGCTCGGGCACGCTGAGCCGGGCGCGGACCTGGTCGTGGGCGTCGAGAACGGCGACGACGGCGCCGTGGTGCGGATCGGCCCGGCCACCGCGGTGATCGTCACCGCCGACTTCTTCACCCCGGTCGTGGACGACGCCTACACCTTCGGGCGGATCGCCGCGACGAACGCGCTTTCGGACATCTACGCGATGGGCGGCGAGCCGCTGGTGGCGGTGAACCTGCTCGGCTGGCCACGCGACAAGCTCCCGGCCGAGCTTGCCGCCGAGGTGCTGCGCGGCGGCCTCGACACCGGCCGCGCCGCGGGCTGCCACGTGGCGGGCGGGCACAGCATCGACGACCCGGAGCCCAAGTACGGCATGGCGGTGACCGGCACCGCGGACCCGGACAGTTTGCTGCGGATCGACGCCGGGAAGCCGGGTCTGCCGCTCAGCCTGACCAAGCCCCTCGGCATCGGCGTGCTCAACGCCTGGCACAAGGCCACGGGCGAGGTCAGCGCCGCGGCGATCGAGGTGATGACGACGCTGAACGCCGACGCCAGCCGGCAGGCCCTCGCCGCCGGGATCGCGTGCGCCACCGACGTGACCGGGTTCGGCCTGCTCGGGCACCTGTTCAAGCTGGCCCGCGCCAGCGGGGTCACCGCCGTGGTGGACCACGCCGCGGTGCCGCTCGTCGAGGGCGCGCGGGCGGCGGCGCAGGCCGGGTACATGCCGGGCGGAAGCCGGCGCAACCTTGACTGGGTGCTCCCGCACACCGACACCGGCGCGGTGGGGGAGGAGGACCTGCTCCTGCTCGCGGACGCGCAGACGTCGGGCGGCCTGCTCGTGGCCGGAGAGCTTCCGGGCGCACCGGTCATCGGGGAACTGATCCCGTCCCGCGACCGCGCGCTCATCATCAGGTAGCGCCGCCGCGCCGGCCCGCTGAGCGGCCGACCCGGTGCGAGGATGACCGTAATGGAGTCTTACGTTGAGCGTCCGCCGATACCGGGACTGGCGGACGCGGTTAGGAGACCGGGTGCCGGCCGTGCTTGCGCAGGCGCACGTCCGCGCTCAACGTCACGAGCCGCTCTTGCTCTGGCCGGTCGTCGCCGACCGGCGCCACCGTGAGGATGAATCCGCCCTGCCCGACGCGGACCCTCTTGACCAGCACCGGATCGGCGGATTCGGGCAGCGCGATCAGGTCGCCTGCGTCGATGTCTCCGGCGATGATCAGATCGTCCACGATGCCGACGATACCGCCCGGCAAGGTGGATTTCAGCGGGCACCCGAACATGGCATGTGCTGCACATGAACGGCAAGCAAAGGCGTCCTGGTGCGGGGCCGGCCTGCGCGAGGGCTCGCCTCGCCCGGGCACCTGCCGTCGCCGGCACCGTGCCTGGCGCGCGGCTGCGTCACGTTTATCATGAAAGGGCAGGCTAGGGCGGACGTGATCGCCAGGACGAGGCCGTCGGGCTTTGTCGGACGTGCCGGCCGGGAGGTGCCCGTGGCGATGGGACCGCAGGATCCCGGCGCCGGCTTGGCGGCCGACGGCGGCCACCTGCGGGCGTCCGACGCGGACCGCGAGCGCGTGATCGATGCCCTGAAGGCCGCGTTCGTGCAGGGCCGGCTGAGCAAGAGCGAACTGGCCAGGCGAGCCGGCCGGGCGCTTGAGTCGAGGACCTATGCCGAGCTGGCCGGTGCCACCGCGGGCATCCCGGCCAGCCCGGCCCGGCGAGCCGCCACTCCGCCGCCACGCCAGCCTGCCGCCCCGGTGCGCGCCAGACCGGTCAACTGGAAGGTCATCGCCTGGGTGGCGGGCGCGATCGTTGTGACACCCGGACTTGCCTTCGCCTTCTTCGCCACGTACTGGGGCAGCTTCTTCATCCTGCTCCTGGTCGGCTTCGTCGCGTCGGGCCTGGTCACGCCCAGAACGCCGGGGGCCGGCCGGCACGTGCTCTGAGCCGGCCGGCTAGCGGGCAGGGCTCAGCTCGAACCCGTGCAGGTTGCCGTTGCTGTCGACGTAGAAGCCGGTGATCACACCGAGGTTGCTGATATCCGCGACGTTGGTGCCCGCGGTGCCGGCCGGGTCCTCGACCGGGGTGAACGTGCCGTGCACCTCGGTGAACCCGTGGAAGTCCTCGCTGGAGTCCAGGTACTCCCCGACGACCACCCCGGCGTCGTTGATCGCCGCGGTCTCCGTGCTGAACGGCGGCGCGACCGGGTCGCTGACCGTGGTGAACGTGCCGACGGGGCCGGCAAACGCGACGGTGTCACCGTTGCTCTCGGTAAAGCTCCCGGTGACCTCCCCGAGGTCGTTGATGTAGCCCACGCTGGTGCCCTGCCCGGGCGCGGTTCCGGCGTTCGGGTCGTTGATCGTGGTGAACCTGCCGTCCCGGTCGATGAACCCGTGCTGCACGCCGCCGGAGTCGAAGTAGAACCCGGCGATCACGCCGAGGTTGTTCATGTTCGCGACGAAAGTCCCTTGCCCGGATGCCGTGCCCGCGCCGGGAGCGTTGATCGTGGTAAAAGCGCCGTCACGGTCGACGAACCCGTGGGCTGCGCCGCTGCCGTCGATGTAATAGCCGACCGCGACCCCGAGGTCGTTCATGACGGTCAGCAGCGTGTCGGCGGCGCCGGGCACGTCGATCGTGGTGAACGTGCCGTCGCGGTCGACGAATCCGTGCTCGTTGCCGCTGCTGTCGATGTAGAACCCGGTCACCACCCCTTCGTCGTTGACGCCGACGGGGACGGTGTCGGCGGCGCCGGGCACGTCGATCGTCGTGTACCGCCCGGGCGCGGCGGCCGCGGACGCCGCGGACGCGGCGGACGCCGCGGACGGCCCCAGCGCCAGCGCCGACGCGGCGCCTGCGATCAGCAACAGTCGATGCGGCCTTCGGCCAGCCGCCCGGCCACGTTTGCGTGTCATGGGCGGTTAGTCTTCCGAGTGGTGGTAGCAAGCCGGTAGCGAACATGTAGCGCTGACTCGGGGCCGATGCCGGGCGGAGGTCGCATGACGCCGAAGCTGGAGTTCTGCCTGCTCGGGCCGTTAGTGGTGCGCCGCGGCGGGGTGGTCGTGCCGGTGCCGCGGGGCAGGCAGCGGGCGGTGCTCGCGGTGTTGCTGCTGAACGCCGGCCGGGTGGTGTCGACGGGCGAGATCGCCGAGACGCTGTGGGGGCACGCGCCGCCGCCGTCGGCCCCGGCGACCGTACGCAACTACGTGAAGCGGCTGCGCCGGACGCTGGGCGACGGCGACCAGGCACGGATCGTCACGCGGCCCCCCGGGTACGTGATCCGCGTGGACCCCGGGGAGCTGGATGCGGCCCGGTTCGAAGCGCTGCTCGACGGCGCGCGCACCGCCGCGCGCGGCGGCTCCTTGGAGGCCGCCGCCGGCCGGGCCCGGGAGGCGCTGGGCCTGTGGCGCGGCGAGCCGCTTGCCGACGTGGAGTCGCAGGCGCTGGCGTTGGGCGAGGTTCCCCGGCTGGCCGAGCTGCGGCTGCAGGCGGCCGAGTTGCGGATCGACGCCGAGCTGCGCCTGGGCCGTCACGGCGCGGTCATCGCCGAGCTCGAACGCCTGGCCGCGGCCCACCCGCTGCGCGAGCACCTGCATGCCCTGCTGATGCTTGCCCTGTACCGCGAAGGCCGCCGGGCCGAGGCGCTGGCCGCCTATCAGCGGGCGCGGCGGGTGCTCGTGGACGAGCTCGGCGCCGAGCCGGGAGCCGAACTACGCGAGCTGCACCGGCAGATCCTCACCGCCGGCCCGGGGCTGGCTGGCCCGCGGGCCGGGCTGCCGCCGGGCCGCGCCAGGACGGCGGGCGACGGGCCGGGACCGGTGGTGCCGCGGGAGCTGCCGGGCCCGGTGCCGCAGTTCGCGGGCCGGGCAGCCGAGCTCGCGGAGCTGACCGGGATGCTGGAGCGGGCCGGCGCACAGCGGCCGCGGACCATGGTGATCTCGGCGATCGCCGGGATGGCCGGGGTGGGCAAGACGGCGCTGGCGACGCAGTGGGCGCACCAGGTGGCCGACCGGTTCCCCGACGGGCAGCTGCACGTGAACCTGCGCGGCTACGACCCTGGCCAGCCGGTGCCGGCCGCCGACGCTCTGGCCGGATTCCTGCGCAGCCTGGGCGTGGCCGAGCAGGATATCCCGGCGCGGACCGCGGACCGCGCGGCGCGGTACCGGAGTCTGCTGGCGGGCCGGCGGATGCTGATCGTGATCGACAACGCCGGGGATGCGGAGCAGGTCCGGCCGCTTCTGCCCGGGAACCCGTCGTGTGTGGCGGTGGTGACCAGCCGCGATGCGCTGGCCGGACTTGTGGCCAGGGACGGTGCCCGCCGGCTGGACCTGGGCCTGCTGCCGCCGGGCGAGGCGGTGGGTTTGCTGCGGGCGCTCATCGGCGAGCGGGTGGATGCCGAGCCCGAGGCGACCGCGGCGCTGGCCAGACACTGCGCCCGGCTGCCGCTGGCGCTGCGGGTGGCCGCCGAGCGCGCCGCCGCCTCGCCTGGCCTGTCGCTGGCCGGCCTCGCGTCGGAGCTGGCCGATCAGCGGGAGCGGCTGGACCTGCTGGACGCTGCGGGGGACCGGCTGACCGCGGTCCGGGCCGTCTTCTCCTGGTCGGTCCGCCACCTCGACGACACGGCCGCACGCGCCTTCCGGCTGCTTGGGCTGCACCCCGGCGCCGACGTCGATGCCTATGCCGTCGCCGCGCTCACCGAGACTACGCTCCGGCAGGCTCGCGGGCTGCTCGACCGGCTGGCCCGCGCCCACCTGATCCAGCCCGCCGGTACGGGCCGTTACCGCATGCACGACCTGCTCCGCGCCTACGCCGCCGATCAGGCCGCCGGCTCCGGCAGCGAGCCGGAGCGGGCGGCGGCGCTGACCCGCCTGTTCGACCATTACCTGGCCACCGCCGCCGCGGCGGCCGCCGCGTTGTTCCCCGCCGACCCCGACCAGCCGGCGCTGCCCAGGCCCGCCGGGCCCGTGCCGCCGGTCACCAGCCCTGCCGCGGCGCTGGCCTGGCTGGACGCGCAGCGGGCAACGCTTGTCGCGGTCGCCGCGCATGCCGCCGACCACGGATGGCCCGGCCACGCCATCGGCCTGGCCGCCACCATCTTCCGTTACCTGGATGTCGGCCACTTCACCGACGCCGCCGCGATGCACGATCACGCCCGCCGCGCCGCCGCGCGGGCCGGCGACCGGGCCGCCGAAGCGGCGGCGCTGACGATGCTCGGTGCCGCCGACGCTGCCCGGGGCCGGCTGCACCAGGCCAGCGGCCACCTCGAGCAGGCCCTGGCCCTTTGCCGCGCAGACGGTGACCGGATCGGCGAGGCACGCGCACTCGGCAACCTGGGCATGGCCGACTACTGCCACGGTCGTTACCAGCAATCGGCCCGGCGCCACCTGACGGCGCTGGCCATCTACCTGGAGGCCGGCGATCGCGCCGGCGAGGCCCGCGAGTTGCACCGTCTCGCGATACTTGACCTGCGGCAGGGCCGTTACGAGCAGGCCGCCGGGCGCCTGCGGCGGTCGCTGGCGCTGTTCCGCGACGCCGGCCTGCGCTCGGGCGAGGCCCATGTCCTGCGCAACCTCGGCGAACTCGAGCTGCGGCAGGGCCGTTACGCGCAGGCCGCCGGCCATCTGCAGCGGTCTGCGGGCCTCGGCCGCGAGACCGGCAGCCGGCTGTGCCAGGCCCAGGCCCTGGCCTGCCTGGGCCTTTCCGAGCTGCGGCAGGGCCACCGCCGGCAGGCCATCGGCCATCTGCGGCAGTCGCTGGCGCTGCACAGCCAGGCCGGCAATCCCTCCGGTCAGGCCGAGGCGCTCAACGGCCTCGGCGAAGCGTTGCTCGCGGCGAGCCAGGTCGCCCAGGCCAGGGCCCGGCACGCCGCCGCTCTGGCCCTGGCGATCCAGTGCGGTGATCGGAGCGAACAGGCGCGAGCCCATACTGGACTGGCCAGCGCCCGCAACGCCACCGGCGACGGCCGCCGGCAAGCCCTCGCCCCCAACTGACCCGCAAGCAGACCGGCCGGCGTGGAGTTTGTCCTGGTGCATGGCACCACGCAGGGCCCGGCCGGGTGGGCCCGGCTGGCCGAGGCGCTGCGACGCCGCGGTCACACCGTCACGCCGGTCGACCTGCCGCCCGGCCAGGCCGCGTGGAGTGTCGGTGACTACGCCGCCGAAGCCGCCGCCCAGGCCGGCCAGCCCGCCGGCCGCCGGGTCGTGGTCGGCCATTCCGGGGCAGGGGTGCTGCTGCCCGCCATCGCCGAGGCCACCGGTTCCGCGGCCGCGGTCTGGCTCGCCGCTTACATCCCGGACCTGGCAGGCGGGCAGAGCATGGCCGGCGGGCCGGGGCTAGGGTCTTCCCGTGTGCTCCTCGCGTCCGGCAGACTTCGAGGGGGTCGACGGTCCGGAGGTGGTCGGCGGTGAGCCTGTGCCCGCTGGCGGGGTGCCGGTGAGCGGCGCGCCGTCGGGCACGGTGACGCTGCTGTTCACCGACGTGGAAGGCTCGACCCGGCTGTGGGACGCCGAGCGGGATGCGATGGCCGCCGCGCTGCGCCGCCACGACGAGATCCTGCGAGCCGCGATCGAGCAGGCCGGCGGCTACGTGTTCAAGACCGTGGGCGACTCGTTCTGCGCGGCGTTCTCCGCCGCCCGGGCCGGGCTCGACGCGGCGCTGACCGCGCAGCGGAACCTGGCCGCCGAGGCGTGGCCGACCAGCCGGCCGATCGTGGTGCGGATGGGCCTGCACGCCGGGGTCTGCGAGGAGCGCGACGGGGACTATTTCGGGCCGGCGGTGAACCGGGCCGCGCGGCTGCTGGCGGTCGCCGCCGGCGGCCAGGTGCTGGTGTCCGGGGTGGCGGCGGAGCTGCTGTCCGATGAGATGCCCGACGGCGTGGGCCTGCGGGAGCTCGGGACGCGCCAGCTGAAGGACCTCAGCCGGCCGGAGCGGATCTACCAGGTCGAGGCGGCGTTCCTGGCCGTGCCGGCGGCGGCCCCGGCCGCGGGCCAGCCTGCCCGGCCGGCCGCGCCGCTGGCCTCGCACGCGGACCGGGACCGGGTGGTCGAGGTGCTCAGGACGGCGGCGGGCGACGGCCGGCTCACCGCCGACGAGCTCGACCAGCGGCTGGAGGCCGCGCTCACCGCCCGCACGCTGGCAGACCTCGAGCCGCTGCTCGCCGGCCTGACCGGCGCTGCCGCGGCAGGCGTTCCGGACGTGGCGCGCATCACGTGCGGCTCCGGCTCGGCCAAGCGCGACAGGTCCTGGGTGGTGCCCCGGCGGCTGGAAATCGACCTTGGCAGCGGCTCGGTCCGGCTGGACTTCCGGCAGGCCGTGATCGCCGCGCCGGAGCTGCGGATCGACGCCCGGATCGCCAGCGGCAGCCTGAACCTCATCACCCGGCCCGGCATCGTGGTGGACGCCGACGACCTGACGGTGAGCAGCGGCAGCGTCAAGGTGGTCCCGCCGGCCGGGCCCGGCGCGCAGGTCGAGCTGCGGGTGACGGTCTGCGGCCGGGTCGGCAGCGGCTCGGTCAGCGCCCGGCCCGCCCGCGGCGGCTGGTGGCTGGCGCTCTGGCGGCGGCTGCTGCGCCGGCTGGGCGGCGGCGCCTAAGTGCGCACCGGGCCATCGGCGCGACTCTGCTCCGGGTCGCCGCCGGTGTTCTGCCGGTGCAGTTCGGTTTCGAGCAGGTCCATGGCCTTGAGGAAGGCCTCCTGCTCGCCGGCGGTGAGCTGGTCCAGGACGCGGGCCAGCGGCTGTGCGGCACCGTCGAGCCAGTCGCCGATCAGGGCTGCCTTGCCGGGGATGATCTGGACGATCGTGCGCCGCCGGTCGGCCGGGTCAGGGTGGCGCTCGACCAGGCCCGCCCGGTCAAGTTCGGCGAGCACGCCGCTGACCGTGGGCAGGGTCAGGCCCAGCCGGGAGGCCAGCTCCCCGACGGTGAGCGGGCCGCCGCGGATCTGCTCGAGCGCGGCGACGTGCCGCGGGCTCAGCGGCGCGGGCGCTGGCGCGGCGCGGTCCTGCCAGCGCCGCATTCCCCTGATCACCCGGGGAAACAGTTGCATCAGGCGCAGGCACAGCACCGAGTGCTCGGAACCGCCCGCCGCGTCTGCCATGGTCTCGCCTTCCAGGTGCGCCGTCTCAGATTGACACCCGAGCCCAAGTCTATATGCTTTTGCTATAAAAACTATTCTGTTCCACGAACGAAATATACGGAGGACGCCATGACGCCGCGGGAACAGCTGCCCGCCCCAGCGCTGCAG
>Ga0335073_10003682_pt1 | contig 21383 bp, 16 predicted proteins | sample Lox_Sample_22_FD_207093 | JGI IMG/M metagenome (GOLD analysis project Ga0335073, IMG submission 207093) | Soil microbial communities from Loxahatchee National Wildlife Refuge, Florida, United States - Lox_Sample_2.2 | ecosystem: Environmental > Terrestrial > Soil > Wetlands | place: USA...
GGAACGTCAGCAGCCGGACCGCGACGACGGCCCGGGCCTCGGGTTCGGACAGCCAGGGCGGGCCGCCCGTGGCCCGCGCCAGCAGCAGGTTGCGCTGGTGCGACCGCTGCTGCTGCTCGGTCAGCCGTACCGAGGACAGCGCTCCCATCCCCGTGTTCACGCCGTACACCAGCCGCCCGTCGGCCAGCGCCGCGAGGGCCGCGGTGCGCTGCCGCCCCACGAACGCCAACCGCGACGGATCGATCCGGACCTGACACCCGGCGGCCACCGAACGGATCAGCCCGGGATCGGCATCCCCGCCGAAGGTGAGCATCACTACCGGTACCGGAGCATCGTGCCCGCCCCGGCCTCCTCGGCGCGGCGCAGGACGGCCAGGCCGACGGCGAGGTCGAGGATGGCCAGGCCGCGGTGCCACAACAGGATCCGCTCGTCGTCGCGTTCCCGGCCGGGCCGTGCGCCGGTGACGACCTGGCCCAGCTCGGCGTGCAGCGACGCGGCCGAGAGCCGGCCGGTGTCCACGTGCGGCCGCAGCGCGCCGAAGCGTCCCGACTGCGCCTCGCGCCAGTCGTCCACCACCACCTTGTCCATCACGTCGAGCAGGTCCAGCTCCACGGCGCTGACCGTGCCGTAGGGGACGACGAAGGCGCCGGGCTTGACCCAGGCGGTGCGCAGCAGCGGCTCGGGCGTGCTCAGCCGCGACGCCTCGACCAGGATGTCGGCGCCTTCGAACACCTCCTCCGCGGAGGCGGTCACGAGGACCGGGGTGTCGGTGACCGCGGCCAGCTCCCGGGCGAAGGCCTCCCGGGACTCGGGCCGCCGGCTGGTGATCCGGATCTCGTCCAGGTCGAACAGCTCGTCCAGCAGCACGACGTTCCAGAACGCGGTGCCGCGCGCGCCGACGTGCCCGAGGACCCGCGCGTCCGGCCGGGCCAGGTAGCGGGCGCCGACGGCGGTCATGGCCCCGGTCCGGCACGCGGTGATCAAGGTAGCGTCCATGATCGCCAGCGGGGAGCCCGTCCGCGGGTCGTACAGGGTCAGCAGCCCGAGCTCGCTGGGCAGCCCGGCGGCATAGTTCGACACGAAGTCGCCGACCACCTTGACGCCGCTGATCCCGGGCGCCGCGGCCGAAGGCCCAGGCAAATTCGGCACCGACAGGTGGCCGCGGAGCACGTTGAAGTGCCCGGCGCCGTCGTTGTCCGGAACCAGGTGCACCCTCGGCTCCACGACCACGCGCCCCTCGCCATGCGCCCGCACGGCCTCCTGCACCGCCGCGACAATCTCCACGTTCGTCAGCCCGAGGGAGTCGATGTCCGGCCCGGACAGGAAGCGCAGCCACAACTGGTTCACGTCCACCCCAGCAAGTTAGCCTTGACCGAACGCCAGCCGCTGATCCAGGGGGCCTTCGTGACCTTCCGTGTCCACGTCAATCCGGATAAGTGCCAGGGTCATAACCGCTGCTATAGCGTGTCTCCCGAGCTGTTCGACCTGGACGAGCTGGGCATGTCGAACGAAGTCGGCGAAGGACTGGTGCCCGCGAACCTGGTCGGAGCGGCCCGCCTGGCCGTGGCCAACTGCCCCGAGCACGCGATCTCTCTCATCCAGGCAGAGGGGGAGTCGTGACCAACCGCCATCCGCCGGTCGGGGACTTCGCCAGCGACTTCGATCACACCGACCCGGCGTGGGTCGCCGACCCGTTCCCGATCTGGGCCGACCTGCGCCAGCGGTGCCCGGTCGCGCACAGCGACCGGTACGGCGGGGCGTGGCTGCCCGTCACCCACGATCTGGTCTCGGAGGTGGCCTACGACCACGAGCACTTCACCTCCCGCTCGGTCGTGGTCAGTAACCGGCGGCCCGGTCCCGACGACCTACCGGCGCCCATCGGGGTATCCCCGCCGATTAGCTCCGACCCGCCGTACCACGGCCTGGTGCGGCGGATGCTGCTGCCCGCGTTCACCCCCAAGCCGGTCGCCGCCCTCGAGCCGTTCACCCGGGACCTGTGCCGGGAACTGCTGACAGCGACCGAGGGCCGGCCGAGCTTCGACGCGGCGCTCGAGTACGCCCGGCACATCCCGGTGCGGGTCATCGTGAAGTTCCTCGGCTTCCCGCAGGAGGACGCCGACATGTTCCGGAGCATCATCCGGCTGGTCCTCGAGGAGGTCGATCTTCCCCCGACCGAGCGGGAGGAACGCTTCACCGCGGTCGACGCGTACATGGACGCGCAGATCGAGGACCATCGCGCCCACCCCCGGGACGACCTCACCTCCTTCCTCATCGACGCCGAGATCGGCGGCCGCAAGCTTCCGGTCGAGCAGATCCGCGGCACCATGGTGCTGCTCATGGTGGCCGGGATCGACACCACCTGGTCGGCCATCGGCGCCTCCCTGTGGCATCTGGCCCAGCACCCGCAGGACCGCCGCCGTCTGGCTGCCGACCCGGAGCTGATGGACACCGCCCTGGAGGAACTCCTGCGCGCCTACGCGCCGGTCACGATGGCCCGGCTGGTGGCCCAGGACTTCGACTTCCACGGCCACCCGTTCAAGGAGGGCGACTGGCTGCTGCTGCCCTTCCCGGCGGCCAACCGGGACCCGGCCGCCTTCGCGAACCCCGAGCAGGTACAGCTTGACCGGGCCAGGAACCGGCACGCGGCGTTCGGGCTGGGCCGGCATCGCTGCCTGGGTTCCAACCTGGCCCGGATGGAGCTCCGGGTTGCCCTGCAGGAGTGGCTGGCCCGCTATCCGGACTTCGAGCTGGCCGACCCGGCCGCCGTCACCTGGTCCGCCGGGCAGGTCCGCGGGCCGCGTACGCTCCCGGTCACGATCACCGGAAACGGCCGCTGACACCACGGCCCGTTCGGAGAAAATACAACCCGAGCGGCCGGTCACCTGACGGGCCTGGGCCTTGCGGCGCCACCGCGACCTGGCATGCTGGTCCCGTGACCGATCAGCCACCGCCGGGCCGCCTCGCGCGGCTGTGGAAGTACGCCGACATGCGGAACATCCCGCTGCGGACCATCGTGGTCACGGTCGCGGTGGTGGCCCTCACCTACCTGACCGGGCAGCTGATCTACCGGCTGCGGACCATCACCCTGCTGATCGTCGTGGCGGGCTTCGTCGCGCTGCTGCTCAACCCGGTCGTGGTCCTGCTGCAGCGACGGATCCCGCGCCGGGGACTGGCCGTGACGGTCGTCACCCTGGTGGCCCTGGTGATCTTCGCCGTCCTGCTCTACGCATTCGGCAATCCGCTGGTCACCGGGACCACCCACCTGGCCAACAAGCTGCCGAGCTACGTCGCCAGCGCGGAGTCGGGCAAGGGCTGGATCGGCCACCTCGCGACCAAGTACCACGTCCAGGCCTGGGTGCAGAAGAACGCACCCAAGCTGGTCACGTACGCCGAGTCGCTCAGCAAACCGGTCCTGACCGTCGGCAAGGGCGCCATCTCCCTGCTGATCGAGCTGTTCACGATCTTCGTGCTGGTCCTGCTCCTGCTGCTCGAGGCGCCCAAGATGCGTGTCTGGCTCCTGGGCCAGATGCGGCCGGAGCGCGCGGCCACCGTCACCCGGATAGGGTCAGAGGTCAGCAAGAGCGTCGCCGGGTACATGCTGGGGAACGTGGCCACCTCGCTCATCGCGGGGACCGTGGTGTTCGTGACGCTGATGATCCTCGGTGTGCCGTTCCCGCTCCTGTGGGGACTGTGGGTCGCCCTGGTGGACTTCCTGCCCATGATCGGCGGAGCGCTGGCCGGCATCCCCACCGTGCTGTTCGCGCTCTTCAGCCAGGGCTTCACGGCGGGGGTCGTCACCCTGGTCGTGTTCCTGGCCTACACCCAGACCGAAAACCACATCCTGAATCCCGTGATCATGAGCCGGACGGTGAAGATCAACCCGCTGCTCGTCCTGCTCTCGGTGCTGGTCGGCGCCGAGCTGGGCAACCTGGTCGGCGGGCTGTTCGGCGGCTTCGTCGCGGCGCTGCTTTCCATCCCCGCGGCGGGAGCCCTGCAGGTTCTGGTCCGCGAGCTCTGGCAGGCCACCGCGCCCAAGGCCCCGGTGGACGGCACCCCGGAGCCGGCCAGCGAGCTCTTCCCCGTCGTGCCGGAGGCGCGGGACCATGACGATAAGCCCGTAACGTAACAGGAGGGGTCATGCCCGAGCGGTCAGTACTGGGAATCGTGCTCGCGGGCGGCGCGGGCACGCGCCTGAGCCCGCTGACGGCGGACCGGGCCAAGCCGGCGGTGCCGTTCGGCGGGCTGTACCGGCTGATCGATTTCGCCTTGTCCAACCTGGCCAACGCCAGCATCCGCAAGATCTGCGTGCTGACCCAGTACAAGAGCCACAGCCTGGACCGCCACATCTCCACCACGTGGCGGATGAGCTCCCTGCTCGGCAACTACGTGACGCCTGTCCCGGCCCAGCAGCGGCTCGGCCCGCACTGGTACACCGGCTCGGCCGACGCCATCTTCCAGTCGATGAACCTGATCAACGACGAGCAGCCGGACATCGTGATCGTCTTCGGCGCGGACCACGTGTACCGGATGGATCCCCAGCAGATGATCGACCACCACGTGGCGCACGGGGCCGGGGTCACGGTAGCGGCGATACCCGTCCCGCGGGCCGAAGCCTCGGCGTTCGGCATCATCGCCGTGGGCGCGGACGGCCGGACCATCGACGCGTTCCTGGAGAAGCCCGCCGACCCGCCGCCCATGCCGGGCTACCCGGACATGAGCTACTCGTCCATGGGCAACTACGTGTTCGACACCGACGTGCTGGTCGACGCGCTGCGCAAGGACGCCGACGACGACTCGAGCCGGCACGACATCGGCGGCAACATCATCCCCAACCTGGTGCGCAACGGCTCGGCGCAGGCGTACGACTTCAGCCTGAACCAGGTTCCGGGGGCCAGCTCGCGCGACGCGGGCTACTGGCGTGACGTCGGCACGCTGGACTCGTACTTCGACGCCCATATGGACCTGTGCGCGGTGGAGCCGATCTTCAACCTGTACAACGAGAAGTGGCCGATCCTGACCCACGTGCCGTCGCTGCCGCCGGCCAAGTTCGTGCACGAGTCGGGCGACCGGGTCGGGCGGGCGGTGGACAGCCTGGTCAGCCCGGGCGTGGTGATCTCCGGCGGCCTGGTCCGCCAGGCCGTGCTCTCGCCCGGGGTGCGGGTGAACAGCTGGGCCACCGTCGAGCGGGCGGTGCTGCTGCACAACACCAAGATCGGCCGGTACGCCGTGGTCCGGGACGCGATCATCGACAAGAACGTCACGGTGCCGGAATGGGCCCAGGTCGGCGTGGACAAGGAACGGGACCGGGCCCGGGGCTTCGTGGTGTCGTCCGAAGGCATCACCGTGGTGGGCAAGGGCCAGGAGGTCGTCCCGTGACGGATCTGCCCAGTGCTTCCCCGAGCGCGCGCGTCGGACCAGCCGCCGCGCGGCCGCTGCGTGTGGCCATGCTGACCCGCGAATACCCGCCGGACGTGTACGGCGGCGCGGGCGTGCACGTCACCTACCTGGCCCGCGCGCTGGCCCCGCTGGTGGACCTGACCGTGCACTGCATGGGCGAGGACCGGCCCGGCGCCGTCGCCCACCGGCCGTGGGACCTGCTGGCCGACGCCAACTCCGCGCTCCAGGTGATCTCCACCGACCTGTCCATGACCGCCGCCGTGGGTCACGCGCAGCTGGTCCACTCGCACACCTGGTACGCCAACCTGGGCGGGCACCTGGCGGCCCTGCTGTACGGCATCCCGCACGTCATGACCATGCATTCCCTCGAGGCGCTGCGGCCGTGGAAGGCCGAGCAGCTCGGCGGGGGGTACCAGCTCTCCACCTGGTGCGAGCGGGTCTCGGCGGCCTCGGCCGCCGCGGTGGTGGCCGTGTCGGACGGCATGCGCGCCGACATCACCGCGGCTTACCCCGAAGTTTCGGCCGAACGAATCCGGGTTATCCGCAACGGGATAGACACCACGGAGTACCACCCGGATCCGAACACCGACGTGCTCGAGCGGTACGGCATCGACACCCGCCGCCCCTACGTGATCTTCGTCGGGCGGATCACCCGGCAGAAAGGCGTGCCGGTGCTGCTCCGTGCGGCGTCCTGGCTGGTTCCGCAGGCGCAGCTGGTGCTGTGCGCGGGCCAGCCCGACACGCCAGAGCTGGAGGCCGAGGTGACCGGCCTGGTGGAGGGCCTGCGCGCCACTCGTTCCGGGGTGGTGTGGATCCCGGAGATGCTGCCCAAGCGTGAGGTGATCCAGCTGCTCACCCACGCCACGGTGTTCGCCATCCCGTCCGTCTACGAGCCGCTCGGCATCGTCAACCTGGAGGCAATGGCGTGCGGGACCGCGGTCGCGGGGTCCCGGACCGGCGGGATTCCCGAGGTCGTGGCCGACGGCGAGACCGGCCTGCTGGTGCCGCCGGGGGAGCCGGAACCGCTGGCCGAGGCCCTCAACACGCTGATCCTTGACCCCGGCCGGGCTGCGGCGATGGGCCGGGCGGGCCGTAAGCGCGCGGTCGCCGAGTTCGGCTGGGACGCCATCGCGGCCCAGACCGCCGCCCTCTACGCGGAGCTGGTCACCGGGGCATAAATCACCGTTCCGGGTACGCTGCCGGCGCGGCTGGTGTAAACCGTTACCTATTCTTTCGCGTCCTGCACTGGGGAGCATGGGACATAAACAACGTAGAGAGGCAGTTGATGATGCGGGGAATACGTCGTCTTGTCGTCTGTACGGCAGTGAGTGGCCTGCTCGCCGCCGGGGCGGTCAGCGCGACCATGGAAGTGGCCCACGCCGACAACTTTGCCGCAGCCTGCGAAGGGAACACGGACAACGGATATATCTGCAACCTGGACACGACGGTTTCCTCGGCGTCCTCGATGACCGTGACCGTGGATTCCGGCTCCGCCAGCGAGGACGTCAACGTGCAGTGGACGGTCAGCTGCGCCGGCGGGAACCAGGAGGGCGCCACCGATGACGCCTCGACCCCGCTGAGCGTGCCGCTGGCGCCGCTGCCCGCCGCCGCTACCGACGGCACCTGCAGCGTCAACGTCGGCATTTCCCTGCCGGCCCACGACATCACCCCGAAGATCGACTACAGCGGCGAGCTGGACTACACGCCGGCCGGCTCGACCACGTCGTCTAGCTCTACGGTGAATCCGGTCAAGGGTTTCGGCGGGAAGTGCGTGGACGACAAGGGCAACAGCTCGGCCAACGGGGCCGCGGTGGTGATCTGGTCGTGCAATGGCTCGGACCAGGCGGAGAACTGGAAGTTCAGCAGCAACGAGCTCCAGCACAACGGCAAGTGCCTGAACGACAAGGGCGACGGTGGCAGCGGGAGCAAGCTCATCCTGTACACCTGCAACGGCGGCTCGAACGAGAAGTGGAGCCACTTGTCCAACGGCGAGCTGAAGCTGTCGGCGCACAACGGCCAGTTCTGCGCGAATGACCCGCGGTCCTCGACCAAGAACGGCACCCAGCTGATCGTCTACAAGTGCACGGACAGCGCCAACGAGAAGTGGTCGCTGCCCTAACTCATAGCACCGACGCCGCGAGGCGCCCGCGACTGCGGGTGCCTCGCGGCTTTTGTCCCCAGAAGCTGGTCACCAGGGCATAAATCACCGTTCTGCGGGCGCAGCCCTGTGCCGCGGGTGTAGACCGGTGCCTATTGTTCCGAGTCCTGCACTGGGGAGCAGCGGCTGAAAACAAACTTCAGAGAGGCAGTTGATGATGCGGGGACGAATACGTCGCCTTGTTGTCTGTGGTGCGGTGGCCGGCCTGCTCGCGGCCGGCGCAGCCGGCGTGAGCATGGACCTCGCCCGCGCTGACACCCCGATCACGTCCTGCGACGGGTTCCAGAACGCGACCGCCACCCAGTACAAGTGCACCGTGGCCACGGGAACCGCGACGTCGGTCAGCGACCCATCCTTGATAACCGTAAGCGTGAGTGACGATACCTCTGGCTACACCGAGCCCGTGGTGGTCAACTATTCCGTCACCTGCACGGACACCACCAATGGTGAGTTGACGACGGCGGCCGCCCCCACCGAGCAGACCCCGGTCAGCCTCAACCTCGAGCTGCCGGAGTCCTCCGACGGCACGTGCACCGCGACTGCGACCGTAACCAGCCCGATCACGAGCACGAGCGCGGACCCGGCCTGTCCCACGCCCAGCGGCTCCGTCGGCCCGGCCCCGGCCCCTTCGCCGAGCGCCAGCACCTGTCCGGACGACTTCAGCGCCACCTTGAGCTACACGGCCTCCGCGTCGGCAACCGCGACCGCGACCGCCACCACGAGTTCGGTGCATCAGTCCAAGGGTTACGACGGCAAGTGCCTGGACGACAAGGGCAACAGCTCGGCCAACGGGGCCGCGGTGATCATCTGGTCGTGCAACAGCTCGGACCAGGCGGAAAACTGGAAGTGGACCAGCAACGAGTTCCAGCACAACGGCAAGTGCCTGAACGACAAGGCTGACGGTGGCAGCGGGAGCAAGCTGATCCTGTACACCTGCAACGGCGGCTCGAACGAGAAGTGGAGCCACTTGTCCAACGGCGAGCTGAAGCTGTCGGCGCACAACGGCAAGCTGTGCATGGACGACCCGGCCTACTCGACCAAGAACGGCACCCAGCTGATCGTCTACACGTGCAAGGCCAGCTCCAACCAGAAGTGGTCGCTGCCCTAGCCAGCCGGCCTGTTCATTGATGAAACCCGGGTCTGTACCCGGGTTTCATCATGTCCGGACCCTGGTCTGCGCTGCCGGCCGTGACAAGCGGCGTATGACCAGGGCATGGTTAAAGCAGCCGTCCGGCACCTCGACCGGGAAGGGAGGCCGATGGCAGCGGCACTAGCTGGGCGTCACGCGGACCTCGCCGTCGTCGGGGCATTCCTCCACGAGGCGACGACAGTCGGCGCGGCGCTGATGCTGACCGGCGAGCCGGGCGTGGGCAAGACGGCCCTGCTGGATGCCGCGCAGGCCACGGCGGCGGGCGCGGGTGTCCAGGTCCTGCGGGCGGCCGGCGTGCAGTTCGAGGCGGACGTCGGCTTCTCCGGGCTCAACCAGGTCCTGCTTCCCTTGGCCGAGGAGCTCGCCGGGCTGAGTCCGGTCGACGCCGACGCCCTGAACGTCGCCCTCGGCCTGATGGCCGGGCCGCCCGCAGACCTGCTGGCCGTGGCCAACGCGGCCCTCGCCCTGCTGCGGCAGGCGGCCGCGGTCCGCCCGCTGCTGGTGATCCTCGATGACGTGCGGTGGGTGGACCGAGCCAGTTCCGTCGTCCTCGGATTCGTGGCCCGGCGTCTGTCCGGCTCGCCCGCGGGCTTCTTGGCCGCGGCCCGGACCGGCGCGGCGACGTGCTTCGATGACGGTGGCCTCCCGGAGCACAAGGTGCGACCGCTGGATGACGCGGCGGCGACCAGCCTGATCAGTGCCCGGTTCCCCGACCTTGCCCCCGTCGTGCGCCTGCGCCTCGTGGCCGAGGCGCAGGGAAACCCGCTGGCCCTGCTCGAACTCCCGCTCGCCCTCAGCGGACCGCAACGGCACGCGCTGGCGGCCCTGCCGCGCATCCTGCCGCTCAGCGGGCGTCTCCAGGCGTTGTTCACCTCCCGGGCCGCCGGCCTCCCGGCCCCGACCCGTGAGCTGCTCCTGCTGGCCCTGCTGGAAGGCACCGGTGACCTGACCGTGCTGCAGGCCGCGACCGGGCCGCGGGTGATCGGCGGCCTGGCCCCCGCAGAACAGGCCGGCCTGGTCCAGGTCGAGGAGAGCACCGGCAGGCTGGCCTTCAGCCATCCGCTGATCCGGTCGGCGGTGCTGGAACTATCGGTGAGCGAGGATATGCGCCGCGCGCACCGGGTCCTGGCCGCCCACTTCGCAGGTCAGCCCGAACGACAGGCCTGGCACCTGGCCCACGCCACCCTCGGGCCGGACGAAGATGTGGCCGGATTGCTCGAGCAGACGGCACGCGCGAGCATGCGCCGGGGCGACGCCGCTGAGGCGGTGACGGCGCTGCTTCGCGCGGCCCAGCTCAGCCCGCGCGGCGGTGATCGCGGCTCGCTGCTCGCCGAGGCAGCCTGCGTCACCGCAACCGTGACCGGAGACTTGCCCCGAGCCCGCCGGCTGCTCGCCGAGGCGCGTCAGGCCGCGCCGGACCTTGACCGCTCGCTGCATGCCTCGGTGGCGGAGGCCCATCTGCTGCTGAACTCCGACGGCGACATCGACACCGTCCACGGCCGCCTGCTCGACGCGATCAAGAAGAACGCCGAGCCGCACCAGGCTCACGATCCCGCCGTCATGTCCTGGCTGCACACGATGATCGCGGTGTGCTCGTTCGGCGGGCGTGCGGAGCTGTGGCGGCCGTTCGAGGACATCTCTGCGTCGATCAGCCCATGCCTTCCCGCCGACCTGCAGTTGCTCATCCGGACCTACGCCGACCCGGTCCGGTCCGCAGGTCCGGTCCTCGGCCAGCTGGATGCGGCGATCTCGGGTCTGTCCGCCGAAGCGGACCAGTGGCGGGTCTTGATCATCGGCTCGGCGGCGGCTCATACCGATCGGCTGGCCGGCTGCCGTGAGGCTCTGCGGCGGGTGGTCACCGACGGCCGGGCGGGAACAGCCGTCCTTCCCGTGGTCAGTGCGCTGACGCTGCTCGCCCTCGATGCGTTCACCGCGGGCCGGTGGGCCGATGCTCAGCGGCTGGCCGGCGAGTGCCTCGAGGTGGCGCAGGCTCACGGCTATCCGCTGCGGGCCTGGATGGGGCATGGGCTGCAGGCCCTGCTGGCAGCCGCTCGTGGCGACGCCGGCTCGGCCCGGGAACTGACCGGGCAGATGGTCCGCTGGGCTCTCCCGCGCCGGGTCATCCAGGCTCAGCTGGCGGCCCATCACGCCGCTGCGCTGGCCGCGCTGGGCCGCGGTGACTTCGAAGAGGCGTACACCGAGGCGGCCGCGATCAGCCCGCCGGGGACTTTCCGCTCCCACGTCCCGTACGCCCTGCGGGTTCCGATGGACCTGGTGGAGGCCGCCATCCGCACCGGCCGTCGGGACGAAGCGGCCGCTCACGTGGCCGCCATGCACGAGGCCGGGCTGGCCCGGATCTCACCCCGGCTCGCCATGCTGACCCGCGCGTCGGTGGCCCTGACCAGCCCGGCCGACCAGGCCGGCGTGCTGTTCGCGCAGGCGCTCGCCGTACCTGGCGCAGGCCGCTGGCCCTTCGAGCTGGCCCGGGTCCGGCTGGCCTACGGAGAGCACCTGCGCCGGGCCCGGGCCACCGCCGACGCCCGTACCCAGCTCGGCGCCGCCCTTACCGCCTTCGAAGCCCTGGGGGCTGAGCCCTGGGCCATCCGGGCCGGCCACGAACTGAATGCCACCGGGCTGCCCACCGCACGGGCCGACGGCCATCGGCCGGCCGCGCTCACCGCCCAGGAACGCCAGGTTGCGACCCTCGCCGCCGCCGGCCTGACCAACAAGCAGATCGGCGAGCGCCTCTACCTGTCGCACCGCACCGTCGCCGCCCACTTGTACCAGATCTTCCCTAGGCTCGGGATCACCTCCCGGGCCGCGCTGCGCGACGCCCTCGGAGGTAGCCCATGACTGCGGCGGAGAATGCGAGCCCGAGCGTGGTGCTCGTCCACGGCGCCTACGCGGATGGTTCGTCCTGGTCTGAGGTGATAAAACGGCTGCACGGGGCCGGGATCACCGCGACGGCGGTGCAGAACCCGCTGAGCTCGCTGGCCGATGACGTCGCGCACACCCGCCGCGTCCTGGCACTGCAGCCCGGGCCTGTGGTCCTGGTAGCTCATTCGTTCGGCGGGACCGTGATCACCGAGGCTGGGACCCATCCGGCCGTGGCGGCGCTGGTGTATGTCGCCGCCCGGGCCCCCGACGCGGGCGAGGACTACGCGGCCCTGGCCGGGCGGTTCCCGGCGCCGCCGGCCAGCGCCGGACTGGTCTATGCCGACGGGTTCGGAGCCCTGACCGAGGACGCGTTCCTGCACGACTTCGCCAACGGCGTGGAGCCGGACCTGGCCCGCGTCCTTTACGCGGTGCAAGGACGGGTGTCGGACACCTTGTTCCGGGATCGGACCACGGCCGCGGCCTGGCGGTCGCGGCCCGCCTGGTACGCGGTCTCCCGGCAGGACCGCACGATCTCACCCGACCTGCAGCGGCTCATGGCCCGGCGCATGGAGGCGACGACGATCGAGATCGAGGCCGGCCACCTCTCGTTGGTCACTCATCCAGAAGAAGTGACCCAGCTGATCCGCAGCGCCGTTCTCGTGGCAGCATGACGGCATGCAGGTGCTGCGCACGCCCGAGGATCGTTTCGCTGATCTGCCCGGCTTCGGGTACCCCCCGCGGTATGCCGACGTCGGCGGCCTGCGCCTGGCCTACGTGGAGGCCGGGCCGCCAGACGGCGAGCCCGTCTTGCTCCTGCACGGCGAGCCGAGCTGGTCGTTCCTGTACCGCAAGGTCATGCCCGTCCTCGCCGACGCCGGGCTGCGGGTCATCGCAGCCGACCTGGCTGGGTTCGGCCGCTCGGACAAACCCGCCGACATGGCGGATCACACCTACGCGCGCCACGTGGAGTGGATCCGCGCGCTGGCCTTCGACGAGCTTGACCTGCGCGAACTGACCCTGGTCGGGCAGGACTGGGGCGGCCTGATCGGGCTGCGCCTGGTCGCCGAGCATCCGGACCGGTTCGCCCGGGTGGTGGCGGCCAACACCGGCCTGCCCACCGGGGATCAGCCGATGCCCGATGTCTGGCTGCGGTTCCGCGAGATCGTCCGCACGGCGCCGGCGCTGAGCGTCTCCCGGCTGGTGCAGGCTGGCTGCCAGAGCGCGCTAGCCCCGGAGGTACTGGCGGCCTACGAGGCCCCGTTCCCCGACCCGTCGTTCGCCGCCGCGGTACGAGCCATGCCGAACCTGGTACCGACCACCCCGGACGACCCGGCGGCCGAGGCTAACCGGGCCGCGTGGCGGCGGCTGGCCGCCTGGGACAAGCCCTTCCTGGTCGCGTTCAGCGACCGGGACCCGATCACTGGCGCCATGGCACCCATCTTGCAGCGCACGATCCCGGGCGCGGCGGGCATCGACCCCCCGGTCATCTCGGGCGCCGGGCACTTCCTGCAGGAAGACGCGGGCGAACGGCTCGGCACGGTGATCGCCGACTTCATCCAGGCTCATCCGCTCGGGTAGCGCGGCCCAGCACGGCTGGCACTCCTCGCGGTGATGCAGGCAGGATTGTTCGGTCGGATCGAATGATGCCTTAGCGAGTTGCGCCTTTTTCGCCGGCCGACGCCATGCGAACCTGGCGTGGACGCCGGCACCTCGGAGGGGACCCACGGTGGCACTCGTCGGACGAGACCAGGAACTGCGGCTGACCGCGTCGTTCCTGGAGCGGGCCGCCGCCCATGGCGGGACGCTCCTGTTCACCGGCGAGCCCGGCGTGGGCAAGACGGCGCTGCTGGACGCGGCCGAAGAAGCCGCGCTGGCCGCGGGCCTGCAGGTGCTGCGCGCGGCGGGCAGCGAATTCGGGTCCCGGGTGAGTTTCTCCGGGCTGACCCAGCTCCTGCGGCCACTGTGGGCCGACCTGGTGTTGCTGAGCCCGCTGCACCGTCAGGCGCTGGCTGCCGTCGCCGGCGACGCCAGTGAGCCGCCGGACCGGCTCGTCGTGTTCCAGGCCGCGCTCGCGCTGCTCGGCCAGGCGGCGAGCCAGGTTCCGCTGCTGGCGATCGTTGATGACCTGCAATGGCTGGACCGGTCAAGTGCGAGCGCATTCGGTTTCGTGGCCCGCCGCCTGGCGGGCCTGCGGGCCGGCTTCCTGGGCGTATCCCGGCCCGGCCTGGAAAGCTTTGCCGAGCGCGCGGGCCTGCCCGAGCACGAGCTACGGCCGCTGGACGCCGCCTCGGCGGCCAGCCTGCTCGATGCGCGCTTCCCCGGCCTGGCTCCGCCGGTCAGGCGGCGGCTGCTGGCCGAGGCTCAGGGCAACCCCCTGGCCCTGCTCGAGCTGCCCGCATTGCTCAGCGGCAGGCAACGGGCCGCGCTGGCGCCGTTGCCTGCCGTCCTGCCGCTCGGCGGCCGGCTGCAGGCACTGTTCGCATCCCAGGTCGCGGCCCTGCCCGCCCGGGCCCGCCGGCTGCTGCTGTTCGCCGCCCTGGACGGCACCGGCGACCTGCACGTCTTGCATGCCGCCGGGGACGGCTGGACCGACGATCTGGCCCGGGGGGAACAGGCGCGGCTGGCGCACGTGGACGACGCGACCGGCCGGCTGGCGTTCCGGCATCCGTTGATCCGGTCCGCCGTCGTCGAGCTCGCGACCGATTCCGAACGCCGGCAGGCTCACCTGAGCCTGGCCGCGCGGCTCTCCGATCAGCCTGCCCGCCGCGCCTGGCATCTCGGCGAGGCTGCCGTCGGGCCCGACGGGGAAGTCGCGGTCCTGCTCGAGGAGACGGCGACCCAGGTCCTGCGGCGCGGCGATGCCGTCGGCGCCGTCACCGCGTTGCTCCGCGCGGCCGAGCTGAGCCCGGCCCGGCCGGACCGGAGCCGCCTGCTGGCCCGCGCCGCCCTGATCGGAGCCTCCGTCACCATGGAGGTCGGCGCCGTCTCGCCGCTACTGGCGGACGCACGCCAGGCCGGGCCGGAATCCGGGGCATCGCTGCTCACCGCGGCCACCGCCGCTTTCATCCTGCTGAACGGGGATGGCGATGTCATCACCGCCCATCGCCTGCTGACCCAGGCCATCGAGGGCGCCTTGACCAGCCCCGCCCCTCCCGCCGGGCTCTTCGAGGCGATCTCGACGCTGTTCATGCTGAGCGTGTTCGCCGGGCAAGCCGAAGCGTGGGCCCCGTTTCACGCCGCGGTCCGCGCTTTCGCGGCCGACCTTCCGGCCGAGCTGTTCCTGCTCGACCAGGCGTACGCCGACCCGGTCCGTACCGCGGCGGCGGTGCTGCCCCAGATCGACGCGGCCATCGCGAGCCTGCGCAGCGAGACCGATCACCTGCGCATCTTGATGATCAGCACGACCGCCTGCTTCACCGACCGGCAGCCCGGCTGTCGTGAGGCACTGTGGCGGGTAGTGCGCGAAGTCCGTCAGGCCAGCGCGGTCACTCCGCTCATCACCGCCCTGGAGCATCTCAGCCTCGACAGCTGGATGACCGGCCAGTGGGACCAGGCGCAAGAACAGGCGGACGAATGCCTCGAGCTCTGCCGGGCCCATGGCTACCTGCTGCAAGCCTGGACCCTCTGCTATCGCCAGGCCCTGCTGGCCGCCGCTCGCGGCGCATTCGACGTGGCGGACGCACTGACGGCCGAGATGGCCGAATGGGCCGCGCCCCGTCGGGTCGCCCAGGCCGAACTGGCCGCCCATCATGTCCGCTCGGTCGCGGCGCTGGGACGGGGTGACTTTGCCGAGGCCTACCGGCACGCGGCGGCGATAAGCCCGGCCGGGATTCTGGCCTCCCACGCCGGATGCGCTCTGTGGGTCCTGCTGGACCTGGTCGAGGCCGCGGTGCGGACCGGCTGCCACGCCGAAGCCGCCGCGCACGTCGAGGCCATGCGCGAAGCAAATCTCGTGGCCATCTCACCCCGCCTGGCCCTGACCGTGGCCGCGGCGAGCGCCCTCACCGCGCCCGCGGGCCGGGCCCGCGGCTGGTTCGAGACGGCGCTGGCCGTCCCCGGTGCCGATCAGTGGCCCTTCGACCTGGCCCGGGTGCGGCTCCTCTACGGCGAGTGGCTGCGCCGGGAACGCTCGCCGGCGGCCCGGGCTCAGCTCAGTACCGCCCTGAAGACGTTCCAGCAGCTCGGCGCGCTGCCCTGGCAGACCAGAGCCGGAAACGAGCTGCGGGCCGCCGGCCTGGCGGCCCTGGCCGGCGATCCGGAGTTGCCTGGGCGGAGGCCCGCCGACGGTCAGCTGACGCCGCTGGACCGGCAGATCGCCGAGCTCGCCGCCACCGGGCTGACCAACAAGCAGATCGGCGAACGACTCTACCTCTCCCACCGGACGGTGGCCGCTCACCTGTACCAGATCTTCCCGCGGCTCGGCATCACCTCCCGCGCCGCCCTCCGCGATGCCCTGGCGAGCCCGGACGATGCCGGGTTACGGGCCTGCCGCACCGCGCCATAGTCATTTGACTGATGACGCGCCACGAGCCAGATTCCACACTAGAACGATCTATGTCATAGCCAGAGCGGGAGCACACCATGAGCGTCAGCACGAGCGTCGGCGCCGGCGCGCGGTCGAAAGGCCTGGTCCTGACCGCGATGATCTTCGCGGTCGCGATGACCTTCATCGACCAGACGATCGTCTCGATTGCCGCGCCGACGATCCAGCATGATCTGGGTTTGTCCAGCAGCGGGATGCAATGGGCGATCAATGCCTACCTGCTGACCTTGGCGGCCCTGTTCGCGTTCGGCGGCCGGCTGGGGGACATCGCGGGGCACCGCCGGATGGTGGTGCTCGGGGTGATCATCTTCGCGGGCGCCTCGGCGCTGTGCGGCGCGACGCCCCAGGGAGCTGTGGCCGAGGCGTGGCTGGTGGCGTTCCGGGCGGTGCAGGGCCTGGGCGGGGCGATCATGTTCCCGGCGGCGATCGCGATCGTGGTCGAGACCTTCGACCTGCACTCCCGCGGCCGGGCGCTGGCGTTGTTCTTCGGCATCGCCGGCGGGCTGACCGCGATCGGCCCGATCGCAGGCGGCTACCTGATCGAGTGGACCTGGCGGGCCATCTTCTGGATCAACATCCCCGTCGCCTTGATCGCGCTGGCGCTGATCGCGATCTCCAAGCCGGCCAACGAGGCCCGCCCGGCGCCGATGGACTACCGGGGCCTGGCCCTGATCATCGGCGGGGTGGGGCTGTCCGTGTTCGGGTTCCAGCAGTCGGCCCTGTGGGGCTGGGGCGACCCGGCCATCGAGGTCAGCATCGCCGCGGGCGTGGTCCTGCTGATCGTGTTCGCCGCCGTCGAGCTCCGGACCGCCTCGCCGCTGATGAACGTGCGGATCTTCGGTAACCAGGCGTTCTTGGTGGAGAACATCATCTTGTTCATCGCCATGATGGCGTTCATCCCGGTGTTCTTCTTCGCCGCCATCTACGGGCAGATCGCCCTGGCCGAAAAGGCCACGACCTCCAGCCTGCTCATCTTGTACTTCTTCTTGGGCTTCGTGGTCTGCGCGCAGATCGGCGGGCGGCTGCTGGACCGGACCGGGGCCAAGCGGCCGGTCGTGCTCGGCTGCGCCCTGGCCGCGGTCGGGTTCGGGCTGTGGGCCGGCAAGGCCACTGACCTGCACGTCGGGGGCCAGGTCATCTACATCATCATGGCCGGGGCCGGGATGGGGCTGATGTTGGGGCAGGCCAACACCGACGCGATCAACCGGGCCTCCCGGTACTCCTACGGCGAGGCCACCGGCATCACCCAGACCGTCCGCAACTACGGCGCCAGCCTCGGCTTCGCCATCTTGGGCACGCTCTTGATCACCCAGTTCCGGTCCGCCATCACCACCTCCCTGACCAGCCGCGGCCTGCCCGGGCCCGCCGCCGCCGCGCAGGCGGCCAAGATCGCCCAGCTGCAAGGAGGCAACAGCAACCCCGCCGCCATCCCGCAGTTCATCCGCGCTGACTTCGCCGGCGCCACCCGCGACGTGCTCTACGGCATGTGCGTCATCATGGCCGTCGCCGCCCTGGTCGCCCTGCGCGGCCTCAAGCGCGGCGTCCAGGAAGACACTGAGGAAACCGTGAGCGATCGCGGCGACCAGTTTCCCGGTGACGAGACCGACGCCGCCTACCCGACGTTCCGCTAGGGCGGTCTAGGCCAGCGGGTCGGCCACCACCTCGAGCGGCCCGGTCGCGTCATTCAGCGTCTCGTCCAGCGGCTCGGGTGCCTTGGGCAGGACCTGCTCCAGGTAGTCCTGGGTGGCCGCGGTGGTGCCGATGTCATGGCCCGCGGCCTCGGACATGTACCAGCGGTGCTCGAGGATCTCGTGGAAGATCTCCGCCGGAGGCAGCCGTCCGCGGAGCTCCTCCGGGATCGAGGCGATCACCGGGTCGTAGATCTCCTCCAGCCAGCGGTTGGCCGCCACGATCTCGGAGACCGGGTGACCCTCCTTCTGCTCCAGGTAGGCGCGGAAGCTGGCGATGTCGTTGAGCAGCCTGCGGGCCTGATTCTCCCCGGCGTCGATCCCGGTCTTCAGGAAGAGCTGCCGGGCGAAGTGCCCGGATTCCGCGACCCGGGTGCGCAGCCGCAGCTTGTTGCCCTCCGGGGTGGGGATGAGCTCCACCTCATCGGCGTCGAAGCCGAGCTTGTTGAGCCGGTGCAGCCGCTCCGCGATCCGGCGTCGCTGATCGGCGGGGTTGAGGATCTCCTCGCGGGTCAGCTCTTCCCACAGGGACTGGTAGCGACGGGCCAGCTCGTCGGCGATCTCGAACGGGTCGATGTCCTCGGCCAGCAGCCCGCCGGCCTGCAGGTCGAGCAGCTCGCCGGCCACCCGTTCGGTGGCCAGCTCGATGTCATACCTGCGCTGCCCGTCGGACAGCGTCGCGTGGTGCTCGCTGGTCTCGGCGTCGACCAGGTACGCCTCCAGCGTGCCGGCGTCGTGCCGGAACAGCGTGTTGGACAGCGAGCAGTCGCCCCAGAAGAACCCGGACAGGTGCAGCCGGACCAGGAGCTCGACCAGGGCGTCCAGCAATCCGTCGATGGGCTGGATGCCGCGCGGATGGGAGAAGACCGCGCGGTACGTCGCGGCGTAGGTGAGGAACTTGGTGACCAGGATCGCGTCGGCATCCGGGTGGACCGGGTCCCGGTCGACCGCGATCCCGACCGCCTCCACGGCGGGGATGTTCAGGTCGGCCATCGTCCGCAGCAGCCGGTACTCCCGCCGGGCCAGCCGCTCGCTCAGCTCCTTCAGCGCGTACAGCGTGCCGTCGTCATAGGCGAACCGGACCACGTGCCGCGAGATGCCCCGCTGCCGGATCTCGACCAGCCGCTCGTCCTGCCACGCGGCCAGCGGTACGGACCAGGGCAGCGTCAGCAGCCCGGCCGCATGGTCGGCGGGTGGAGTGAAGACGAACCGCACGTATACAGTCTCTCCCACCGGGAGTTGCGCTAGTCGAGCTGGGCCGCGGACATGTTCGCGCCGCTGATCACGACCGCGACGTGCTCGCCCCGCGCAGGCTTGTAGACGCCAGCCAGCAGGGCCGCGATCCCGACCGAGGCAGCGGGCTCGGCGGCGATCCGGAACGCCTGCCACAGGGCCCGCTGCGCGGCCAGGATCGACGCGTCATCGACGAGGACCACCTCTTCGACGTAGGACTGGCTGATCGGGAACACCAGCTCGCCGACCCGGCGCGGGGCCAGGGCGTCGGCCGCGACGCTGCCCGCCGGGGCGTCGGCCGGCTGGCCCGCGGCGCGGGCGTAGCTGAGCGTGGGCGCGCCTTCGGGCTCTACCCCGACCACGCGGACCGTGCCCGCGAACCAGGAGGCGACGCCGGCGATCAGGCCGCCCCCGCCGACCGGCACCAGCACCGTGTCCAGGTCGTCGGCCTGCTCGGCGAGCTCGAGGCCGAGGGTGCCCTGGCCCAGGATGGTCTCGCGCTGGTCGTAGGCGTGCACGCTCATCGCGCCCGAGCGCTGCTGGAAGTCCTCGGCGGCGGCCAGCGCGTCGGCGTAACGGTCGCCGGTGACCACCAGGTCGGCGCCGAGCTGGCGGATGCGCGCGATCTTGGCCGGCGCGGACACGGTGGGTACGAAGATCTTGGCCGGCACGCCGCGCCGGTGCGCGGCGTAGGCGACGGCCACGCCGTGGTTGCCGCCGGACGCCGCCACCACCCCGGCCGGCGGCACATCCCGCAGCAGCAGGTTGGTGAACGCGCCCCGGGCCTTGAACGAGCCTGCGCACTGCAGCTGCTCCAGCTTGAGCGTGCCCGTCGGCAGGGCGGTGGCCGACTCGTCGAGCTCGCTGAGGTCGACTCCGATGACCGGCGTGCGGCGGATGTAGGGGCGGATCGTGCCGTAGCACCGGCGGATATGGTCACGAGAGATCACTTCTGCACGATACCCAAGAGGAGACAGAGGCTGATGGAGCGGCGACCTGTGGCCCGCGAGACCCTGGCCGCGCAGGGCCTGGGTGAGACAGACCCGGGCTCGGGCGGCCTGGCCCCGGTCATCAGCCCGGCCACGAACTATGAGCGGCAGCCGGACGGCTCCTACCGGCAGGACCGGGTCTACACCCGGGCCGACAACCCGACCTATGAGGTGGCCGAGGGGCTGCTCGCCGCCCTGGAGGGGCCCGGCTGCGCCTGCGCCGTGTTCGCCTCGGGGATGGCCGCGGCCACCGCGGTCTTCCAGTCCCTGCTTCCCGGTGATCACGTGGTGGTCTCCCGGGTGCTGTACTGGGGGGTGCGGAAGTGGCTGGCCGAGTTCGCGCTGACCTGGGGCCTGGACGTGGAGTTCACCGACACCACCGACCTTTGCGCGGTAGCGTCGGCCGTCCGCCCCGGCCGGACCCGGCTGCTGTGGGTGGAGACGCCGGCCAACCCGATGTGGGAGGTGACCGACCTGGCCGCGGTCGCTGCGCTCGCGCACGCCGCCGGGGTTCGGGTGGCCGTCGACAACACGGTAGCCACCCCCGTGCTCACCAGGCCGTTCGAGCACGGGGCCGACCTGGTCGTGCACTCCGCGACCAAGTACCTGAACGGGCACGGCGACGTCCTGGCCGGCGCGGTCCTGACGGCCCGACCGGATCCGTTCTGGGAGCGGATCCGGTCCTGGCGCCGTAACGCCGGGGCCGTGCTCGGGCCGTTCGAGGCCTGGCTGCTGCAGCGAGGCATGCGCACGTTGTTCCTGCGCGTGCACCGGGCCTCCGAGAGCGCCCTGGCCATCGCCACCCATTTCCACGGGCATCCGGCGCTGGCGGCGGTGCTGTACCCGGGGCTGCCCTCGCACCCGGGCCACCAGATCGCCGCCCGGCAGATGAGCGGCGGGTACGGCGGAATGCTGTCGATCCGGCTGGCCGGGGGAGCCGAGCACGCCACGGCCGTGCTGCGGGCGGTCCGGGTGTTCAAGCGGGCGACCTCGCTCGGCGGGGTGGAGAGCCTCATCGAGCACCGGGCCGAGGTGGAGGGCCCATCCTCACCCGTACCCGCCGACCTGCTGCGCCTGTCGATCGGCATCGAGTCCGCCGGCGACCTGATCGCCGATCTCGACGCCGCGCTGGGCCAGGTCGCGCGATGACCGATCTGGCCGGCCAGGTCACGGCCGCCCTCGAGCAGAGCATCCTGCCCTCGGTCATCGCGCGCGGCGCGACGGTTCGGGTCGCCGGCGTCGAGGATCAGGTCGCCGTCCTGGAGCTGGCCGGATCGCCGGGTGCCGTCTGGCCGCTGGCCGCCCGGATCGAAGCCCAGCTCCGCGCGGCTGTCCCTGGCCTGGCCGG
>Ga0335073_10003683_pt1 | contig 21382 bp, 24 predicted proteins | sample Lox_Sample_22_FD_207093 | JGI IMG/M metagenome (GOLD analysis project Ga0335073, IMG submission 207093) | Soil microbial communities from Loxahatchee National Wildlife Refuge, Florida, United States - Lox_Sample_2.2 | ecosystem: Environmental > Terrestrial > Soil > Wetlands | place: USA...
CCTGTACTGATAGGTCGTAACTTCCTTCCTTCTAAATCTGTTCCATTGCCATTTGCAGTTCCGTTTCGACGGGAAGGTTGTTTGCCTTTTGGAATAGCCGAGTCCCATAATATTTCTTCAATGGAGAATAGCTGCGTTTCTTTCTTATCTTTGGCAGTTTTGGTGGTTCCTTCGAAACGGATTCCCACTTTGGAGATGTCTGCTTGCTGTTTTAAGCCGAGAATTACATGACCTATGGATAAGTGGATTAGTTTGGAAGGGAGTGCGGAGTGTCTGGGATGTGCACCTTGTATTACGGAGCCTGGTCCGAAGATGATATCTCGTGATCCACAGAGGTATTCGATGTGGAAGTCCCCTATTGGGGATGTATTCTTAGTGAGAATCCCCATTTAGATGGTCATGACCGGATTAGAAGGAGGAACGGAAGTTGAAGGGTGGTGATGGAGTCATGGTTGTTGGTTGTTGGCGCTGTAATAAAAGCGGCGATTGCGAGGTCCGATTCCGCGTTTGATTCGTGCTGCACTTTTCTCGGTTTAAAATCTTTGACCGAAAGAAGCCGGACAACAACATCTCAATTGATTACACTCCCAATAATCTATACACGTTTTTCTACAATGCATACAGTTCGTATCTTCAGACATTATAACAATTTCTCATAAAATAGTTCGAATCTCATTCCCTTCTATCCCATCCACAACCTTTTCTACAACATTCCATATTCGATCTGAGACCTGCTCAATCTCACCCGTTGCATCGACTTCATGCCAATCATCTTTATCCCTTGGATCGTTTCGTAACTTGTCAAACACCTCCCGGACACGTAATTGCATTTCCTCCTTTTCATATCTTTCCTCACCGAATCCTCCACGTTGAGCGGCTACTTTACTCGGAACCGATAGGAATATAACTGCATCTGGTCTCGGTAATCCTAGATCTGGATTTCTACACCAAGTATAATCAAGTCCCTGTGCCAAATGTTAAAGTAATGTCTTAATTGTGACGTACCTTGGCAGCTGAAAATGCGACTCCAGAATAAACATATCGATCAACAACAATATTCACGCCCTCAAGCAAACTCGCTTTAAGACTCTCACTACACATAAGCAACTTCATCCAACAACGAAGAAGGTAAGTAAGCGTACCTTGCCTCCCATCTATTCGCACTGAAGAGTAAATGTATCACTTGATCATTCAAGTCCTGTCCACTTCTCAAATACGAATCAATCATCTTCCCAATTGTCGTCGTTCGATCTGCATGGATGTAAGTACGGTGCGCAATGCAATTGAGTACCTGGAAATTTGAGAAGTTTGGTTGTGTGGCCTGCATTTTGGAGACGTTGGACTACTTTGGCAGTTTGAGTTGTTTTGCCTGAACGATCGAGTCCTTCCAGGACTATGAATGCACCGCGCTTCATTCTCAAAGAAAGGGACGTTTCCGTAAGAAATGATAGTAGGCTTGGATGGTACACGTCTGCTGTTCACAGTCCGAACGTGACGCGATTTGGAGCCGAAGCCCAAGGCAATTTAGCAGATGGGTTAGGTGTCTCCAAATTTCGTGGCAGGTGCCGTCCTTTGTTCCTGAGTCCTGATCTACATTCGTCTTGGAGGATGGTCCTGTCACTCGAATATGCTGAAGAACTACTGGAATGGCACAAAGATATGATCACTATCAAGTTCTCTCCCCATACTTCCGGCGACTCGGCATGTGCCTGTGCGTACTGGTGCAAACTCAGAGCCTCCGGCGAAGTGTTGTACACTGAATTCGATACCCGCAAACCAACTTCAGACTTACGAACCCGCGTTGCTACATTTGCCTCTCAATCTTCAACACGGGCAGCGCAACATAAGGCTGACGAGATTTCCCCAATTGCGTGGGTCGATCCCATGGATAAGCCCTTCAAAGCGCCTCCTGACATCCCCTTCATCGAAGGCACCGAATTAACGACTGAGCAAATTCTCACTAGGACGCTCGATATAGTCCTCTACCAGGGAACACGCTACATTCATAAATACATGGACTACATGACCCAGACAACTGCAATTGAGCAAGAATTTAACAACCATCGACTTGTCCATGACTCCCCTTTCGTTCCCAAATTACTCAAGATCGTGAAATCAGAAGGTCAAAATCGAGGCTTGCTGCTGGAATACATCGACGGTCAAAATCTTTCAGACATTATACACAGTTGCGGTCTGTCACAATTATATACTCCTACAGTCTGTATTCTGGAAGCTCTGGTCGATTTGGAAAAACGTGGATATTATCCTCTGAATCTCAATTGTGCGAATATTGTCTTGCGAGATAGCGACAGTGCTATTTTCGTGGTTGATTTTGGCAGTGGGTTTTCACGGGGAATGGATACGAAACTAGGGCACACAGAAGTTGAAAGAGGAGAATTTTCTAAACATATGCTGGATATACTGGGTAGGACTATTTTGGAACTATGGACTGATGAGATTCTTCCTCATCATTGTACGGTTGAAGTTCCGTTGGATCTTCCCCCGCTTATTCGCGAGCTCGTTACCGATTGCTGTCTGGGCTCGCGTTTTGAAACTATTGCCGACGCCAAAGAAGCGTACTTCATTCAACTCTTAGAGGCAGCTGGTGGGGTGTAGGAGCAGGTACAAGAGAAGTATTTGCGGATTCAAATCATTTCGGCTTCAGAGAGCGATGTATTGAACTACCTCCGTAAAAGGTCCTAGAAAAAGGGTGAGTTTGAAGGATAAGAATGTTTTCTTAAGTCACTTCAGATCGTTGCAAGAGGGGATGAAGGAACAGGATATGTATCGTCATGTTCAGAAAAGATGGGCCCTCGAAATTGCAGGATTTTGCTAAATTCTTCCCGCCGCGAATTGTGCTAGAGATGAGATAAGGCCTTGCAGCAGAGCGTTGGAACGGAATAATCTGAAAAAGAATTCAGATAGAAAATAAAACCCCACATTGGAAAGGCTGTTGGAACAAACTCGTATCTCTGCAACAAGTTAGCTGGAAAATGGAAGCTGTGATTGCCAATTATTCCACGATCTGATTGGCGTCTTACAAAGTTTAAGGTTTGTCTCGCTGGACGCCATTGGCCAGCCAACTTTCGCGATCGTCGAATCTGACCACGCCAAAGACACTCTTTCGCACCTTCCCTCCGTGTGAAATATAATTTTTAGTCTGTCCATTTCATTTGGCGAAATACTTCTCAGAATTGCTTGTGGGATTAGCCTTCTTCGCTATGCGGGCTACGCGAACGTGACCGGTGACTCATCGTATGTAATATTAGTCTGCAGAAAGTTGTGAAATCTAATTTTGGACGAGCTGAAATAATTTCGGTGTCTCCGCACAAAGCCTAAACCAACTTTAAACCAGTGCAGGACTTGCGGAGGGAACTTGGTATGGTTCTGGCTCTTGGGTAAAGTAGAAAGAATTCTGACTTCTATTCTGACCACATTGAACTGCAACCATCTATCCAAAACTAGAAGAACTGTCTCAGTGAAGAAGAATGGGTCGTCGTTATTATCCTTTAGTGTGGTGGCTTTGAATTTATAAAGAAGAACCCAACTCAAAAACCCCACTTTGTACAGTTGCATAATCTGCCGTTGCACGACGGAAACTTCGGGTGAAAAACGGCAGAAAACGATAAGTTGCAACCCGCGTGACCATTTTGTTGCACTTTGTTCGTCAAAAAAACTCCCGACTCTTATTGGATTCTTCAGAAGAGCTTTGTACACCCCATTTTAACGGAAAGTTTATGTTGGGCTCGGGGGATCTCGTATCTGTTGTGTTCCAATGGCGGTCCCTTCTATTTAACGACGTACCTTTGCCCTTTCTTTTCTCATCTCAAGCCAAAGAAACCTCTCAAACCACTTGACAAAGGACATCAAGCCAGCTTACGTTTAAGGTATGGTTCTGGATTACTTTTTCTGACGGAAGAACTTCTTACAAAGCAAGAGAGTAAAGTATGCCAAAACGCGACTCTACCTCTACCAAAACGACTGAACCAGATCCGACAGAAGAGGAACTTCGCGCTCGTGAACAAGAGGAGGAAGAGGAGGATGCGGCGGAAGAATCAGAGGGAGACCAAGAGGAAGAAGAAGCTGAGGCTGATGAGTCTGATGAGAACTATACGGGGACGCAGGATGACTTCGAAGCTGGTATCTCGGCCGAAGACCGCGATCTCCTCTACCAAATGTCCGCCCACTCTCTTTCCAGCCGCCACCGGGGCGAAGACGCAGGTGAGGGCACCTCGGAAAGTTACACCGGCTCTCAGGATGACTATGAGGCGGAATTGGACGACGATACTTCAGCCCAACTTCAAGCATCAGGCAAGGATGCCCAAGGGAAACGAGGCAGAGGTTAAATAGCAAGTCTGACCTTTCCCACGGTTGATCAAGTTCTAGAAGTATATTTAGCTCGCTTGGACTCTCTTTTAGATACAACTTTTGATCATTCCTTAGTTCTCAGATATCAATATCTTAACTATGTTACTCTCTATTGAAAAGTCGACGAACTCCAGTTCGTAGTCCTCTGAATCTTGACTCCCTCGCCAGTACTGTCATTTGAATAAATACTCAGTCTTTCTTTAAGTTCAGAGTTTCAAGAGCTTTCCTTGCTTCTAAAGTGGTTGCCTCTGTCTTTCGAAACTCCTTCAGCTGTTCATCATAGTCACTGCAATCTTTAAGCCGCTGTGTCACCCAGCCTTCTACTTCTTGCAACAGGGCCGGCTGATTACTGAGTTGCTCTTGCGCAAATGCTCTTAGCACATCGTCCACGTCATTAGCTATCCTTTCAGATACGTCGGTCACCTTGTCGTCCCCGCTTTCTTCGTTCTTCGAAATTGCTTTGGCTATCGTGTCTTTCAATTCAGGGTACAGCAGAGGAGCCAAGTGTTGCCATACCATTTGGTCCAGGCAGCGAATGTCATCAAGACCCCGTATCAGGAAGAAGGACTTGTCTTCGACATAAGTTGCCATGAGTTCGGAGAAAGACGTCGTGAACAATTTTTCAACAGAGGAACTTCTCTCTGCTTCCGATAGAATCTTGATGTAACGTTTTGTTTTCTTCTCGAATTCGGTAAAGTACGGAGACATTGGCTGTAACCGGCTTATAGGAAACAGAACCAGGGTGTGCGGTGGAGTACATAAGCTGGCGAGTGGCAAGAAACAGGCCCCCTCCCAATCAATAACACCAGCTATATGAAGGTCGTTGTCGAGAATTACATTTCTTGAGTGGAGATCTGGATGACAGAGATAAAATTGATTTGTATCCCAAGGGAGAGGGCGCAAATTGTTGAGAAACTCTCGGAGAATTGAGTCGTTCAGGGCTAGCCGTTTCCCATCCTTGAAGTTGTCGAATGCGTTCTGTTGACCGTCCAATCGTTGTTTCCAAACATCCAACTTGAATTGATAATAGTCGTGACTCGATGTGAACGGCTTTGATCTTTGAGTATAGACACCATCTAGTTCAAATGCCATCGCGTCCATGGAATAAGGGCCTAGTGTCGGACATGGAACATCAGAGGGGCAGTCTTCCGAAATATCCAGCATGCCAATGTGTTCTGATGGGTGGGAAAGAAGCTCCAGCTGTATTGTGGCTAGATCTTTCAAAATCTTGTTCAAGAATTTTGGTGGTATATCGCGGAGCAAGGCTACCCCCAACATAAATCCATCAATATTCTCGGTAATCGTGAACGGCGGGAGTTCCTTGTCACCTTCCCAATATCCGATGATTTTAGGAACAGGCACCTTGGTCTTCTCCCCCAAGAATTGGAGCGTTGCAACTTCAGAACGGATCCTTTGAATCGTGGTTTTCTCGCTCATCATTCCCATAAGAGGGAAGCGCACAACCCACTGTTTCGGGCATTCCTCAACTTGTATCCAATAGCACATGTTGTAGTAACCTTTTTCTTCTGAATATTTCTTTACATTCCCGCCTCCCTCGCCTTTGTGGCAGGGTTTCCCTCCGCTAAACTTCTGTGCAGCGCGAACGGCAGTTTCCCAGCCCAGTCTTTCACGCTCATATTGCTGAACTTGGCTCTCAGCCCGAGCACGCAAAATTTCGTTCGTAGGGAAACCAAGGTATGGGAAATAGCTTTCGTGCGATGTTTCCAAGAGGCTGATGACCATTGGACTTGACTGTTAATGTGAAATCGTTTTGGGACAATGTGCCCCTGAAGATCGTCAGTCGATTTTTTGGTCGGTCCATTCGTATTAAATGACAATGATGAGATGCAGAACAGGGCAATTTGAGCAGATGGTTTCGAGATTATGCTCTTGAAAATGCCTGAATGGAGGTGCCCTTCTGAGAGTCTTGTATGTTTATGGATTTATAGTTCTATTTCACCGTTTGGGTCTACGCGCCGTTGCTCTTAGAACGCTCGGAAAATATTTCTCCAGAATCTTCTCCTTGCTTTCTCTTTAGATATTTTGCCAAGGCCCGATCATAATCCTTTGAATCTTGAATCCTTCGCTTAACCCAATCGTCTATTTCTTGCTTCCGTAGCGGCTCACTCTCAACTTGTTCGCCTGCAAATACTCTGAGAACATCGTCCACAGCTAGAGCTATTGCCTTCCCTCCATCGTTTATTTCCTCTGCCTTCTCTTGTTTCTTCTCCAAAATGACTTTGCTGATCCTTTCCTTCAACTCTGGATACAACATAGGAGCCAGATGCTGCCACAATACCTCATCCAAATACCGAACATCATCCAGACCTCTAATCAAAAAGAAGGACTTATCTTGGACATAGTTCCTCATTAACTCTGAGATTTTTATACTATTTGGCGATGTTTTCTCCACCTCTGATAGAATTTTGATGTATCGTTTCGTTTTACTTTCAAATTCCGTGTAGTATGGCGAGTTTGGCTGAATTCGGTTTAAAGGAAAAAGGAACAAGCATCTGAGTGGAATACATGAGCTGGCCAGCGGTAGAAAACAAGCACCTTCCCAGTCGATGATGCCGACTACATTAAACGACCTGTCGAGGATTACATTTGATCCATGGAAGTCGGGATGGGAAAGATAGAATTGGGTTTTGTCATCAGGCAATGCCATCTTGTTGAAACAATCTCGCAGAATTGATTCGTTCAGTGCTTGACGTCTTCCGTCCCTGGCATCTAGGATCGCATTCTGCTGTAGCTCTAACTGTTCCTTCCAGACGGAGGATTTAAACCGGTAGTAGTCGTGACTCGAGATGAAGGGTTCCGGTCTCGTTGAGCAGACGCCATCTATCTCCCGTTCCACGACGTCGATAGAATAAGGGCCAAGTGTGGGCTGCGGAACTTCTGACTCTTCAGCAGCATCAGAGATATCCAGCATACCGATGCGGTTTGCTGGATGCGAAAGAAGCTCAAGCTGAATCGCCGCCAGCTGTTTGAATATTTTGTTGAAGATACTTACTGGTATGTCTCGGCCCAGAGCAATAGCCATCCTCATTCCGGCAATATTTTCCATGATCATGAACGGTGGAAGCTCGCTGTCGCCTTCGCCATACCCAATAACTTTCGGAACAGGGACCGTCGTTTTCTCTCCTAAGAATCGGAGCGTCGCAACTTCCGAGCGTAACTTTCGTATTGTCGTTTGGTCACTCATCTTGCCGAGCAGAGGGAATCGAACCACCCACTGTTTGTCCAGCCCCGCGACTTGAATCCAGTAACATTTGTTGAAAGTGCCCTCTTCTTCTGTATATATCTTGGTTCTATGTCCTGCTCCTTCACCCTTACAACATGGTTTTCCGTCGCTAAACCTCTCAGCCGCCCGAAAAGCCGTGTCCCAACCAAGGGATTCGCGCTGATGTTGTTCCACTCTGCTTTCTGCCTGTAGGCGTAGTAACTCGTTCTGAGGGAACCCAAGATACGGGAAATAATTTCCATGGGACGTTACCAACAGGCTGGTGACCTTTGCCATTGTGGATGTGAAATAGTTTGGGTCGACGAGCCCCTGAAAATCGCGTTTTTAGTCGCTCAATTCCCAATTGTGGCGTCGATCCCCAAATTCTTGCGATGAGATACGTGCAACCAAAATCAGTTTGCAAATGGTTTCAAGAGCGTCTTCTTTGAAAGCCCTCCAGGATAAAGTTCCTGAATGGCGGTATTCTATGCTTTGGGTCTATATAACTACCTTATAGCTTAGCTCCAAGCGCCGTTGCTCTTAAAAAGCCAGCAAAATACCTTTCGACTACCTCCAACTCGTCCAATCTGACGACGATTCCCACATATCCATCTGGTCGTACGACTACAATTGCCCCATCTTCAAGTCCCCATTTCTTATGTAAACCACCAACATTCTCATCACCCTCCAAATCGCCAATTTTTTCACCCCCGACCTGATGATCGTCCGCATACACATAGCGATTCAAAGGCGACAAATCATCCAACTCCGACAATTCAAACCTAAATCGATTTTGCTTGACAACCAAAAGGAAGATGAAGAACGGATTGAATGGCGACTTTAACGCTGCTTCCGGACTTAAACCCGGGAGACCTTCCGTTCCAGACATTATTTTTCCATGATATCGGTTCATGAAACTGGTTGGCTTCAAGAGGCCTCCGGCGAGTGCCCTCAGTTTGGAACCATTATTTTCTAATGAACCGGAGAGAATGTAGATTCGGAAGCCACCGGGAGAATTGAATTGAACTTCGTGAATTATTCGCACAGGCTCGCCGTTGATGAATCTAGTCACCCAACCCGCGTCCAGCCGCTGTCCTGCGACCAGATTACATCCCTTCATCTGTGCGGTTTTCGACTTCCAGTTGAGCTTGTTCTCTCCATATCTGACGCCCAGACCTAAACTTTAGACCATCGTCAAGGGAAAGTACCCGATGTGAACTCGGCATTTTCTCTCTGTACCCGGACGAAAAATTCTTGCCTCTCATCCATCGTCATCTTGCCAACACCATGTATATCATTCTTTGGAATCTCTCCCGAAAATAATGCAGCAAATTGTGCATCAAAGTCGACGAGATACTTTCCAACCGGCCACCGTTCTTCTTCATATGACTTTAGTAACTCTGGCTCGGCAAGGCCACTCAATACGAGATGCAATTTGAAAGAAAGATTCATGGCGTCCATCATGGAAGTGTTCAACCCTTGGCCTTGTTTAGGGCTGTGTGTATGACATGCGTCTCCAGCTATAAAGACGCGTTCTTCGATGGAGTATTTCGAAGCTATCCGCTGGCCGATAGGATATGCTGTCCACCACTCAATTTCCTCAAACTCGAGACTATAAGGGTAGAATATCTGACGTTAGGGAAAGTAAAGAGAGACTCACCTTCCGATCTGCCTCCATGATGTCTTCGACTTTCACATCTCCAGGTTGCAGCTTGACACCTCCCTTGACATCTTTCTCGACTCCATCTCTTTTGTTTATCTGAGTGTACAATCGTACCACATCTTTTCCGTCATCGTTGGTTTCTCGTGGGAAGATCATGACTGCCCCATGATCTCGAGAATGTATTGCGGCTATCTTTCGTATATCTGGAAAGTCCGTATGGACAACAGCGTCGATTGCACCCCACAATGTATCAACCCAATCGCCCGTCATCTCAACACCATAGTCCCTTGACATTACGTTCCGCACACTGCTTCGACCTCCGTCACAGCCAATGAGGTATTTCGACCGTACTATCTTCTCCTCGCCTGTACCGACATTTTTGAGATATACTAGGACCGGAGATTGATATCCTGCAGAAGTTTGTAATTCAAAGTTCTTGAACTCCCATGGCCGTGTGATTCGAAGATCATGTCTAGCCATATCCCGTAAGAAAGCTCGTTCGATTAAACCTTGCTGGACACCCAATGTGTACGCATCCTCCGTGTCAAACTGCTTGGGAGTAGATTGCACTCGTCGTATCCGCTCAATAGAACGTTCCCCTGATTTTGGAGGATCCTAAGTTCAGTAACGTCTTTTATTCTAACGTACCCAGAAGGTGCGCTCGTAGCATCTCGCACCACGAGCAGTCATTTCTTGCCCTATTGGAGCCATGTTCTTGAGAACTTCAATTGTCCGCGGTTGAACTCCATCTGCAGTCAGTCACACCAAAGATCAGAAGCACCTGCTCGTCCAGCAATCGTCGGCTCAGGACGGTTATCCACTATCAGCACATCCCAACCGAATCTGGCTAACGCGGCGCCCGAGAATAAACCCGCCGGCCCAGCTCCGACAATGACAACATCGTATTTCGCTCTGTCTATCGTCGAATTGGCATCGGGCAGTTCCTTGAGGGATCGCTGGTATGCGGCAGCATTGGCATGTTCTTGAGTCTTTGTGGTAGACATGTTTCGGAGGAGAGAGATGTGAAATTGACGCTATGAGCAATAGCAGGGTGATGTAGACTCTTTTAGACTTTTGGTTCCTTGCAGAGTGTGGGGTTCTGCACGTGAGGGTCGGCGGCGGCATGTAGCCGGATAAAGTTACCGGAGCGGCTAAGCGCGGACTACGGAATGAGATCAACAAGAGAACGAAATCTGACGAAACTGAGGTTAGAATCTGCGACCAATGTAGAATCGAATGAATATCACAAACAAAACACAGATAATGACAGAAAAAAAGTTCGATTTTAACCCTATAGATAACATGCACGAAAAAGACACTCTAATATTTTGAGACGTAGTTACATGCTCTAAGCTTTTGCCTTTGGAGGAGCAATCAACTCGCCAATACTCACAGCCTTCATCATATTGCCCTTGACCTTTAGCTTCCCACTACCAATTAGCAATGCACCAGCGAAAAGACGAGTACCTCATGAACAGAGATTGGGCTGATCCTTTCCCAGTAGCCAAATTCACCAGATCGCTATCCTTGAGAATAATTGTAACGTCAGGCTTCCCACTAGCTCCTTTCTTTATTGTTCCCTCATTCTTCGCATCAATAGTCCAAGTTTCTGTCTTTCCCTCATCATTCGTAACGTCGAATTGGAAAATGCCATTCGCTTTCTTGAGTTTAGCGGCTTTTTCTTGAGGCGATGCGGCATCTAATTGAGCTTTTGCTTGAGTAAACACTTTAGAAGCCCCAAATCCAGGAACATCGAGACTATCTCCTTCTGCAGAAGAGCTAGATTTACTAGATGCTGCTCCCTCGGTGACCAGTTCTACAGCTGCACTGGTGATTGCTAGAGAATTGCGTTCCTTGACTTTAGTTTGGAAAATGACTTTGTTGCCCTCTTTCCACATTTCGGTGACGAGGGTTTCTCCTGGAATGACGGTTCCCGCGAAGCGCACTTTAATATTCTTGAACGGACCATATGTCGTATAAATATGTTTTCCTGAAATTCCAAAGAAACATAATCCGTGAAGAATAGGAGTAGGGAATCCACCAACTTTCCTACAAAACAGTTAACTCAACATCGTGAATGGAACATACGAGAATTCAGGGTCAATGTGGAGAGGATTACGATCTCCTGATAAACGATACAAGGCAGCTTGATCCTCCGAAGTCTTCTCCTCAACAACTTTATCGGGAGAACGTTTTGGTGGTGTATTCGCTGCTGTAGCAGCACCACGATCAGTACCCTTTGAAGGACCTCCAAATCCACCACTTCCACGAATGAAAAGGGTAGTCTCGGCCTCGAAAAGGACTTGTCCGGATGATTTCTCTTTAGTTGTTGTACCGATGGTGACACTTGCAGCTTTACCTTTGTCGAGAATTTCGACGACGCGTGCATTTGTGACGACGGTGGCAGCAGTCGGGATGGGATATTTCTTGATTTCCAAGTATTGTTCGCCGTGGAGAAGCATCATGGGACTGAAGTTGGGAAGAAGTTCAGATAAAGGGACTGCGCCTTGGGCGTCCATGGCAGGGATCACTCCGTAGGTGGGAAGGACTTCAAAACCATCTGCTCCTTCGAAAACCCATTTCAGATCTGTTCTCTTGGCACCGAGTCCCAAATTGTATAGGATAACTTGAGCATTGTCGTATGTGAATTCTGAAGGGGGAGATTTAATGCTTTGCGCTTTTTGGAGAACTTGTTGGCCTCCCGCACCGCCAGCAGGAGCAGCTTTCTTGGGTCGTTGGATGGCAGTGCCTTCCATCAATAAACTTGTTGCTTCGGCTGGGGATTCAGGATGAGTAGTGTTTCCGCTGAAATCAATGATTTGTTGCCATTTGCCGGCGATATCTTCAGGAGTCAAGGGTTTGGTGGTAGGGAAATGAACTCCTTCAGTTCGTTCCCATCGGAGACGAGCAGTGTATCCAGGTCCAACTTCAAACAAGGAACACGTAGTAGGACATTTATCACTTCCGAGGAGAACAATTGTGGGTGCAATGTAATCTGGTTTGAGTTTTGCAACGACTTCTTCAGGCATGATGGTTCTTGTCATGTTTGTTCCTGCGGTAGGTGCAACTGCGTTCACGAGGATGTTGTTCTTTTGGCCTTCTCGGGCGAGAGCGCGAGAGAAGCCTACGATTGCAAGTTTGGCGGTGGCATAGTTGGCTTGTCCAAAGTTACCGTAGATACCTGAGGAAGAGGAAGTGTTGATGATACGTCCGTATTTCTGGTTGTATAAATGTGGCCAGGCTGCTTTAGTGACTTTATAGGTTCCTCGAACATGAACTCGTTGAACGTCGTCCCATTGTTGATCTGTCATTGCAGCAAAACTCTTGTCGCGAAGGATACCGGCATTGTTGACGATGATGTGGATTCCACCAAATGCATCGAGACAGGTTTTAATGACTGCTTCACCATCTTCAACAGAATTACGATCTCCAGCAGCTTTACCACCGGCCGCTTTAATCTCTTCAACAACTTTGTCAGGATTGACAACATCATTGACAACAACACTTGCTCCCAATTTGGCAAACAACAAGGCATAAGCACGTCCCAATCCTCCACCAGCACCAGTAACAAGAGCAACCTTTCCAGTAAAATCAATCTTCTCTCCTTGTGGATTTGGAGGCAATTTCGCCGCGATTTCAATATTCTCAATATGATTGATTCCAGACTCTGTTCCAGGATGAACAGGTTCCTTGAAATTCTCAATTTCAGACCACCTCTTCAGAACAGCAGAGGGTGTGAAGGATTCATCAAGACGGAATAAAGCGCCTTTTGCTCGTTCCCAACGAAGTTTAGCAACAGCTCCAGCTCCAACTTCATAAATTCCTCCGTTGTCCGTGTTATTCTCGTGAGTCAGGTATCCTACAAGAGGAACAACCCACTCGGGACCCAATTTCTTGAGAGTTTCGGGGTCCAAGACGGTTTCGGTCATTCGACTTGCTGCGATGGGAGCAATGACGTTGGCGACAATGTTGTATTTGGCACCTTCTTTAGCGAGTGTTTCTGTGAAAGCGACTAGGCCGAGTTTGGCTGCAGAGTAGTTTGTCTGTCCGAATGAGCCGTACAGGCCTGCTGCTGAAGCAGTGTTGATGATTCGTCCGTAATTCTGTTTTCGGAAGATGGGCCAGCACGCTTTGGTAGTCTACCATTAGCACAAATAGAGTGGAGGACAATTACTTTATACGATCCCTTAACATGGACTTCGTAAATCAAATCCCAATCTTGATCTTTCATGTTCTTGAACGAGACATCTCGCAGGATACCTATGGATCAATCACGTAACCCCGCTGTGAGAATACCAGCATTGTTGATGAGAATATGGACTGTTCCGAATGCTTTTACAGCAGTTTCAACGATCCTATCTCCATTCGCAACAGAATCGTAGTTTGCAACAGCTTTTCCACCAGCTTTCGTGATCTCTACACAAAGACGGTCCGTTAGTTCCGGATCAAGACGAATGGAGGAAAGGAGGTGGTACCGTCGACAACAACGTCAGCAGCTCGATGCCCTGTTCCTTCTCCCTTGAAAGAGCCTCCAAGGTCATTCACTACAACACTTGCTCCGCGAGAAGCAAAGAAAGTAGCATACTGTTTTCCTAGACCACCTTAGACAATATTAGCTTCCATTCAAAGAGGGATTAGATGACGCGGGGTAATGTACCTCCTGCACCAGTGACAATGACGACTTTTCCATCAAAACGCAGCTCCTTAGATAAATTCGACATCTTCACTTTCTTGTACTGACGATTGACTCGGAAGAATGACTTGGAAAATGAACAAGGACCAAGGAAAGTAGTAGGATAGTATTAGTGCGGTGTCTTGCTCGGTTGACGGGCGGGCCGGTTGTTAATCTGCTGATTTAGGCGAATTTTTGATGTGGAGTCACGGGGTCAGTGCCAATTGGAGAGTGTTACATCAGCTGCTCGGATTGGCACTCGGCAAATTTTTTGCATGTGAGAATTCGCATTTCCGCAAACTCCACACAAAGCCACAACTCTGATCCTTCGGTCCGTCAAATCGGGCATGTGAAGGCTATCTCGCTACAATATGTCCCGAGGAGTACCATCTGAGATGGGATGTCTCAGGAACCTAAAAGATTCTCGGCACTTCGGAGAACTAGTAACAAAACTTTATAGCGGAGATATCCACAATGGAGGGCCGGTTTGTTCTGTCCAAGACGGTGCGGGTGCATCTTATCATTTACTACCCTAACCCACGAAAAAGTTCGGCCTTCATTCATAACTTCAAAGTTCGAAACCCATCAATGCTTCCTCGACACCAGGATACTCATTTCAGGCCAATTCGATACGATGATGATGTGCAATGGAGATAATAAGATGGCTTGTGGATACTCGTTCATCAGAGCTAGATGAACATCAAGTGCCATCGCAATCCGATAATTCTGACCTTAGCTGCGCACATCACTTTCGCGCCTGTCGCAAGAGGAACAGAACAAAGTTTTAGCCAAGAGATTACCGCTAGATAAAAAGACAGCGTTAGCTTCCACTCTTCTCCAGAGACATTATATCCACACGATCACCGGCACAGACTGGGATTCGATAACAATCGCCAAAACCAAGTACGGCAAACCTCACTATGAAAATGTACAATTCAATGTTTCGCATGCGGATGGCATAGTGGTGCTAGTAGGTTACAAATATCCTATTGGAGTGGACATTGTTTCGAGAAGTCAAGTATTGAGTCAACTCTCACCCCAGGAATTATCGTCGTTGTTTTCCAATAGTGAGATTGAAGGTCTTTTGGAAGTGGATAGTGTGAAACGCAATGATGTCTTGCTTCTGAATGTTGCATTGAAGGAGGCATATATGAAGTTTACTGGGGAGCCTGATTGGGATAATCTTGCTTCAATCGAGTTTGTGGATCTCCAAATTCCTGCGGAGGATGGAAAGGGTGTCACGCCTGCTGCATCGGGAGTTTATGTTTCTGGACAATCTGTCGGTGGGTATACGGAATGTCATATGTTTGATGAGACGTATTTCATTGTTGTCTATACCTCTGAGCCTCCGACGGACATTGGCAAGTTTGTTCATATTTCCTTTGAGGATCTGCTCTCTGCAGGGCCAAGTAGATATTCGAGAGAATGAATTGTCCTTATTCTAGATACGTGTAGCTTAGCTCTTCTACTGTTCCTGGTGCTACTACGACAAGCTCATCCATATCATCGAGTGCCTGAGCCAGCCATACGAAAGAAATCGACTATCTCACGTTGAAGCATCGACCAGTCGTATGCGGAGCTTCTACCTGGCGGGATGGGAGCCGATCCGAGAGTAGAGACCATTCGCCGGGGTACTCTTCAAGCCTAAGTCTCGAGCTGAGCTCGAAGCGACTGACGGCTCAGCTCCCTACCTATTTCACTACCTCCTTTCAACAAGATGCCTCGCGTATTACGGCGACTCCCTCAATCCACGACCCTGTCTGACCAATCATTCGAGAAATCTAGCAGACTTGTGCCAAAGGTAAACTGCCTGATGCGGGGTAGAAGCGTAGCTCGCACATGGAGACCAAACGGATATCAAACATACGGTTTAAGCTTTCTGGAGCAAGACGATTGAAGCTCACTTTCCAAGCACGGACATCCCACGCAGTATCCCACCCGCGACAATGTTATCTCTAATCTGGCGATCACTCTCTCTTCTCCATCACACGCTTCCTTCTTCCGATTAGACTTGGAGATGAGATGTATCTCATGTCCTTGACACTACTCTCTTCGACAAGCGTATCTCAGACAAGTCAGATGACATGCGATGAGTATCGCTATCCTTGTCTATGGCAGAAAGCCGATCACACAATCACCCAAAATCGAGGTTTCATCTGAGGCCATCTCAAATATTTAAACCCGTGCATCTACCATCACCATCCATCACCACCATGGCACTCACCAACATCCTTTGCTGCTGCAGACGAAGAAGGGCCAACAAGAAAAAAGAGCTCGAGTTGGAAGTATCACCCAGATCCTGGTACATAAAGTTCCTTGCAATCTGGCTTGCGGCCCTTGGAGCCGGTAGTAAGTACCTCGTCATTAAGTTTAAATTAACTCCAAAGTCATCTTCCTGGCATTCGCTCTCGAAGAGACTTTCGACTACCATCTGAGTGAAAAAACGTCAAAGCATGGGAATCGAAAAATGGAGACAAAAGCAGGAGGCGAACATCATGACCCGGTGTTTGTCTTCACCATCATCAACGGGGTTCTTCTACTCACATGCGCCTTTATTGGTTTTGTATGTGGAGGACGAAGGAGAAATCTCAAGTGTGTCAACTTGAACAGTATACTCCTTTTTTGATGTTTGTTGACGAATGCAGTGTTAACACAAGTGATTTTCACAGTGGTCAATGCAGTATCACTGGCATGTCTTATTTGGTTCAAGATTGACCTGGTCAAAACACGACTTGTTGCTACAACCATCGCTGTCCAGAGCGTCTCGTTCGCCGTCCAGTTTGTTGGACTGGCCTTGCAGATCGCTGAAATTGTAGCGACTGTCAGTGAGTGGAGGGAACTTAAGAAGGCGGGTCTCGGTCCAATCCGAGCTTGACTTGGAGTTCTCACGCCTGAGAATCCACGATCGTGTCCTCTAAATGGCTTGCTGTGAGTGGTTGACCTGTTGTTGATATACTTGAGCTGGACAATGTTGTTGTATATACTATTCTGGGAGTACAATATAGATGGCTTTTCTTTCATCGATATAGATGAGAAGCATCGGTCCAATTGTACCGTACAACTATTACTAATACGTTATGAGATGTAGCATAATTCTGTTAGACAAATTCAAGTTTCAGACTTGTATTTCTATGTTCTGTATCAGAGAACCACTCTTCTCGAAACATCTGAACTCTGAATATAACCTCACTATCAATTTCATCCCAATCTGACACTTGGATGACGCGTGGTTTCCTTAAAACCAGCTCAAACCATCAAACCCCACTAATTTCGCTTAATACAAAGGTCTTTGTATTCATGTCGTGATTCAAAGGTGACTTACTGACTTATCTGACTTATCAACGTACGAAATTACGTCACGAACGCGAAATCAAAAATCTCGTGATCTCAATAGCGACGTCACTCACCATCCAGAAGTGCCCTCAAGAATAAATAGATACGCGACCGCACCGAGAGTGAGGTTACTATCCAATCTAAAGACCAAAGAACAGTATCTTCCTTGAATTATATCTGAGATCGTATATCATGGCAAGTCAAGATCTAGCTGGACAAACAAGCTCAAATACCACTACCAACCATGGTACTTCCACCAACGCAGAAGCCGAAAAATTGAAAGGCCATCTTGAACGTGGAGGTACGCTATATTCCATTTTATCGGTGACAAGTGCTAATTGGTTAGCTGGACATATTGCGATGTCTCACGAGCTTAAAGCAGATGGACAGAAGAAGGTTGTTTCAGGATATGAACAGAAAATTGGAAAAGCACCCGATTCTGCGTAAGTTTGCCTTCGCTTGCTTGCATGGATTTACGACTTACTGTTGCGTAGGTATGAGAAGTTAGATACTGCCGAGAGAGAAGTAGCCGCTGAGAAAGAGAGGAAGTGATTGAACGCGAAGTACTGAAGAGTAACCTGCAATCCATGTAGATCGACTTGCGAAACTAGAAATTTGGCGCGCAATTTTGGCCTTGAAAGTGTATGAACTTATTCCTTCTTCTTTTCGTACAGTCGTACAGACATTTTGCTTTCCGCCAAACTGAAATCACTGTAAAATGCTATGACTCACCAAGCTTAGTGTACACGCACACTTTCAAGGTGTTACTTCTACTGTTCTAATGGTCAGATGGACGTAATCGGTGAAATGGAATCTCGCTCAGCATAATCTGACTCCATTCTTTCCTGACGCAACGACTTTGGACGTTACTTAAACCCCGCTCTAAAAGTGAATGCGAGCACAACAAGTGAAACTCGGTGGGAGGCTGGTATTCTGGTTACCTCTCATGGGAAGAGCTGAAACTTAATGCAAATTGCGAGCAAGAGTTTAATCAAGGGACTAGGAGTTTACTCACCGATGTGCATCTTGATACGGGTGAATTGGAATTGAAGGTGAGGGAAGATGAGGCAGTCGCCGGCATTTCGGGATATGGTACCTACTTCTCTTTCGAGATGTCATCCTGTGACAGTATTTCCACAAAGATTTGTGAGTTTGGACTAAAGAATGACTCTCTTGCATGCGGCACTCTACATTAATCCTATCTTTTTTCCTACGATTAATGAATTCACATGAGATCTTTATTCTTGACATGTGGAGAACTCAACCCTCGCCACACAGAAAGCGGGACGGGACGATCTGAAGATCATCGCAGAATCCCGTGGAGGGATCTTCAAAACTACATCTCTGGTACCTGAATATTATGTTCCTGCAGATCAACAAACCAGTTCTATTAAAACTAGAACGTTCCAAGCACTATAACTAAAACCAACAGCAGCACTACTAATATAAAGAAGACTACAAGAAGAAAAAACTCAACGCAAGTTAGACTCATAAAACTACCCCCTCCACTCCCACTACTAGACTTATAAAACGTTAATTCCGAAAGTAATTCTGAGAAACGTCCCGTACTTTAGGGACCTCTTGTGAAAATTCATCCCATTTCCATTTCAGCGTAAACACAAAAGAATAACAGAGCGCAAAAAAAGCTAATGTCCGTACATAGTTAAGGAAACATAAACTCGAGTAGACTGAAAATATATACAAGTAGTCAACGAACGGATGGTTCCCGAATCTGTTGAAGATGAGATGCAAGTTTACCTCCCGTTGGGGTTGAGATGGATTTTCTTATGGCGACGAAGGTTGGATACGACAGAAAAACTCCTTCCACAACCTTCATGTTCACATTTGAATGCTAGATAAATGAGATTTTGTCGAACAAGGGGGAATACGTTTTTCACCAGTATGACTGTACATATGTGTCTGTAAGGAAGACGGTCTCGTAAACTTTTTCCCACATACTACACAAATATGTTTTTTCAGACCTTCACCTCCACTACCAGGTTGCGTGGCATTAGAATCAACACTAGCTCTTCGTCCACCAGCATCATATGTCAAATTTGCAGCAGCAATTAAACCGGGATCATATCCCTGTCTTCGATCTTCCATGTCAGAACCAAAATCCATGCCATGTTCAGAAGGGGGATGAGAATCCCATTGTGAGGATCGTAATGAGAGCATTCCCTGTGAAGCGTCCAGATCTGCTAGTAATTGGTTGGCATGGGTTGATCGACTTGTTGGGAGAGTTTGTGATAGACGCCAGTCGACCATGGAGTGTTGGCGGGGTCGGGAGTCGGTGTGTTGTTGGACTGGAGAGGTTTGAGGTTGGGCAGCTGCTGATTGATGGGCTAATTGCCATAACGAGTTAGTTGGCATTGACATGCGTCGATCGGCTGCATTGAAGCCTTGTGGGAAGGAGCGGAGAGGGGAGGAGAATGCAGGGGAGCGAGGGGGTGGTTGGGCGAAGGGCGAGTTTGTAGGGGAGGTCTCATTAGGACGTTGAGTATATTGGCCGGGAGGGTACATGCCTTGACGACGAGGGATAGCATAGGGAGTTGAGGATAGGGCAGGTGTTGAATATCGTCTTCCTGGATTGAAGTTTGAGGGAGGAAGATGAGAGAGGTAGGACGATTGGGATGATGGATTCTGGGATGATGGGTCTTGTGAGAAGGAAGCGTTGCTTATTCTTGGTGGGGGTGCTGTTAGTGCCGGGTCAATGGGAGTGTAAGCAGTTGCATCAGTAGACGTCCCATAGTTTGTTGTTGAAGTATCAACACCGCCGTTGACGTTGTAGTAGCCACTTTGAGACCCAGACTGAGAAGCATTTGGCTGTCCAAACGTAAAAGAAGAGAAATCGGATGATTCTCGATGGGAAGCAGATGGTCCGTTGTGGCCATTCGCGGATGACGGTCGCTGCGGAACATACTCCGTATCGTTTCGTTGGGAGGTTGAAGCACCGTACGACTGATGCGAGGAGTAAGTTGAGGGATCGGCAGGGTCTGTCTGAGCAGATTGCTGTGAGTTTGGCCAGTTGAAGGTACTGAAATCAGGAGTGTCGGTCATGGTCGCAGAGCGTCACAGCGCAGAGTCGATCAAAATGAGCGGCGTTGGTCGTGCGAAAATTGAGGGAGAAAAAAAGGGATGACAAATAAAAGTCGGATGGACTTTAGATGGATATCGATCGCCGGTCAAGCAAGAGATAGGACGCGATGTCGCTCGAGAGATGTCGCGATGAGGTCGAGCGGGTTGACTTCTGACGGTCTGTTGTTAGTTGGTGGAAACGATCGGCGTGAAGATCGAGATCGTCCTCTGGGGGGAAGAACGCAGGTATTTGTTGTAACCAGGCGAAAAGGAAATCCTTCAAGTCTGAGACAATTTAGCTGAAATGTGGGTGATTTCGGTGACTCTTCACACTGACGAGTCACAGAGTCTGTCTCAGACAATAACAGAGGTCTTTGGGTTTAAAGTCGAGCTGTGGTGTTGGGCAGGTGAATTTCGCCAGCTAAAAAGGAATAGCAGGGGGATTTTTGTGTGCAGGAGCGAAGATCAGTTTGGGGGGGAGGTCACGGCGATCCTTCTCTACACACTAATTCCCACGTATAAAGGCTGCACAGCACACAAAAAATACACCCGCACACAAAAACTTATGTGAGTCAAAATAAATTTTAAGAATGTGAGGTTTACATTTACAATTTAAATAAGAGGTGTAGAGATTACACAATTAAAATTCGCACCTTCCAAATGGGTAGCGTTTATCCAGCCGAACAAATCACTGCGAATGGCTTAAGTCAAATACCTATCTAAAGTGGATTATAGGATTATAGACTTAGGACGCCTTCCAAGCTTTGCCTCTCCTTGGCTGCTGGCGAATGGATTCTGCCCACTTAACCCAGCGGCGCAGCGCCCGACGGCCCCAGCCAGGTCGGATAACGACCTGTCCCACGCAGCGCACCAGTTTTGTGAGTCGGTGCCTTAAACCCAATTTCCAACATCAACAACTGCAACGGTGACTCACGAACAATGCAACCTCTGGCGATAACCTTCCTAGGCACCTCCTCTGCAGCACCAAGCTCAACTCGCAACCACTCTTCCCTCGTACTCCGTCTAACATCAGGCGATCTCTATC
>Ga0335073_10003684_pt1 | contig 21381 bp, 25 predicted proteins | sample Lox_Sample_22_FD_207093 | JGI IMG/M metagenome (GOLD analysis project Ga0335073, IMG submission 207093) | Soil microbial communities from Loxahatchee National Wildlife Refuge, Florida, United States - Lox_Sample_2.2 | ecosystem: Environmental > Terrestrial > Soil > Wetlands | place: USA...
CGGAGATCGCCACGGTGTTGAACTCCATCGGCGTCCCGCCGGCCTCGCGGATCCCCTCCTTGACCTTCGCCGACAGGGCACGCAGGTGGAAGTTGCACGGCATCGTCTCGATCCATGTGTTGGCCACGCCGATGAGCGGCTTGCTCAGCGCTTCGTCGTCGTAGCCGATGCCCTTCAGCTGGGCGCGGGCGGCGGCGCGCTCGGGACCCTCGGTGAGCGCGCGGCTCTTGTGCTTGAGATCCATGGGGCGCGGAACTGTACCCGGCGGCGTGGTCCGGCGGCCGTGGCTACGCCGCGCTCTGGCGGTCGGCGGGCCGGTCGGGGCCGTCGCCGCCCGCGATCTGGCGCATCCGCGCGCGCTCCCACTGCGAGAGGCGCCACAGGTCGCGCCGCACCTGCGCCGGGTCGAGCTGGCGACCCGGGAGGTGCATGTTGGCCGTCGCGATCAGCCGGCGCTCGTCGCCGGTCAGCGCCATCCACTTGGCGAGCACATCGTCGGAGTCGGGCAAACGCGCGCTGCCGTAGGGACGGGTCTCGTCCGGGAAGGTGACGCAGTACTCGTTGAGGAGCCGGTGCGTCTGGGCGAGGTAGGCGACGATCGGCCGGTGGGGGTAGATCAGGTAGGCGTACGGCGCGCCACCGGTGCCGCCGACATCATCGGGGCCGTCGGCGAGCGTGCCCCACACGCGGAGGAAGCCGAGGTCGCGGTACATCCCCCACTCCTCCTCGTTGACGCACGAGCGAAGCAATGTCCGCGCCCTCGCCTCGGCGCGGCGTTCGCGTCCGGGGTCATACGACCACGTCGGGGTGCGGCGACGATGCGCCTTGTACCGGCTCCACAGATCGTCGATCCGCGGGACGATCAGATCGGACAGCAGCGCGAGAGCGACAAGCGCGGTCGCCGCAAGCGCCAGCAGCATGGGGCTTCCCGCCTACCTGCCGCCCGCCGCCCGCGGAAAGAAGATCACGCGGTCGGCGTCCCAGGGAATTTCCTCGAACGAACGGACCATGATCGACTCGCGCCGTCCTTGCCGGCCCGAGACCGGCACCGCCGCCCACAGTCCGGCGTCCAGCTGACGACGGAACTCCTCGATCAGGCGCTGCTCGTCCTCAGCGCGCTCGACGTCCCCTTCGGCGATCAAGACCTCTCCATGGCCCGGCTTCATCCGCAGGAAACGCACGGGGGGATTATGCCAAATGTGTGTCGGCTCCCCGAGCGTCCGGGGCGCCCAAAACTGCCCAAACATCCGGTTTGCAGGCAATCCCCAGGATGTCGACGGGGCCCGGTCCGGCGCCGATCTCCCGCAGTCCCTGCGCCACCGCTCGGGAGGCTCGCGCGCGCGCCGTGCGGGCGGCGTCGAGGGGCGGGTCGCCGTGGGCGAGGCATGCGGCGAGCACCGAGGAATGGGTGCAACCCGACCCGTGAGCGGCGCCGTCCTCATGGCGCTCGCCGTCGAGCTCGACGAGTTGCTCGCCGTCGAAGAACACGTCCGTTCCTTCGGCTCGATGGCCGCCGGTGATGACTACTACTTGCGGACCCAGGGCCTGGAGTTTGCGGGCGAGGTCGTGGACGTCGCCGGCGGGGTCCCCGGCCAATGTGCGCGCTTCCGGCAAGTTCGGGGTGATCACGGTCGCCCGCGGGAGCAATGTGTCGATCAGCGCCTCGCGCGCGACGGGGTCAAGTAGGACCGCCCCGGACTCCGACACCATGACGGGGTCGATCACGACCGGCGTGTCGTCCGGGAGCTCACCGAGCGCCCGCGCCACCGCTTCGATCGTGGGACGGTCGCCGAGCATCCCGATCTTGACCGCGTCGACCCCGATGTCGTCCGCCACGGCCTTGACCTGGGCGATGATGATCTCCGGAGGGATCGCGTGGACGGCGGTGACGCCCACCGTGTTCTGGGCGGTGATCGCGGTGATCGCGGTCATCCCGTGGACGCCACAGGCCGCAAACGCCTTCAGGTCGGCCTGGATACCGGCGCCGCCACCGGAATCGCTGCCGGCGATCGAGAGCACGCGGGGGATGCGATCCGGCGGGGACACGATGCACGAGCGTAGCCCCCCGGATGCGACTGCGATTTTCGATGACAGTCAGTGAAAATCGCAGTCGCCTTCAGGGGGCGATCCGGAACCGGCCCCCCGCACCGCGCCTGACGAACCCGCCGAGTTCGAGCTCCGCCAGGGCCGCGAGCCCCCGGTCGGGCTCGAATCCCGCCCGGGCGAGCGCCGCGGCGGTCTCGTGGCCCTCGGCGATCGCGTCCAGCAAGGGCCGCAGCTCGGCCGGCGCCGGCGGCCGAGCCGGCCCGGCGGTCCGCTCGCCGGCGCCGAAGAGGTGGTCGAGCACGTCCTGCGCCCCGAGGACGACGGACGCCCCACCGCTCGCGAGCAAGAGGTTCGATCCCTTGGCCTGTGGCGTCGTCACCCGCCCCGGCACCGCCCCCACCGGGCGCCCGATCGCATGCGCCAGCCGCGCCGTGACCAACGACCCCGACCTTTCGCCGGCCTCGACCACGACGGTCATCGCGGCCAAGGCCGCGATGATCCGGTTTCGCGCCGGGAACATCCACCGCCACACATTGGTCCCCGGCACGATCTCCGACACCGCCACCCCCTGCGCCACGATCCGTCGATGGAGTCCGCGCTTGCCGGCGGGGTAGGGCCGGTTGGCGGGGCCGGGCAGCACCGCCACCGTCGGCATCCCTGCGTCGAGCGCGCCGGCATGGGCGGCCGAGTCGATCCCGTGCGCCATGCCGCTCACGACCGTCAATCCCGCGACGGCGAGCTCCCGCCCGAGCGAGCGGGCGACGTCGAGTCCGTACATTGATGCTTTCCGCGAGCCGACGATCGCGACAGCCTCTCCAAGCAGCAGGTCGGCCCGGCCCCTGACGTAGAGCACCGCCGGCGGGGCCGGCAGGGCGCGGAGTCCCGATGGGTACCCCGGATCGCAGACGCATACCGTGTCTACCCCCGCGCCACCCGCTCGCCTCCGCACCTCATCGACGTCCAACGTCTCGAACTCCCGCTCCAGCCGGGCCTTTTCCCGACCGCCGATTGCCACGATGAGAGCGTCGTCCTCCAGCGCGAGCACCTGATCGACGCGGCCGCGCGCGGCCTCGAGGTGACCCGCCAGCCTCCCCACCAGCCACGATCGCGCCAGGCACGTGTCGCAGGCGCGTTCGCTCATGCCGCCAGCGTCGTATCGGCGTCGCCACGCTGCCGCAGGCTGAGGGCCGTCAGCAGGTCGGCGTGCGTGACCCGGCCGTGGCCCGAGAGGTCGGCGATCGTCTGCGCCACCCGCAGGACCCGGTGGCGTCCGCGGGCGCTGAGCGCGCCGACGACGTACGCCTGGGCCAGCGCGGAATCCGCCGCGTCCTCGAGCCGGACATGGCGCCGGACGGCGCGCGCGTCCATCTCGCCGTTGCACCTCGCTCCATGCCCCGTCAGGCGGAAGCGCTGGCGCTCCCGAGCACGCGCCACCCGCTCGCGCGCCCGCGCCGAGGACGTCTGCGCCGGGGCGCGGAGTTCCGGCTCGGTCGGTCGCTCGACGTTGATCAACAGATCCATGCGGTCGAGCAGTGGCCCGCTGAGCCGCCGGCTGTGGCGCCGCAGGTCGGCCTCGCCGCAGTTGCACCGGTCGCCGACGCCGGCGAACCCGCACGGGCACGGGTTGGTCGCGCCGACGAGCATGAACCGGGTCGGGAACACGAGCGCCCGCTGACCGCGGACAATCGTCACGCAGCCGTCCTCGAGCGGCTGTCGGAGGGCGTCGAGGCTCGACCGCTGGAACTCGGCGAGCTCATCCAAGAAGAGCACTCCATGATGCGCAAGCGTCGCCTCGCCCGGCCGCGGTGGCGAGCCACCGCCCACCAGCCCGGCGGCCGAGATCGTGTGGTGCGGGGCGCGGAACGGGCGCGCCCCGACCAGGCCGGCGGCGTGCAGCCCGGCGATGCTGTGGATCCGCGTCACCTCGATCGCCTCGGCGCGGCTCATCGCCGGCAGGATCGACGGGATCCGGCGCGCGAGCATCGTCTTGCCCGTCCCGGGCGCGCCCTCGAACAGAAGGTTGTGCCCGCCCGCGGCCGCGATCTCGAGCGCCAGCAGCGGGGCGGCGTGGCCCCTGACGTCGGCCAGATCGGGTTCGGAAGTCGCGCCTGCCACCCCGGATATGCCGCCCAGCCCGGCCCCCACCTCGGGCAAGGGCGGGAGCGCGCCCCCTGCGAGCACCTCCGCCGCGGCCCGCAGGCTCGATACTCCCGCGATCTCTAGGCCTCCGACGAGCGCTGCCTCGCGGGCGCGCTCGCGAGGGACGATCAGACGCTCGAGACCGGCGCGGCGCGCCCCCTCGGCGACCGCCAGCGCCCCCGGCGAGTCGCGCAGGTCACCGCTGAGCGAGAGTTCGCCGAACACCGCATAGGCGTCGAGCGCGTCGGCGGGCACCTGTCCGCTCGCGGCGAGCACCCCGAGCGCGAGCGCCGCGTCGAAGCCTGGCCCGACCTTGCGCAGGAACGCCGGCGCGAGGTTCGCGGTGATCCGCGTCTGCGGGAAGTCGAAGCCGGAGTTGGAGATCGCCGAACGGACCCGGTCGCGCGATTCGCGCACCGCCGCGTCCCCGAGGCCGACGATCGTGAACGCGGGCAGGCCGCCGCGGATGTCGACCTCGACCCAGACGTGACGGGGATCGATCCCGTCGATCGCGAACGTTGCGACGCGCGCGAGCATCGCGTCCAACGTACGCATCGGCGCGTCAACGGTGATGCACAGGCTGTGCCAACTCTCCTCAGCGCGCGCGGCCGCGCTTGCGCAGAGTTGGAACGCGGCGTGACCCACGCGTCACGCGCCCGGGCGTAGCGTCGCCGGCGTGTCCACCGACCCCCGTCCCCGGCTCGGAGCGCTCGGCGAACAGCTCGCCGCCGAGCACCTGGTCAGACGCGGCTTCGAGATCGTCGAGCGCAACTACCGCACCCGCTGGGGCGAGCTCGACATCATCGCGTTCGACGGCCGGACGCTCGCGTTCTGCGAGGTCAAGACCCGGCGCGCGAGCCCCGGTGGCGCGAGCCCGCTCGAGGCGGTCAGGGCGCTCAAGCGCGCTCAGGTGCGCAAGATGGCCGGTCGCTGGCTGATCGAGCGAACCGAACGGCCGCGCGCGGAGACGCTCCGGTTCGACGCGATCGGGGTGACCGTCGACGGCGCGGGCCGACTTCTCCGCCTCGAACACCTGGAGGGCGCGTTCTGACCGCCGGCGCGCCTACATCGTCAGCTGCTGATATGCCATCGACTGGAACGACAGCCGGTGGAGCGGCGACACGCCGAGTCGCTCGATCGCCTCCCGGTGCTCGGGGGTCGAGTAGCCCACGTGTTGGGCGAACTCCCATCCCGGGTGCGTGGCGTCGGCGCGCCGCATGTACCGGTCGCGCGTCTCCTTGGCGATCACCGAGGCCGCGGCGATCGCGGCGCTCTTGGCGTCACCGTCGATCACGGCACGCTGCTCGTGGCCGAGCGCACCCACCGGGAAGCCGTCGCTCAGGCAGATGCAGCCCTCGCGCGCGACCTGCGCGAGCGCGTCACGGAGCGCGGCCAGGTTCGTCTTGTGGAGGCCGCGGGCGTCGATCCCCGGCGCGCACCGCGACACGATCGCGACCTTCGTGGCGAGCCGCAGGATCACCGGGAACAGCTCGGCGCGCCCTTCGGGCGTGTGTTGCTTGGAGTCATTGAGGGCGCCGAGCGCGCGCACCTCGCCCGGACCGATCGCCTCGAGGTCGAACAGGACGGCGGCCGCTACGAGCGGCCCGGCCAGGCAGCCCCGGCCGGCCTCGTCGGCGCCGGCGACGAACCGCACGCCGAGGGCACGATCGAAGCGGAACAGCTTCCGCGCGGCGCGCGGCGCTTGCTTTCGCCGGGTGGACGCGGCGGTCCCGTTGGCGCCGGCGCCGTTCGAGTGCTTAGAGGAATCCGATGCGGTCAGGCGGCCAGTACGTGAAGAACGCAGTGCCGATGATCCATTTACTCGGGATGGGGCCCCAATAACGACTGTCCTCCGAATCCGGGCGGTTGTCCCCCATCATGAAGTAATCGTCGGGCGGAATCTTGATCGCTTTCCCGAAAGTGCAAGTAGAAATTCCGCCGCAGGGCACCGTGTAGGAGTCCTTTTCGGGGACGCCGTTGCGGATCACGTGCCCGTTGACGATCCGGATCGTGTCGCCGGGGAGGCCGACGACGCGCTTGATGAACGTCTGGCTCGACTCCTGCGGCGTCGGCAGGTCGCAGGCTTGCGCCGTCAGCCCGCCGTTCTGTCCGCCCTGGTCGGGGTTCCCGCACACCGGATTGGTGAAGTCGGCGCCGTGGGGCGGGTGGAACACGACGATGTCGCCGATCCCGGGGTTCCCGGCAAGGCGGTTGGTCAGGACCCGCTGGCCGACGTCGAGCGTCGGGACCATCGACGGGCTGGGGATGCGGTACGGCTTGACGATGAACGCCTGGATCAGCAACGCGAGCGCCACCGCGATCGCGACCGTCAGCACCAACTCGATCAGGCCCCTCATCGTTTCGCTCCGGTCACCCGCGGCCGCGGCGGCGGCGCACTAGAAAAACCCGATCCTGTCGGGCGGCCAGTACGTCATGAACGCCTTGCCGATGATCCATGCTCTCGGGACCGGGCCCCAGAACCGGCTGTCCTCGGAATCGGGGCGGTTGTCGCCCAGCATGTAGTAGTCACCGGGCGGAACTGTGATCGTCTGCGGGAAGTCACAGGATGAGTCGCCGTCGCAGGGCACGATGTACGAGTCGGACTCGCGCTTGCCGTTCCGGTAGACGTGGCCGTTGACGATCGAGAGATGGTCGCCGGGTAGCCCGACGACGCGCTTTATGAACGTCTGCGAGGACGGCTGCTTCCACGGGACCGAACACGCCGCCGGCGCGTCCTGCCCACCGCTGTCCTGGCCCTGGTTCGGATTGGTGCAGCCCGCGTCGTAGTTCTTGGGCGGGTGGAACACGACGATGTCGCCGACGTGCACAGAGGAGAAATCCATCCCGATCCGGTCAACCAGGACGCGCTGGTTGACGCGGACGGTCGGAAGCATCGACCCACTGGGGATGCGGTACGGCTTGATGAGGAAGGCCTGGATCCCGAGCGCGAGTATGAGCGCGGTCACGACAATCACCGCGAGCTCGAACAGCGTGCTCGCCGGCGACTTTTTCGCCTTCGTCACTCCTGCTGTTCGCCGGCGGATGCCTCCGGTGCCGCCGGGCTGGCGTCCTGCGGCGCCGTCGGGGGGTCGGAATCCTCGGACTCCTCAGCGCTCGCACTCTCCGCGCCCGACTCCGCCTCTGGTTCGGTCCCCGACTCGGCCTCTGGTTCGGTCCCCGACTCGGCCTGCGTGTCGACGAGCTCCGCCTCGGCCTGTGTCCCCTCGCGATCCTCCGCGGTGAGCTCGTCAGCTGCCGGGTCCTCGGGAACCGGCTGGTGGAGCAGCTCGCGCTCGACCGCCACCTCGGGCGCCGCGCTGCGGCGCTCGCGCACGCGAGCGCGCTTGCCGACGCGGCCGCGCAGGTAGTACAGCTTGGCGCGGCGGACGTCGCCGCGGGCCGCCACTTCGATGCGCTCGATCTTCGGCGAGTGCAGCGGGAAGGTTCGCTCGACCCCGACGCCGAACGACTGCTTGCGCACCGTGAACGTCTCGCGTGCGCCGTGCCCCTGGCGCTTTATGACAACCCCTTCGAACACCTGGGTGCGGCGCCGCGTGCCCTCGATCACCTGGAAGTGGACACGCAGTCGGTCCCCGGCGTCGAAGCTGGGTACACGGCGGAGCTGTGCACGCTCCAGGCTGTCGATCACTGTGCTCATGACGTTGTAGATCCCTGCCACACCCGGCGGTGTTGCTGGTGGGGCCTAATTCACAGCGCACGATGCGCCTGCGCAGGGCCGCCTATGGTAGCGGACCTCCTGCGCCGGTTCCCCGCGCCGCGCTCTGCGCCAGGCGCCACTCCTTGATCCGGGCGTGATGACCGGATAGGAGCACGTCCGGCACTCGCCAGCCCCGGTACTCGGCGGGACGTGTGTAGTGCGGATACTCGCGCGCCCCGGCGAGCGCCTCGCTGAAGGACTCCTCGAGCGCGGAGTCGGGATGACCGAGCGCGCCCGGCAGCTTGCGCAGCACCGTGTCGCACAGCACCATCGCCGCGAGCTCGCCGCCGGCGAGCACGTAGCGGCCGATCGATACCTCATCGGTGGCGAAGTGATCGACGATGCGCTGATCGAAGCCCTCGTAGCGTCCCGATAGGAGCGTCAGCGACTCCTCACGCGCCAGCTCTGAGGCCAGCGCGTCGTCGAGCAGCCTCCCGCCCGGCGCCAGCACGATCACGCGCCGGTCCCGGCGCAGCTCGACGGGGTCGCGGCCGTAGCGCGCCCGCAGCGCCGCCTCGACCACATCGACTCGGAGGACCATGCCCGCGCCGCCGCCGAACGGCGTGTCGTCGACCTGCCCGGCGCCCAGCGGCGTGTGATCGCGATAGTTGACGTACTCGAGACGGTGGCCGGCGGCGAGCGTGTTGGCGACGTGCCGCTGGCGCTCGAACCACCCGAACGCCTCCGGGAACAGCGTGAACACCTCGATGTCCATGGGCCGTCGAGGCCTACGCTTCGCCGAGGAACCGGAGGTCCACGTCGATCACCCGCCGGTCGAGATCGACCATGCGGACAGCGTCGGCGACCAGTGGCACGAGCAGCTCGCCGCCTTCGGCCCGCTCGACCTCGAGCACCTCGCACGACGGGAGCTCCATCAGCCCCCTGACCCTGCCGACATCCCGGTCGCCGTCGCGCACCGAGCAGCCGGTGAGATCCTCGGCCCACCACTCGTCGGGTCCGAGCTCGGGAGCCACGGTGCGCGGCACCAGCAGGTCCTTGCCGCGCAGCGCCTCGGCGGCCTCGCGGTCGTCGTGGGACGCCACGCGCAGGATCGGACTGCGCGCGGTCCCCGCCACACGAGTGATGTGCAGCTCATGGCCGTCGATGACGACGCTCGACGCCGCATCGAGCAGCTGGGGATTCGGAAGCGTGACGTGAAAGCTGCCGTCGAGGCCGTGCGGTCGCCCGACCCGGCCGGCGAGAAGCCACTCAGGGGGAGGGTTCACCTGCGCGCGGCGTCACGCGTCGACGATGTCGACGAACACGCGGCGCTTGCTCCTGACCGCGGCCGTCTTGACCACCGTGCGCAGCGCGGCGGCAGTCCTGCCGCCCCGGCCGATCACGTTGCCGTAGTCGTCGTCCGCGACTGACAGCTCGAGCACGATCGCCCCGTCGTCCTCTTCCACCTGGTTCACGCGCACCGCGTCGGGGTTCTCGACCAGACCCCGCGCCAGGTACTCGAGCAGCTCCTTCATCGCCGGCACATGCGCCGCTACTGGATGCCCTGAGTGTGCAGCAGCTTGCGGACCGTGTCCGATGGCTGCGCTCCGCGGGCCAGCCAGTCCCGGACCCGCTCCTCGTTCAGGGTGATCGTGGACGGATTCGTCTGGGCGTTGTAGTGCCCGACGATCTCGATCACGCGCCCGTCACGCTTCGAGCGCTGATCCGCGACCACGACGCGCCAGACGGGATTCTTGCGTCCACCGATGCGAGTAAGCCTTAGTCGTACAGACATTCGAGCGATGAGGGTAGCGGGTAGCGCGTCAGCGGGCCTGGCGCATGAGCGCCCCGAGGTCGGGCATCCGGCCCTGGGCGACCTGTCGCATGACCTTTCGCATCTGCTCGAACTGCTTGATCAGCGCCTTGACGGCCTGCACGTTGGTCCCGGATCCCTTGGCGATGCGGAGGCGGCGCGAGCCCTTGATCAGCTCCGGGTGCCGGCGCTCCTGCGGGGTCATCGACAGGATGATCGCCTGGATGCGGTCGAACTCGCGCTCGTCGACCTTGACGCCGCGGAGCTCCTTGCCCATCCCCGGGATCATCCCGATCAGCGACTGGAGCGGCCCCAGGCGGCGTACCTGACGCATCTGCTCGAGGAAGTCGTCCAGGCCGAACTCCTGCTTGCGGAGCTTGCGCTCGAGCTCGGCCGCCTGGTCCTGGTCATACGCGGTCTCGGCCTTCTCGATCAGCGTCATCACGTCGCCCATCCCGAGGATGCGCTGGGCCATGCGGTCGGGATGGAAGCGCTCGAACTGGTCGAGCTTCTCGCCGGTCGAGGCGAACAGGATCGGCTTGCCGGTGATGGCCTTGACCGACAGCGCGGCGCCGCCGCGGGCGTCGCCGTCGAGCTTGGTCATGACCACTCCGTCGAACTGGACGACCTCGGCGAACTGCTCGGCGACGTTGACCGCGTCCTGGCCGGTCATCGCGTCGACCACGAGCAGCACGTCGTGCGGCTTCACGGCCTTCTTGATGTTCGCGAGCTCGGCCATCAACTCCTGGTCGACGTGCAGACGGCCGCTGGTGTCGATGATCAGCACGTCCTTGCCCTCGGCCTGTGCGCGGTCGCGGGCCCAGGCGGCGATCTTCACCGGATCCTGATCGGTGCCTTGCTCGTATACGGTCGCGCCGGCCTGCGTCCCGACCTTGATCAGCTGGTCGACGGCCGCGGGCCGGTAGACATCGCAAGCGGCCACGGCGACCGAGGAGCCGTGTTGCTCCTTCAGATAGCGGGCGAGCTTGGCGGTGGCGGTCGTCTTCCCGGAACCCTGGAGGCCGGCCATGACGACCACCGTGGGCGGCCGCGGCGAGAACGACAGGTCGCGCGCCGCGCCCCCCATCAGCTCGGTCAGCTCGTCCGAGACGATCTTGACGACCTGCTGGCCGGGGTTGAGCTTGCCGATCACATCGGCCCCGAGCGCGCGCTCCTTGACCGCGTTCGTGAAGCTCTTGACGACCTTGAAGTTGACGTCCGCCTCGAGCAGCGCCAGGCGGATCTCGCGCATCGCCGCGTTCACGTCGGCCTCGGTCAGCGTGCCGCGGCCGCGGACGTCGGCGAGCGTTGCCTGAAGCTTTTCTGCGAGCGAATCGAACATTTCGGGGATCTCAGCGTACTGCGTCGGCCCCCCTCTGTCGTGATGCTGACATCCCGGCTTCAGCGACTTGACCGTCGGTGACGTGTGCGCCGTCGCCGGCACCAGCAAGGGCGCGTTCTACGGCTGCTTCGAGCACAAGCAGGACCTGTTGCTGGCGCTGCTCGAGGAGGCCGTCCACGCCCTCGGGGTCACCGACGACGAGTGCCTCCCTGTGACGGCCGACGACGACCGGCTGATCGGCTGGCTCACGCACCGGCGCGTGCTCAGCGCCTACCGCGACCGGTTCGGCGCTACTGAGTTATCAGCGCCCGCGCGAAGTCGGTCGAGTCGAACGGCCGAAGGTCCTCGAGCTGTTCGCCGATCCCGATCAGCTTGACCGGGATCCCGAGCTCGTTGGCAATCGCGAGCGCGATCCCGCCCTTGGCGGTGCCGTCGAGCTTGGTCAGCACCAGCCCGCTGACGGGCACGGTCTCGGAGAACAGGCGGGCCTGGCGGAGGCCGTTCTGCCCGGTGGTCGCGTCCACCGTCAGCAGCGTCTCGTGCGGTGCCTCGGGTATCTGCTTGCCGATCACCCGCTTGACCTTGGCGAGCTCGGCCATCAGATCGTCCTGCGTGTGCAGGCGGCCGGCGGTGTCGATGATCACCACGTCCGCGCCGTCGCGGCGCGCCGCCGCGACCGCGTCGTACGCCACCGAGCCCGGGTCCGCGTTTGGGGGGCCCTTGACGAAGCCGGCCCCGGCGCGCTGGGCCCACACCTCGAGCTGCTCGACGCCGGCAGCCCGGAACGTGTCGGCCGCGCCGACCACGACGTTCTGGCCGAGCTCCTGCGCGAGGTGCCAGGCGAGCTTGCCGACGGTGGTCGTCTTCCCGGTCCCGTTGACGCCGGCCACGAGGATGACCGTGGGCTCGGGTCTCAGGTCGATCCGGTCATCGCCGGTCCGCGCGATCTCCGCGAGCAGCTCGGTCAGGCGCTCGGTGAGGGCCTGGCCGCCGGAGATCCCGCCTTCGGTCGCCTCCTGCTCGAGCTGCCCCACGACCTTGGCCGTGGTCGAGGCGCCGACGTCGGCGTAGATCAGAGCCTCCTCCAGCCGCTCCCAGGTCTCGTCGCTCAGGTCCTCGAACAGCGTCGCCTGGATCTCGGTGGTGAGCGCCTGGCGGGTCTTGCGGAGGTTCTCGCGCAGGCGGCGGAACATTCCCCGCCGCCGCTCCTGGGTCTCCGGCGCCGCCTCGGGGTCAGACGGAGGCGCACCGTCGACGATGAACAGGTCTCGCCAGTCTCGTGCCATCGGGCGGCGAGGTTAGCGGGGCCCGGTGACGCGCCCTGTTAGGCGGCTGCTTCCTGCGGCGGCAGCTTGCGCGAGATCACCTTGGAGATGCCGTCGGCGCCCATCGACACGCCGTACAGCGAATCGGCAGCTTCCATCGTCCGCTTCTGGTGGGTGACGACGATGAACTGGGCGTGGCCCGAGTAGGTGCGGAGCAGCTCGAGGAAGCGGTCGATGTTGAGGTCGTCGAGCGCGGCCTCGACCTCGTCGAGGATGTAGAACGGGCACGGCCGGGCGAGGAACACCGCGAACAGAAAGGCGAGCGCGGTCATCGACTTCTCCCCGCCCGAGAGCAGCGTGAGCCGCTTCATGTCCTTGCCGGCGGGCGTGATTTCGATCTCGACGCCGAGCAGGTCCTCCTCTTCCTGTGCACCCGAGGCCTCGCCGGACTCCGCCCCCTCCTCCGACTGCTCCGTGTCCTCCCCCGGCGCCGGCCCTCCCCCGAGCACGCGTGCCGGTCCCTCCTGCTCGCTGACGAGCCGCAGCCGTCCACGGCCGCCCGGGAACAGCCGCTCCACGACCTGCTCGAAGTTGCGCGCGGCCGCCTCGAACATCTGCTCGAAGCTCTCACGAATCTGGCGGTCGGTGTCGGCGATCAGCTTGCCCAGCTCGCGCAAGGCGGTCTCGAGGTCGTCGCGCTGACGCTCGAGCTCCTCGACGTGGGCGACGGCCTCCTCGTACTCGGCCTGGGCGAGCGGGTTGACCGGGCCTAGCTGCTCGCGCCGGCGCGCCAGCCGCTCGAGCCGGTTGGTGAGTGCCTCGCGCTCCTCGGCGGCGAGCTCGGCGTCGGCCGGCGCCGCGTCGAGCTCGAGCCGGCCGGCGAGTCCGCGTACCTCTTGCGAGGACTCCTCGACCCGGTCCTGCGCGCGCTGGAGCCGGACCTGGCTCTCGGTCAGGCGCTCGTTGCCCTGGCGGAGCTGCGCATGGAGCGCGGCCTCTCGCTGCGCGCACTCCTTGAGCTCGGCGGCGACATGCTCGCCGGCCTCGCGGTCAGAGCTCAGCTCGAGCTCGAACGCCCGGCGGCGCTCGGCGATCGCGCTCGCCACACGCTCGAGCGCGGCGATCACCGCCCGGACTTCGGGCACCAGCGCCTCGTCCCGCTCGGTCGAGGCATCGAGACGGTCGATCCGCGCGAGGCGCTCGGCGCGCTCTCGCTCCTGGCGCTCGCGCGTGCCCTGGGCCGCTGAGAGCTCGGCGGACAGCTGCGCTCGACGTCCGGCGTTCGGGCCGTCGTCGGGCGCGGTCCGCCGGCGCTCGATCGACGCCGTGAGCCGGCGCTCCTCCTCGCCGGCCTCGTCGCGCTGGGTGACCGCGGCGCGGTGCGCGGCGATCGCGTCCTCGGACTCGCCCTCGGCGCGGGCCACGGCCTCGCCACTGCGCTCGAGCGCGGCGTTGGCGCGGTGCTCGGCCTGCACCGCGGACTCGCTGGCGCGAACGAGCGCGTCGCGCCGGTTCCGCTCGGCCAGCACGCGCTCCTCGCCGACCGCGGGCGCCTGACGGAGCTCGCGCGTGTGCGAGGACCAGACCCTGCCGGACAGCGTGACGGCCACCCCGTCAAACCGATCGGACAATGGCTCGAGGCTCTCCACGACCCACACACCTCGGAGCAGCCCGCGCGCGAGCGCCGCCGCCTGGGCCGGTCCGTGGACATGGGCGGCGAGCAGCTCCGCCCCGGAGACCGGCGGGGTTGCCCCCACGGGTGTGGCGGCCGGCTCGGGGCCGGCGATCAGCGCCCGGCCGCCGTCGGCCCCGGCGCGATCGAGCAGTGCCCCGGCGGCCCCGCGGTCCTCGAGGACCGCGGCGCGCAGCCGCCCGTCGAGGGCGGCGGCAACCGCAAGCTCGTAACCGGGGTCCACCTCAAGCTGGTCGGCCAGAACGGTCGCGCCGCCGGGAGCACCCGTCTGGCTGCGCAGAAACTGATTGACGGCGGCGAGCTCGCCGCCGACCCGCGCCGCCTCGCGGCGAGCGGCCTCGACGGCCCGCTCCGATTCGCGCAGGGTGACTCGCGCCTGCTCGAGCCGCTCGCGCGCCTGCTCGCGCGCGACGCGGTGCTGCTCGACGGCCTCCGTCCGCTCGGCGACCGCGGCGCCGGCGGCACGAAGCTGCTGCTCGAGCTCTGAGAGCTGGCGCGCGAGCTCAGCTTCGCGGTCGCGCTCGAGCCGGGCCAGCTCCTCCTCGAGCTCGGAGATCCGCGTGTCCAGAAGCGCGTCGGGCGCGTCGGCCTCGGCTGCGGCGCGCAACCGCTCGAGGTGTTCGCGGCCGTTCCGCAGGCGGCCTTCCAGGTTCCGCTCGGCCGCGCGGACGGCCTCGGCGCGATACGAGATGCGCTCGCCCGCAGACTGCGCGAGGAAGCACCGTCGCGACAGCTCTTCGCGATGAGCGCTCCGCCGGGCCAGCGCCTCCTCGGCGGCTTCCCGGCGACCGGCGACGGCCGTCAGCTCGCGCTCGACCTGCTCGCGCTCGGCGCGCGCCCGGGCCGCAGCTTCCTCGGCGGCCTGGAGCTCGGACTGGTGGCGGCGGAGATCGTCGCGGGATAGCTCCCACCGGGCTTCGAGCGTCTGGCGCTCGATCCGGGCGTGCAGCTCGGCGGCCTCCGCCTGGCGCTTGAGCGGCCGCAGCCGCGAGCGGGCCTCGCGCTCGACCGCGAGCGCCCGATCGAGGTTGTCCTGGGTGTGTCCGAGCTTCAGCTGGGCCCGGCGCCAGCGCGTGCGGTGCTTGCCGAGCCCGGCGGCCTCCTCGATCAGCATCCGACGATCGCGGGGCTTGGAGGTCACGATCGACTCGACGCGGCCCTGGGAGATGACCGAGTGCATCTCCTTGCCGAGGCCGGTGTCCGACAGCACCTCGATCACGTCGACCAGCCGGCAGCGCGCGCCGGCAAGCCGGTACTCGCCCTCGCCGCCGCGGTCGAGCCGGCGGACGATCGAGACCTCGGGCGCCCCGAGCCCGAGCGTCCCCTCGCTGTCGTCGAGCACGAGCTCGACCTCGGCCCCGCGGGCGCCCTGGCGGCCGGGAGCGCCGCCGAAGATCACATCCTGCATCGACTGTCCGCGAACGGCAAGCGGCGACTGCTCGCCGAGCGCCCACAGCACGGCGTCGGTGATGTTCGACTTCCCCGAGCCGTTCGGTCCGACGATCACGCTCACGCCCGGGCCGAACTCGAGGCGGGTGCGGTCGGGGAACGACTTGAATCCCTTGAGCACGATCGATTTCAGGTACATGCTCGCCTCCCGCGCCTCACTCGAGCGCCTCCAGCGCTACTTGCGCGGCCTCCTGCTCGGCGTCCTTCTTGCTCCGGCCCCGCCCTCGCCCGACCTCGACGCCCGCGATCATCGCGCTCACCGAGAACACGCGGTCGTGCGGAGGTCCCTGCTCGTCCACCACGTCGTAGGTGACGAGCGCGCCCTTGCGCGCGAGCCGCTCCTGCAGCGCCGACTTGAAGTCGACCGGATGCTCGAGCGCCTCCTCGATCTCGGGCCCGAACGCGGCCACGACCGCCTCGGCGGTGCGGTCGTACCCGTTGGCCAGAAAGCAAGCCCCGATCACCGCCTCGATCACCGAGGCAAGCACCCGCTCGGTTCCCACGAGCGCGGGCACCGTGGACGAGACCCCGGGCGGCGCGGCTGCGCTCAGGCGCTCGGGGACGCCGAGCCGCTCGGCGACCTCGCGGCACGACCGGCCCGAGACCGCCTGCGCGCGGATCTTGGTGAGCCGGCCCGGGCCGAACCGCTCGGCCTCGAGCCTCGGATAGAGATAGGAGGTCACGGCCAGAGCGAGCACGCTGTCGCCGAGGAACGCGAGCCGCTCGTACGAGTCGGACCTGCGCACCGTCCACGACGCGTGAGTGAACACCGGCGCAGAGAGCTCCTCGGGGAGCTCGTCGAGTAGCTCCCGCAGGAGCGCGGTCGAGTCACTCACGCTTAGAAGGTGCTTCGCGCTCACTCAGCATCGGGGCCCGCGCTCGCCGACGCCGATGCGTGCGTCTCACCTCCGGTCACGCCCAGGACAAAATCCACGGCCTGGCCGACGGTCCGGATGTTGGCCGCCTGTTCGTCGGAGATCCGCACGCCGTAAGAATCCTCGAGTTCCTGCACGAGGGTGTAGAGATCCAGGGAGTCAGCGACGAGATCCTCTTTGAAGCGAGTCGACTCGGAGATCTTGTCCGGATCGACCTCGAGCTCGTCGACGAGGTGTCCGCGGATCACCTGGAAGATCTCTTCGCGGGTCATCTCCGGGAAACCGTAGCCGTCGCCTCGGACGGGCCAGCGGCCGGCTCGCGCTCCGAGTCGACGTATCCGGGAGCCGGCCGCATCGCCCCGGCCTGCACGAGCGCGGCGCGCGTGCGGCCGATCACGTCGTGCTGCACGCCGCGGGCGGCCACATCGATCGCATGGGCAAAGCCGCGCGCGCTGAAGCGCCCGTGGGCGACCACGCCGAGTTGCCGGAGCCCGAGCATGTACGCGCCACCGGCCCCCTCGGGATCGATCGCGTCACGCAGCTGCTGCATCGCCGGCGCGATCAGCCTGTTGCCGATCCTGCCTCGGGCGGTCGTGCTCGCGGTCTCGCCGACGAGCCGCAGCGCGCGGTTCGAGACACCCTCCATCAGCTTCAGGGTGACGTTTCCGGTGAAGCCGTCCATCACGACCACATCGGCGACGTCCTCGACGATCTGCGTTCCCTCGACGTTGCCGACGAAGTTGAGGCCGGCGCCACGGGCGCCGGCGAGCTGCTCGTGGACGCTGACGAGCTCGGGCGTGCCCTTGCCTGGCTCCTCGCCGTTGGACAGCAGCGCCACGCGCGGAGAGTCCATCCCGAGTACGGCCTGGGCGAACGCCGATCCCATGTGCGCGAACTGCACGAGATGCTCGGGGCGGCAGGTGACGTTCGCGCCGACGTCGAGCAGGAGAATCGGGGCGCGGCCCGGGTGGGGCAGCGGCAGCGCGAGCGCCGGTCGGTACACACCGCGGTCGCGGCGGAGGTTGAACAGGGCGGCCGCGAGCGCCGAGCCGGTGGATCCGCCGGACACGAACGCCTGGGCGCGCCCCTCGGCGACGGACTTCGTGGCCTGGACGATCGACGCCTCGGGCGTGCTGCGCACCGCGTTCGCGGGATCGGCCTGCTTCGCGATCGAGACCGGAGCGTCGACGACCTCGACGCCGTCCGGCACGTCGCCGATCTCACTCGCGGGGCCGAACAGGAGCACCTGGATGCCGTTTGCGGCCGCGCGGGCAGCCCCGGCCGCAACCTCGCGAGGGCCGAGGTCGGCCCCGCCCGCATCCACCGCGACGGTGACCACGCCCGCCGCTCTCAGGCGATCCGCTCGTCCCGATCCGGAACGATGACCTCGCGGCCCTTGTAGTAGCCGCACACCGGGCACACCCGGTGGGGAAGGCGGGCGCTGTGGCATTGCGGGCACGCGTTGTAGCCCGGCGTCTCGATCTTGTGTTGCGAGCGCCGCTGCGTGGTCCGCGCGTGGGACTGCTTCTGCTTGGGGACGGCCATGCCGGGCAGTGTAGCCGTCCCGCCCCCGGCGAAACCCCGCGGCGCGGGGCCGGCTCCTCACTCGAATCTGAGCTTCGACAACTCGGCCCAACGCGGATCGGGTTCGCGCTCGTGCTGATGGGCCGGTCCGGCTTCGTTCAGGTTGGCACCGCACACCGGGCACAGGCCGGCGCAGTCCTCCCGGCACAGGAGGTTGGCCGGCAGTGCCAGCGCGAGCGCGTCGCGCGCCCACGAGCGCAGGTCGAGCACGCCGTCCTGGACATAAGGCGAGACCAACTCTTCGTCGCTGTCGTCGTGTTCGGGGGCACGGCCGCGTCCGGTGGCCTCGCCGCGCGCCCGGGCCTCGTTCGGTTGGAATACCTCGCGCGCGTCGACGGTGAACACCGGCGCGGCCGGCTCGAGACAACGCATGCACGGCCCAACCAGCGACGCCTCGAACCGGAGCCGCAGCGCGTAGCCGTCGCCCGTCGTGCGCGAGATATCGAGGCGGACCGGCACCGGCGACGGCTCAACCGGATAGCGCTCGCCGCCGAGCGAGAACGGGTCGATCCCCACGGCGAGGTCCAGGCGGCGCCCCTCGCCCGTGCTGAGGCGCAACCCACCGAGGTCGAACGTGTCGGTGCGTGGCGTCATCCCACATCCGAGCTTACCGCCGGCTACGACATCATCCGTGGCGTGTCCGGCTGGTTTCGCTCTTATGGATTCGCGGAGGTCCTGGACGACCTGTTCCTCGGCGCCTATCCGCTCGACGAGGACGACGTTCGCGTGCTCAGCCGGGTCGGGATCCGGCAGGTTCTCAACCTCACCGAGGACCAGGAGTACGAGGGCGGGGAGCGCGGTCAGGTCGAGCGCGCGCTTGCGGCCGCCGGCATCGCCGAGCACCGTCTGCGCCTCACCGACTACGGCGGCATCCCCGCCGAGACTCTGGACGGCGCGGTGAGCGTCATCGGTCGCTGGCTGGACGACGGCGAGCGCGTCTATCTCCACTGCCGGGCGGGCTGGCAGCGGTCCGCCGCGGTCGCAGCCGGCGTGGTCGCGGTCCGCATGGGCGTGGGGATCGACGAGGCGCTCGCGCTGGTCCAGGCGCGCAAGCCGACGGCCGACCCGCTGCCGCATCAGCGAGAGGATCTGCGGCGGTGGTGGGCGGGGCACGAGCGGCCCCACGACGGAATTTGGCGCTGAGACGATGGACTTTGGCGCTGCGACTACGTATTTGTTAGCTGGATCGCCATCGGCCGGTGTGAGCCGGGGCTAATCGGCGGCGCGCAGCCGGCGCATCGTGAGCTGTTCGGGCATCGGATCGCTCCGGCTGCGCGCACGTTCGCTGACGTTCGCAGTCAGCTCGGCGGTCTGGACGGTGCGCGCGCTGACCGTGACCTGCTCGAGCTCGGGCAGGTCACGGCCGGCCGCGACCGACCCGTGGTCCTCGAACCGGCGGGCCGCCGGCAGCACTCGCGCCTCATAGGAGCCGACGGCCTCGTTGTAGGCCCGCACGGTGCTGTTCAAGCGGTTGCCGAGCGTGGCGAGGAGGCTCGAGAGCTTCACGAGGCGGCCGTGTAGCTCCCGTCCGAGTTCCGAGATCGCCTGGGCGGACTCCGCCACGCGCTCCTGCTGCCAGCCGTACGCGACCGCGCGGAGCATCGCGAGCAACGTCGTCGGTGTGGCGATCAGCACGCGCCGCGCCATCGCGTCCTCGATCAGCGACGGGTCGGCCTCGAGGGCGGCGCCGTACAGGTGCTCGCCCGGCAGGAACATCACCACCAGGTCGGGAGCCGAGTCGAGCCCGGCCCAATACGCCTTGTCGGCGAGCGCCTTCACGTGACGCCTGAGGAGCCGCGCGTGATCGCGCAGGTGCCGCTGGCGCTCCTCCTCGTCGCGGGCCTGGTAGGCGTCGAGCACCCCCTGGAGCGGCGCCTTGGCGTCGACGACCACGTGCTTGCCACCCGGCAGGCTGACCACGAGGTCGGGGCGTAGCGTCGTCTCGTCGCCGGCGACGGGCGACTGCTCGACGAAGTCGCAATACCTCACCATCCCCGCGAGCTCGACCACGTTCCGGAGCTGCATCTGCCCCCACTGCCCGCGGGCGTTCGGCTTGCGTAACGCGGTCACGAGCGCGCCGGTCTCGGTCCTCAGCTTCTCGCCGGTCTCGGCGAGGGTCTTCAGCTGCGCCTCGAGGCGCCCGCGCGACTCGCGCCGCTCCTGGTCGAGCCGGAGCAGCTGGGCGTCGACGCGGCCGAGCTGCTCCTTCAGCGGGGCCACGAGCTGCTCGACCGCCTGGCGGCGATTGTCGAGATCGCCCTTGGCCTCCGCCTTGGCGGCGTTCAGCTGGGCGCGGTTGAGCTCGGTCAGCTGGTCGATGCTCGACTTCAGCGCGTCGGCGCTCAGCGCCTTGAACGAAGCCGACAGCCGCTCCTGGGCGTCGGCGAGCGTCGCCAGCCGCTCCTGCGCCCGCGCCCGCTCGTGTTCGACGTCCGAGCGGGCGCGGACGAGCTCGCGCTCGAGCTCGCCGACCCGCCCCGCCTCGGCCGACAGCGAGCGCAGCCGCGGACGCAGCGCCAGCATGACGGCGCCGGCGCCCGCGAGCACGCCGATCAGCAACCACAGGGTGTTCATGGGTCGCTCAGCATGGCGCGGCCCGCGGACGGAAAGTTATCCCTGCAAACACCGGGTTCGACGTTGCCTTGCCAGAATCGCCGTTCGTGCCTGCAGATCGGATCCGCCGCCGCGTGATCGTGCAAGGACGCGTGCAGGGGGTTTTCTTCCGCGACTCGGTGCGCGAGCGCGCCCGCGCCCATGGCGTCTCGGGATGGATCTGCAACCGTTCCGACGGCGCCGTCGAGGCCGTGCTCGAGGGCCGGCCCGACAGCGTCGATCGCGTCGTGCGGTTCTGCAAGATGGGTCCACGGCAGGCCTCGGTCGAGCGGATCGACGTCGCCGAGGAGGAGCCCGTAGGCCTCAGCGGCTTCGAGATCCGTTAGCCCGCAGATCCCTCAGACGCGAGCGCGCGACCGCGCGGCCTCGATCAGCGCGGCGAACAGTCGCGTGCGGTCGTTGGCCTCGGGATGCCACTGCACGCCGAGCGCCCAGCGCCCGTCGGCGACCTCGAGCGCCTCGACCACTCCGTCGTCCGCCCGGCCGGTGACGACCAGGCCGTCGCCGAGGTCGCGAATCGCCTGGTGGTGGTGACAGTGCGCCAGGTGGAGCTCCTCGCCGACGGCGCCGGCGGCCACCGATCCGGGGACGAGGCGGACGGTGTGGTCGTTGCCGTCGAACGTCCCGACGATCTTCCGGTGCGGGCTCGACCCGTCGGGCGCGACCAGGTTCTGCTCGAGCGTGCCGCCGAACGCGACGTTGAGGATCTGCATGCCGCGGCAGATCGCGAGCAACGGGAGATCGCGGTCGATGGCGGCACGGACCATCGCGAGCTCGAACCGGTCGCGGTCGGGGTACACCGATTCGGTTGCCGGATCGCGCGCCGCCCCGTAAGACCCCGGGTCGAGGTCGGCGCCGCCGATCAGCATCAGCCCGTCGATCCGGTCGAGCAGCTCGAGCGGGG
>Ga0335073_10003686_pt1 | contig 21380 bp, 20 predicted proteins | sample Lox_Sample_22_FD_207093 | JGI IMG/M metagenome (GOLD analysis project Ga0335073, IMG submission 207093) | Soil microbial communities from Loxahatchee National Wildlife Refuge, Florida, United States - Lox_Sample_2.2 | ecosystem: Environmental > Terrestrial > Soil > Wetlands | place: USA...
AACGAACGCGCCGACCAGACTTCCCGGCTCACCCCGGTCGGACGTTACCGGAAGGAGTCCGCTCCCGGGCGGCGAAACGCAACGCCATGCTCCGCAAACGACGTCACCCGCAGATCGACATGAGTCCCCCGCAGCCCGCTCAGGGCTTCGAGCACCTCGCTGACGAGTCGATCGCCGTACTTGCCTGGCTCCAGGCCAATCAGGTCGAATTCGTCCTCGTCGGACCGGTGGCGGAGGCGATCCGCGGAGGCGGCGACAGCGCCGGCCCGGTCGCGATCGTGCCCGCTCCATATCGGCGCAACTTCGAGCGCCTGTCGCGTGCGCTCGACGCCTCCGGGGCCAGGCCGCGCGTAGGCGCGGGCGCGGAGGCCGCACGCGCCAAGGCCGCCGCCGACAAGGTCGTCGGCGGTCAGCGCTGGGAGTTCAGCACCGGTATCCACTTCCTCGATGTCGAGGGACGGACGACCGGAACGCCCGGCTACCAGGAGCTGCTGTACGAGGCCGGGCGGTTCGAGCTCGCCGATGGAATGAGCGTGGACGTGGCCTCGCCCGAGGACATCGAGCACTACGCGCACGTCCGCCGGACCGGCGCCTCCCCCGAGCTCCGGATCACCCGCGGCGTGCAGCACGTAGGCTCGAACTCGACCTAGGACCGGTAGCGCGGTGTAAACCGACCGCTAGCCTGGGGGAATGGCAATTCGCCCCAGGACGGCGGGGCTCGGAGCGGGCGCGTGTGCGGCGATGCTGGTGGTCGTCTGGTTTGCCTCATTTCACGTTCCGTTCTTCAGCCACGCCAACCAGTCGATCTACCTGCAGTTCGGCGATCTACAGGCCCACGGTCGGCTCGACTGGATCGCGTCCCACTTCGTGTCGCCGTTCGACCCGAACCCCTACGTGTACCTGGCGCTCGCGCCCGTGGCGGTCGCGGTGTTGCGAGGGAGGCCTCGCTCGGCGCTGGCTGTAATCGGAATCCTCCTCGGCGCCAACGTCACCACCGAACTGCTCAAGCACATACTGGCCGAGCCACGTCTGCCGTTCATGCCGGCTCCATCGTGGCCGAGCGGCCACTCGACCGCCGTGATGTCGCTGGCGCTCGCGTCCGTGCTCGCAGCGCCCACGCGTCTCAGGCCGGCCGCCGCCGCGCTCGGTGCCTCGCTCGCGATCGCTGTGGGCTATTCCGTGATCGCGACCGGCATGCACTACCCGAGTGACGTGGTCGGAGGGTTTCTCGTCGCCGCGACCTGGACGCTTCTGGCGGTGGCCGCCCTCTTGGCCGCGGAGCGCTGGCGCCCGTCGCCCACCCCCGGGTCCGGGCCGCTCTCGATACGCGCGGTGCTGGGCGCTCCCGGGGCCGTCCTCCTCGGCGCGCTGTTCCTGACGGCGATCGTCGTGCTCACCCGGCCGCACGACGTATTCGACTACGCCCGGGCGCACGAGGCGTTCCTCGTCGGCGCGGCGGGCATCGGCGCGCTGGGCCTCGCGCTGTCGACCGGAGTCGTGCTGAGCGTGCGTCGCTAGCGGTACCTACCGGGCTCCCACAGCGGCTCGTCGCCGCCGTTGGCCCCGCGGCTGAGGATGAACAGCAGATCCGATAGCCGGTTCAGGTAACGCACGACCTCGGCGTTCACGTCGTCCCCGCACGCGATCGCGAGCCGCTCCGCGCGGCGGCACACCGTGCGGCACACATGCAGCTGGGAGGCGGCCTTGGTACCTCCCGGCAGCACGAACGACTTGAGCGGCTCGAGCGTCGCGTTGACCTCGTCGCAGCGCTCCTCGAGCCATGCCGTCTGCTCTCCGATCACGCGCAGGCGCTCACGCTCGGGGTCGTGCGGGGCCGAGATGTCGGCGCCGACGTCGAACAGGTCGTTCTGTATCCGCTGTAGCCACTCGACGTAGGCCGCCGGCAGATCCTCGATCGTGAGCGCGAGCCCGATATGCGCGTTCAGCTCATCGACCGTCCCATAGGCCTCGATCCGCGGGTGCGTCTTGGGCACGCGGCTCATGTCTCCGAGATGGGTCTCGCCCGAGTCGCCGAGGCGCGTATATATTCGCGTTAGGTTTACCGTCATCGACCGGGTCGAGTCTAGACGCCCGGCCACGGTACGATCTCCGCGTTCTAGGTCGGTGGCGATGGGAAGCCGGTGCAAATCCGGTGCGGACCCGCCACTGTGATCGGGGACGCTGGTCGCACGAGGTGCCACTGGCGACGTCAAGTCGCCGGGAAGGCGCGGCCGGTAGGCCCGTCAGCCAGGAGACCAGCCGCCGACCGCCAAGCCGATATGCCCTCGTGGAAAGGGGTGGCCCTCATGCATCGCAAGACCGTTGTCGCTCTCGTGGGAGCGATCGTCATGGCCCTCGCGGCCTCTAGCGCGGCGCTCGCCGCCAGCTCCGGCCCGGCCGTGAGCGTTCAGATCAAGAGCCTGACCAAGACCCTGCTCAAGCCGACGACCGAGCACGGCGGGACGGGGTGGATCACCAAGGGCGGAACGCCCAAGGGCAAGTGCCCGGCCGCCAGCGCGGCGGGCGCACTCGATGCGGCCACGCACGGCAAGTGGACCGGCAAGTACTACGCCAGCGTGGGCGGCATCTTCATCACCTCGATCGACGGCGTGAAGCCGACCGGCAACGACTACTGGAGCGTGTACGTCAACGGCAAGGCCTCGAGCAAGGGCGTCTGCGAGATCAAGCTGAAGTCGGGCGAGAAGCTGCTGTTCAAAGTCATCAAGTGAGCCTCTCTCGCCGGTCATCGTCTGATTCGTCATGACCAGTAGGGCTGCGGCAACGGCGGTCGCGATCGCGTGCGCGATTGCGATCGCCGGATGCGGCCTGGGCGCGGGCAAGTCGACCTCGGGCGTGGTCACGCTCACGGTCACGCGCGGTTTCGGCACCGCCCCGGTCGGCGCGGCGAGCGAGAAGAGCATCCCCGGGTCGCAGACGGTGATGCGGCTGCTCGAGGGGTCGTTCAAGGTGACGACGCGCTATAGCGGCGGGTTCGTCGAGTCGATCGACGGACACGCCGGCAGCTCGTCCCGGCTCGACTGGTTCTACTACGTGAACGGCGTCCAGGCCACGCTCGGCGCGGCCGGCACCTCCGTCCACAAGGGGGACCGGGTCTGGTGGGACCTGCATGACTGGACTGCGACCGACTCGATCCCCGCGGTCGTCGGTTCGTTTCCCGAGCCGTTCGTCCACGGCATCGGCGGCCGGCGCTACCCGGTCACGCTCGAGTGCGCCACCGATGCCACCACGGCGTGCAAACGGGTGACATCCGAGCTCAACTCGATCGGGGTTCCGGTCTCCGGCCAGGCGATCGGCGGGGGATCGGGCACGGACTCGATCGGAGTGGTCGTCGGCACGTGGAACGACGTTCACGGTGAGCTCCTGGCCCAGTTGATCGCCCACGGCCCGGCGTCGAGCGGGGTCTATGCGCGCTTCGCGGGGTCAAATGGCTCCTCGCTCCAGCTGCTCGATCCCGCCGGCAAGGTCGTTCGCACGCTCGGCGCCGGGGCCGGCCTGATTGCGGCCACCGCGCAGCCCTCGACCGGGCCGTTCTGGCTGATCACCGGCACCAACGTAGCGGGCGTGTCGGCCGCCGCCGACGCGCTCACTCCGGCCCGGCTGCGCGATCACTTCGCGCTGGCGGTCCAGGGAACCACCGACCTGCCCGTGCCGCTCGAAGGGGCGACGTGATCTACCGCCGGCGCGCGAGTCCGCTGCATGCCGCCCGCGCCGGCGTCGGCTGCGCTTACTGCGCGGCGCTCGCCCTCGCCGTACTGCTGCTGTCGGCGCCGATTCTCCTCGGCGCGCTCGTGATCTCGATCGCCGGCGCGGCGGTCTTCGCCGGGGTCGGCCGGGAGATCCGCCGTGCGGCGCTGTTCGCGCTCCCGCTCGGACTGCTCGTGATGGCCGTCAACATGCTCGTGGCCCAGGGCGGGCTGACCGTGATCGCGCGGCTCGGGGACCTGCCCGTGTTCGGGCAGACCGACGTGACGCTCGAGGCGACCGTTTACGGCGCCGTGCTCGGCGTGCGGGCGGTCGCGCTGATCCTGTGCGGCGCGCTGTACACGGCCGCGGTCGACCCCGACGAGGTGCTCGCGCTGTTCCGCCGCTTCTCGTTCCACTCGGCGCTGACCGCGACCCTGGCCACGCGGATGGTCCCGGTGCTGGCGCGCGACGCGCGGCGCCTCGCCGACGCCCAGCGGTGCCGCCCGGGCCCGCCGCCGTCCCGCGCGCGACTGATGCGCGCCACGACCTCGGGCGTGCTCGACCGGGCGCTCGACGTCGCCGCGGCGCTCGAAGTGCGGGGCTACGGCGCAGCGCGGCGCCAAGGGCGGCGCGGCCGTGTGCGAAAGCCGTGGTCCCGCCACGACCTCGCGTTTGCCGCCTCGGCGGCGGGGCTGGTGGCGCTTGCGATCGGAGTCCGTCTCGCGGGCCTCGCTCCGTTCACCTCGGACCCGTCCCTGCACGCGCCGGTCCGCGCCGGCGGCGTCGCCGCGGCGGTCGCGATCGTCCTCTGCGCGCTGCTGCCGTTCGCCGACCGCAGGGGAATCGAGCGGTGAGCGTGCTCGCGCTCGACCAGGTGACGTACACCTATCCGGGCGCGGTCGCGCCCGCGATCGCGGATGTGACCCTCGAGATCGGACCCGGCGAACTGGTCGTGCTCGCGGGCGCCTCGGGCTCGGGCAAGTCAACGCTCCTGCGCGCGGCGAACGGTCTCGCGCCCCACTTCTACGGCGGTGTGTTCCAGGGGCGCGCGACGGTGGCGGGTATGGACACGCGCGATCACGGCCCGGGCGCGCTGGCCGCCGCGGTCGGAACGCTGTTCCAGGATCCGGAGACCCAGGTCGTGATGGGCACCGTCCGCGCCGAGCTCGCGCTCCCGCTCGAGAACCAGGGGGAGACGCCGGCGGCGGTCGCGCGTGCCGTCGAGGAGGCGGCGCTCGCGCTCGGGATCGCGCACCTGCTCGACCGACCGACGGCCGAGCTGTCGGGCGGCGAGCTGCAGCGCGTGGCGCTTGGGGCGGCGCTCGCGGGCCGGCCGAAGCTGATCCTGCTCGACGAGCCGACGTCGCAGCTCGACCCGGTCGCCGGCGACGAGCTGATCGCGCTGCTGCGGCGGCTCAACGAGGACTTCGACGCGGCGATCGTGATCGCGGAGCACCGGCTCGAGCGCTGCCTCGCGTTCGCCGACCGCGCGATCGCGATGCGCGGCGGCCGCGTGGTGTGCGACGCCGCGCCGGCCGAGTTCCTCGCCTGGGCGTGCGAGTCGGCGCCGGAGCTCGCGACCCCGGGCGCCAAGCTCCTGGCCGGCCTCGGGCTCGAGCCGGTGGCCGGCGTGAAGGCCGCGCGGGCGGCGCTGCGGTCGCGCGGGATGCTTCCGGACACCGGCGCGCCCGAGGTCGAGCACAACCGGCGACGAAGGTCGGGTCCGAAGGCCGCGCTCCGATTCGAGCGCGTGTGGCACGAGATCGATCGCGGACCGGTCGTTCTGCGCGGCGTCTCGCTCGAGATCGCCACGGGCGAACGCGTTGCGCTGATGGGGCGCAACGGCGCCGGCAAGTCCACGCTGCTGCGCCATGCCGCCGGTCTGATGCGCCCGACCCGCGGCCGGGTTCAGAGCAGCGGCCGGGTCGCGCTGTTGCTCCAGAACCCGGCCGACTACCTCGTCCATGAGCACGTGCGCCTGGAGGCCTCGGCCAGCGCGCTGGCCACGGTCGGCCTGGGCGACCCGGCAGTGCGAGAGCGCCACCCCCGCGACCTGTCCGGCGGCGAGAAGCAACGCCTCGCGCTGGCAATCGTGCTCGACGATCCCGACCGGCAGACCGCGGTGGTGTGCCTGGACGAGCCGACGCGCGGCATGGACCGCCGGCGCAAGGACGACCTGGCCGCGCTTCTGTGCGAGCTCGAGGCCGGGGTGCTCGTCGCCACACACGACCCGGAATTCGTGGCCGCGTTCGCGCAGCGTGTGGTCCTCCTGGCCGACGGCACACCGATTGCCGATGGCTCGCCGCGGGAGGTCCTCGTCGGCGGGACGTATTTCGCGACCGAGACTGCACGGATCCTGGGTGGCGCCGGCGGCGCGCTCCGGCCCGACGAGGGCGTGGCGTTTGTGTCCGGGGCGGGGGCGGAGGTGGGCGCGTGACCTGGCAGCTCGGCGCGTTCGCGATCCTCGCCGTTGCGCTCGCGGGCGGCTTTGCCTGGTACGAGCGCGTCCATCCGGACGCCCGCGTCGTCGCGCTCGTGGGCACCCTGGCGGCGTTCGCCGCCCTCGGCCGGATCGCCTTTGCCGCTTTCCCGAACGTCAAACCGACGACCGACATCGTGCTCGTTTCCGGGTACGCGCTCGGCGGCGGTCCCGGTTTCGCCGTCGGCGCGCTAGCCGGCCTGGCCTCGAACTTCTTCTTCGGCCAGGGACCGTGGACTCCGTGGCAGATGGCCGGGTGGGGCGCGACCGGCGTGATCGGGGCTGGGCTGGCGATCGTGACCGCCCGGCGGATCGGCCGCTGGCCCCTGGCGCTCGTGTGCGCGGTCGTCGGGTTCGCGTTCACGGCGCTTCAGGACGTCGGCGACTGGGTCACCTACAGCGACCACAGCCTGGCCCAGCTCGGCGTGTACGTCGGCAAGGGAATTGGCTTCGACTTCGTCCATGCCGCCGGTTGCCTGGTGTTCGCGCTCGCGTTCGGCCCCGCGCTGATCAGGTCGCTCAGCCGGTTCACGATGCGCCTGAACGTCACGTGGCAAGCGGCCGCCCCCCTCCTGGGGTTGATTCTGGGGGTGGGGATCGGCGTGGCGGGAGCGGGGCCGACGCGGGCGAGCGCGGCGAGCACGCCCGCCGGCTACCTGCTCGCGGCGCAGAACGCCGACGGCGGGTTCGGCGCGTCGCCCGGCTCGGGCTCGTCGGCGCTGTACGCGGGGTGGGCCGCGCTCGGCCTGGCCGCGGCGGGCGAAAACCCCCAGGACGTCGTCCGCGACGGTCATAGCCTGATCGGCTACGTCGAGGACGGCGCGGGGTCGTCGGACCCGGGCGACGTCGAGCGGAACATCCTCGTCGCCGCCGCCGCCGGTGTCCCCGCCACGAGCTTCGGCGGGCACGATCTCGTCGCCGAGCTCCGCGCCGACTTCCGCCCGAACGGATCGGTCAACAACCAGACGAACTGGACATCGTTCGCGGTGCTCGCGCTGCGCGCGTCCGGCCTCGCGCCCGGACCGGCGACGCTGTCATGGCTCCTGCGACAGCAGGACGGCGACGGCGGCTTTAACTTCGGGACCCGAGGCGGTCTCAGCGATGTCGACGACACCGGCGCCGCGCTCGAGGCCCTCGCCGGCGTCGGGGGCTCGGCCGCGTCGCACGTCCGGGCTCGTGCCGTCGCCTACATCCGCGGCCAGCAAGACCGCGACGGTGGCTTCCCGAGCATGCCCGCCGCCGGCTCGAATGCGCAGTCGACGGCGTTCGGCGTCCAGGGGCTGCTCGGCGCGGGAGTCGATCCAAGCTCGCTGCACCGTCGGGGGGCGCCCTCTCCGCTCGATTACCTGCGCTCGCTGATCGCCGGCGACGGCCATATCCGGTATTCGCGCTCGGCGGACGAGACGCCGGTGTGGGTCACCGCGGAGGCGCTGATGGCGCTCGACGGCAAGGCGCTTCCGATCCTCGCGCGGCGAACCACGCCCGCTCGGACCGCCACAACCGTGCATCCGGCTGCGACCCCGCATCCCGCCACGAACGCACATCGCGCCGGCCCGCGCACGAAGCCTACGGTGCCGCCGCCACACCGCCACACGGGTCGCCCGTCGGGCCGCGTCCGACCCGCTCCCGTGACGTCCGAGGCCGGGGCCGGCGTCGATCCGCTGGCGGCCGACGCCGGGGTCCTCACGGCCGTGAGCCTCGCGTTCGTCGCGGCTAACTGACGGCGCGTCAGGACAAAGTCGCTACCCTCCGGGCCGCCCCATGCAGATCGGAGTCCCCAAGGAGACGGCCGAGGGCGAGCGACGTGTCGCGCTCGTGCCCGAGGTGGTGGGCAAGCTCGCGAGCGGCGAGAACGGCGTCGAGGTCGTGGTCGAGCGGGGCGCCGGCGCCGGCGCGCTGATCCCCGACAGTCAGTACGAGGAGGCGGGCGCGCGCATGGTCGAGGACCCCGCGGGCGTGTACGAGGCCGACCTCGTGGTCAAGGTCGCCGCGCCGAATCCGGATGAGATCTCGCGACTCCGGTCAGAGACCGTGTTGATCGGGTTCCTTCAGCCGCTGACGGCCGGGGAGTCGATCCGGGCGATTGCCCAGACGGGCGCGACCAGCTTCGCGATGGAGGCGATTCCGCGGATCAGCCGGGCGCAGTCGATGGACGCGCTCTCCTCGCAGGCGAACATCGGCGGCTACCGCGCCGCGCTGATGGGAGCGATGGAGCTCGGCCGGTACTACCCGATGCTGATGACGGCCGCCGGGACGATCCGTCCGGCGACCGTGCTCGTGCTCGGCGCCGGTGTCGCCGGGCTGCAGGCGATCGCCACCGCGCGCCGGCTCGGGGCCGTGGTGCAGGGGTTCGACGTCCGAGCGGCGGTCAAGGAGCAGGTCGAGTCGCTCGGCGCGCACTTCCTCGAGTTCGACCTCGGCGGGGACCTGGAGGGCGCCGGCGGATACGCCCGCGAGCTCACCCCCGAGCAGCAGGCTCGCCAGCAGGAGTTGATGGCGGAGGCGATCGGCAAGGTCGACGTCGTGATCACGACCGCGGCGGTGCCGGGGCGGCGCGCTCCGGTGCTCGTGACCGAGAGGGCCGTCGAGCTGATGAAGCCCGGGTCGGTGATCGTCGACCTGGCGGCGGAGTCGGGCGGGAACTGCGAGCTGACCGAGCCCGGTCAGACCGTCGTGCGCCACGACGTGAAGATCCTCGGGCCGCTGAACGTGCCCTCGACGATGGCCGAGCATGCCTCGCAGCTGTATGCGCGCAACATCCAATCGCTGCTCGGGCTGATGATCTCTGACGAGGGCGAGCTGACGCTCGACTTCGACGATGAGGTGATCGCCGGCGCGTGCATCACGCGCGACGGCGAGATCGTCCACGAGGCCGCCCGCGCCGCGGCCGAGTCGGCGGCGACCACGAGCTCCTGAACCTGAGAGGAACTTCCCGTGAGCACGATTACTGAGATCGCGATCCTCGTGCTGGCGGCGTTCGTCGGCTTCGAGGTCATCTCGAAGGTCCCGAACACCCTGCACACGCCCCTGATGTCGGGCACGAACGCGATCCACGGGATCGTCGTGCTCGGTGGACTGCTCTTGATGCACGAGGCCCACGGGGTGCTCGAGCACGCGCTGCTGGTGATCGCGATCGCGTTCGGGACGATCAACATCGTCGGCGGTTTCGTGGTCACCGACCGCATGCTCGGGATGTTCAAGCGAAAGCCAGATCTCCCCTCGGGCGACAGCGCGGGAGAGATCGAGGGCGAGGGTAAGTGATCGTGGCCACGATCTTCCTGCAGCAGGCGAACTTCATCGACGCCTGCTACATCGTCGCGTTCTCGCTGTTCATCTACGGGATGAGCGGCCTGACCGGCCCGCGCACGGCGGTCCGCGGGAACATGATCGCGGCCGTCGGCATGTTGATCGCGATCATCGCGACGCTGCTGACGCCGCACGTGCTGAGCGGCTCGAGCACGCCGTGGTTGATCGCGCTCGGCCTGGTGATCGGGACCGCGATCGGGATTCCGGCGGCGCGCAACGTGAAGATGACCGCGATGCCGCAGATGGTCGCGCTGTTCAACGGCGTCGGCGGCGGGGCGGTGGCGATCATCGCCTGGATCGAGTACCGCCACCACTTCCAGTCGGGTCTGTCGTTCTGGGTCGAGAAGTCAGAGATTCCCACGCTGTTCGCGGCGATCGTCGGCTCGATCTCGTTCTGGGGATCGAACATCGCGTTCGGGAAGCTCCAGGAGATCCTTCCCGGGCGGCCGATCAAGCTCCCGGGCCAGACCATCATCAACGCCGGCTTGTTCCTGATCTGCGTGGGCTCGGCGATCGTGCTCGCCGCGGGGGTCCACTCCCAGGCGCTGTTCATCGTCGGCATCCTGTTCGCGGCGGCGCTGCTCGGGAACATGGTCGTGCTGCCGATCGGCGGCGCCGACATGCCGGTCGTGATCTCGCTGCTGAATGCGTTCACGGGGCTGTCGGCGGCGGCTACCGGTATCGCTTTGAACAACACGGCGATGATCGTCGGCGGCATGATCGTGGGGGCCTCGGGAACGATCCTCACCAACCTGATGGCCAAGGCGATGAACCGCTCGGTCCCCGCGATCGTCGCGGGCGGGTTCGGGGGTCAGGTCGCCGCGCCGGCCGGCCCCGCCGGCGAGACGGGCGGGACCGTGCGCTCGACCTCGCCCCAGGATGTGGCCATCCAGCTGTCGTACGCCCGCCAGGTGGTGATCGCGCCCGGATACGGGATGGCGGTGGCGCAGGCGCAGCACGCCGTGCGCGAACTCGAGCGCGCTTTGGAGGCGAAGGGGGTCGAGGTCAAGTTCGCGATCCACCCGGTCGCCGGCCGAATGCCCGGCCACATGAACGTGCTGCTTGCCGAGGCCGACGTCCCCTACGACCTGCTCCGCGAGATGGACGAGATCAACCCCGAATTCCCGCGCACCGACGTCACGCTCGTGATCGGCGCCAACGACGTCACCAACCCGGCGGCCAAGAACGAGCCGGGGTCGCCGATCTACGGCATGCCGATCCTCGAAGTCGACCGCTCGGGCGCGGTGATCGTGCTCAAGCGCTCGATGGCGAGCGGCTTCGCCGGCATCGACAACCCGCTGTTCTATGACCCCAAGACCGCGCTCCTGTTCGGCGACGCCAAGCAATCTGTGAGCGACATCACGTCCGAGGTCCAGGCGCTCTAGTTACTCGCGGATTAGGAGCGGGTATCTGCCAGCAACGATGGATCCCAACCGGCTCAAGCAAATCCCGATTTTCTCCCACCTCTCCGACGAGGAGGCCAAGCGCTTGGCGGCGTTCGCCACCGAGACGAGCGTGGCCGACGGGCAGATCCTGATGAAGCAGGGCGACTACTCGACCGAGCTCATCGCGATCCAGGAGGGCAGCGCCGACGTCATCCAGGACGGCAAGAAGATCGCCGCGCTCGGAGAAGGTGACCTGATCGGGGAGATGGGCCTGATCGAACGCGAGCCCCGCAACGCCGACGTGATCGCAACCTCGCCGATGCGCGTGATGAAGTTGACCCATTGGGAGATCCGGCGCATGTCCGAGGAGACGCTCGATCGGATCAAGGAGATCGTGGCCGCGCGTCAAAAAGAGGGAGTTGCGGACCCGGCTCACTGACCCCGGGGGTCGTGACCGCGGTATGTGATACGGTGCCGCCCGCCTAATTCCCGGTCGGCCAAACCGGGGAGCGGAGGACCCAAGTAACTGGGGCGAGTCTCGCGGTGATCCACGAGAAGCGCTCACGTCCAGAGCGCGAGCCCGTCAGCTAACTCCGCAGGCCAAAGGCGTCCATGCAACGCCTCGCCCACGGAGGGCAAGTCCGTGTTCGTTTTCAGCAGCTTCGCGAGACGGAAAACGTGCAAGGACAGCGCGGCGCGGACGGCGGGTGCGATCGACGCCGACCGTCGGTCACGGATGGGACGCATTTGGAGACTGCCGGCGCTGCTCGCGGTGGCGCTGCTCACGCCGGCGACCGGCGCGGTGGCGAGCTCGCCGCGCACCTCGGGCGGCGCGACGATGGTCAAGCAGACCGCGCCGCGCGGCATCGTGAACCCCTCCTCCTCCGGATCGGTGTTCACGAGGACCCTGCGCCAGGGCCAGCACGGCGCCGACGTCAAGACGCTGCAGACGTGGCTCACGGACGTGGGAGACACCGTCCCCGAGACCGGCTACTTCGGTCCGATGACGAAAACCGCCGTGGTCGACTTCCAGACCTCGATGAGCCTCGCCCCGGTGACAGGGGTGGTCGGCCGCCTGACGGCCGCGACGCTCCTCGCACAGGTGAAGACGACGGCCAAGGGCTCCGGCGTCCTCGACACGCCCGGACAGTCGCTCACGGGCACGAGCGGATGGGTGTTCCCGCTGACGCCGATCTCGCGCGTGCTTCCCTCCAGCGACTGGACGCTCGATCAGGGCGTCGACATCGGCACCGTCAACAACGCCTGCGGCCCCCAGGTGGTCGAGGTGGCGATGACCGCGGGCACGATCGTGCAGGAGGGCATCGATGGCTTTGGGCCCGCGGCCCCCGTGATCAAGGTCTCGAGCGGCCCCTACGCCGGGCGCTACATCTACTACGGGCATGCGTTGCCCGCGCTCTTGCCGGTGGGAACCCAGGTGACCGCCGGCGAGCCGATCGCCGAGGTTGGCTGCGGCGACGTCGGCATCTCGAGCGCGCCCCACGTCGAGATCGGGATCAGCGACGTCGGCGGACCCCCGTGCTGCCCGGGGTATCAGGAGACCTCGCCGGCGATGTACGACATCGTGCTCAACCTGTTCAGGAACGCTGGCGGGAAGTAACCCCGTAGTCCCCCGATACGCTCGGGGCGTGAGCGACTCGGCTCCTCTGCTTCTGCGCACCGCTGCGGGCACGCTCGAGCTCGGTGGCCGGCCGTGGCTGATGGGGATCGTCAACGCGACCCCGGACTCGTTCTCGGACGACGGCGCATATCGCACGCTCGATCAGCGGGTCGAGCTCGCGCGGTCGCTGCTCGACGCCGGCGCCGAGATCATCGACATCGGCGGGGAGTCCGGCAGAACCGATCAGCCGCCGATCGAAGCCGACGAGGAGATCGAGCGGGTGGTGCCGCTGATCGAGCGCGTCGCCGGGGAGCTGGGGGCGTTGGTGTCGGTCGACACGTACAAGCCCGAGGTGGCGTTTGCCGCGATCAATGCCGGCGCGGCGATCGTCAACGATGTCAGCGGTCTGCGCGATCCGGAGCTGGCGGACGTGTGCGCCGGCACCGGCGCCGCGCTGGTGCTGATGCACACGCGCGCGGCGCCCAAGGAGAAGCTGCTCGACCCGACGCTCGACGGGCTGGTCGGGGCCGACGTCAAGCGTTTCCTGCGCGAGCTGATCACGGTGGCGATGGCCCACGGCGTGTCGTTCGAGCAGTTGATGCTGGACCCCGGGCCCGATTTCGGCAAGACCCCGGCCCAGACGGTCGAGGTCCTGCGCGAGCTGTCCGACCTGCACGTGCTCGAGCGGCCGCTGTTGCTAGCGGTGTCGCGCAAGGATTTCGTGGGGGCACTGACGCAGCGGCCCCCTCGCGGTCGCACCGCCGGCACACTCGCTGCGGTCGGCTATGGGGTCGATATGGGCGCCCACGTGCTACGCGTGCACGACGTCGCCGACGTCGCCGACTACCTCGCCGTGCGCGCGGCGCTCACCGGCGAGGCCGAGGTCGACGCGAGGCTTCGGCTCGCCCCCGACCTGCGCCGCGAACCGCAATCCCGCTAGCGAACCGCAATCCCGCTAGGCTGGGGAAGCTGAATCGCCGGTCGCTGGCCCAACGCGACCGGAGCCCACCGATCATCAACAAGGAGGTAGCCGCATGTCGATCCTCGATCGCGACGCGCTCGCAGCCAGCCCACTCGCCGACCTTCACGCCCTCGCGTCCGAGCTTTCGATCGACGGATATCGCCGTCTTCGCAAGGACGACCTGATCGACGCGATCATCGCCCGGCAGGGCGGATCGCCGGCCGAACCCGCCGAGGATGAGGACCGCGACGCCGACGAGGATCGCCCTGCGACCCGCCGCCGGCGCGGTCGGCGCGGCGGACGCACCCGGTCGAACGCCCGGGACGAGGCCGAGACCGATGCGGAGGAAGACGCCGCCCCGGCAGCCGAAGACGCCGAGGAACTCGAGGACCACGTCGAGCGCGCCGAGCGCGGAGAGCGTGCTACCGAGGAGGAGATCGTCGAGGGAGAGGTCGAGCTTCTCCCGAACGGATCCGGGTTCCTCCGCGTCAATCCGCCCGAGCCCTCCGAGGACGACGTCTACGTCTCGGCGGCGCAGGTCAAGCGCTGCGAGCTCGTCCCGGGCGACCGGATCTCCGGACCGCGCCGCGCGCCACGCCGATCCGAGCGGTTCGCCTCGCTGGTCCGGATCGACACGATCAACGGCCGACCCGCCGACGAGGTGGCCGACAGCACGCGGTTCGACGACCTGCCCGCCGCCTACCCGAGCGAGCGCTTCCGGCTCGGCTCCGACGATCCGACGATCAAGGCGATCGAGTGGCTGACCCCGTTCGGCCGGGGCTCTCGGGTGTCGATCGTCGGGCCGTCCCGCGCCGGCAAGACCGAGGCGCTCCGCCGGCTCGCCGCGACCCTCGCCGGACAGGACGAGATCCAGGTGACGCTTGTCCTCGCCGGCGTCCGGCCCGAGGAGATCACCGAGTGGCAGCAGGGGCCGGCCACCCCGGCGTCGGCCATCAGCTTCGCCGCCTCGGCCGACGCCCAGGCCCAGACCGTGGAGCGCGCGGTCGATCAGGCCCGCCGGCTGGCGGCACGCGGCGCCCACGCGGTCGTGCTGATCGACACGCTCGGCGGAATCCAGCCGCACGCCGCCCGCAAGCTGCTGGCCTCCGCGCGGAACATCGCCGGCGGCGGTTCGCTGACCGTGATCGCGACGGCGACCGAGCCGTTCGGAGGGGAGACCACGGTGATCGCGCTCGATCCGGTGCTGGCGAGCACCGGCCGCTTCCCCGCGCTCGACCTGATCGCGAGCGGGACGATCCGTCCCGACCTGCTCGTCGGCGACGCCGGCGCCGAGGCGATCGCCCGGGCGCGGATGGAGGCCGTCGACCGCTAGTCACGCCTCCTCGGCCTTGAGCGCGAGGCCCTCGAAGTACTCGGCAATCTCATCGGCGTCGCTGGGATCGAGCAGGCTGACCGTCGACCTTCGCTCAAACTCGCCGGGCATCCCCGCAGCTCTCCATTCGGCGAGCGCTCGCTCGATGTCGTAGTCGGTCCGGCGCAGCTCGACGTCCGGTCCGAGTAGTGCCCAGAACGCGCCGGTCCGGCCTTCGAACGGCAGGCCGACGCTGCCGGCGTTGATCACGCGGAACGCATCGAGGCGACGATCGAACTGACGGTGCGTGTGGCCGCACACCACCACGGGCGGACTGACGCCGGCGAGGATCCGGCGCAGGCGCTCGTCGGTCGTTGCGGTCGTGATCCGCTGGTTGTCGCTGTGCGGACTGCCGTGACAGAAGAGCGTGGGCCCGAGCCCGTCGACCTCGAGCACGAACCGAAGCGGCAGCCGGGCGAGGAAGTCCCGATGCGCGCGTTTTCCCGCCGTTGCGACGCGCCGAGAGCGATCGAAGTCGTCGACGACGCCGCGATCGGCGTTACCCCTCAGGTACCAACAGCGTCCGCCGAGGCCCAGCAGCCGCTCCAACGTGGCGCTCGGCAGGGGCGACCAGGCGAGGTCGCCCCCGGCCACGATCACATCGACGCCGGCCCGCTCGACGTCTTCCAGCACGGCGTCGAGCGCCGGCAGATTACCGTGGATGTCGTAGAGCGCGGCGACCCTCATCGCGCCGGCGTCAGTAGGCCGTGCAGCGCGAGCGGTGGCGCGGGGAGCCCTTGTAGCGCGGCTCCTGCCCGCGGTGCCAGAGCACGGAGTCGATGTCGGCCTCGCGGGCGCCGGCGCGCTCGGAGGCCAGCAGGCCGACAGCGTGGAGCGCGCAGGCACGGATCTCGACCTCTTCGGGAGAGCCATGCTCGATCAGCTCGCCGCGGTCGATCCGGTCGAGGAGCGCCTGGTCGTAGGTGAGGAGGCCGTCCATGCGGAGCACGTGGGGGACCAGGTTGTCGGCGAACATCGTCAGGCGGTCGAGGTCGCGGAAGGCGGCCACGCCGGCGCGGGCCAGGTCGGCGGCGGCGACCTGGGCGCGCTTGAGGAATGGGACGTCGACGCCGTCGTAGCGCGAGGAGTCGGCGAAGCACTCCCAGTGCCGAAGCTCGTCCACGAGTCCGACCGCGGAGCTCTCGGCGGCGTCGATCACCGCGGCGAACCGGCCCTCGTGGTCGCCGGCGACGTGGCGCCCGAGGTCGTTCAGCGACCGCGCGAACAGGGTCATGAGCTCGTGGTCGGGGTCCTGGCCCAGGGTCTCCCCGATCGCGGCCGCGTCGATGGTCGCAAGCTCGTCGGCTGGATACGGACCGCGGGTTGTGAACCGATCCCGGATGCCGGCGGCGATCGTGAAGTAGCCGGAGCGGCCGTCGCGCTTGCGCAGCGTGGGGAACCAGCCCGAGCCGAAATTGATCGCGTCGAGGGTCAGCCAGAACGCCGCGAGCTCCTCGCGGCTTCCGTCGGTGAGGTGGGATTCCGGGTCGGGCTCGGCGGGGTCGAGGTCGACGGGAAGGGTCCCGATGTACGCAGAGGTCTGGTCGGGGTCGATCCGGACGTAGCGGGCGTCCTCGGCGACGGCCGCGCAGGCGGATCGGAGCTCGTTCAAGACATCGGCCACCGCCGCAGAGGATGACGGTTTCGCGCGCGGGCAACGACCACACCCCCCGCTACCGTTGAATCCGAACCATGGCAGACACCGCCACCGAGCTCGAAACCCTGCTCTCGGGGCTCAACGACCCCCAGCGCGAAGCCGTCACGTACGGCGAGGGTCCGCTGCTGATTCTGGCCGGCGCCGGCTCGGGAAAGACCCGAGTTCTGACCCACCGGATCGCCTATCTGGTCGCGACCGACGCCGCCAAGCCGAACGAGATACTCGCGATCACGTTCACGAACAAGGCGGCGGGGGAGATGCGCGACCGGGCCGAGTTGCTGGTGGGACGGCGCGTGCGGGCGATGTGGGTGATGACCTTCCATGCGGCCTGCGCCCGGATGCTGCGGGCCCACGCCGACAAGCTCGGGTACACGCGCCGGTTCACGATCTACGACCAGGCGGACGCGCGCCGGCTGATCAAGCGCTGCCTGGACGAACTCGGGATCGACCCCAAGCGGTTCACGCCGGCGTCGATCCACAACCAGATCTCGGACGCCAAGAACAAGCTGCGCGACGCCGACTCGTACGCGCAGATGGTGGGCTCGTTCTTCGAGCAGACCGTGGCCGACGTGTACCGGGCCTACGAGCGCGAGCTTCACCGCATGAACGCGATGGACTTCGACGACCTGCTCGTGCGGGCGGTGAACGTGCTCGAGCTGTTCCAGGAGGTGCGCGACCACTACGCGGGCACGTTCCGCCACGTCCTCGTCGACGAGTACCAGGACACGAACCACGCCCAGTACCGCTGGCTCCAGCTGCTCGCCGAGGAGCGGCGCAACCTGATGGTGGTGGGCGACGATGCCCAGTGCCTGGTGGCGGGGACCTCGGTCACGATGGCAGACGGATCTTTGCGTGCGATCGAGGATGTCGCCGTTGGGGACTTCGTTCTTTCCGGCCGGGGTGGCGGTTCGTTCGGGCCTGGGCGGGTCTTGCGCGTGCACCGGTCGGATCGCTCTGACGGGGTCGCGATCACGCTGCGATCGGGGCGACGGCTCGTCAGCACGCCCGAGCACACGCACTTCGCCGGCTGTTTCCCTCTGAACACGGCCCCAAAGTACGTCGCCGGCGTCGACTCCGGGGACATAAGCATCCCGCGCATGCTTATGTCCCCAAAGTCGGCGCGGGGTGGGGACTTTGGGGCCTTAAGCAGGGCGAAGATGACGGTGACGCTGTGCGCCGGCGAGCGGGAGGGCCTCCCGGTGCACCGGCTGGCGCTGACGCGCGCAAACGGCGCCGGGTTCGATGGATTGACGACTGATATGAGCCCGATCGACGAACTCATCACCCCCGACACCGTCGTCCGCGCCACCGCACGCCTCGGCACTGACGGAGGCGAGCTCCCGTTCACGCCGGCAAGCGCGGTCGAGCCTGGCATGGTCATGTTCGACGAGCACGGCCGCTACGACGTGGTCGAGTCGGTCGAGGGCGTCGAGTTGAACGCACCCGTGTACGACCTCGATATCGCCCGCACCCACAACTTCATCGCCAACGGGATCGTCACCCACAACTCGATCTACGGCTTCAGAGGCGCGGACATCCGCAACATCCTGGAGTTCGAGGACACGTTCCCCGACGCGCACGTGGTCAAGCTCGAGCAGAACTACCGCTCGACGCAGACGATCCTCGACGCGGCCAACGCGGTGATCCGCAACAACCGGGGGCAGAAGCCGAAGTCGCTGTGGACCGAGCTCGGGCAGGGCGACCCGATCAAGATCCGGGAGCTCGAGGACGAGCACGCCGAGGCCCGGTTCGTAACCGGCGAGATCCAGCGGCTGCTTGACGACGGCGGCGTTTCGCGCGCCGAGGTCGCGGTCTTCTACCGCACCAACGCCCAGTCGCGGGTGCTCCAGGACACGCTGGTGCGCGGGGACATCCCCTACCAGGTGATCGGCGGCACCAAGTTCTACGAGCGCGCCGAGATCAAGGACGCGATCGCCTACCTGATCACGCTGGTCAACCCGCAGGACGCGGGCGCGTTCACCCGGATCGTGAACTCGCCGCGGCGGGGGATCGGCGCGACCTCGCTGTCGCGGCTGCTCGCGTTCTCCAACACGACCGGGATATCGATCTGGGATGCGGCCTCGGAGCCCGAGCAGGTCCCCGGGCTCGGCGGCCCGGCGATCAAGGCGTTCAAGCGGTTCATGGCGACGATGCACGTGCTGCGCGAGCGCGTCGAGGCTGCGCCTCCGATCGCCGAGTTGCTGAAGGAGATGCTCCAGGAGACCGGCTACCTCGAGGCGCTCGAGGCCGAGCGGACGATCGAGGCGCAGGGCCGGATCGAGAACCTCGAGGAGCTCATCAACGTCGCCTCCGAGTACGACGCCGCGGCCGACGCCGATCCCGCGCGCGAGCCGTCGCTGGCCGAGTTCCTCGAGCAGGTAGCGCTGATCTCCGACGCCGATGAGCGCAGCGACGACGAGGGGCTGGTCACGCTGATGACGCTGCACAACGCCAAGGGGCTCGAGTATCCGATCGTGTTCATGATCGGATGCGAGGAGGGGGTGTTCCCGCACTCGCGGGCGCTCGACGAGGGCGGCCTCGAGGAGGAACGCCGGCTCTGCTACGTCGGCATCACCCGGGCCCAGCGCGATCTGTACCTGACCTACGCCCGCACCCGGAACGTGTTCGGCGCGCGTAGCTTCGGCGCGCCCAGCCGCTTCATCGGCGAGATCCCGGACGAGCTGACCGATCGCGAGCAGCAGCAGCCGCGCGGCCTGGCCGGGATCCGCGCGCGGGCGACGTCGTGGGCGTCGGCGGGGTCATCCGGCGCGGGCGGCCCGGCGTGGGACTCCGACGCGCCGGCGCCGGCGGCCCCCGCGTTCCGGATGGGCGACGATGTCACCCATCCGAAGTTCGGCGAGGGGGTCGTGACCGGCCTCGAGCCCGGCGGGATCGTGGTCATCCACTTCGGCCGCGACGGCTCGGAGCGGAAGATGGTCGCGGACCTGGCGCCGATCTCGAAGCGGTAGCGATCGTGCATCCATTAGGGTCCCGGCTCGCATGAGCGCGACCATCATCGACGGGAAGGAAGTTGCCGCGCGGGTCCGTGCCGAGGTGGCCCGCGAGGTGGTGGCGTTCCGCGAGCGCACCGGCAAGGCCCCCGGCCTGGCCACGATCCTGGTCGGAGACGATCCCGCATCGGCGGTGTACGTGGCCAACAAGCGCAAGGCGTGCGCGGAGGCGGGGATCGTCGACTTCCATCAGCACCTTCCGGGCGACGCGAGCCAGGACGACGTGGCCGCGGTGATCGAGGATGCCAACGGCAACCCGGAGGTAAGCGGGATCCTGCTCCAGCTGCCTGTACCCAAGGGGTTGAACGGCAAGGAGCTGACCGCCTTGATCGAGGCCGACAAGGACGTCGACGGGCTCACCCACGTGAGCGCCGGCCGGCTCGCCCAGGGTGCGCCGGGGCTGCGGCCGTGCACGCCGCTCGGAGTGATCGCGCTGCTCGAGGCCTATTCGGTGGCGCTCGAGGGCGCCGAGGCCGTCGTCGTCGGGCGCTCGGACCTGGTCGGAAAGCCGGTGTCGTTTCTGCTGCTCGAGCGCAACGCGACGGTGACGATCTGCCACTCGCGCACGCGCGACCTCGCCGGCGTGTGCTCGCGCGCCGACGTGCTGATCGCCGCGATCGGCCGGGCCGAGATGATCGGGCCGGAGTTCGTCAAGCCCGGCGCCGCCGTGATCGACGTCGGCATCAACCGCACCGACGACGGCCTCAGAGGCGACGTGCAGTTCGATGCGGTGAAGGACAAGGCGGGATGGCTCACGCCGGTTCCCGGAGGGGTCGGGCCGATGACGATCGCGATGCTGCTCCGCAACACCGTGACGGCTGCGGCCCTTCAGCTGGGCGCGCACTAGGCCCGCGCGGGCTCTGCAACTCAGCGTTCACGAGCCGGGGAGGAGTTGGGCTCGCGGCGTCGAATGAGCAGGTGTGGAGAACCAGGTCCGCAGGCTCGGCCTCGAGCGCCTGTCCCGTGAGGATTGGGTGATCGTCGGGGTCGCGGCCGTGCTGGTGCTCGACCTGCTCGTGCTGCCATGGTTCTCGTTCGGCGCCACGATCAACGTAGGGTCGACCACGTTGTCGATCGGCGGCTCGGCCTCCGGGGTCGACGCTCCGGATGCGTGGCTTGGCGTGCTCGCGCTGATGGCGTCCGTGTTCCTGATCGCCGATCTCGTCACCGAGCGGCTGTCACCCGAGACGCGCCTGCCGACGGTGGCGGGCGACCGGATCACCGGCCGTTACTGGCTCGCGTGCGCAACGGCCGGGCTGCTTGCGTTCAAGTTCATCCTTCACCTTGGACGCTTCGGCGAGCTCGCGCTCGGTTTCTGGACGGCGGTCCTGCTCGTCGCCGGGCTCGTGGCGTTGACCCGCCGCGCACGCCACACGGCGTCGGACACCCAGGCCGCGGCCGGCTCACCGAAGAAGCCGGCGGGCGAGCCGAGCGCGGAACCGGGCTCGACGCTCTAGCGCGGCCCTACCCACTAGCCTCCGCGCCCATGGACTTCGATGCTTCGCGTCTGAGGCGGGGCGAGTGGCTCGCCGGCGCGAGCGCCGTGCTGCTGGCGATCTTCCTGGTCGCAGGCAAGTGGTACGGCGGCGCCGGCCGGACGGGCGGCTCCGAGACGGGCTGGCAGGCGCTCACCGACCTGCGCTGGCTGCTGCTCGTGACGATCGTCGCGGCGGTCGGCCTGGTGTTCGCCCAGGCCACCCGCCGCGCCCCCGCGCTGCCGGTGACGATGAGCCTGGTCGTGTTGCTGCTCGGGATCATCACCGTGGTGGCGCTCGTCATCCGCGTGCTGATCGACCCGCCGCCGCATCAGGAGGCGGGCGCGTACCTCGCCCTGCTCAGCGCGATCGGTGTCGCGCTCGGCGGATATTTCTCCCTGCGCCAGGAAG
>Ga0335073_10003687_pt1 | contig 21380 bp, 19 predicted proteins | sample Lox_Sample_22_FD_207093 | JGI IMG/M metagenome (GOLD analysis project Ga0335073, IMG submission 207093) | Soil microbial communities from Loxahatchee National Wildlife Refuge, Florida, United States - Lox_Sample_2.2 | ecosystem: Environmental > Terrestrial > Soil > Wetlands | place: USA...
CGGAGTCTCGCTGGGTATGAGGAACTTGCGCAGCTTCCCCGGCTCCATCATCCGCCCGCTCCCGATAGGCGCCCGCGGATCAACCGCGGAAGCTGTCCACGAACTTCGTCAGGCCCGTGAAGAGGTGACCCAGCAGGTGTTGGATGTTCTTGGTGACCGCGGCCGCGTCGGCAGGTGAGTTCACGATGAAGAAAATCACGAAGCCGACGAGCAGAAACAGCCCGATCTTCTTGCCAGTCACGCGGTCTCCTTCGGTCTGGCGGTCAGGGCAGGTCTGCTGGCGTTCTACAGGACAGCCGCCTTCCTACCGCACGAGAGGTACGGACACCGGGAGGCGCGCGGCGGCGGGCGGCGGATCAGCCGTCGGACCCCGGTTCGCCGTCCTGCTCGTCGCCGAACCGCTCGGGCCCTTGACCCGGACGCAACCAGCGGGAGCGGTGCGCCGACGGGACGGCGGACAGCTCCCGGCCGGCAGTGTCGGACAGTGACAGGTTCTCCAGCACCGCGTATCCCGCATCCGAGGGCAGGCCTATCAGCCACAACCAGACCCCTGCGGCCTCCCCCACGTAAGCGCTCCGGTCGGGTGCGGTCTCCAGGACCGGCCAGATCGAATGCTGATGGCCACGCACAAGGATCTTGGTCGCGGGCTGCTCGCGGGCGGAATTCTGTGGCGTGCCGCCACCGCTGCCGGCATAGCTCGCGCCGAGCCCGATGCCCGGCTCCTCGGCCACGATCAGCCACTCCCCGATCCCACCGAGCGGCGCCGGCCCCCGAAAGGCCGCGACGGTCGCCCGGAACCGGGTCCGGCCGTCGCCGACCGCGGCCAGCCCGGACAGCCGCCAGCCCGCGGGGTTGGGATCGGGCAGCCAGAGGGGCACCTCGGCGTGGGCCCGGATGTGGGCGATCGTGCTCTCCTCCAGGCGGTGGAACTCGACCAGCGGCAGGGTCTGACCGTGCGTGCTGCACCGCCAGGAACTGTCGAGCAGGCTGGGGGCGATCAACTCCGACCCGCAGCGCGGGCACCACGACGTTCCCACCCGCTCAAGGTGCTCCGGTTCAGGCCGGACGTCAATCCGGTGGAGTCCGAGCCCCGGGCCCGCCGCTGCGGTCGCCGGCGGGGAAGGTCGTACCCGGCCTGGCACGCGCCGGGGCCGGCTGTCACCCGGCGGCCGGCGGAGTGCGGTCCGGTTGCTCGATGTCGATCCGGCCGCGGCCGGCTCACCGCTGGACCGGACGCGGGTGGCCGGACAGCCTTGGCACACTGAACCGCGTGGACATCCCGGCTGCCGGCGGCATCGTGTTCGACAACGCGCGGCGGCTGCTGCTGATCCAGCGGGGCCGGCCACCGGCGGCCGGCGCCTGGAGCCTACCGGGCGGCAAGTGCCGGCCCGGCGAGTCGACCGAGCAGGCATGCGTGCGTGAGCTTGCCGAGGAAACCGGGCTGACGGTGCGGGTGGCGCGCCTCGCCGGCCACGTGCGCCGAACCGCTCCCGACGGCGATTGCTTCGTCATCGACGACTACCTGTGCACGCTGCTCGCAGGCAGCCTGCTGGCCGCGGACGATGCCATCGACGCCGGTTGGTTCGACCACGCCGCGCTGGCCGAACTCGACCTCGTTCCGGGGCTGTACGACGTGCTTGCCGAATGGGATTTGCTGCCCCAGTAACGGCGGCTGACGACCCTGAGCTGACTCAGCCCTCCGTTCGAGCCTCCGGCCTGCCGGGCTGTTCGCCGCCCCGCGCGTCGAGGTAGTTCTGCTTCGGCACCATGACCTTGCGGCGGAACGTGCAGACCACCGTGCCGTCCTGCTTGTAACCCCGAGTCTCGACGTAGACCACACCGCGGTCGTCCCTGGACTTCGATTCCCACTTGTCCAACACCGTGGTCTCGCCGTAGATCGTGTCGCCATGGAAGGTCGGAGCGACGTGTCGCAACGACTCGATCTCCAGGTTGGCGATCGCCTTGCCGGAGATGTCCGGCACCGACTGCCCCAGCAGCACCGAGTAGATCAGGTTCCCGACGACGACGTTCTTGCCGAACTGCGTTGTCCGCTCGGCATAGTTGGCATCGAGATGCAAGGGGTGGTGGTTCATCGTGATCAGGCAGAACAGGTGATCGTCGGACTCGGTGATGGTCTTGCCGGGCCAGTGCTTGTACACCGCGCCGACCTCGAACTCCTCGTAGCTGCGGCCGAACTGCACGCGCTGCCTCCCTCCAACTCACCGGGCGCGCTCGCTCCCGGATGTTCGTCTCATGGTGCCGTACCCCGATCCGCCAGGCAGCCGCGCAGGCCGTGCCTTTCATCACCCGCCCCGTGATCGGTCTGGCCGAGCGGATGCTCCTGTCTGTCAGGCGAGATCAACCGGATCACGCAGGAGGTCGCGGAGCTCGACATCGGCCTCAGCCCACCGCGCGATCAGAGCATCGCTGCCATGCGCCCTCGCCCAGGCGAGCTCCGCCGGATGCGCCGGCAACACCCGCAGAACCCGCACCGCACTCGCCATCGCGAGCGCGATGGGTACCAGCGGGCCGTCGTCGAACACCGCCCCGGTACAGCGTGACCCGGCCAACCAGGGCTCACCCAGCTCGACCCGTCCGCCTGGTGCGTATACCGCCGATTCCACCGACGGCGCGGCGGCCAGCACCGCCAGCCGGCGCCACACGTCATCCGGACGATCGAACACCGAGAGCAGCAGTTCGGCCCGCGGTCCCGAGGTGTCGGCCACCTGTTCCGCTGCGGCGTCTGTCATCGGACGGCGAGACATCCCAAGCGTGATGTAGTGAGTTATCGCGGAACCGCCGTCGAGTTCGTGGTATCGCAACACCTCTATCGGCTCGACGCCGACGAACGAGATGGACGCACGCTCCGGCGCTATCTCGAAGTGCTCGTGGTAGGCGGCCTCGACGGTGGCCAGGACGTCGCCGGAATCTGGATGCACGACGTCACGCTAGCGCCTACTGCCGAAAGGATGCCGTGATCTGCTGTTCGACCGAGGCATAGCTGCTGCCGGCCTGTGCGAGCAGGCGACCGATGCCATCGAGGGCATCGCTCAAGCCGACGGCGTTCACCGTGAACTGCTCGTAGAGCTCGGTGAACTGCGCCGCTGCGGTGCCCGACCAGTCGGAGCCGAAGAGCGGACTCAACTGGCCCTTCAGCACCGCGTGCTGGTTCCTGACGTCGGCGGCGGTCCTGCCACAGGAGCCGCCGAGCGCGGCCAACTGCTGCGGACTCACCTTGAGTGCTGTCATCGTCCGATCCCTTCGCTCGTGAGATACGAGGAAATGTAGGCGCCGACACCGTCGCACGCCGGGCCCGCGAGCAATCTGTGGACAACCCCGATCTGGACCATCACTTATCCACAGATCGCCTCCGCCCCGTTGATCACGTACCTGTCCGTGGACAGACTGGCGCCATGCAGGTCGCGTTCACCCTTTCGGACGGCAACGGTCGCAGCGTCGACGTCGCCGTGCACTCCGTGCGCCCGGTGATACTGCACGACGTGTTGGAACGATTCCCTGACCTGACGGGGGAAGCCGGACAGTTCCAGGAATGCGACGGGCAGCTGCTGTCCGGGCACGCGCTGGTCGGCGCCAGTCCGCTGCGGACGGGATCGACCGTCACAGTCGGCGCGGCCACCCGTCGGAGAACGGTCGGTTCGGCGATGACCCTGGAGGTCACCAGTGGGCCCGACTGTGGTGGCAGCATCCCGTTGGTCCGAGGTCGCACAGTGATAGGACGATCGGCAGAGGTGGACGTCCACATCGACGACCCGGACCTGTCGCGACGGCATCTGGAACTGGTCGTCGGCGCGCACTCGATCCACTTGCGCGATCTCGGTTCGACCAACGGAATCAGGGTGGACGGCGTGCCCGTCGAACCAGGGCAACACGTGCCCCTCCGGCCGGCGAGCATCGTGTCGGCCGGCAACAGCCTGTTACAGATCCGCGAACCTTCCGACCCGCCGATCGGGTTGGTCGAGACCGGCGATGGGCTCCTTCGACTAGAGCGCGCCGCGCAGAATCGACAGCAGTGGCGGCCGGGCAGGCACGTACTACCCGTACCTCCGGCCCCGCAGGAGCGCGCTCGCCCGAACGTGCTCGTGACCCTTCTCCCACTCGGGGCCTCACTCACGCTCGCGGGGACTGCACACGCCAGCGGATTCCTGCTCCTCGCCACGATGAGCCCGGCGCTGATGTTGCTGGCGACGCTGCGAGATCACCGGGCGCGGAGCCGGCGCGGGGCGGCGGAGCAGCAGCAGTTCGAGCGCATCAGCGAGGCGGTTCGGGTCCAGATCGGGTGTTCGCTGCAGGAGGAGTCTGACCATCGCCGGCACAGCGCACCCGACGCCGCGACCGTCGCGCGGGCCGCCCTGACTCCCGACCGCCGGCTGTGGGAGCGGCGGACCGATCATCCTGACTTTCTCCGGATCCGGCTCGGAGTCGCTGAGCAGGCAGCCGAAACGGTCCTGGCCGACCAGGGCTCCGACCGGTCGGCAGGGCTCCTGTCGGACCTGCCGGCAACGGTCCGCTTGACCGAGCACCCGCTGTGCCTGGCCGGGCCAGAAGCGGCTCTCGACGGCCTCGCCAGATGGGCCGTCGCGCAGCTGGCAGTCCTTCAATCACCGACCGAGGTGCGTTTCACGCTCCTGCTCCGGCGATCGCGGAGTCGCAGTTGGAGGTGGCTGCGTTGGATACCAGCGCTGGACGAGGTGGCGCATTCGGCCGAGGAGCGGAACCGGGTCGCCGAACGCCTCAGGCACCTGTTCGCCGCACGGCAGGCCGAGGCACGAGGGACGGGAGCATGGACCGGCTCGTGGTTGATCGTCATCGTCGATCCGGTGCGCCTCATCGCCGAGCTGCCCGGCCTCGACGAGGTCATCCGACGCGGCACCGAGGTGGGCATCACGGCGCTCTGCGTTCACACCGGCGGTCCCCCGTCCCGGTCCGTCGACGGAGCCTGCACGGTGCGGTACGCGGACGAGACTGCGACCACGCTCAGCGTCACGAGCCCGGCCAGCGGGCTCGCACCCGTCACCGCCGAACGAGTATCCGCCGCGTGGGCCGAGCGAATCGGGCGGGCACTGGCGCCGCTGCGCGAGCAGCCAGACAGCTCCGACGAACCGCTGGGCGTGCCGCAGCTGCTCGGCCTTGACCCACTGTCGGCAGATGTTGTGCGCAGGGCTTGGCACACCGCCCCGGACCGTCCTGGGGTGCCTCTCGGGCTGGGTGCCGACGGCGCCTTCCACCTCGACCTACCGCAGGACGGGCCGCACTTGCTGATCGCCGGGACGACGGGCTCCGGCAAGTCCGAGCTCCTCCGATCGCTGATCGCGGGCCACGCCCTGCGCTACCCGCCGAGCGCGCTCTCGTTCGTGCTGATCGATTACAAGGGCGGTGCGGCCTTCGCCGAATGCGCAACGCTGCCGCACGTCGTGGGGCTGGTCACCGACCTGGATCCCCATCTCACCCAGCGAGCGCTGATCTCACTGAACGCCGAGCTGCAGCGCCGTGAACGCCTATTCAGTCAGGCGGGAGTGACAGATCTGGCCGAGTACCACGCGGCACCGGAGCAGCGTCGGGCCGGGCTGAGCCGCCTTGTCCTCATCATCGACGAGTTCGCCACACTCGCCGAGGAACTGCCCGAGTTCCTGGGCGGCCTGCTCAACATCGCGCAGCGCGGCCGGTCGTTGGGAATGCACCTGGTCCTTGCGACGCAACGGCCCGCAGGCGTGCTGTCACCGGCGATCCGGGCGAACATCGGCATGCGCATCTGCCTGAGAGTGACCGACGCCGCGGACTCGCTGGATGTCATCGGGTCCCCTGACGCCGCGTCCATAGACAGCCGATCGGCGGGGCACGCGATCGCGCGGCACAGCAACGGGCACCTCGAGACGTTCCGCAGTGGGTACGTGTCACGGCTCGCACGAGGGCCCGTGTCGGTGAGCGTGCTCGACGACTGGAACCGGCCGCGCAGCGCGGACCGAGCGGCCGCCGGCCCGACCGAGCTGCAGCTGATCCACTCCGCGACTCGGAGCGCCGCGGCCGGCATCGACCCCGTGCCCAGGCCGTGGCTCGACCCACTGCCCGAATTGGTGGTCATGTCGCCGGTCATCGACAGCAAAGTCGTGAACTTCGGGATGACCGACCTACCCGCCGAACAGCGCCGGGGCGTGCTTCGAGTGGATCTCTCGGAGCCGGAGCCGGTGGCTCTGATCGGCGGTCCTCGATCGGGGCGCACGACGGCCCTGTGCACCGTGCTCGGCCTGGCTGCGGCACAGAGATCTGCCGCGCAGCTCCACCTGTACTTGATGGACTTCTCGGGAGGCTACCTGCACGCATTCCGCGACGTCCCGCACTGCGGAGCCTGCCTGGACGCCGATGATCCGGCAGCGGTTGCGAGGCTGGTCGAGCGGTTGCTCGCCGAAGCGTCCCACCGCCGAGCCCAGCGGTCCAGGGCCAGCGGACGTCGCTTCGAACCGGCGCCGGACCAACCGACCATGCTGGTTGCGCTCGATGGCTGGGAGCAATTCGCGACGCGCAGCGCCGAGATCGACGGCGGACGAACGGCTGAAGGGTTCCTCCGCCTGCTCAAGGAAGGTCCCGGAGCGGGCATCGTCGTCCTCCTCACCGGGGATCGCCGGCTGCTGACCGGCCCGGTTCGGTCAGCCGTATCGCGGATGCTGGTGCTCCCACTGGCCGATCCGGAGGACTATGCAGTCGCAGGTGTCGGGCGGAGGTCCATCCCTGCCGGGTATCCGGGTCGGGTAGTCGACGCCAGATCGGGGGTCGAGGGCCAAGTCGGCACGGTGACCGAGGGGGCGGCCGGCGATGAACTGCGAGACTGGATTGCGCGAAACGTTGCAGTCAGCAATTCACACGGGACCGGGCCCTCACTCAGAATCCGTTCCCTGCCCCTTGTAGCACCCGCACCGCGTGGTGCCCGAACAACAGCCGGCGGGACGGAGACCTACCTGCTGGGGGTCGGTGGCGACGAGGCGGGTCCGGTGAGCTGGACCCCGCCTCGGCACGGCACCCGACTGCTGGTCGCCGGCCCGCGCCGGAGCGGCAGGACCGAAACGCTCCTGCGCATCGCCGAACAAGCTTGTCCGACAAGGCGAATTGTCGTTGCCGCGACCGTCGGTTCGGCGCTGTCTCGCTGGGCGGCAGGGCACGGCGTCTCCTCTTTGGACGCTGGCGACGATGCGCCCGATGAGATCGATGCCGACGTCATGCTGGTAGACGATGCGGAGCGGTACACGGGCACCCCCGTCGGCGACCTGCTCCACTCGTGGTTGCGGTCGGGCACCGGCACGGCTGTGGTCGCGACCTCCTCGTCCGATCTTGCGACCGATTTCCGGGGGCTCGCCGCCGAGCTGCGCAAGCATCGCGCCGCGCTCCTCCTACAGCCGACCCCGGCGGACGCCGCCACCTTCGGCGTCGAACTTCCGCTCCTCCGGCCAGCGACCATTCCAGGTCGGGGCATTCTGATCGCCGACGGACTAACCGGCCCGCGCGACTACCTCCCGATCCAGGTCACCGGATGAGCCCGATCAGGCGGTCATCTCCTTCAGCAGGTCCGCCAGCTCCTGGGTGGCATACCAGAGCAGCTCGAATCCCTCGGCATCATCGACCAATTCCTCTGCCGCAGCGTCGCCGAGATCAGCCCGGTCGACCACAGCTGCCGCAGCAAGCACGGTGTTCTCAGCAGCTTGCTCGTCCGCATGTATCGATGCGCACCAGGCAATCGGCACTTCGGTCCCGACCTGCACAACGCCCCGATCGAGATCGTCCCGCACCGTCACCACCGAGTCCGGCGCGTCCGCCGCGACCACGACCCGCCGACGGGCCGCGGCTGGATCGGCATCAAGCAGCCGGAGCGAGGTGCGCGCCGCCTCTGCCGACGCCGCGTACTCCAACTCCTCGATATCGTCGTCGAGGTAGTACTCGCGCAATGCCGGCGTCACCGCAAAAGCAGTCACCGGCGCGGGACCCAGCACGCCTCGTTCCAGCACCGCGCGAAGCGTGCTGGAAGTCGCTGGTACGTACACCCTCATGCGCGCCTGGCCTCCGTGAACGCGTCGAGACGTCGTTGCCGCCGCAGTTCGACGGCGGTGGTCCGCATCGCAGTATGCAGGACCCTCAGCCTCCGCTTCGCGTTCATCAGGTTGGCACCCATGCTCGCCAGATCCTCCGCACCCGGCGTGAGCACCGTGACCCGGACGCCGTGGTGGCGGAGTCGCGTGACGTCTCGCATGATTCCCCGGGTGATCGTCCGCCGAACCCGGCGCTCGAGCATCGCGACCGGCGTTCGGGGGCTGTCCGGCTCCAGCGCGGCCATCGGCGCCAGCACGAACACCTCGTCGACCTGCCCGGGATCGATGAGGTCGACGGACGCGTTCGAGGTCGTACCACCGTCGATGTAGGACCGGCCCGAGATCCGGACCGGGGCGTACCACGCGGGGATCGCGCAGGACGCTCCCACCGCGGCGGCCAGTGCCGTGCGGGGTGCCTCCGGTCGCCCGAAGACGACCCGGCGACCAGTCGCGTAGTCCGTCGCGACGATCCAGGTCTGTCCGTCCGGCCAGTCACCGCACCATCCCGCCGCGGTCGCGGTGGCGCCGATCATGTGCTGGATCGGCTCCAGGGTGCCGCGGCCCGCAGGCAGCAGGCCGGACAGCGCCACGACGGGCGGCACAGCGTCCCGATTGCGCAACCCGCTCCAGACCAACCGGGGCGAACCAGGCCGCCAGCCCGGGCGGGGCGGCAAGCTGCCGCCGGCGTCGCGATCGTAGTTCCAGGCGATCGGTGGGTCCTCAGGCAGCGGCATGCCCAGCTGATGCCGGCGCATCGTCGAGACTTCGACGCCGCAGCTCAGGATGCCGGCAGTGACCGCCCCGGCGGAGGTCCCAATCAGCAGGTCCGCAGGGCCGGGGTGAAGTCCGAGTTCGTGCTCGATCGCGGTGAGCGCGCCCACCAGCCAGGCGAAACCGAGGACACCCCCGCCACCGAAGACGAACGCGCGCCGGCTCGCCGGTTGCGAGGGAAGCACGTCAGCCATCTGCGATCCAGGGCACAGGAAGATGATGCCCGCTCCGCATCGGGCAATACCCTTCCGACATCAACCCGTGACCGCCGCTCACCTGCCGCGCCCGCCGTCGGAGGCGAGTACCAGCTCAGCCAGCGATTCTTCGATGAGCGCACCGAGAACATCGACGTCGTACATGTGGTCGCGATCGGCGTTGAGACCGAAATACACGCCACCGTCGTAAGACGTCAACCCGATCGAGACCGCCTGACCCGAGGCAAGCGGCAGCACCGGGAACATCTCGAGCATCCTGGCGCCGGAGGCGTAAAGCGGGAACTGCGGGCCGGGCACGTTCGTGATCACCACGTTGAACAGGCGCCGGGTGAAGCTCCCGGCCGCGCGAGCACCCAGCGCATGCAAGGTCGGAGGTGCGAACCCGGACAATGCGATCAGGGTCTCGGCCCCCACGGACTGCCCCGACTCCTGGTGCGCCTTCATCGCGTACCCGACCTGGCTGAGCCGGACGATCGGGTTCGGCTCGCCCACCGGCAGGTCCACCAGGTAGGACGAGACCCTGCTGCCCACCTGATCGATGTCGCTGTCGCCCCGCACACTGACCGGCACCATCGCACGGACCGTGCTGGCCGGAGTCACCGCCTCCCCCCGGGACAGCAGCCAGCCACGGATCGCGCCGGCGACGGTGGCCAGTGCCACATCGTTGACCGTCACGCCGGTCTGCTTGCGCACCTTCCGGTAGTCCGCCAGGTCCGTACGGGCGACGGCAAACCGACGTTGCGACCCGATCTCGGCATTCAGCGGCGACTCGGGGGCGGGCCTGGCCGCGACCCGGGCAGCCTTGAGCACCCCGCCGACGGCGGAACCGAGTTTGCCGGCCACGTTGCGCGCATCTGCGATCCCGATGCGAACGGTGTCGGCGACGGTGGTGGGTCGCCGAACCAGTTCGGCGAGTGCGCCCGCGAGCAGCGCCACCGAGGCCGGCTCAGGGTGGGGCATCCAGAGGTCGTCGGGCAGATCACGCGGAATCGGCGTGCTGTCCAGGATCACCTGGCCGATGTCGACCGCGTTCACCCCGTCCACCATCGCGTGATGGGTCTTCTGGATCACCGCGAACCGGCCGTCCGCCAGTCCCTCGACCAGATACATCTCCCACAGGGGCCGATGACGGTCCAACGGCCGGGATTGGACGCGGGCGACCAGTTCCCGCAACTGCTCATCCGAACCAGGCCTGGGCAGGGCGGACCGGCGCACGTGGTATCCGAGATCGAATTCGCCATCGTCGACCCAGACCGGGTTGGCCAGATGACCGGGCACCGACTTGATCTTCTGACGGTAGCGCGGGACCAGCGACAACCTGCGCTCGATCAGATCGACGAACTTGGCGTAGTCGAACCCGTCGGCCGGCGGCGTGAATACGGCCAGTCCACCGACGTGCATCGGGGTCGTCGGTCCCTCCAGGTACAGGAAGGACACGTCGAGTGGTTGCAAGCGATCCGTCACACCACACCCGCCCTTCCAGCCACGCCCTGACGATCACTCCATCGTGTCATGTTTGCGCGTTCCGGCACCGGCAACCGGCCCAGCGTGGCGACGGTCGCCCGATCATCGGCGCCGCAACCGCTGCTTGTCCGACGCCTGGCGTCCGACAACCGTTGCCGCGACCTCCCGCACCGCCCGGCGCAGCGGGCTCTGCGCGGCAACCTCGGCCAGCGACTTCCCCGCGACCAGCGCACGGTCCAACGCGTCACGGTCGTAGGGCAGCATCGCGGACGGCCGCCGACCGGCGAAACGCTCCAGCGCGGCTGCGAGCTCGACGCCCGGCTTGCCAGCCACACTGCCTGGGCGCGCCTGATTGATCACCACCTGGACCGGTGCTGCGAGGTCCAGTGCGCGGAGTTCGTCCAGGCCGCGGATCAGCCGCTGCATTCCCACCGGGTCGCCGGCCCCCACCGCGAGAATCAGATCGGCTGCGGCCAGGCCGGCGAGCGTGGCACCGTTGCGTCGCGGCGCGATCGTGTCGAAACTCAGCTCCTCGTCCGTCTCCAGCGCGAAGCCGAGGTCCAGCACGGTGTAGTCGGCCAGTCCGCGTGCCAGCTCCAGCACGCTCTCGAGCGCTGCCGGGCGCACCTCGACCCACCGGTCGGCCCGGGCGATGCCGGTCAGGACCCGCAGGCCCGACCTCAGCTGCCAGCAGAGCGAGCTGAGCGCCGTCCGGTCGAGGCGATTCGACTGCGCCTGGCGGCACGCCGCAACGAGCCCGGGCGAATCGTCCAGCAGCCCCAGCACGTTCGCGACCACCCCGCCGTACACGTCGACATCCACCAGCAGGCAGCCGAGTTCGAGCCTGCCGATCTCCTCGGCGAGGTTGACCGCCACTGTCGTCCGGCCGGGCGCGCCGGTTGGTCCCCACACCGCGACGACCTTGCCGCGCCTGCCTGGCTCCTCCACCACCCCGGAGTCAGCCTGCGAATGGTCGTGATCGGCCTCGCCCTGCGGCGCCGGCGGCTCGCCGCCCAGCAGGTCGCCGCGGCCGGAGGAGGGATCACCGAAGGCCCGAGCACGACTCGCAACCGAGCCCGTCGATGCGGCCACTGCAGATCGGAGCACCTCCTCGATGACCGCGATATCGGCCTCGGCCGGCACCGCGAAGACGATTCCCGCCGTTCGGAGCCGATCGAGTTCCTGCTCCCCCGCCCTCGTGGTGACTCCCACGACGGCAACGCCGTTCGCGGCGATGCGCTCGACCACATCCGCGTCCAGCCGGCGCAGCCCGGCGTCGACGAGCGCTGCGACCGCCTGACCCGACCCCGCGACGGCGGCCAGCTCGACGACGTCGACACACCTGCGAACCACGGAGAGCTGGCTGCCCGATCTGGTAAGGCGGGTGAGCAGGCTGGATTCCCACGCGCCCCCGTCGGCGGCCGTGATGATCGGCAGCGTCATCGGGCAGTCCCCGCGCAGCCGGCCAGATCCACGGTCACCGGATCCGGCTGCTGACCGCCGGACAGCACTCCCACCCTGATCACCGCCCCGTCGAGGTCGAGGGCCGCGACGAGGCGGCGCGCATCGGCTGCCGGAACCTTCAGCACCAGGACCGAGCCGGTGTCGGCACCGAACCCGGCATCCTCCGATCGCATCACCTGCTGGACCGGCGCTCCACTCAGCAGCACCTGGGCGTGGCAGGTCTTGGTCGACAGCCAGACCGTGATCCGCTGTCCACGATCCACGGTCGGGCCATTGTCCGGGCGAAGCGGCACGGTCACCCGCACCCCCTGTTCGGGAGTGCCGAGCACGCTTCGCGGCAGCAGTTGCCCGGACCGCAGTCCGGCCTGCACGGCCCGACCCACGACGGCTTCGGTGACCGGAAGGTAGGCATCGTCGCTGCTGCCCAACTGGACCCGAACCACCCGCAGGTCCGACCTGTTCAGGACCGTTCCAGCCGCAAGGTCGCGGGTGACCGCCCAGCGGGACTCCCGGTGGTCGGCCGCGCTGAAGACCATCGCTCCGCCGACGATCGAGGCGAGCACGAGCATGACGCCGAACACCAACCTCAGATCCAGCCAGCTCGGCGCCTGCAACCGGCGAGGCTCGGGCGACGAATCCGGACGGGAGCTATGGGTCATAGTTCGTATAGTGCTACATCCGTCGCGGGCCGGGACAGGTAATCCCAGGTGCCTGTGGACAACCGTCGGCAGGTCGGACAGGTACCTGCTTGAATCGGCTCGCTATCGTGCACATAGCCACGACGCAGGTGGCGCCGGAAGACGGGAGGAGCCTCCATGCCCGAGTCCCGTTTCCTGACCCTCTCCGATGTCGCGGCAGTCCTGAACATCTCCGACTCCCAGACCTACGCGTTGGTGCGGTCTGGAGAACTCCCCGCCATCAAGATCGGTGGTCGTGGGCAGTGGCGGGTCGAGCGGGACCAGCTCGAAAGTTACATCGAGCGGATGTACGACCAGACCAAGAAGTTCGTCGCCGATCACCCTTTCATCGAGTCCCGCACGGACTGACAATCCACGGACCGCAGCCGCACACGGACCCTCGGCACCCAGACGTCACAACTGCCTCCGCACCGCCACCACGGCGTGCACCGGCAGCACCAGCATGTCCTGCACCTCGGTCCGCCGCCGAGCCTCGCCACCTGGGTGAACGGCGAGTTCGAGGAAGTCCGCGCCCACTCGATCGACTGTCCCGGCGAGCACGCCACCGTCCCTGAGGTGCACCTGCACGTTCGAGCGGTCCCGCGCAACACCTCGCAGGGCCAGGCAGAAACCGATTCTGGCATCGACCACCGACATCGTCTCCGGCGCTGCGGAGAGCCGCGGAACACCGCCGACGGCCAGCACGGCATCGACCCGGACGATCGCCTCCCGGCCGCCCTGCTCGCTAAGTAGCAGCCACTCCGGATGGACACGATCGAGGCGGCCGGCAAGAGCGAGCCGACCGTCCGCCGTCACCCTGATCGGGTAACCCACCGCCGGCCGTAGCCGATCGCATAGACCCAGCCGACCGGTCTCGGAGCGGGTGCGGTCCCCGATCTCGGCCCCAGCCTCCGCCGTCGCCAGTGCCCTCGCCTGGGCCTCCAGGTCGGCGAACAGACCTTCCCACCGCATGACACCCCCGTTGTCGGTAGGCCGCCACCGTAACGAGGTGCGGCGACAGGCCGAGCGGCTATCCACAGGATTACGAACCGGACTTCCAGCTTATCCACAGCCAATCCGGCCAAGTTGCGCTGTCTTGAGTCACCTTGTTGAATCTAAACACAGGAAAACGGAGGTAAACGCAATGAAAGAACGTAGTCGCCTGTGGGCAGCCTGGACGGCCCTGATCGTCGATTCCTTCATCCTGCTCAGCTGTCGGCCGCCACTGACGCGCCTGATCGCCGGGGTGGCCTCGCCGCGGGCCTTGCTGGTGCACGTCGGCGCCGATCGGGCGATGGTCCTGGTAGCGGGTTCGATCCTCTGGCTGGTCGGTCTCTGGCTCGGCGCCGGCCTGCTCGCCACGCTGGTAGCCGTGGCCGGTGGCCGCGGTCGCGGCACCGCTGCCCGGCTCTCGGTCCTGATGACTCCCGCAGCCATCCGCCGGCTGGTCATCGCGTCGACGAGCGTGTCCCTGACGCTTGCAGTGTCGGGCACGGTCGCGAGCCCACCAGCCCGGGCGGCAAGCCCGTCGGCACCGAGGCGACTCCAGGCAGCCGCCCTTGCATCCGATCGATCGACCGGACACGCCACCGATCCGGGCCCGGTAGCTCGCAGACCGACTGTCGCCACAACAACCGAGGGTCCTGCCGGGACGGGAACGGCCGGGCTGCCACACGGTCTCGGCCCACGCTCGCAACTGCCGACACCGCTGGCGCCGACCGACCCAGCACCGGACGCACCGAGGGCAGAGGTGGTCCGGCCCGGCGACTCACTCTAGCTCATCGCGGCACGGAGGCTCGGGCCTCGGGCCACCGACGCGGACGTGGCCGTGAGCTGGCCGTACTGGTATCGAGCCAATCGCACCGCCATCGGCCCCGATCCCGCACTGGTGCAGCCCGGGCAGGTACTCATCCCACCTACGGAAGGGACGGCGGGCTGATATGTCGAGCATGACGATCTCGCCGGAGCCCGCGGCCTGCCCGGCGCCGATGGCGCTGAGGCCCGCTCCGCTGCGCGAACCCCCGTTCGACGACGAGTTGCCCGGCCGCCGGATTGCCCAGGTCGGACGAGGAGACCAGCCGCTCCCGTTCGCACCGGCCGGGTACGCCCCGACAACTCAGCCAGCCCCGCCTTGGCCGATGCCCCGACGCCGCGACCTGCCCGAACCAGCGCCCTTCGCCCGGCGTTTCGTCATCGCCGTGATCGAGGCCGCCACTGGCCGGCGGTCACCCGGGCAGCTCAGCCGGCACACCTCACCCGGGGTGCAGAACGGTCTGGCCAAGGACGCCGGCCGCATCGGCCGGCTGGGAACCGCGGCTCGGCCGGCCACCCTGCGCTCGCTGCACGTGGCCGAGCCGGCTGACGGTGTGGTCGAGGCTGCGGCCGTGGTCCGCGTGGGCGCCCGATTCCGTGCCATCGCGTTCCGGCTCGAGAGCCTGGACGGCCGGTGGCGCTGCGTACGCCTGCAGATCGGCTGAGCGATGCAGCCTACGGCTTCCCTACCGCGCCCGCAGAGCGGCCGGAGCCGGCACGCGGGCGCCCCCAGCAACCTTCCCGCGGACCGACCGGCCGCGACGGCGTCACCGCTTGCGCTTGTTGCCGCGACTGCCCTTGTTGGGATTCGGTCGACGGCGCGCGGTTGCCTTCGCCCCCGCATCTCCGGCCGGCTGCTGCGCACGCTCGGTGTGCACCTCCGGCGCCTCCGAGCCCAGCGCGGGCGCGCTGTAGGTCAGCGGGGCACTCTCGCCAGGACGGTCGAGGCCCTTGGCGGAGATGTGCGGCTGTATGCCGGCCTGCCCGGAGGCGATGGCACCGAGCAGAGCCTCCGCGTCGAGCTCCTCCGACGCGGCGGCGCCGACCACCAACTGCTGCTCCGACGGAGCCTCGACCTCGACCTGCAGGTTGAACAGGAAGCCGACGGACTCCTCCTGGATCGCGTCCATCATCGCCTGGAACATGTCGTAACCCTCGCGCTGGTACTCGACCAGCGGATCCCGCTGCGCCATTGCGCGCAGGCCGATGCCCTCCTGCAGGTAGTCCATCTCGTAGAGGTGCTCGCGCCATTTGCGGTCGAGCACCGACAGCAGCACTCGACGCTCCAGCTCGCGGGTGTTCTCCTCGCCGAGTTCCTCCTCGCGCTGGTCGTAGGCGGCCTGCGCGTCGGCGACGATCTCCTCGACCAGGAACTCCCGGGTCAGGTCGTTGACCTCACCGCCCGCCGTCTTGACCGCTTCCTCGACGGTCAGCGAGATCGGGTAGAGGGTGCGCAGGGCGGTCCACAGCTGCTCGAGGTCCCACTCCTCCGGGTAGCCCGACGCGGTGGCGCCTTCGACGTAGGAGGTGACCACGTCGGTGATCATCGAGCGGATCTGCGAGGAGAGATCGGCGCCGGAGAGCACCTGCCTGCGCTCGTCGTAGATCAACGTCCGCTGCTTGTTGAGGACCTCGTCGTACTTGAGGACGTCCTTGCGGATCTCGAAGTTCTGTCCCTCGACCTGGGTCTGCGCCGACTGGATGGAGCGGGCGACCATCTTGTTCTCGATCGGGGTGTCCTCGGGCAGGCGCAGCATGTTCATCATGGCCGCGACCCGCTCGCCGTTGAAGCGCATCATCAGGTCGTCGCCGAGCGACAGGTAGAAACGGGACTCGCCCGGGTCGCCCTGCCGGCCGGAGCGTCCGCGCAGCTGGTTGTCGATGCGCCGGGACTCGTGGCGCTCGGTGCCCAGCACGTACAGGCCGCCCAGCTCGACGACCTCGTCGTGCTCGCGCGCGACGGTCTCCTTCGCCTTGGTGATCGTGTCCGGCCACGCCTCCTCGTACTGTTCGGGGGTTTCCGCTGGGCTGAGACCGATCTCGCGCAGCTCGGCGTCCGCGATGAATTCCGGGTTGCCACCGAGCATGATGTCGGTGCCGCGGCCGGCCATGTTGGTGGCGACCGTCACCGCGCCCTTCCGCCCCGCCATCGCGACCACGGCTGCTTCCCTGTCGTGCTGCTTGGCGTTCAGCACCTCGTGCGGGATGCCCCGCCGCAGCAGGAGGTTCGACAACACCTCGGACTTGGCGACGCTGGCGGTGCCCACCAGCACCGGCTGACCGGCTTCGTGCCGGGCGGCGATGTCATCGACCACGGCCGCGAACTTGGCGTCCTCGGTCTTGTAGATCAGGTCGGTCTCGTCCCGGCGGACCATCGGCCGGTTGGTCGGGATCGGCACCACGCCCAGCTTGTAGATCTGGTGGAGCTCGGCAGCCTCGGTCTGCGCCGTACCTGTCATGCCAGAGAGCCTGTTGTAGAGCCGGAAGTAGTTCTGCAACGTGATAGTCGCCAGCGTCTGGTTCTCCTGCTGGATCTGTACACCTTCCTTGGCCTCGATGGCCTGGTGCATGCCCTCGTTGTAGCGCCGCCCAGCGAGTACCCGGCCAGTGAACTCGTCCACGATGAGCACCTCGCCCTCGCGGACGATGTAGTCGCGGTCGCGCTTGTAGAGCTCCTTGGCCTTGAGCGCGTTGTTCAGATACCCCACCAGGGGCGAGTTCGCGGCCTCGTAGAGGTTGTCGATTCCGAGCTGATCCTCGACGAACTCGACCCCTGCCTCGGTGACGGCAACCGTTCGCTTGCCCTCCTCGACCTCGTAGTGCTCGTCCACGCGCATCCGGGGAGCCAGGCGTGCGAACTCCGGGTACCAGCGCTGGTTCTCGTCGGCGGGGCCGGAGATGATCAGCGGCGTCCGCGCCTCGTCGATGAGAATGGAGTCGACCTCGTCGACGACGGCGAAGTTGTGGCCACGCTGCACCAGGTCGTCCAGGGACCACGCCATGTTGTCACGCAGGTAGTCGAAGCCGAACTCGTTGTTCGTGCCATAGGTGATGTCGGCGGCGTACGAGGCCCGCCGTTGCTCCGGAGTCATGTTCGCCAGGATCTTGCCGACGGACAACCCCAGGAATCGGTGCACCCGACCCATCCAGTCGGCGTCCCGGCCGGCCAGGTAGTCATTGGTGGTCACCACGTGCACGCCCTCGCCGGAGAGCGCGTTCAGATAGGCCGGCAACGTCGAGACGAGGGTCTTGCCCTCGCCGGTCTTCATCTCGGCGATGTTGCCCAGGTGCAGTGCGGCGCCACCCATCAGCTGCACCTTGTAGTGGAACTGGCCCAGCGTCCGGCGCGCCGCCTCGCGGACGACGGCGAACGCCTCGGGCAGAAGCTCGTCCAGCGTCTCGCCGTCGGTGTAGCGCTGCTTGAACTCGTCGGTGAGCGCACGCAACTCGGCGTCGGTCAGATCGACGTAGTCCTCTTCGAGGGTTTCGATGTGATCGGCGATGGACGTGAGCCGGCGGACCATCTTGCCTTCACCGGCGCGCAGGAGCTTGTTGAGAACCACCCCGACATCCTACGTGGCGGCCATCACGGGGAAATATGAAAGGTCCTATCTGGCAATCTGGGCGCATGCCCGAGTGGAACGCAGACGTGCTGGACAGCCTGGAACTGCGGTCGCAGCGCCTGTGCCTGCGCCGCTGGGAGGCGGCCGACGCCCAGGCGGTCGAGCGGATCATGGCCGACCCGAGGATGACGGAGTTCCTCCCCCTGCCACGCCCCTACACCCGCGCCGACGCCGACGCCTTCGTCACCGGTGCGGGCGCGAGACCGGCCGACGCGGGTCGCCTCGAGCTCGCGATCACCGCTGGCGGCGCGGTGGTGGGTGCGATCGGGATGAGCCTGCCGAGCACCGACCGGCCGGCCGGGATCGGGTACTGGGTCGGCAGCGATCACTGGGGCAGCGGGTACGCTACCGAGGCGACCCGGGCGCTGGCCGAATTCGCATTCGCCCACGGCGTCCACCGGATCGGCATCCAGGCCGACATCGCCAACCTCGCCTCGATCCGGGTGGCGCTGCGTGCCGGGTTCCGCTTCGAGGGCGTGGCCCGGCTCAGCCGGCGCAGCCAACACGGGCTGGCCGATCACGCGATCCTGGCCCGGCTCGCCAGCGACTCGGGCGCACCGGTGCCGCCGACGTGGCCGCCACCGCCCGAGCTGTCCGACGGCACGGTCCTGCTCCGGCCGACCCGGCCCGAGGACTGGCCCACCGTGCACGCCGAGAGCACGAATCCGGAGGCCCTGCGCTGGGGCTTCTTCGAGACCGCCATGCCCGAGCGGGCGGCTGTCGAACGAAGCAGGGTCGCCGGGATGAACTGGCTGGTCGGCCGGTCGGTGGACCTGCTGCTCTGCGATGCCGAGACCGGGGAGGGCGCCGGCGGCATCAACCTGCGCTGGGTCGGCCCGCCGGACGTGCTCGGCATCGGCTATGGCGTGCTGCCGCAGTTCCGCGGCCGGCGGTTCACCAGCCGAGCGCTCGACCTGGTCGCCGCCTGGGCCTTCGAGCACACCTCGATCGTGCGGCTGGAACTCGGCTGCAAGGCGGACAACGTGGCCTCGGCGCGGTCGGCCGAACGCGCCGGCTTCGTCCGCGACGGGCGCTTGGCGTCGCGGCTGCGCAACCCGGACGGCTCCTACAGCGAGGAGATCAGCTTCGCCAGGGTCCGTCCGGCCACCTGAAGCCCGGAGCGGGCGGACGAAGCGACCTGCCTCAATCGAGATAGAGCCGGTGCTTGGCGATGTACTGCACGACGCCGTCGGGCACCAGGTACCAGATCGGCCGGTTGCCAACCACCCGCTCGCGCACCGCCGAGGAGGAGATCGCCATCGCCGGCACGTCGAGCAACGTCACGATGTCGGACGGCAGATGGTCGCCGGACAGGTGATAGCCCGGGCGCGTCACGCCGATCAGATGACACATCGTGAAGACCTGTTCGGCGTCCTTCCAGGACAGGATGGCCTGCAGCGCGTCGGCCCCGGTGATGAAGAACAACTCCGCACCAGGCCGGACCGCGGCGATGTCACGCACCGTGTCGACGGTGTAGGTCGGCCCCGGCCGGTCGAGGTCCACCCGGCTGACCCAGAACCGGGGATTGGACGCGGTCGCCACCACCGTCATCAGGTACCGGTGCTCGGCCGGGCTGACGGCGCGGTGCACCTTCTGCCACGGCTGCCCGGTCGGTACGAACACCACCTCGTCGAGGTCGAAGAGGTCGGCCACCTCGCTGGCCGCGACCAGGTGGCCGTGGTGGATCGGGTCGAACGTCCCGCCCATGATGCCGACCCGGCGGGCCCGGCCGTCCGGCACCGAAACCGCGAGCGAAGTGTCCTGGTGCCCGGCAGCAGTCATGGCCGCATCGTAGGAGAAACCGGCCCGGTCCGGCCCGGCGGCTCTCGATCACCCGCCGCACGATCACCAGCCGCACACGGTCGCCCGCCGCGCACGGGGAGCCAGCCGCACCCGATCACCCGCAGCGAAGCACGGCTGGCCCGACGCCGGAAACCTCAGCGCTGGGCGGCCGCGGTCGGCGTGATCGGCGCCGGCAACGCCGAATCGCCCATCAGGTAGCGATCCACCGCGGCGGCGGCGGAACGGCCCTCGGCGATCGCCCACACGATCAGGCTCTGGCCACGTCCCATGTCGCCCGCCACGAACACCCCCGGCACCGAGGTGGCGAAGGAATCGTCCCGGGCGACCGTCCCACGCTCGGTGAAGTCCACCCCCAGCTCGGTGAGCAGCCCGGGCCGGTCCGGGCCGACGAAGCCCATCGCCAGCAGCACCAGCTCACATGGCAGGTCGAAGTCGGTCCCGGGCACCCGTTCGAACCGGCCGTCGCGGAACTCCACCTGGTGTGCCCGCAGCGCCGCCACCGCACCCTGGCCGTCGTCGACGAAGCGTTCGGTATTGACCGCGAAGACCCGCTCACCACCCTCCTCGTGCGCCGAGGCGGTCCGGAAGATCAGCGGCCAGGTCGGCCACGGGTTCGCGTCGGCCCGGGTGGCCGGTGGCCTGGCCATGATCTCGAACTGGTGCACCGAGGCCGCACCCTGCCGGTGCGAGGTGCCGAGGCAGTCGGCACCGGTGTCCCCGCCACCGATGATCACCACCCGCTTGCCCGCGGCCGAGATCGGCGACTCGGCCAGGTCACCCTGCTGCACCCGGTTGGCCGGTGGCAGGAACTCCATCGCCTGATGGACGCCGGCCAGCTCCCGCCCCGGAATCGGCAGCTCCCGCCAGGCGGTCGCGCCGCCGGCGAGCACCACCGCGTCGCAACCGTCCCGCAGCTGCTCGACGGTCAGGTCGACCCCGACGTCGACGCCGGCCCGGAATTCGACCCCCTCGGTCACGAGCTGCTGCAGGCGCCGGTCCAGCACCCGCTTCTCCATCTTGAACTCCGGGATGCCGTACCGCAGCAGGCCACCGATCCGGTCGGCGCGCTCGTACACCACGACCCGGTGACCGGCCCGGGCGAGTTGCTGCGCGGCAGCCAGCCCGGCCGGGCCGGAGCCGACGACGGCCACCCGCTTTCCGCTCTGCCGCTGCGCCGGCACCGGCGCCACCCACCCGTTGGCCCAGGCCCGTTCGGCGATCTCCTTCTCGACCTGCTCGATCGTGACCGGCTCCTGGCTGATGCCGAGCACGCAGGACGCCTCGCACGGCGCCGGGCACAGCCGCCCGGTGAACTCCGGGAAGTTGTTGGTGGCGTGCAGCCGGGTGCTGGCGTCCTGCCAGCGGTCCCGGAACACCAGGTCGTTCCACTCGGGGATCAGATTCCCCAGCGGGCACCCGCTGTGGCAGAACGGGATGCCGCAGTCCAACCAGCGGCCG
>Ga0335073_10003688_pt1 | contig 21379 bp, 21 predicted proteins | sample Lox_Sample_22_FD_207093 | JGI IMG/M metagenome (GOLD analysis project Ga0335073, IMG submission 207093) | Soil microbial communities from Loxahatchee National Wildlife Refuge, Florida, United States - Lox_Sample_2.2 | ecosystem: Environmental > Terrestrial > Soil > Wetlands | place: USA...
TTTCTTCTTCACTAAATACACCTTCAATGAGCCTCCATTTTCTGGTTCCTACCATTCCTGGTTGACTCAATCGTACCTTGAAGACGGACCTAGCCATTGCTTGCGAACCGTCATCGAAGCTGTTGGCATGGCGGGAATATCCAACGTCAGTCACACACCGCAACTTGCGTCCAAAGCCAAAGAGCAGTACTGCAATGCTTTGGCAGCAATGAAAAAAGATTTGGATGACCCAGCACTAGCGCTTGCAGATACAACATTTTTGGCTGCCATCTTACTGGGACTATTCGAGGTAACCACCTTACCATCATCCGCTGTTTCTATAATGTGCTCACGAATGCACAGACTGTAAACTTTGAGAACTGGAATACGTATCAGAATTGGGCCGCACATATCAAAGGAGCTACGACCCTTCTGGAACTTCGAGGCCAGGAGCAGTTCGAAAGAGAACTTGGAGGACAACTCTATGTTCAGATTCGTTCACAAATAGTACGTCAAGTATCCAACTGTGCTTCATTGATCAGCCTAACGAATAATAGCTTCTAGCTTGTTACCAGCAGCACATTCCTGTTCCTCCAGGCTTGGTAGATATAACCTACAAGTTCGAGAACAGCCGCATCAGGCAACAGTGGCAGCGACGTAGAAGCGCAAGTCCAGCATCCATGTGCGAAATTTCTTTCCGAATGGTCAACCTCCGAGCCGCCTTCAAAGATGGTGGTGTTGTAGATCCGCGTGTCCTTCGCGAGAAAGCTCTTGACATTGAGCAAGATCTCAAGGACTGGAAAGCGACTGCACCGCAAGCTTGGCACTACGATGTAGTTGACGCTGGTGAAGCTGCTCCCGACACTTGCTTCGAAGGGAAACGCCACGTCTACGGAAACATCTGGGTTGGAGAGATTTGGAACAATTGGCGCGTGTTGCGGATACTTGTTAACCAAATCCTTTATGTGAACGAGGCTGAGTTTGATACTCCCGACGAAGATCTGAAGGCAACAGCTCTCTCCATCATTCACGAACATTCCATCCAGATATGTGAATCTTTACTTCATTTTGCGAACTCTTCACGTGAGTATCGAACAATGGTTAGGCATCTGGACTAGACTAAGTTCGATTCACAGGTATACTATCCCTCATCCGGCCGCTGTTTGTCGTGTCTCTGGAGACACTGAATCCTCGTAACTTGCGTTCTTTTGCCATAGAGCATCTACGCCGTATCGGTGCATCAATGGGAATTCGACAAGCCGGCTTAATGGCTGATACCGTCTCGAAATCACTAGACGATCCTTCTGATCGGCTATACCCATTTGCAAGTGGTCTTTTGATACCGCTCGTACCCGCCGGTTAGTTGCAAAGACGAAGCTGTTGGCAAGTTATCACAACGGCATTTCTCGCTGCATCGTTAGTTGAGCGCTGCGACGCAAGACTATACTCGGTCCTCTTCCTTAATTTGGTATAAGTACGAAAGACCGATTATGAAACGCACTATGGAATTCTAATCTTGACAGGCCGTATTTCATTCCAGTCTTTGGAACTGAGCCTCCGCCACTTTAGCATGAGCAGCAAGTGAGCAGCAAAGAAGTAAAGGCTGTGCTAAGGCATTGATTGGCATGTACCGGGGGTAGGAATGATCGGCTCTTCAGGTGGAGCATCGGTTACAGATGCTGGAAGCCAGGTCATGCAGGTGGTGGGCAGGTGAAGCCTTGAAGTTGATACGAATACGAACGACTCCTTGAAAATAAGGGCATTTTGTATTATGAAATGGACTTATATGCCCTCTTACGTTCATGATTGGCACCTTATCTACACTGAAGCCCGTTGGATAGGCAGGAACAATAGAAGGTGTTCTATGATATCTTCATGGCAGGCAATAAGCGTGCACTATCGGATATCTCGTAGGCTACTTTGAATAGCAACTGCCGGCTTTCAAGCCTTGGGCGAAATACTGCATGAAGTGAAGTAACTTTACGGAATTCAAATGAGGCTGTACCAATTTCGAAGTATCCTATTCGTTACCGACGCCGTTTATCACGCAGAAGGATTTACTACCCATGCACGACGCCCTGCATCAATTGCATTTTCGGACGAATTGGTTTGAACTTTAAGGTAAGGCCCTTCGGCCTCAAACACTTAACCATTTCCGGGGAGAAAACCGAATTACAATGCCTCAACACCAGGATTAGCTCCCTTTCGCCTGTTGTGTTCCGTGTAGTATCGCTATCAACTCATTCCATGGCACCAACGAAATCTAATAACACTCGCTTGGAGATTCGCGTGCTACTGCCATGGTCAACGTCCAAACTTTCTCCGTCCTTTTTACTATCCTTCACTTCGCTCATAGCCAAGTAACCTGCTACTGGTTAGATGGCAGCCCAGCTACCAATCCAGCGGGAGGATGGAACGAATCGAACTACAGTGCAAACGTTTGCAATCCAGGTGCCGCCATCAGTCACTGCTGTAGTACTACCGACTACTGTCTTTCGAACGGGCTCTGCCTCAACGGCGGTAGCGACAATTACTTCTCGACACAAGGCTGTACCGACAAGAGTTGGGCTTCGCCGTGCGTAAACGTCTGCTATGGTAAGCTGAACTTCTCACTCACTTGCCGGTTCATCGATCCAAGCTGAGCACATCAAAAGGAGGAACAGAGCTAGGTGCCTGCTTTCCCAACCCTGCCGTAAACGGGCAAATGACATATTACTGCCTGCCGTTTAGCGATGGTTCCAACGACTGCAACAATGGTTCTAACACGATCACTCTGGAGATGGGCCAGATCCTAATTCGGTCGTTTCAGATTCCAAGCTCTTTGCTGTCGTCATCCACGTCTTCCGGCTCATCCGCAACAGCAACCACAACCCAAACTAACATTACGTCGCCACCCTGTGGCAATGGAACAAAGGTGGTCAAGGTTGGAGTTGGAGTTGGAGTCGGATTGGGAGTTCCTTTAGCCTTGGCCTTGGCCACGGCCTTGATTCTCCTTGGCCTGAAGACACGAGAAAACAGGCGGTTACGGGATGGAGGAGCAGTTTCGACTCCTGGGAAGCCAACCTTCACGCTACAGCCATTTATGAAAGGTGGCAGTACTAGGCATGAAGTGGATGCTAGACATGAAACGGAATGGCGTGGCCCGCCGCAGGAGTTGCCGTCGTCGATGCAGTAGAGCGAACATCAGTTGCACGGTACGGAGTACATAGTGCACTCCTTAAAGGCGAATCGTTTGACCAATGTAATCGTTTTCGTATACATTTCCATATTGAGCTGAGCTTGAAATTAATTTAGGCCATTGATGCAAGGGTGAAAGCGATGGTCCAGGTCAAAAAGCGTAGTGATTACGGGCACGATACCTAATAAGAAATACGGCTGCCTGGCGATTTGGAGACGATGTAACTCAACGTTCATAAACTTCATCCCGTGCACATTGCGATGCGGGACATTTGTTCTTGTGTTTAATTGAATTCAATGCTCAATTCTCCCGTTATTCTATGATGAAGTATTCATTTGCTCAAATACTTTGCCTGTGTGCGAGCTCTGCGCAATACTTCAATCCGTTTCAGAAACCACTTCACAGCGCCGATGCATCCGAGACATATTCGTCGGGCGGGCCATTTACTGAAAGCTTCGATAAACGAGTACAGACTCTTCTCGATCATTTCCATGTACCATCGATTTCAATCTCAGTAATTGATGGCAATGACACTTTCGCAAAGGCTTATGGCTATGCCGTACTACCCGATGTCAAGGCCACAACAGAAACTCTGTACTATTGCGCATCTACGACGAAGTCATTCACTGCGGCATCCGTACTTAAACTGATCGAAGGCTCGGCAAATCAATCTGAACCACTTACCTTGAAAACGAAGATCCAATCTCTCATCCGTGACGAGTTCGTTTTGATGGATGAATACGCCACCTCCCATGTCACGTTTGAAGATGCATTGTCCCATCGTACTGGCATGCCACGCCATGACTATTCCTATGGAATGCCAAATGCTACTCTCGAAAACTTGGTCAGAAGCATGCGCCATCTTCCAATGACTGGAGAACTCCGCGAGAAGTTCCAGTACTGCAATATAATGTTCGGCATGGTATCGTACGTCATCGAGACGATTACAGGCGTGTGGCTAGGCGATTTCTTCCGCCAGCACATTTGGGGACCATTGGGCATGCATTCCACCTTCTTCAGCCTAGACGACGCGAAACATTCAGAGAAAAATGGAGGCCCAAACCTTTCGGTCGGATATACCTGGGTCAAAGAACTGGGGACATACGTGAAGGAACCATACCTTGTCAATCCGATCATTTCGGGTGCCGGCCAAACCATCAGCAACGTTCTCGACTATGCCAAATACTTGCGTGCCATGCTCACGATGAACGAGACTCTTCTGTCCGAGCAGTCTTTTATTAATTTACGTTCTCCTCGCTCGTTCAGTGATCCCGAATATCACCTTCAAAATCGCATATGGACCGGTCCACAGATGTATGGCCTCGGTTGGCAGATCGCCGTGTATCATGGTCACGAAATATTCAATCATGGTGGCGCACTCCCAGGCTTTGGTGTGGAAATGGCGTATATTCCGAGTCTCAAGAACGGAGTGGGATTCACATTTATGGGAAATAGCGATGGCGGGAGTAACTTGGTTGCGTTGGTGCTCATGTCTTATCTTGTGGATGAGATGATACGCGTACCGGAGGACGAGAGAATTAACCTTGTGGCAATGTTTGATGCTCTCTCCGAAGAAGCTGAAAATGAACTTCAGCCGGGCAAAGCAAGGAAACGGATATATCCTGATGCACCACCAGCAAACTCTACGCTACCACTGCCATTACCGCTGGAAGACTACACTGGAGAATACCGGAATGATGGATATGGCAATCTCACTATACACATAGAAGATGCAAACTCCACTCAGATGTCGTGGATGATGGCTGAGAAGGTCTTGCGCATTGATGTTTCTGACAAGCTCTGGGAACACAGCATCACATTCGAACATGTTAGTGGCAATTACTTTCTCGCCTGGGGTAAGGTTACCACTACAGGCTCTACCGTAGCCGCTGCTCCGGCAGAGTTTGAGATTGGTGTTGACGAAAAGGTTAAAAGACTCGGGTTAGGCTACGAGCCTAGCATGGGCAAGGATTTAATATGGTTCGAAAAGTTTAATAGAACGGCGGGATGATAAGTAACTTCATTGAAAGCAGTTTGACCTCGGAGATAGTATTTAGTGTCATGAATATTCTTTTCGAGGTATAAGATAAAGTTTTGGCCGCACAATTTGTCCATTATTCTTTCGTTGTTGATGTGACGCCGACTTCAACAAGGCTATTTCCAATACAACAACGCCCAGCTAACGACCAATGCATGGACATTTCGTCCTCACTGAACATGGATCTTCCAAGTTTTGAAAATGCTCGAGTTTTCTTAGTTGGCCGCAAACTTGCTCCTCGCTCTCAATCTGTCACCGCGGAAAAACAAGTAGTACACGCCAGCTATGCACCCGCAGGTCAGACCCCCCAGCAAACTGCAACCTCTGCCAACGCCCAAGTTGCCGTAAAGCGGGCGGCTGAAGTGAATTGCACCGCAGGCGAGAGTGCTGCGCGTAAAGTCGTTGCCGGCGAAGAGCGAGGCGGCGTATTGTGGGTACGTGAGCGGGAGGTAGAGGAAGATGCATTGGATGATGATGAAGATACCGATTGTGAAGATGCAGATGCCGATGACGGAGGCGATCCAGTGGATCGAAGGCTTCGAAGTCCAACCTGGAGTTTTGTTAGCGTGCACTCAATGTCCGGGATGAAGGAGTGAAGTACGAACCGAATATGAACAATCCGATCGGGCACAGGAACGATGCTACCAGTGCGGGAATCAACCGGCGCTCTGGCGGTCCCAATCCGTAAGCTCGTATTTCTGGCTCAACTTTTATATAGTTGTAGGCCCAATAGATGGCAATGGCAATAATCACGCCAACGGTGATGGACAAGAAACAGAGACCCATAACACCAAGGTTGAAACCGTACATATCGATGTAGACTAGCGGGAAAGCTTCGAAGAAGCTGTAGTAGATGCCGTATACGAGAGCAGTGTAGATAGCCGTGAAGCCGATGGCAGGGTCCTGAATCATCATCTGGTTAGGTCGAAGTAGATTCTCGGTGACTAAATCCGTAAATTTAATGTTGGCTTGATCGATCTCGCTCTGGCTCTTGAGATTTTGGTTGCCAGTGAGCTTGCGCAGGCGCTGTGCTCGCCGCAGAAGGATGTTGGAAGGTGAGGTCTCGGGTAGGAAAAAGAACATCACCAAGTAGACAGGACCAGCCAGCCATAGCAGCTCCCATTGACTCCATCGCCAGTTTTCGGCCGTGACGCTGAATCCACTGATGATAGGACCGAGAGCGGGTCCACAAGTCGCCGCAAGTGCCCATGTGCTCATCACGTATGGCATCTTGATGATGCTAAACATGTCCTGAAGACTCGCGCCGCCGGTGGCCAAACATGGGCTGCCGAAGAAGCCGAGAAGGAAGCGAAGTACGACGAAGCCGGCAAAGTTGTGCGCGAGCGCAGTCGGAACGAGTAGGATGACGAAAAGGAAGTAGGTGATCATATACGGCGGATTGCGACCGATGACGGGCATTTCGCTCAACGGGCTGAACAGCATCGGTCCCATGCCATACGCCAGGACGTACATGCTGAGACCCATGGACGCGAGCTGCGAGTTGACGCCAAACTGCCGCATGATACCCACTTCAGAAGGCGCGTAGATGGCGCTACCCATGTAAACGGCCATTGTATACGCGCATATCTGCGCTGTGACGGCTAGTTTCTTGCCCAGGCTCCAGTTCTGTGGGTTATCCGGATCGTCCGTTGAATACCAATCGACAAGAATGGTACCATCTTCCAGTTCTGCTGGAATGATTGGCGCTGGTGGTGCTGGCGGCTGGGCTGCGAGAGTGAATTGCTGCTCCAGGTCCGCTTGCGTGTGTGATTGATGGAGTGCAGATCGAGTACCGACTTTTTCGAGGCCCGTCGTTGTGCGTGCAGTTTTGATGGCTTCTAGATGTGGATGAACGGCACTTGCGGCGGTAGGAATCTCATGAAGCTCTTTGCCTTGGGTTTCGACTTCGGAGCTGCTGCTACTAGTAGTATATCGTTCAATCTCGACTTCCTCAGCAGGCTCGACGGGTTTCTCGGGTGATGTTTCAACATCTTCACGTGGTGCTTCTTCGACTTCTTCGAGAACTTTTCCCTCCTCGATTGTAGGCTCGGAAGGTAGTGGCAATGCCTCCTTTTCGATGTCTGGAAGTGGTTCTGTACTTTCACTGGGTGGAGATTCATCCTTGTAGGAATGTGGACAACGCCATCCTTCCACTTCTTCTGGATATTGTAGAACCCGATTGCGGGTCACAAGCCTGATAATTTGCCCGATAGGCGCATCTCGTATTAAAGCAGACATTACTGAGAAGTGAAGAGACAGAAACAGCGCAACTTGCAGATGTGAATGAGTGATAGTTTTGATTATATTCGGCTGTGGATGGTCAGCAAATGGCTGCAGATGGAAAATACGGGCAGCGGCAGGACTGAGAACTTATATGGAGCCTTTAGCCATTTTCACCTGCATATGCCCTCTTCATCGTATAGGCAAATCTTCCCGATTGGGACCGTACCAAGATCTAAAACATGATGAATGTACGCCAAGGACGGTGAGTAAGCATCGATTTGCAAGCATCTACGCTGACCCAACGCATTTCGTCCGGTCACCATAACTGCCGACCTGGTTCAATTGATAACGTTACGAGATGGTGCTAAGTCCAAACTCCGACCCTTGAAGGCATGGCCGGTGGCGTTTTTAAACCCGCGATGGTGATGAGTCAAGCAACAAAACAGATGTAGGGCGAAAGCACGGGGATCTACAGTATCACATAAGTACCTGGAACACTTCACGGTTGTGTAGAGTGAACTGACTCATGCCTGTAATCCCAACACTTTTGCATGGGTGAAATGTAAGCAGATCTCCAGCAATTACAAAGCCGGGTGGCGTATTAAGGAGCGAACGTTAAACTGCGAGCATTAACCTCGCTATGCTAACCATATGTGGAGTAATTAATTGATGGCGAATACGATGCGTGGCTTCATGTGTGATTCGATAATGGTCCATCTCGAAAAGTGCTTTCACATTGCCATGTGGCAAAATATCACGGCATAGGTAAGGTATTTAGAGTAGGCAAAACACCCGACATGTGCTAAAGACTTTCCAATTGGCCTGTAACGCTCTGACATCATCGAGCATGCAAGAGGCGACACCTAATTCACTGACGAGTCGAGAAGGCGGTAGTCGAGTTGTTGACCTGGCCCGAATACGATGTGAACATCCCAATTCCAATCTATCGACGCCTAAGACTACATACAAATTGATCACAAATACAATATCGTTGCGAAGTTAAACCTCAAGCTTTATCCTCCCATCCGTTCCGCCACCGTTATTGGCATAAGGCCAAGTTGTCATCGCCCGAGGAGCCCATATCCGTTTTTGTGATGCTGAAATCAGTTCTGGTAGCCATCACAGGAGGTTCTTTGTCGGCATCATTCAGCATTCACATTATTCAATGTCTGCAATACGTGTGAAGCCAGTAGTCCACATTTACTGAGACTTGGCAGCCTGGGAGCGAAGGTTCTCAGAGGTACCACCCTGCTTGAAGTAGCGGGCAAAGACAGGCTCAAGGAAGGAGTGGAAGACGACTTGGGCACCGCTGCAAAAAATATTAATATTTGGTTGATGCAAATCATTAGAGAACACTCACTTGGTTTGAGGCAGAGCCATCCAGAGAACGGCAATGAACTTGAATGTGTAGTAGAACGCTGAAGACGAATGTGAGTGAACGAAGCCAAGAAACGGCGAACACAGAAGTGCACTTACGGAACCAGTAGACGGCACTGATGGTACTCTCTAGAACAGTCAAGAAAGCGAAGACAACCCAGTATGTCAACCACTAAGACGATTTTGTTAGGATGGAGATGAAAATGTAGGCAGCTCCGATAAGCTCACCTGGGTGTCATCGGCAGAGCCGGCAGTGAACAAGGCATGCAGAGAGTAGTAGGCCGGAATAAGGAAGCCGATGGTATTGACGAGGAATTCTGCGGCGATGTTGAAGAAGATAAGGAAGAAGTAAAGGGCGCCGAGACCTAGAACGACGTAGACCTTGGGAACATTGGTTTGCTTCTCGAAGTTGTTGAGAAGCTCATACTTGGAGAGCTGTGGACGATACGGTCAGCATGTGAATAATTCAGCTGCACAAGCGCAGGCATAGATGGACATGGCGAAGAGCGCAACGATATGCGGGTTTGCGGGGAGCTCGGAAGAGACAGGTGTACAAACCTCCTTATCGAGTTGGGAAATCTGATGCTGGGCGCGATCTTGAATAGACATGGCGACGAAGATGAGATTTCAAAGCAAGGAGCGCAAAGAAATTGGTTGATGTGGAGGATTTTTGGATGGAGCGTGTCGTGGGTAGGTGCAGTAACGTCAGAGGGTTGAAGTCGATGGTGAATGGGGGTTGAGGAGAAGAGAAGGAAAGTGGCACGGCGTGGCGGTGGGAGCTTAAGCTATAGGTAACCGCCTAATAAGCACCTAACCGTGCAGGCCCCTACTGACGAAAGGCAAAGCATATGATCTCACATCACGCACGCGCAATCGGCACACCCTCTACCATGCCACAACCTTCATTGGACCACTCTTCAACACTACCTGAGAACCGGTCGCATGCATCCATCACCATCGCAGACTCAGGTTCATCGGCACCGAGACTCGGAATCGGAACGGAAGCTTACATTTTAATATATGAAGCATTGCATGGCACCGCATCTCATCATGGCTCGGAATGGAAAGGAGCAGCCAAATCAATGGTGAAAGTGTAGCTAGCGGAGGAGCTTTTGAGGGTGAAACATCGGCAGCGAATGGCCAAAGCGCACAGGCCCACTGCTAAGCCAAAAAAAAACACGTGACGAGTCGGTTGCTGGGCTCCACCCAAACAACTTTGAAGACGCTGTAAACAACGCTTCGGAAGATCCAACCACCACCACTTTCAACATCCACCCACCCTTTATTTGCCATTTGTGCACCCTCCCACGCTGCTACTTGTTCTTCACATGCACACCGGCCCTTCAAATTCGAATATACCCCCGTGATCCGCCCATCGCGGCCGTACCGACCCATCCCTTCTCGTTTACCCGCCTCCGGCAAATCCACTCTACCTCTACGGCATTGGCAGTTGCTGGCACTCGCCGCAAGGTCAGGAACTCCCATTTGACTCTGGTGTCAATTTTCTCATCGCTCTTGTCATTGCGAAATTCACTGGTCCATCTACGCTGCTATCTCTCAGTGTTGGTGTGCGACAACACTGCCTTTGCGCCGGTGCATTTTTCGCGGCCATGGAGCTGCGCCAGACTCGAAGTAAAATGCTGAAACCTATGATAATGGCTAACTCATTTATAGGCCATCCCAACGAAACCATTCACTCACTCATGGGCCCCGATCGTGGTAGGTCGCGATCAGCGACAACAGCGTCTCGACGACCACCGTCCCGCGAATCCACAACAAGCATGCACTCTGCTCAAACCCAGTTCCACCCAAACGATATGGGTGCTGTTTCATCGGAACAGCAGCAAGCTCAACAACAACTACATCAGCAAGCCATGCAGGCAGTCTATCACGGCGTATCAGTAGATAGTATGGCAGCTCTACTGCAGGCCGCTCCAGAATTCGGTGTTCAACAAGGCCTGAAGTATGATATGACTGGCATGCATCAACACGGCCAGCCTATACACGGTGTTCCCAATGGATATTACACTCCTACCTCACAAACATTCACTCAAGGACAAGCCGTACTCTCCAATCAACCACTCGCCTACTCAAACCAACAAGACGTCGCCGCCTACAAGATGGAAGACCAGTCACGGAAGCCACCATCTGCCACTGCTACCAACGATCGAGAACTGCGCGAATTGCTGAACCGCAACCGTGGCCGCGGATTGCCTGACGTCGCATCTGAAGTCATCGCTACCGAGCGCACTTCTAAATCCGAACGCACCAAGCAGCTCTTCGCTATGCTTTGGCTCGAAGCCAATACGAAACCCGCAAAGACATCAGTCCCTCGTAGCCGTGTCTACCACACTTATGCCAGTCGTTGTGCCACTGAACGAGTTCAGCCACTGAATCCAGCGTCGTTTGGCAAGCTTGTTAGAGTCATATGGCCAGGCATCGCTACTCGTCGACTTGGTGTACGCGGTGAATCCAAATATCATTATGTCGACCTCTGCCTTGTCAACGATCCTCAAGAGAATTCTCAATTAGGACGTCAGAGGCTTCTGTCGGTTACTTCAAAGTCCGCAGAACCTCCAATCATGGATTTCAAGTAAGTTGTACCTTGGGATTCTCACTCCCGCTTGCGGTCAAAGCATCATTCAACTAACACTGTCTCTAGCTCTATGCCTCGATTGCGTACCGATGCGGGCATTCTACCAACGGACGACCAATCTTTGGATTCTCCGCTTTTCGGCTCTACCAACAATCTTCCACCAGCCGCCGAAAGCAGGGTATTCACCGACTACCACACTCCGGGCCTTCATTCCGACGCACTACCTACTGCATCTTCTTACGAGCAACATCTTGCCTTCACTACTCTCGACACCACGCCACCAAACAAGAACGATCCAATTGAACTTCCCGACATCTTTGACTATGCACCACCGAAAACAGATGTAGATGCAGCAGGAGCTCTCGTGGCTCTGTACAAAACTCACATTACATCGCTTATCGACTGTGTACGCTACTGCAAGGAAAAGCAGTTTTTCCGACTGTTCACTACGATACAAGGGACCATGACAGTACCAGTGCACAAGCTGTTTGTCCACGCAGATATTGCGCCGTGGATCCGTGAGTGCGACTGGATAATGTACCAGAAGATGATTCGGTGCGTTGCCAATCTGACACTTCAGGTGGTACCGCCCATTGTGGTAAAGTTTTTGGATACAGTGCAGCGCAGCTTGCATGCACACATTGCAACGACATTCCACGGCGTACCACACCACGTCCTGGAAGCCAAATTGGAACCCGCTACACTCTTTGCAAGTTTGTTGCACCGTATGTTGCGCGTCAATCAAGCCGCACATGCTGCTGCCAATGTACTTGAGTCTCGCCAGATCCGCGACGTTATGTGGCGCGACTTCGTCCGCGTTGTCAATCCGAAGCGCATTCTCGAGAGCGAGCTACCCGGCTGCGGCTACGAGGCTGCCTACATGCTGCTGACGCGTGAAATACGACAGCTACTGGAACCACTCAGCGTTGATCCCTTTGCTGAAGCTGGCACTCACTACGAAACGTCCGCGCCGGAAAGCGCAACATCTGCCGGCACAAACCCTTTCGATCCTTCCACCTCTACATCACCGACGGAGAGCATCGTCGACCGAATTGCCACATTCTTGACGTCTCTTCCACCGCAGTTCCCGCGAGCGTCGCCACGTCGTCTCGTAGACGCCATCTCTCTCATTGGCGATGCCATTGTTCGAGAGATGGTCATCGGCGCCGCTCTCAGCTACAACTCGTGGCTCATCACGCACATCTTCGTGTCGGAGATGGCTATGTGGCTGGCATGCCTAGGTGGCTTTCTAGAGCACCGGCCGCGCGGACCGAATGCCACGGCCGGTCGCTCCGACGAAGACACGCCCGAAGGCGTAAGCATCGGGTGCAATGGCGGCGGCGCAGGCTCCGTGGCCAGCGGAACTGGCAGTGCCGTTGGCAACCCGGACGCCGACATGAAGATCGATGATGACGGTGCGTTGTCTTTTCCCATCCGAGGGTTCCCGGTCGCTGACTCCCGCGCAGGACAGCTCCCGCAACACCACTCCGCCGACCACGCCGCGTCGCTAGGTACCGCCGCCGGCTTCTCCGCCCTCCAGTCGCCCTTCTCGTCTTTCAACGCTTCCCACAACATCGTTCCGAAGATGGCCGCCGCTCACGACGATCTTGACCTCCACGACGACTCCGGCATCGGCATCGGCCTGCTGGACAACGCCGATGCGGACGGAAAGATGGATGGCGGCTTCGTCGGCAACATGTAGCGTCCGGCCAAGCATTTTTTTTTCTTTTCACTTCTTTCATTTTCCCAAGGAGATCGGGCGCGTGCTGGAATGACGATGTGATGAACTGAACGGGCCTTTCTTTCTTTGTTCATGTCTCGCGCAGCGTGCGCGTGGACTCGAACGGAAGCGGAGCGGACTGGGATCGGCATATTTGGATAATCCGGGAGACAAAATGGGATGGATTCAATGGAACGGCTCATGGATATTCACGCTCGTCTGCTTAGATCTGGATACCGGCGCTGCGTTGCATCTCCTTTTGTATATGGGCCATTTTCCCATTGTCCTACCTTGCGGATGACTTTTTTGGCACCGGCGTGGTCGATGTTTCTCTTCCGTGAGGAGCTTTGCTGTTGCTTTATTGTTGCTGTCCCACAAAGGAGTAGTGAGAGCCATTGCTAGGGGAGAGGCGGATTATAGGCGATATGCCAAGTCACTGTTTGCTTTAAGTGGCCTGAAGCGTAGCTAGCTAGCCTACTTGCTGAGCGAATGAATAGATTACAGAAAACTTTGAGCTTCTTTTAGTGGCGTAGATTACGGTGATATGATTGATCCATGATAAACGTCCATTATGTATACATACAGCAGGATGGCTTAAGCCCTCTCTACCACATCAGCCCGTCATAAGCTTGAACTGGCGAGAGAGACGTAACCATCCAGAGCGACCTCGTTGCCATCCTACAAACTCCAACCAACTACAAGGCCACAACTCCCACAAGCAGCCCTCCAACCGCCGCAACCACTCCACCCAAACCCGCACCGCCCGTCGCCACCGCACCACTCGACTTCGTCGCCGCGCCACCACTCGAGCTCCCCGCACTCCCTCCCGCCGTCGACGCACCCGCACTCCCGGAGCCCGTCTTCGTGCCCACGAGCGTTGTGACAGCCTGCATGCTCTGCGTGGCGGTGGCGGCCGTCGCACTCCCGGTGATGGCGCCGGGGCCCTGCGACCCAGACGCCGTGTAGTACAGGCTGACAGCGGTCTGGCTGGGATACAGATCGGAGAGGACGGTGGCGCCGGTCGTGGCGGGCGGCAGCGTCGCCGCCACCGCGCTGAAGATGGCGGCGAAGGCGGCGGTTGGGGTGCCGCTGCAGAGCGACGCGCTCACCGCGCTGATGATGCTGCTGTACGTGTCCTGCGGCTGCGTTAGCGCTGCGGAGCGCCGCGACTGCGATGGGAACGCCCACTAGGTCGGAGGAGCTGCGCGCCCCGTGCACGAACAGGCACTGTTGGCACCCTATCCAGTCCGCGAAGAAGCTGGATGGCGCGTTGCACATGCATTCTGCGGACGCGAGGTAGTCGATTGGTTGCGTGCCGTTCGGGAGACATTCAGACTCGATGGTCGTGATGCTGATGCATGGTGGGATTGTGCCTCCTGCTGAAGATTAGTAGGTGGTCTTGCTGAACGAGGATTTTATATATTGGACTAAGAGTCTGATTGACGATGAGAGACTGTAATTAGAGCCACGGATCTTCAAAGCTGAAGACTTACCTGAAGTCGTCACATTCGGGGAGCAGACGCTGTTGATGTATTGTTGGTTCACAGACCCCGACTGACGAGCAACGAGCAAGTTCGGACTGACGAGATTCGCCAAGAAAGCCGAGAGTATAGTGGTAGCCCTCATGGTGGAGTGGTTAGATGGTATGGCTGTAGTTCGCTTTGTACGCGTGCTGATTGGATCTTAATTGTTGTTTGTACGATATGGTAACGCCTCCCACAGTCTGGTGGGTAGTCCCGTGGCCGCAGTCTAGGACGTACGATACGCTCGTCGAGGATACAAGAATTGCTGTGATAAAGAACCTTAGAATGCGATAAGAGATACAGCAACAGAATATCTCTCTCCTCAAAGCAACTAACGATCGCTCGAGAGAAAGCGACGGTGTCAACGGGCATTCGGATCTTTATTTACGGCAACATCAGCAATCACGTGAAGCATCGTGTCCCTTGGTCAATGCATACGACAACCATCTCACCTCCACCATTGTGCTTCCTAATCGTGACTTTACTTAGCTCTTCTACCGTCTTGTTGAGAATCCTTGCGCGTATTGTATGCTTCTACACGTTTGTCGTAGAAATCCTTCCAATTTCGGCATGAATGTTAGGTGCCATGTCAGAAGTTATTCTACGATACTCTACCGCTTTTGGGCTAACAATGCAGCCACACATTGAAGAATGGAGTCAGAAGTCATTCAATCTTCATCACTGTAGAATATTGTATTCTTGTTCAAGATACGTTGGGTCCGCACGGAACTTCTACTTAAGAGCTTGGGTCTTCTTAATAGCCATATCCTTCAACTTCATCTTCTCACAATTATCCTTCCGCGGATAGTCGAATGACAATGCAAACCATTTGTTTGCCGAGGTTTTACCTCCGGTAGGTTGATGAAGTTATCAAGAAACCGGGATAAAGTAAAGCTTACTGTATGATCTGTTTGTAGGAGTATAATGGCCTTGATCAGGACCGTTCATTGTGTATCCCTTGAGATCTGATTCTCAATTTGAACTAGGAAATGCTCGTATTGAATCTACTCTTCGAGCACAGCCACCTGCGGAACTCGATGTCTCAGATCGCAACAAAGGAAGGTACTTGAATAGAGGCAATAGCTTCGAGTTTGTAAATAACAATGGCATTATAGTTCTCACCCTGGTCTCCGGTGTTTCTAATACCACATCTTGCTTTCCATATTGGCTAAGGATGAAACGTCGAACTATGCTAACAATGATATACAGATCTATCTCACAATGTTCATGTTAATATATTCTTGGATTGAAGGCGTCTTTCCACAGTGTTCAACTCCTTTTCGCTATCACTGCAGTGCACATCAAATCTATCCAACATACTTGTTCAACGTGAATTCAACAGATTGATCAATTGAATAGCTTTTCAGTTACAAAGCCTTGTGACACAACCAAAAATGTGTGGAGAATACGGAAATACTTCCAACAACTCTTTCAACCCTCTCAATTCCGAATCTCTCCTGGATCCACAGGAAATGGAGACTCTCGAAACTCAAGGCGACACCTTCGACGTCATTGACAACTTCCTTCTCGACCATGTGCAAGAAGGTCTGCTTGATCCAAATCCCGACCAGCAGAGAAGCTTCGTCAACGAAGAGAATAGTCAAATCAACATCGTCGATCCTTTTGACCCTGACCATTCCATTTTCGACTCAAATTGGGATCCTAACTATTTTGATCCCTTGGGTGTAGTCGACCAAGGAGGGACAGATCCATATATTGACAACTCTTACTCTTGGTTCGATAGTCTCTCCGCTGACTCTCAAGTTCCTGGGAATCCTTATGGCTTCGAAGCATCAACAATTGCTCCACCAGATCCATTGCATATCCTCAATCATGGCTATTCCGATCCCACGGCTCCACAGTCACTTGGGCCTTACTACCTTCAACCCACGTATTCAATTGCATCTCAAGGTTCAACATGGCCAGCCACACCGCATCCGCAGCAATATCTCGAGCAACGCGATTCTGCACCAGCCTTCAACTCTACCAATGCCGAACCTTATGCCAATGGATATGGTCCTCAATTTATACATCCGTACCAGACAAGTATTGTGCCTCCTTCGTTGTATTCATCTGAGGGTGCTTACTTTCTACCAACATCGTCAACTTCAGTTATTCCAACGGCCATGGACATTGATGGAAATACGCATCCCGGATTTCCAGGTCAAGGTACATCAACTACAGTGCACGAATCGTCATCAACAGCGAATACTGCTGGTACCACTTCGTTCGATTACTTTGCCATTGCTGTTGGTTCTGACACTCCAAGAACCTGCTATGTCATCGAACCTGATCATGATAGCAGATATCTGGAAGACTTCACTGGGTTCATGCCGGATCAAGCTTGGTTGAGTGAAGACAACTTGCCTCCAGCCCTAGGAATGCTCGAGCCAATCTTCAAATTCTCAGCTGAGAAGGAGACCATTCACTTGGATAGATCGGTCGCAAGCGGTCCATACGTTCCTAGGCTCATGTTCAATCATATCCTGCCCTCGAGAATTTCGTGGAAAGTTGAAGGTTGGCGCACAGCATACTGGAAGTCCTTGGATTCGCGCATCACGAACGATGACATTATTGACCGTATGTTCTGGACCACCTACATCGATTCAGAGAATAGTGCGTGTCCGTACACTCACCGAGTTATCATCCGTGCTGTAATGAACGAACGAGAGCGCAAGTGGCGTATGAAAGGCGGTGGTCTGGCACGACGGGAAGGAAGCAAAGGTCGTGTGAGTCAAGATTCGCTTGTCATCATGGAGCGCATGATCCAGAATGCTGATGCGACGGATCCAAACAGTGTTTGGCGTACGTGTCTGTACAATACGGTCTGGAAGGTCGATTTCAAAGATATGACTATGGTGCAACCCAAGCCAGTCTTCGCCAAAAACAGGAAGAATAAGACTGAAAACTATCTTGGTCAGAAATTTCCTCTCCCTCAAGCAAAGACTAAGCTGTCCGACAGGGTTATGAAAGTTTTCAATCGAGTAAACGAACTTCGCGAAGATCGCCCTAACATGAAACCAACCGAAGCGCAAGGGCAGACTCAGAAACTAAAGAACAATTGGGCAAAGCGAATGGAGACTATCAAGGCCAACAAAGACTCTGGTCGTTCTCGTCGTGCACCGCATGAGCCGAAGAAAGGAAAAGGCAAGGTTGCGGTATCGAAGCAGTCTGGTGAACAGACTGAGTTCTATCCTCTACTGCCACTCCTACCTCGTCCTCCTCTTGAAAGTCTAACCGCTCAAGTACAGAACGATACTGCTAGTTCTCCCCAGTCTGTTCCTATAGGTATTGTATCTGAAGGCAGTCGGAAGCGCAAGCGTAAGGATGTCGAAGAAGTGGATCAAGAATCTCCCTCTAAGAGCTCGAAATCGGACTTGGCCGTGAAGAAGACGAAGAAAGCAAACGGGAACTGATTTGACGACAGTCCACCTCTCTTATCAACAAGTATGTCAGCTCTTTATTCATTTGTGTATCAGCGTCAAGGATGGAGTACGGCATTTCAGTTGTTTGCGATGGGCTGGAGTCGTTGATGGATTACGGAGATTCGACCTGTGGCAATATGACGAGATTCGGGCGTCGATGTTAGGTATTTACAGCCAGTGATTAGAACTGGTTCCGTTCAACACATTTCAGTAGGTCTGTATCAGCTTCTCTGAATCCTGCTGGCAGGTTAGCAATGAGAATTACATGTCAGCTCACCGGTGTTAGTTCACAATTGTCTTCGATGCGAAGTTCGTACCTCATGGGATCACAAGAGGTATATCTCTTGCCAATACTTGATAAACTGAATGGTGAGACTTGTCTAGTACCCCTTTGCTCAGCAATCATTGCAAACTTAAGCCTAGATTTGACATCTTCGAAATACTGGGCATGATTCATCCAACTACCTGATTTGGACCTGCAATGCGTTTCCAAGGCAAGGCTCTTGGGCAACCAAAACCGACAGAATGCACACTAACTTGTGTCACGTTCGTAAACAAAACCTGCCCTTTTAGTCTTTACTAACGTAAACTTTTCGTCTGTCCCATTTGCGCACACCATCTCGTCTACTTTTCGAAATTCTTCTTTTCTACCTCATCCCCTTCTACCTATCGTTTGTACCAGTCAATCAGAGAACGTCTGTTACGGTTGAATCTTTATCTGCTTCTTAAACTTCAGCTTCTCAAGTCTAAATCCAATCACGGAGATACCACCAATACTGTAACAACATCCACGCAGCCAGGGTCAATCTAGGTTGCTCTGTGGGCATCTTCATCTGTCCGGACTTTTCAAGTCATCATGTCTGGTCCGGAGAACTTCAGAGAAGCCGATCTGAATGCCAGTTCGCCTCTATTTGACCAGCAATATCTATCTGGCCAATATACAAACCAGCAAGATCTGGACAGCTATCAGTCCACGAACAGCCAGCAGTCTACGTTCGGCATTCAGGCTGACATCAACAATCATGGCAACGCACTGAATATGGCACTTGGTTCAGAAGCTGGCATAGAGCAACCATCTCCATCGGTAAGATACTCTCTCATGATGAAGAAATAAACAGGCTAACTCTCATCAAGGTCAGTTATGGATGGTACGACACCAGTCTTCCAAGCTCACCACCACCGGCTTTGGACTTTGGTTCCTCGTATTTCCAGAGCCCTACTCCCGTGACTTTCGATCAATTCATGGGCTCCACGATGGAAAGTCTTGAACTCTTCGAGGGTACGAATCTCACTCCGACCGTGGATAATGGCCTTGTTGCTACCAACCAGTTGGTATATCAGGATATGATTCCTGGTTGTGATTTAACTGGCGTAGGTTTACCCGACGTCGATGAGACAAATGCGTATCCATTCCACATTCCGACTGGAAACACTGCCAAGCATTCCAAGGATGCTCGTGAGAATCCTCAGCAGCATGGAATCAACTATTCAAAACTTCTCGACGAAGCTGCTGATAATCTTAATATGTGAGTAACCAGTCCCCTAGTTAAGCTCAAAGGAATCAAGAATATGCTGACTCGGATTCACAGCCTTCCTGCGCCAACTCGTACGCCAGAAGATGTGCTTGATGCATATGGCCACAGCGCTCCACTACCTCGTGAAGCCTTCATGATTTTCATCAAAATCAAGAAAGTTGTGGACGACAATGCGGAGTTCTACGAGAAACCCGACGGCAGTTTCGAGCGTTCTCCAATGGATAATCGGCCGATTCGCATCTTCAAATCGCTACCTCTGCACTTGAATCACAAAGATCTCAATCCTCGTCTCCACGTCAGAGCAGAGCTCGAGGGAGCTGAGACAATGCGGGACATTATTGGTCGTACCGACCACTCCACCATTCCCTCCACCATCAAGATACCTACAAGCGAGGCAGGGGTTGTCGAGAATGTCCAATATGGAGCAGATGGTGAGAATGTCAAGAGTGTTGGCGTGGATAGCACTCTGGGGGGTTCTTCTCAAGGCGAGTCTAACATGAACATACAGACGACTCCCACTAAGATGTCGCCGGGAACTTTTTCACGTTCTCCTGCAAAATTCCGCCTGCCAGAGCATCGGCTCGAGCGTATGCTTTCTAATGGCAAGAGTACTTACACGGCTGCGAACCATCTTGGTCTATTGAGCACTTTTGTCTTCAAAAACCACGATCGTACCATCCTGTCACAGGCAACTATTGAAAAGTTGGGAGGCAAGACGCCTGTACAGTGGCTTTTTGTAAGTTGACTTCAATGCGATGTGGTTAACTTTAGCTAACTAATAACAGAATACCACCCAGCTTATCGACCTTCATCCTAGTCGGATGTGCCTTATTGTTCCTGTAGAGGATGTTTGCAATGTCAACGGACCACGACCGATTGGTAAACCGCTTCCTCGGACCTTATATCCACTCCCCAAACCACAACGACTCAGCGAGGATGCAGAGAAAGCGTATCGGATCCTTCACCCTGGTGAACCTTTGCCAGATTACGATCGATTGCTTCGGAATCACCCCCAACTTGCGGCGTATGATGACAAGCACCATCATTTCTTTGGCTCAAGCGAAGAAGCGTTGCAAGAGGGCAAATTTTATTGGTCTACAGCCATCTTCCAGGCAATTGATGACGCTCATGCACGCGGAGAGCGTTTCTTTGTCAGCGAACAGGATCAACATTTGCTCGACCGTACATTCAAGTTCAGGGGACATCTACAACTGGGACCCAGCAATACGCCTCGCTGCGGAAAGCGACCAGCCTCAATCAAGGTTGAAAAGTTGCGAGACAGGGGAGTCAAAAAGTCGAAGAATGCGAAGAAAAGCAAAGTGCGAAAGGCTAGACTGCCACGCCATGGAGATGAAGGTACGGCGGATAGCATTCCGTCCTCAAGCCGAGAAGTATGTTTTGATTCTCTCCGCCTTATTCCTCGCTGGCTATCATCGCAGCTTGTTGACGCTTGGCTTCGTAATTTAACCGCTAACGCCCTTATTCAGCTTGCCGCTGGAGAAGCTACACCACAACAGCCCAGTGATCTCCTCTCAGAACCGCACACGCCGCAGCGGACTTCAAGTGTTGTACCGGTTTTGTTTGAGCCTCTTGACCGTACTGAAACGACAGGATTCCTTCCGAATGTTGACCCGACTCCAGCTGGTCTACCCTACCCAATCGATGATAACCAGCTTCAATATACCACGCCGGTAGCCGCCTCTGACACAACACTGAGTATGGGTGAGGTCGAATACTTCACAGATCTGATTGAAGACTCCTCTCCTATTTACGGCAACAATTGGC
>Ga0335073_10003689_pt1 | contig 21375 bp, 11 predicted proteins | sample Lox_Sample_22_FD_207093 | JGI IMG/M metagenome (GOLD analysis project Ga0335073, IMG submission 207093) | Soil microbial communities from Loxahatchee National Wildlife Refuge, Florida, United States - Lox_Sample_2.2 | ecosystem: Environmental > Terrestrial > Soil > Wetlands | place: USA...
TACTTTCCATCGCGTGCAACGAAGATCTTCGTGCCCTCAGCCGCCGAACGCTCGGGCAGCCTTAGTCCCAATTCAGTGAAGAGCCGCCGATTGCCGGCAACAGTTTCTTCGCCTTCAACTTCAGTCCGCACTCCCCGTCCAATCCGGTATTCGAAACGAGTTGGTTGGGGTACAGGAATGCTTCGCTGCTCCGCGAGGCGAACGATCGCACGACCCAGCGGATGCTCCGAACTGCTTTCAGCACTGGCAGCCGCTTCAATGAGCGCACTCTCGGTAACGCCGGGCGCAGGGTTGACTTTCGTGACCAGCGGCATCCCGAAGGTCAGAGTTCCCGTCTTGTCGAGGAAAACGGTATTGAGTTGCCCCAGCGCCTCAAGGTAGATTCCGCGCTTGATGATGGAGCCGTGACGGGCGCCTCGCCCGATAGCGCCACGGATGGCCAGTGGAGTGCCGGCGGCAATTCCGCAGGCTCCGGCAACGACGATGACAGAGATCGTTGACCGGATATTGTGGGTGATGAGAAAGGTGTCTGTAGTGGCTCGGTCTTCAGCCATCTCCCCTATGGCCGGTTTTGACCCGATCATCTATGGCCAGTTTTGGGTGATCACCGAGGAGTTACGTGGATTGAGGTACTAGAGTCCGACAGACTCTCTCCGCCTCCACCAATAATTTGCTTATAATCAATGACTTGCTGACGACAATTGCGGTAGGGCGAAGGACTCCCCCTCAGGGTGGCGAGCTATTCGAGGGAGGTTAGCCGCTCATTTCATGTAGCTAAATTATTCTTCGATTTTATGGATAAAAATAACCACTTGCGTCACCGGGAATGTACGGCAGACCGCGAGAGCGTGATGGCTGCTGTTCCCCAACCTTACATCCCAGGCGTATATTAAGTCGGGCATTTTCGTGTGCCGTGGAGTCGAGAAAAAATGAAGAGCATCAGTGGAATTGTTGTTTTTTGGGTCGCACTGTCGCTTGCATTTGCTGCACCCGCAAGTTCTTTTGGGCAGTCGACGAATTCAAATCAAAATGGATCGCTGAAGAGGCTGGACAAACGCGAGGTCAGTCGACTGATCACATCGGCAAAGACGCCTGAAGATCACCGCCGCATCGCAGAGTACTTCCAGGAGCAGGCGCGGTACTATCAGAACCTGTCGCGCGCCGACGGGCAGAAGCTTGCTGCCTACAACAGCACCCCGTATTTGGACTCCTGCGCAATGTGTACGACCACAAGCTATTCGCTCGAGGCCGCAGTCCGCTCCTTGCGCATTAGCAAGCGCATGGCTGAGCAACGCGCCGACGAAATGCTCAGGCTGGCAGTGATCCACGCGCGCATGGCGGGGATCGATTCAATCGATCTTTCGAGTTTAGGGCTGTAAGACAGCTGTTCAATTGCGTACAGCACAGCCCTCGTCAGAACATGGCTCGAGTGCGAGCGCGGCTTTATTTGCTCTTACCATCTCGAGAAACAGGTGCGCCACCCGGAGATCAGTGGTCATTTCGGGGTGAAAGGTCGCAGCCAGCAGATGCCCTTGGCGCACCAGCGTTGGACATTCATCGCGCCGGGCCAGAACCTCGACTGAGCCTCCGGTTCGCGTAATGCGTGGCGCGCGGATGAAGACCATCTCCATTGGGCCGCCTGCCAATTCACTTTCAAGATTGAGGATTGTCGAATCGATCTGACGGCCGTACGCATTTCGCTCTACTGTGATGTCCAGAAGACCAAGACTTCGCTGTGTCGGATTCAACACCTCACACGCCAATAGAATGCAACCAGCGCAAGTGGCAAAGCACGGTGTAGTCGTCAAGAACTCTCTGAGTACGTCGATGAAAGCACCCCGGCCCAGGAATCTCAACATCGTAGTTGATTCGCCACCCGGTATTGCCAGGCCATCGAGTCCGGATAAATCACCGGATTTGCGCACCAGAACTGCGATTGCTCCGGCGTTGTTCAGCATGCGGGCGTGAGCATCGAAATCACCCTGAAGAGCCAGCACACCGATCGTCAGTGGGCTCTCGACGTCGTGGTTGGTTAATGCCGGAAGATTTGGCGATGCAGCAATAGTTGCCATAATGACCGTGAACAGGGCTTAACGCTTTTGTGTCTGCGAAACGAAACCGCAAAGCGAATCGCAACCACGATCGCATCTCGCCTTGCGGTGTTCTCGCTAGAAGGTGATTCTGCCGCCTATCTGAATAATCCGTCCGAAACCAAGAGATGAAGTGATTGCCCCTGTGCTCGCATTTGTTCCCTGGACAACTCCAGTGATCGTGGTATTCGGAGTGCCCAACTCCGCCGTATTGAAGGCATTCAACGCCTCTACGCGTGCCTGGAACTTCACGCGCTCCAGTGCCTTGAAGTCTTTAAACAACGAGATGTCCGAGTTGTCGTACCCCGGTCCCTGGCAGGCAACTGTTCTCGGCGCGTTCCCATAGGTATAAGCCGGAGCCAAGCTAAAGGCGTTGATATTGAAATATGGACTCTTCAGGTTATGAGGCCCGCCAATCCGGCTCTCGGGACGCCCTGAATAGCATGGATTCTCGCCGGGTACAAGATTAGGCCGCTGTGTCGTTCCGCCTACGGTGCCATACACCGAGCTGTTTAAATTAGTTTGCGTAATCGCTAGCGGCGAACCGTTCTGATCGATCCACTCGTCGTTAAATTGCCAGCCGCCGACCGCGTAATCGAGCCAGCGATTCATGCCTGAGAAGTAGCGCTCACCGCGTCCAATCGGAAGCTCGTAGCTGATAGCAGCAGTGAAGCGGTTCGGCATGTCGTTTATCGAACGCGCCCATTCTCCGGCGAGATTGTAGTTATCCTGCATGCCATTCGTGCTTGCGTTCAAAGTACTGGTTGTGCCGTAGAGATTGTCCCAATTTGAAGACCACGTGTAAGTTGCCAGGATGCTCAAGCCACGGGTCATTTGCTTTTGCACCTTGATATCGAGCGCGTTGTAGCGAGATTTGCCGTTGCTTTCGATCACCGTGACTCCACTGAACTGCGGGTAAGGAGCCAACAGTTGAGCCTGCTGAACGGTAGCATTCGAAATAACACCCGTTGATGGATAGCCGCCGACCCTGGGCGCATAGTAAGGGTTCGCTACTCTGGTTGAAAGGCTCGAGCCGTAGTTCGACCCACCCTGCGCATAGCTCGTCATAATCGAATCGGGAACCTGGTCCAGCCCGACATTCTGCCCCCAGTTCCGGGCATGCGCACCCACGTATCCAACCTTCAGCGCGATCCCCCAGGGAAGCTCCTGCTCCAAATCCATCGAATACTGGTCGACCAATGGGAAGCGTCGACCGAACGCCTGCGCAGTCACAGTACCGCCAACGCCTGAGAGCGCGCCGAGCGCATTGCCCGACGGTTGCAATAGTCCAGACGGGAACGGATTTGAAAGCCACGCATTTGTACCAACACTCGAAGTGCTCAAGGGCGCGCTTGTCGACGCATTAATGTAAGTTGTCGTCTGGCTGAATCCGGTGGAGTAGGGTGCCAGTGCAATGCCAGCGTAATAAACGCCGGCGCCGCCGCGAATCACGGTCCCCTTCCTCAATTCATAAGCCGCGCCAAATCGCGGAGCAAACTTCAAGTGACTCTCATCGCAGCAATGCACCGGATTTCTCCCCACCCCCGCGAATGCAAGGCCACCCTTCGCAGTTGGTGCTCCCGCGCTCGGGAAGCTATAACTGACATTCGGATCGAAGCCCACGTTGTAGCGGTTGGTCGATTCCTTCTGCCCGAGCTCCCATTCATAGCGAAGGCCGATGTTTAGTGTGAGCCGTCCATTCACGCGAAAATCGTCCTGGGCATAAAGTGCGTTATATTTCTCGTTCATTAACAGGCCCACCGCATTGATCGTGGCTGAAGCCGCAGTGCTCGAAGAGCCAGGCAACCCCATCAGTAAATCGGCGATGGCATTCGGTCCGTTTGAGGTGGCTCCGCCCGTTTGATCGCTGTACATTCCATCAAACGTATAAGAGCCGTTTCCGGCTGCAGCCGAGGAAACAAACTGATTCATGCTCCGGAAAACATATCCCGCTTTCAGACTGTGCTTGCCCAGTGTTTTTACAATGCCCATGACGAGATTGTTCGAGGCATTGACAGTTGGTCCGGAAGTGGCGGCGCCAAGTGAAGCTGCGCTGGTCACTCCGCTCAGAGTAATCGTTGGGAAGGTCGGAGACTGCAATTGGCCTACAATGCTCGACGGAAAGCCTGCGCCGCCAAAACCATTCGTTTGGTTGAAGCCGATGCTGTACTGTAGCGTGTCGCTGTAGTAGCGGTTGAATCCGTACCCCACTGTGAGAACCAGCGTCGGGCTAATCGTGAAGACATTGTTTAAAGCAGTCGCATCATTGAAACGATGGATCACACCATCATTTTCGGCGAACACCTGCAGGATATTTCCAGTTGGCTCCTGTGTGGCAAGGTGCACATAGGAAGCCGAGCCCGACCACCACGGCGTAAAGACGTGATCGATTTTCCCGTTATACATATCCGAGCGAGTCTTAAAGTCATTTGACCCCGTGAAGTTTGGCGTGCCCGCGCCATTGTAGTTATTGCAGTTTGAAGGTGACGGAAAATTGCAGGCCGGGAATTGCTTCGCAATATAGGCGCCAATCGGATTGATCAGCCCCGGCGGGATGACGTTCGCAGCACCATCGTAAGAGACCGGAGTTACCCGTTTTCCCGCAACAAATGGCTGCGTCGGATCATAGATCGTAACCGGTACGCCGCTCACTGAGTCATGCGAGAAGTCACCTGACAGCTCTGCAGGCGTGGGAAGGTAATACGAACTTGTGGAGCTGGTGTACGGCTGGGCCTGCCGGTATCCTTCTTCACTCACCCAGAAAAAGGTATTATCCAGTGGTTTGAATTTGTGGCTGAAGGGGACCGGGCCGCCGAAAGCCCCAGCATACAGATAAGTCGTCGAATCAGGACGTGCAATCCCTACGAGCTTATTGGACCATGCATTCGCCGCCCAGTTCGTTTGTCGAGTTTCGCCGTAGAGCGTTCCATGATAAGTCGAGGAGCCGGATTTCAAAGTTGAGTTGAAAACGCCGCCGCCGCTGCGGCCCACTTCCGCGTCATAGGTATCGACCTCCACCTTCGCGTCGGAGATCGCCTCGAGCGAGGGAATGAACGTGGCGCCTCCTGCGGAAGTCGAAACAGGAATTCCATCTACGACGTAATTATTGGACGCGTTCGGACCCGCTGCAGAGCCAACCGGCGCTCCAGCTACTGATACGCTTGTCGTGCCGCTTTGATCTTCCGCGCGGACGAAACGAGGATCGCCCGTTGGTGTCGCATTGTTGTCTAGCTTTTCAAAGACAAATGGGTTCCGGCCGAGATTCGGCAAGTCCTGCAGCTTCTGGGTATCGAATGTCTGTCCCTCGGAGGCTGTCGCAGTGTCGATCAGTGGCTCAGCATCGCCTGCAACGACCACCTGCTCCGTAACATCACCGGCTCTTAAGGCCGCATCTACTGTTTGCGTGTTGCCAATGCTCACCACGATCGTGTTCTGCTGCATCTTGTTGAACCCCGCTGCAGCGATCGTGATGCTGTAGCTCCCGGGATCAAGAGCTGTGAATAGGTACTCGCCACCGCCGTTTGTCACCGTCTTGCGCGCAACTTTGGTCTGTTCATTGGTCAAAGACACTTCGGCGTTTGGCAGTACTGAGCCTCGCGAATCAGAAACCAGGCCGCGGACGGCGCCGTAGTTTGTTTGCGCGTTGCTTATCCGGGCTACTCCAGTTATGACGATGCAGAGAAACAGCAGCCATCCGCGAGTCCTGACGTGTCCATCTCGAGTCATTGGTCAATCCTCCTAATCAAGCCGTGCGCTGAGAGCCGATAGACCGGGACTCTTGGGAATAACAATCACTCCTTAGTCCCGAAGTGACAACGCTAGAGCGACATCGGAATCGGCGCACGCAACCAGTTCGGTTACGTGCCGAGCTGTCGCCTCAACGATGGAGATCTTCAACTGGGAAGAATGCCGCGAGCGAATCTACTTAGAGAGGCAGTTCCGCAGACCTGTGATCTTCTCGCGCCTCTTTCGGGCGAGAAGGTTTGGCTGGGTTGCCAAGACGGCCCACATCATCGACAAGGTGATGGCAGCCTGTGTTGTCTCTCAAGAAAACTCCTGCGTACTATGAGCCCGTGGGATCCGCGGTGACGAGCGGGGCCGAGTGGAAGTGGCAAAGAATGTCGGCCGTTGGTCTAACTTGTCATTGAGCCAATCTGCGGTCAACGATTTTGGTTCGACGATCGACCCGTACTTCCGTGCCTATGGTATTTCCCGCTGTTCAGTGCAGTGAGTCACGCCGCCTTGTCAGCGGCTCCGGCCGGCAAACGCAGTGAGGCCGAATATCTCTTGTATGCGTAATGCAGCACGTACAGAAAAGTACCTGCCAGTACCGCAATTACGGCGTTCGAGACAAGAACTCCTATGACCGTAACCAGAAATCCCGCAGCATCGAGCACATGCATCTTTCCAAGCCGGTGCCAGGTTCCGATATCGAGAAGCGAGATACCCATATAGGCAGTTACACCCGCCAGGGCCGCTATCGGAATGTGGGCTAGCACGCCCGATCCGTAACGCACAAAAATCAACAGCATCACCGCGTGCATTACATTTGCCAAGCGGGTTGTAGCTCCGCAGCGGATCGCCGCGACGCTGCGCGCGGGAATGCCAACACTCATTGGCGCGCCGAAGATCCCCACAGTGAGATTGGCGATTCCGTAAGCTCCAACCTCTGCGTCCGAGTCGGCGCGAAGCAGAGGCTTGTGGCGTCCCTGAAAATGCTCGATCGTACGTGATGTGAGCAATAGATTAACTGAAGAAACAAATGCCAGCATCAGCCCCGAAGGAAGCAGGGTCACCACATCATGCGGCGTCCAGGAAAACCCTGCAAACGACGGCATCCCCAGTCGAAGCGATCCCACCTCGGGTTCATGCGAATGCAATGATAACGCCACCAGAAGGGAAATGGTCACTCCGATCAAAGGTGCGGGCAGACGGTGAGAGGTACGCGCCGAGATAAAAGCCGCAATAATCACCGCGAAGCTCAGTGCAACGGGGAGCCAGCGCATTTCGCCAATCTGGCTAATCACAAAGGCGAGCTGTACGACAGGAATCTCCGACGATGATGGATGCACGCCCAAAACGATGTTGAGTTGCGAGATCACCATCAATGCGCCAATGCCGGCAGAGAAGCCTGATACCACTGGAATAGGGACACGGGAAGCATGACGGCCAAGATGCATGATGCAGAAGCACATCATAAAGACCGAAGCCACAATAGAAATCTTAGCTGCGCCAGCGATACCCTGCGCGTGAACCGCGCTGGCGATGAATGGCACAGTAGCGCTGGCGGTGCCGCCAATAAGAAGTGAGTTACGGCCAAGTAAAACTACAACTGGCGTCGAAATAATCGACGTGAAAACTCCCAGTATCGGCGGTAATCCCATCAGCGCAGCCATCGAGAGTCCATAAGGGAGGGCGATCAGCGCGGCAATGAATCCGCCGGCGCAGTCGCCCGCAAACCGTTCCCAACTATATTGATTTCTCGACCTAAGCATATATCGGTGCAGATCCTCAATGTGCCAGGAGCAGCGTGATGGAAACAAGAGAGCGCAACTCAGGTCTTCTGCGGCACTTCCGTGAAAGACACCTGTCCCTCGTCTCCGAGCCTGGAGAGTGTCGTGACCTTGAAGGCAACCAGCCTGATTTTGAGGTGGGCCGCGTTCCTCGAGCCTCGACGACCCATCAACCAGCCCTGGTTATGCGCACATTACTTTCTTGTAAGCGGCTTGGAATTTTTGCATTTCATCACCCGTCCCTACGGTTACGCGCACATAATTGGGCCAAACCGGCCAAACGCGCCCGACGAACACGTTCTCTTTCCGCAGCGCCATCACCACTTCCATCCCCGGGCGGCCCGTATCGACCATGAAGCAGTTCGAAACTGACGGCACATACTTGTAGTTGTTCTTTTCGAGGAAGTTGAAGGTATCTTCACGAACCTGTCCGATGATCTTGCGTCGCGTGGGTACCAGGTCCTTCACCTGTAGACTTGCCGAAGCTGCAGCCATTCCCGTGATCGGCATCATGGTCGCGCCCCAGCCGCTGAGCTTCTTCATCAGGTCAGGACGGGCAAATGCTGCTCCGGCGCGCAGGCCGGCCATGCCGTAGATCTTCGAAAAGGTGCGCAGGATCACGACGTCCTTTCCTTGCGCTACCAAGTCTGAGTTGAACGGCGCATCTGAGATGTGAGTATAGGCTTCGTCGATCATCACGATCGCACCCGCGGGCTTGTTTGCTACCAGCCACTCAATGTCGGACTTTGGAGTCAGAGTTCCGGTGGGGTTGTTGGGATTGCAAATGTAGATCAAACCCGCAGTCGGGCTTGCTGCTGCCATGGCTTTCACGTCGTGAGCGTATGTCGCTGTGAGCGGAACCTTGATAACCGGAGAGCCGATGAAATCGGCGGCGCGTCCGCCTGCTTCATAGCCCGGATCCGCAGTCACCAACGGCCGCGTAGGCGAGGTGAAGGCGAGGACTGCTTGATGTAGCGCGGGGCTCGAGCCCACGAAGATGCGCACCGATTGATTCTCAAGGTTTTCCTGTTGCGCCATGAGCTCTTGAAGCTTGTCGGTTTCGCTGTACATATAGCGGCCGCCTTTGGCCACGATGTTGTGGACAGCTTCCATGGCTTCAGGACATGGCCCCAGTGGATTCTCATTGGCGTTGATTAGCACTGCGCCGGGAGGTATGTTCGTGATCTTTGAGAGCTGTGCCATGGCCGGTTCGTCGTAAAACGGCATTGTTGCTGCACCGGCCACCATGGCGGCCATCTTGAAAAAGCCCCGCCGCGTGAAACCACGCAGGATAAGGTCCCTTTCCTGTTCTGCGCTTAGGATCCCCGTCATTTTCATCTCCTTCGCGAGTGTGCACACTCAAGAGCAAATACCCTTGCTGCGTCTCGCCTGAATCGTTCAGTTAACTAGATTCGGACCACGATCTTCGATCCGCCATTTCCTCTTTCTTGCCAACGACGTGATTGAATCAGTCAGAGCCCTGTCAATGTGTTCAACGGACTCTGAACATCGATCGCATATGACGCTACCTCAACCCGTGGTTAGGCGATTGCCCAGACGTGATCAAGCTCCGAGGGAAGGTGCAAGGCCGAAGTTTGTACTGGCGCCGATGCGGGTGAATTTGCCGGCACGTCCATGCATTTTACAAACGCTGTCTGGAACTTCGCCATTTCATCGGCGGTCCCAACAGTTACGCGCACATAAGTCGGCATTGCCTTCCATGTGCGTCCAATCGCAATCTTCTCGCTCAGCATGCTCTCCTGGAATTCGCGGCCTGGGCGCCTCACATCCACCATGAAGAAATTCGCTTGAGAACCAGGAAGATACTTATAGCCATTCTTTTCCAAAAACTCCAGGGTAGCCTCGCGTACGTGAGTGTTGATCTTGCGCCGGTTCGGAATCAGGCTGGGATCACGCAGACTTGCGCCCGCTCCAGCAGCGGAGATCAACGAGACTGACGCTACATTGCGCAGGCGAATCTCCGGCGAGATCGACTGAAACTTCGCCAGCAAATCGGGACGAGCAAACGCAAATCCTGCGCGAATGCCCGCCATGCCGTAGATCTTCGAAAAGGTGCGCAGCACTATGATGTCCTGATCGCCGGCAACCTGGTCGATGATTGAGTCGTCGTTTGAGAAGTGGAAGTAAGCCTCATCCACGATCACCACAGAACCCGCTGGCTTATTCTTCAGGAGCCAGAGAATGTCCTCTCGCGGTGTCATGGTACCTGTCGGATTGTTTGGATTGACGATATAAAACGCGCCCGCCTTTGGGTCCGCGGCGACCATCGAGCGCACATCATGCGCAAAATTACTGGTGAGTGGTACCAGTTTCAGCGGCGCCTTTGCGGCTACGGCTGCACGCGGTCCCTGCTCGTAACTCGGATCCCCGCAAACTAGTCCGCGGTCTGGTCCGATGTTCGACATGAGCGCCATGTCGAGCGGGCCGCTTGAGCCGGGATATAACTCCACGTAACCTGGCTTAAGCCCAAACTGTTCACTGATTGTGGCGACTGTGGCCCTGGCCACGCCCGTCTTGTCGTAGCGGCCGCCGAGCGCTGCCGCATCGGCCATAGCGGCCCTGGCCACTTGCGCCGGGCCAAGCGGGTTTTCGTTGGAACTGATGATGATTGCATCCGGAGGAAGCTGACGCATTTCACCCATGTCAGAGCCTGCCCCCATGCCACGCCTGCGGCCCTGTACGTTTGTCTCCGAGTTACTGGCCTGTTGCGCGAAAGCTGGAAGTGTTGCTGCGACCGTTATTCCCGCGCCAAACAAGCGAATAAAATTTCTGCGAGATCCCAAAAAATCAATCTGTCCTGAACTCATGTGGGTCCTCCCCGCGGTTATGAAATTCGATGTACCGGATGACCGGTAACCTTTCGCAACTACGGCCTATTCACTGATGCTGGAGCAACGAGTCGATTGGGTTCGGAACCCGATCCAAACCAAACATTGGCCAGACAGTGATGACAGCCTGAGAGCAATCGCAAAATGATCTCCAGAAGGCTGAGTATCTCGAATCGCGCAACCAAAGCACCTCAACAGCTAAGCGTGCCCGCGTATGGCGATGAAACCAATTTCCTCAACTAGGAGATCTTCGACAGGGAAGAACCGCGCAAACTGTCTCTCGGACTGGGAGAGGTATCTCTTGAAAATTCGCGGAACCGGCGCTTGTAAGAAAAGCGGGGTTGCCCTACATTAGTCACACGGACTGTTTAAAGTCAAGTACCAATCGCACCCTTTGATCCACATACGGACTGTTGGAGAGCTAATTTGGATGAATTAATTCTTTCTCCTGAGGAATCCGGCGATATCGACTTGCTTCATGAGATCGGCAGTCGTATGGCTGCAGCGGATTCCTTCTACGAAGTATTGGCGCGCATTATCGAGATGGTCACGGCGGCGGTTCGCTGTGATTCATGTTTCCTTTACGTGCTGGAGAGAGACAAGCTCGTGCTCCGCGCCTCCAAAAATCCCCATTCCGACGTAATCGACAAACTCGAAATGAATCTGGGCCAGGGCGTAACCGGGTGGGTCGCCGAGTACCGACAAACTGTGAGCCTGCCGGCGAAAGCATGGACCGATGCTCGATTTGCGCGCTTCGTCAACCTTCCCGAAGATCGTTACGAAGCTTTCCTTTCGGTCCCGATCCTTTGCCGCGGAAAGGTTGTCGGTGTCATTAACGTGCAGCATCGCGAACCGCACCACCATACGCGACGCGAGATTCATCTCATCACGCTGATCGGATACCTTGTCGGCGCCGAGATTGAGCTTGCCCGCATGGAGTACGAGAAGGCTCAACTCGCAGATCAGCTTGAGAATCGCAAGGTGCTCGAGCGGGCCAAGGGCTTGCTACAGCGCGAACTTCACATCGACGAAGAAACAGCCTACCTGATGCTCCAAAAACAGAGCCGGCAAAAGCGAAAATCCCTCCGCGAAATTGCCGAGGCCGTGATTCTGCTCGAAGACCTGAGACGCGGCAAAAACTCGACGTCGAGTTGAGCGCTGCGTCGAAACTCCAGCATAGTTTCTTTGAAGTTCAGCTGCTGCTCTCGTGTTGCGGATGCATTCCACCGGAACTGCTCGCACTGCCGCATCGCTATCTTTTTCATTGAGATTGGAGGTCCATGGGTTTCAACCGCATAGTGGTGAATCTCCTTCCCACGTTGTGCTGCTCGATCCTCTTGGCGCAGACGCCTGATACTGCGACCCTTCAGGGTCGCGCGTTGGATTCAAGTCAATCGGCCATCAAGGGCGCGCGAGTCACGGTGACGAATGAAAGAACGGACCTCGTCCGCTCCGCGATCAGCGATTCGCATGGAGTGTTCACGCTGACGGGTCTTCCTGGCGAGGGTACGTATATCGTTTCTGTTGCAAAGGATGGTTTCGCCTCCTTGACGGTGCAGCACGTGCACTTGGTCGCGGGAAGCCGTGCAGTTGTTCACTTCACGCTCCGGGTGAAAGGTGAGAGATCTTTTGTCGTGGTTGAGGGCAGCGCGGGAGACGTGCGCATCGACCAACCTCAGCTGGGCGTTTATTTGAGTGAACAGCAGATGCAGGAGACACCGCTACCCAATCGCAGAATCACGTATTTGCCGCTGCTCGAAGCAGCAAATCGCCCCGCCATCAATCAAGGCGATATATTCATGAACGAGGATTTGTTGAATACCAATGGCGCAGGCCGCAGGCAAACGTGGATCGAGGTGGACGGAGCCAATGCAGACGACATGTGGGGCCGCCAGACCATCTTCAGCAATATCCCCCTGATGGCTGTCGATCAGATGACTGTGTTGACGAGCGCCTTCTCCGCCGAATACGGCGCAGGAACGGGCAGCGTGGTGAATCTGATTACACGCAGCGGCGGTGACCGCTATCATGGGCGACTTCTTGAACTTTGGCGGCCCGCGGGTACAGAAGCTTCGCTCTCGGGATTTACGAGCGGCAGCACGACCAGTGGCAATGAGATCACAAGCGATGTGCTCGGGCAATCGTCAGCCGAATTTTCAGGCCCCCTCGGCTCATCGCGCAGCACTCATTTTTTTGGGGCCGGGGAGTGGAATCGAGAAGCCAAGGCCTCACCCGTCACATCGCCGCTCGCGCCGAGCAGTTTTGTGGGCCACTATCGCGGTTGGCTCGGTTTCCTGCGCCTCGATCGGCAAATCAACGCAAGCAATTATGCCTTTCTACGTACGAACTTCGACAGCTTCACCGACACCAATCCGAACGGGATCGTGGGCGGTTCCAGCCTGCCGACTGTGGCACGCATCTTCCACCGTCGCACGTATACCGCGGAGCTTGGAGAGACGGCAGTCCTCAGTCCGCGCCTGTTGAACAACGTTCGTGCTCAGTTTCAGCTCGCATCTCCAATTACAGAATTTGATCCGGTAATCTACAGCACCGAGTTTTCAGTGCCCGTCTCTTCTCTCTGCGGTGGCGTTGCCTGCGGCACTTTCAATTCAGGGACGTCGCAAGCCGCCCTCCTCATGAACCGCCAATACGAAGCCTCCGAGACGCTCTCGCTTGTTCGAGCCCAACAGCAACTGATCGTCGGCGCCAGCGTGGTGGCTGCACACAATGGCGGCAACAGCAAGGAGTTTGGCGGGCCGATCTTTCTTGGCAAATTCACGTACAACCCCTGCTCAGGCACACCTGCGTATTGCGAGAGCAGCGCCTATCTCGACAACATAAACAACGTAAACAACTATCAGCAGAGTTATGGAAACCAGGATTACACCGTCGACGATCAGTTTTGCACGCTCTTTGTGCAGGACGATTATCGTGCTACCAAGCGGCTTGGATTAAGCGGCGGTCTGCGTTACGAGCGCCAAACACTCACCGATGCAGTTGCCGACTTTGCGCCCCGAGCTGGCTTTGTGTACAACTTTCATGGCGACGGCTCAACTGTTTTGCGCGGCGGCTTGGGAATCTACTACTCGCAGGTTGTCGATAACTCGGTGGCAAGCTACGCGCTCGGCGAACCGACAGGTGTATTCACCTATGCGGCGACGCCGGGCCAGGTCGGGTTTCCCACAAGCATTGCCGCAACTCCATTGCACGCGTTTCCTCCCGGCGCAGTTGCGCCAATTCGCAGCCTTTACGTTCGCCCTGGCGAAGCATCCTACCTCAACCAGTGGTTCCCGCCCTCAGTCCTGAACGGTTATCCCAAGGCCATGCTCAATGCATACTCCGAGCAGTACACGGCCAGCCTTGAACAGCGTTTCGCTCCCGGCTGGGTGATGACGCTTGACTTTGTGGGCACGCATACACTGCGCATCATTCGGCCTCTTGATATCGATGGGCCATCGCCCTTCATTCGCACTGCGCCCGGGCAATCGCGCGGCGCCGGCCAAGCCAACTGCACGCGACCTTATTGGATCTGGTGGTACGAGCAGAAGGGCATTCCCTGCGAAACCAATCCTGCGGCGACATATCCGCAGCCGCCATACAGCGTGATTCAAACAGATGTTCACAATGGCTACCTGCATTACAACGCGCTCGACCTCGATGTCACTCACAGCTTCAGCCACAGTTTTACTCTATTGGCCAGCTATACCTGGTCAAAGACACTGGACAACGTAGATCCCGATTCCACGAGTCAGAATCCAAACGACACCAATTTCACGCAACAGCAGGAATATGGTTCCGCCATCTACGATGAGCGCCAGCGCGCGGTACTGAGTGGCACATGGATCGGCCCGTTCAAGATCAACGCCGGCGGCGTGGCTACCCTGGGCAGCGGATTCCCGTTCAACTACATCACCGGTGTTATTAATAGCGGCGACACCGGCGCCACGACTGATCGGCCGGTCATCAACGGCGCAGTGATCGGGCGCGACGCAGGTCTCGGCAGGCCCGTCTACTCCGTCGATCCATTCCTTGGGCGCATTTTTCCGCTTCATCATGAAGGCGTTGCTCTCGAGCTCCGTGCGGAGGCGTTCAACGCTTTGAATCACGCTAACTTCGTCGGCTACAACGGGACCTACGGGAACGGTGCCTCTCCGGCAAAAGGATTCGGCGCACCATTGCCCGGCATCACCTCTCAGCTCGCTGCCCGCCAGATGCAATTCTCCGCGCAGGTGAGCTTCTAAGGCATTTTCTGAGTTACTGTGTCTTTTTCAGTTCAGCTGAGGGTCACCGCCCCCTGATGATCGCGTCGACTCGGCCTCGCGGCTCCTGGATTTAGTTACTCAGAAAATGCATTAGCCATGCAACGCCGGCATATCGGGTGAAATTCTCAATGACTGCGATCTCAAAACCATCCCTCAAGTCTTTGATTGCGCAAGTTTTCGTGAAATGTACTTGAATTGTCGATGACGATGTGTGAATAATCAAATCCAAGCATTGTATTGCTTGCTAGATAAAGAGTCGCATTGCCTTTCCTTGTCTGTAAGGTGATTCCCTTGCGACCAGCGCCTCCACGTCGAAGGCTCTAACTCCTCGAAACTAAGAACCTTTGATTGCCCGTCTCGCGATGGGTGCTGGTGAGGTTGTGTTTACACAACTCGCCGCTAACGCCGCTTGGAGGTCGTAATGAAATTGTGTCTGTGCAGATCTGTTGCCCGTCTGTTCGTACTGCTTGGTTTCTTTCCTCTCTGCGCTGTCTTGCCCGCTCAAACGTTTCGCGGCGGCATTTCGGGGACAGTTACTGACGCGACCGGAGGCGTTATTGCAAACGCCAAAGTTGTTCTGGTTGGTACGGACACTGGCTTTACGCGCGACTCCATGACCACCAGTGCCGGCGAGTTTGCATTCCAGGACTTGCAACTTGGCAACTACAGCATCCAGGTGGATGCCGCGGGCTTTGAGCGTCAGAAAGTCGGTGCAATTGCCGTTCGGCCCGGCCAGGTCTATTCGCTGGTGGTGAGGCTCTCGGTGGCTGCGGCCGCGCAGACTGTGGAGGTCAGTGCGGACTCGCTTGCGCTGGACACGCAAACGTCAACCGGAAACGCTGTTATCAGCGACAAGGCCGTGGCGAACATTCCGCTGAACGGCCGTGATTTTACACAGCTCGTAAAGATTGCGCCGGGCTACAACGGCGCCGGGTCGATCAACGGCACGCGTACCAATCAGAACAACTGGCAGATTGACGGCGCGGACGACAATGACATCTGGCAGAACAACACAGCGGCCAACCAAGGAGGTGTCGCGGGTATTGCCGGCGTGACGATACCTGTGGATTCGATTGACCAGTTCACGGTCCAGACAGAAGGGAATGCTGAAGCGGGGCGCAATCCCGGGGGCCTCATTTCGCTGGGCATCAAGACAGGCACCAACGCCTTCCATGGCGCTGCCTACTACTTCAACCGCAATGAGTTCTTCTCGGTTAAGAATCCCTTCACCGCGCAAGCGGCTCGCAAACCGCTGCTGCGCAATCAACAGTTCGGCGGCGATACGGGCGGGCCCATCATCAGGGACCGAGTCTTCTTCTTCGTCAACTTCGAGCGGCAGCAGTACACGATTCAGGCCGGCTCTGGCGATACTGAACCGGTGGCCGCTTATGTGACGGAGGCCCAGAATCTACTCGCGGCGCATAAGGTTGCAGTGAGCCCGCTCTCATTGAACCTATTGAAACTGTGGCCGGCGGGCAATGCTACGGGCTACACGGCCGGCCAAGGCAACTATACCGAGACGAATCCCAGCCACGGCTACAGCAACAACGCCATCGGCAACGTCAACTGGAATATTTCGGATCGGCAGTCTCTGCGGCTCCAGAGCTTTGTCGGCACTGGCCGCCAGTTCGCTCCCGTCACCACTCCCTCGACCTACTGGTACTACCAGGTTGCTCCAGACATTACGCAAAACTTTTCAGCGACGCACAACTTGGCCATAACGAGCCACTTCTCCAACCAGTTGCTGGCTGCCGTGGGCATTTTCAACCAGACATTCAACGACGAAAACCACAGCTGGGACATGCCGTCGCTGGGCCTCGCGGATGGCGTGACAAACCCTTCACTGTTCGGCGCTCCAACGATCACAATCACCGACAGCGTGGCCTTCGACGAGGTGGGCGCTACTCAGCCTATCGGCCGCAAGGACTATACCGGCCACGTCACTGATGCAGCCACCTGGATCCACGGCCGGCACCAGATACGCTTTGGCGGCGAGTTCCGGCGCAACTATATCGACCTTCAATACCAGAGCGGCGTGCGTGGCAACTTCAGCTTCAGCGGAGCTGCTTCGCCGAATGTGGCTGCTGGTCTTGCGGCATCCGGCGGAACGCCCTGGGCGACCTCCGGTGGTGCATTCCTGAACAGCGGCGACGCGGCCATTGCGGGCAACCACACGGAGGTTCTGGCGCTGGCAGACTTTCTCAGCGGATACTTCACCAAGGCGTCGTTCATCCAAGGCTACCTGCGCCGCAGCCTCTACCAGAAGACAGTGTCGTTTTTTACGCAGGACCAGTTTCAGGCCTTTCCCAATCTAACGCTCAACTACGGCATCCGCTACGAGTACCTCGGAACCATCACCACGGATGGTGTACTTTCGGATTTCCGCCCCGGAGCTTCGGGAGCGGACGCGAATGGCTTGGTGCTGGTTGGGGCATCGGGAGAGCCTCCTGTCTTCACGCCGGGTAAACTGCACTTTGCGCCGCGCTTCGGCTTCGCCTATCAGGCTTCTCCGAAGCTCGTGTTTCGCGGCAACTTCGGCATCTACTATGATTCCCCGGGCTTCAATGGTTTTGGAAACAGCAACGGCGCCAACAGCGATTCGGCAACAGGATTCCAGGCCAATCCGGTGGGCACTCCCCCCGTGCTGAATGTGAGCCGGACGTACTCGCAATGGCAGAACAATGTGAACCCCTTCGCCGGGGCCGCAGCTTCCTCCGCAACGACGGGGTTGTTCTCCGTCGATCCAAACTTGCACTCCGCCTACGCGGAGAATTACACGCTGAACACGGAGTATCAACTCAACGGCAATACTTTGCTCACGCTGGGTTATCTTGGGGCGCAGGGCCGCCACCTTTATAGCCTGCTGGACATCAATCAACCGACGCTGGGGACTGTGGCCGGCGAGCAAAGCCGCCGTCCTTACTACAACAGCGCCTTGATCGCCAATGCTGCCAAGGTAGGCATTATTAACCAGGTGTCGAGTGCGGGTGGTTCGAATTACAACGCACTCGTAGCAAGTTTGAAAACCAGCAATTATCACCGCGTGAGCGGGCAGGTCTCCTACACCTTCGGTCACTCGCTGGATACCATCTCGAATTTCCGCAATACGGCGCCGGAAAATTCCGAAAAACTGGCGCAGGACTACGGCTCCTCCGACTTTGACGTGCGGAACACGTTGAATGCATATATTGTTTACGAAGCTCCGCAGATCGGACACAGCCTGGCGCCATTGACCCGCGGATGGCAATTCGACGCTTTCACTACGACCTTTACGGGCACGCCTTTCTCCGTAAAAGCAGGCTCCGACTTGAGCGGGACAGCTGAAAACAGCGACCGCGTTAATGTGCTCCCGGGAGTCAGTTACAAGACCTCGACTGGAGGTAATCTGGTTCCGGCTGCATCCCCAACCGCCGCGCGGTATGCGGTTTACTTGAACTCCGCAGCGTTCAGCAACCCGATTCAAGGAACGTGGGGCGACTCCAGTCGTAATGCCTTCCGCGGGCCCGGCTTCTTTACCTTCGATACCTCTGTGGTCAAGAACACTCAGATTCGGGAAGGGATCAGCTTTCAGTTTCGCGCGGAGATTTTCAACTTATTTAACAGGACGAACCTTGCCAACCCCTCGGCGTCGAATCCCGTGGGCAGCGCCAGCTTCGGCCGCATCACCGCCACGCGAAACAACGGAAGTGCGCCGGGCATTGGGCCGGGCGAACCTTTTAATGTTCAGTTCGCTGGAAAACTCATCTTCTGAACCACGCAAGATCCCGATTTATGAGAACACTCTTTGCTCTGGCCCCGGCAGAAGACAACCTTCTGCCAGGGCTGAACTATTGATTCCCTTCTGAAGAATCGCTCGACTTACACCATCGCTGTGGAAGAGAGTTATTCACAGGCCGTATCACTAACTTCCTTGGGAGAGCGACAATCCATATGACTCTGTATCGCTTCAAGCGGCCCGCCGCCATAATCACGGCTTTACTGCTCATGTTATCTGCAACCGCGCAGGAACAAGCCGACGGCAAAGTTGACTTCGATGTTCTTGCACAGATCAAGCAGGAGGCGTTTCAAGACTCGCATGTGATGGAAAACCTCTACTACATTTCAGAAGTGTACGGTCCACGCGTCACAAATAGCCCTAACCATCGCGCTGCTGCCGAGTGGGCCATGCAACAGATGAAGGCCTGGGGACTCAAGAACGTTCACCTGGAAAAGTTCCCCTTCGGCTATGGGTGGCAGATCAAGAAATTCTATGGTGCGTTGGAGACTCCGGCGTACGCCCCGTTGGTAGGCTTCCCACTGGCATGGACGCCCGGAACTAACGGCCCGGTTACGGCCGAGGCAATGTGGGCGCCTATCCATTCCAAAGACGATTTTGCCAGGTACAGAGGCAAGCTCAAGGGCAAGATCGTGCTGATCTTTGATCCGGCGCCGCTCAGACTCCACACGACTGCAGAAGCAGTTCCCAGCCCGACCGATGAGGAGGTCGAGGCACGCGCAAAGTCAGGCGCACCCCGTTTTGGCCGCAGCGATGGCGAAAATGGCACCGCTGTCACCGATCGCGATCCCAGCGGCCGCGGCAGACATGGAGAGGGCACATGGGAGTACACGCCAACCTCGCTCGCCCTCTCCGGACCAAAGAATCAGGCCTTGCGCAACGAACTCAATGCCTTCCTGAAAGAGGAAGGTCCCGCGGTGGTTCTCACCCCGGGTTACAACGGAGACGGCGGCACCATCTTTGCAACCTACGGTGGCTCGCAGAATCCCAACGATCCGGTCCCGCCTCCGATTGTGGCTATAGCTGCGGAGCAGTACAACCGCGTGGTCCGTCTGCTACAGCACGGTACCTCACCCAAACTGACGTTCGACATTGAGGTCGAGTACCAGAAAGAAGATCAGAACGCCGTTAATGTCATCGGTGAGATTCCGGGAACTACCAAGCCCGACGAAGTGGTCATGGTCGGCGGTCATTTCGACAGCTGGCAGGGCGCAACCGGTGCAACCGACAACGGCACCGGGGCCTCTGTTGCAATGGAAGCCGTGCGAATCCTCGCTACGCTGCACAAACCTATGGCACGCACGGTCCGCGTAGCCCTCTGGGGCGGCGAAGAGGAGGGTCTGTACGGTTCTACAGCCTATGTGCAGCAGCACTTTGCCGAGCGCGATACCATGAAGAAGACTTCGGAGTACGACAAGCTTGACGTCTATTTCAACGATGACTCAGGCTCCGGCAGATTCCGCGCCGTGTCGGGACTGGGCATCCCACAGCTTGGCGCGATCTTCGAGTCCTGGATCGAGCCCATCAAAGATCAGCACATCGTCGCAGTCACCGGCGGCACGCAGTTCAGACCAACCGCGCAGCCAGGTGGAACCGACTCCACCAGCTTCACGTGGATCGGCCTCGATGGCGTTGGTTTCCAGCAGGATCCGCTGGAGTATGGCACACGCACTCACCACTCCAATGCGGACCTGTATGACCGCGTACAGAAAGACGATGTGGAGCAGGGCGCCATGGTTGAAGCCTGGTTCGCTTACAACGCCGCAACCCGCGCGGACATGCTGCCCCGCATTCCAACCCCTGAACCTCTCACAAAGTAAAGAAAGCTCAGGGGGCCATATCAAACGCGTATCAGGAGTCAATCCTATGCATGGACGACGTAGTTGGTCTTGGTTTGCAATCACGCTCTGCTTTGTGGCTTTCTTTGGATCTTTGGTCGCAGCCCAGCAATCGGCTTCCCAAGGGCAATACCCGGAAAGCATGCTCGATGGCTTACGCTGGCGTGACGTTGGTCCCATGCGCGGGGGTCGCAGCTATGCTGTGGCTGGAAATGCTGGTCAACCTGACACTTTCTACATGGGTTCGGTTGGCGGCGGAGTTTGGAAAACTGAGAACGCCGGACGCACTTGGGTTCCCATCGCCGACGATCCTGATACGGGCATCCCAATCGGCTCAATCGGCGCGATCGCGGTGGCGCCGTCCGACCCGAAGATTATTTATGTCGGCACTGGCGAGCCAGATATTCGCGGCCAGCACTCATACGGCATCGGGGTCTTCAAATCCACCGACGCTGGGAAGACATGGCGATCGATCGGGCTCGCGGATACCCGGCATATCGGCAAGATCGTCGTAGATCCCGCCGACCCCAATCGCGTTTACGTCGCCGCTCTTGGTCATGTTTACGACAGCAATATGGAGCGTGGAGTGTTTCGCTCGACTGACGGGGGTGCGCATTGGAAGAAGATTCTCGCGAGCAGCACGAATCCAGGCAGCGTGGGTGCTGTTGACCTCGCGCTCGATCCAAACCATCCCCACACAATCTACGCATCGCTTTGGGCGACACGTCGTCCGCCTTGGTCGGTCTACGCTCCCACAAACCTGCCGGGAGGCGGGCTTTTCAAGTCGACAGACGGCGGCAACAGCTGGCATCAACTCATGAGCGGTCTACCGAACGACGGATTTATCGGCAAAATTGGCATTGCCGTTGCGCCCAGCAACTCAAACAGGCTCTACGCAGTGGTTGACGATCTCGGCAGCGCCGTCGCGCGGCCGTTGCGCCCCATCGCCGGCTTGCGCGAAGAAGAGCCGCGCGCCAAGGCGCTCGGCGGCATTTACATCTCGGATGACGCGGGCGCGACCTGGCGCCTCGTGAACAACGAACAGCGT